>Ga0209009_1000095_pt1 | contig 37313 bp, 31 predicted proteins | sample BlaSpr_A8_OM3_M2_FD_187979 | JGI IMG/M metagenome (GOLD analysis project Ga0209009, IMG submission 187979) | Forest soil microbial communities from Thunder Bay, Ontario, Canada - Black Spruce, Ontario site 2_A8_OM3_M2 (SPAdes) (version 2) | ecosystem: Environmental > Terrestrial > Soil > Boreal... | reverse complement strand
GCAAGCCGCTGGCGAAACTTATTTCTACCACGCGCTCGAAAATCGTTCGCCAGCATTACGCAGAAATCGGCGGCGGCTCTCCCATTCGGCGTTTAACCGAGCAGCAAGCGATCGCGCTTCAGTTGGAGCTGCGCCCGCATATTCACGCGCGAACAATCGTGGCGATGCGATATTGGCATCCCGATACTCAAGAAGCCGCGGGCGCCTTGCAGAACACGCCGCACGACGAGCTTGTACTTCTTCCGCTCTACCCACACTTCTCCTTTGCCACCACCGGCAGCAGCTTGAAGGAATGGAATCGCCTTTGTAAAACTCAGGCGCCGGTCCATCTCGTCGATCATTTCTATGATCATCCTGACTATGTTGCGGCCATCGTTGACCGCGTGAATGGTGTATTGCTGCAATTGCCGCACCCCGATGAAGTGCATCTTCTCTTCAGCGCCCATAGCCTGCCGCTCACCCTGGTGGAAAAGGGTGATCCTTACCCGAAACAAATTCAAGAAACGGTTCAGCTCGTTATGGAACTTGGCGCGTGGCCCAATCCTCACGGCTTGTGTTTTCAAAGCAAGGTAGGGCCGCAGAAATGGATTCAGCCTTCGCTCACCGATACCGTCGATAAGCTGGCCCGCAGCGGCATCAAGAGAGTTCTGGTGATTCCCGTTTCGTTTCTAACCGAACATATTGAAACCCTCCACGAAATTAATATCGAGGCACGAGAACATGCTGAATCTCTCGGCATCACGGAATTTCACATGATGCCGGCGCTGAATGATTCGCCGCTTTTAATCCGGGCGCTGGCAGATTTGGTTCTTCGCGCTGTTGGAAAACGCAACGGCGTCTCCTCCGTAGTGTCTTAGCCGCAATAACCCGCGATCGGCGTACGAACGGCCCTCCACGACAAGAAAAGCCGGAAATATTTGCCACCGGAAAGTTCGTAACCACTTGACACAGAGATTCCCACGGCATATAAACCAATGTTCTTGCTTCGACTTCGTGTTGCCTTTATATTTTTTAGGATTTGATGACCGTAATTAAACGGGCCGATGCCAGATATCTCTGACGGGAAGTCCGGGGAAACGACCAGCGCGCCTTCTAAGGCGCCGGCAGCAAATGCATCTGCTGCGCTGGACGCCAAATCGACGGTAAAAGCGGTGAACACAACCCGCCGTCGCGTCATTTGGGCGTGTATTTGGGGCTATCTCGGCGTCAATTTCCTGATGTTCCTCCGGTTTTTCTTTCCTCGCGCGCTATACGAACCCAATACCGTTTTCGACATCGGATTTCCTTCCGACTTCGCTTTGGGCATCGATCAGCGCTTCTTGATGACCAACCGCGTGTGGGTGGTGCGGGAGCCGGACCGTCTTTTCGTTATTTTCGCGCGCTGCACGCACCTCGGTTGCACCCCGGAATGGAAGCCGGCGGAAAATAAATTCAAGTGCCCCTGCCACGGAAGCGGTTATGACAGTGAAGGCGTGAACTTTGAAGGTCCCGCGCCCCGTCCCATGGACCGTTCTTTTGTGCAGCTCGATCCTACCGGGAAAATTACGGTGGATACGAGCCGATTGTTCGTGGACGATCCGCGTGCAGGCGTCAATCATTTCAACGATCCAGGAGCCTTTTTGAACGTGTAGGCTTGGGTTGCACCAAGGCGGCAGGAATTTGATCGCCAAGATTTGAGCAGGACAAGGGGTCTGGTGGATGCCCGAAAAAAACGGCGACGGTAAGAAGACCGGCGTCCTAGAGAAAGCCAAGGATTCTGCTGCGGCGCTCCGCGAAACGCTGGAGGAAAAAGCCAAGCAGCAGGTTGCCGAACTTAAAGAGCCGGAAAAGACTCAGCTTTACCGCTCAATATTCCGCGTTAAGCATGACGACGAGCCGCGCAACCGCGCGCTCAGCGTACTTTCCAACGTTTTTTTCCACCTGCACCCAGCTAAAGTTAATCGCGACGCAACGAAATACAATTTCACCTGGGGCATGGGCGGAATTACTTTTTACCTGTTCATCGTCCTCACTTTTACCGGTGTGCTCTTGATGTTTTATTATCACCCGACGAAAATACAGGCCTTTCGCGACATCCTGTACCTTGAGAATGACGTCCCGTTTGGCAAATTGCTTCGCAACATGCACCGCTGGGCCGCCCACTTGATGATCATTGCGGTCTGGCTCCACATGTTTCGCGTGTTCATGACCGGCTCCTATAAACGGCCGCGCGAGTTCAACTGGTGCGTCGGTGTTCTGCTGATGGTGCTCACGATGTTGTTGAGTTTCACCGGATATTTGCTGCCGGACGATCAGTTGGGCTTCTGGGCCGTCACCGTTGGAACGAACATGGCGCGCGCTACGCCGCTGTTAGGAAATGAAGGACCTTTCGGCGCGCAAATGGGCATGACGCCGTACAACGACGTGCGCTTCGCCTTGCTCGGCGGCTCTATCGTGGACGCCAATGCCTTGCTGCGCGCCTACATTTGGCATTGCATCGCAATTCCGTTGATCGTCGCGATATTTTTAGGCATCCATTTCTGGCGCGTGCGAAAAGACGGGGGAATATCAGGTCCCGCGCCGGTGATGCTCGAATCGGAAATCAAGGAAGAGAGAAGTCCGCGGCCGGTAATCCTGCGGCCTAGCGGCATGGGTTAGCTCTAAGTTTTAGCGGGAAAGTTTCTGAAGGATAGAACGAATCGATGCCTTTTGACTTTCGCCAAATTTGGGAAATCGCATCCGCGCCAGACAACGTGCCCATCGTGGCGCTGTTGTTCCTCGCCCCTTTTTATATGTGGTACGCGCTGCGCCAGGCCGTTGCCAACGATAAGCTCATCGCAATTTTAGAATCCGACGCGCAAGCCGCCAAAACCAAATATCGCAAGACGCAAGAGTGGGATCCCAAGTGGGAAAAGGAAGTCCACACTTGGCCTTACTTGATGCGCATGGAATTTCTTGTAGCCATCCTGGTAACCGTTCTTTTGATGGCCTGGTCACTAACGCTGAATGCCCCGCTCGAAGAGCCGGCCAATCCCAATGTGACCATGAACCCCGCGAAGGCGCCTTGGTATTTCCTGGGCCTGCAGGAAATGCTGGTTTACTTCGATCCATGGATCGCCGGTGTAGTGATGCCGACGCTTATTATCGTCGGCCTGATGGTCATTCCGTACATCGACGCGAATCCGCTCGGGAATGGCTACTACACTTACAAGCAGCGAAAATTTTCCATCTGGACCTTTCTCGTCGGCTTCCTCGGCCTTTGGGTTTTGATGATCGTGATTGGAACGTTCATCCGCGGCCCTGGATGGATGTGGTTTTGGCCAGGACAAACTTGGGACGCTGAACGTGTGGATTATGCGGTGAATCGAAATCTCGACCAAGTCGTCGGGATCGATGGGTCGTGGCTCGCCCCAATTTTCCACACCAGCAGAGATCAATCGGCGATTTGGGCGCGCGCGATTTTTGGAATTTTCCCGCTGGTGTTGTTTTTCATCGTCGCGGCATTGCTGGTCCACTGGCTCTGTATGCGCACCGAATTCAGTAGGAAGATTTACAAGCGCATGAGCTTGCTGCAGCTTGTGACCATGTACACGTTTTTAATTTTCATGGTTTCACTGCCGATTAAAATTCTGCTGCGATTGGTTTTCACCATTAAGTATGTCTGGGTGACGCCGTGGTTCAGTATTTAATGCCGTCGGATCCGGCCGCTAACGCCGCAGAAAGAAAACGGAGGAATAAGGGTGCCTGATCGTTCACCTGACACAGCGCCGGATGATCCGATCAAGAATCGATCGTTTACCTTTCCGCTGTTGATCGCTTCGCTCCTTCTAATCCTCACCGTCGCCTGGTCCTTTTACGTCGAGTTTTATGGACTGCAGCCGTGGCGGCGTTATCAAACCCGTTTCGCCAAGGCCTACTCTGATTACCTCGGCAAAGACATCAAGCAAAAGAAGAAAGAAGAAGCGGACGTTTACTCCTCTGCGGAATATAAAACTCTCGCCGCAAAGCTCGCCAGCGCCCAACAAGCCGCAAAATCCCAGGATGACGAAATCGCCAAACAAATTGACCTCCTGGACGAACAACGCGCAGCCATTGGCGATGCCTTCAAGGACGAACGCGGAAAGATCGGCCATCTCGTTTACCAATACGAAATTATCCCCGCCAACGATAAAAACGAAAAGGCCAAGCGCCTGAAGGAATTGCAGGAAGGACGCAGCTCCACCTGGAAAGTGGATTGGCCGATAGGGAATGGCCAGGTTCAGAAGAACAAAGTTTTTACTGCTGACCAGTTGAACGACACGTTTACCAGCATCATGGCGCAGCGCGCGTCGCTCGTTGCAAAGCGGGGAGAAGTTGACAAGCCTGCGAAGGACGCGCAGACCGAACTGACCCTCTACGTATCCGACCATCTGCCCGGTTTGAGTTCCACTTCGCTCGACGGCCTGCGCAAGTCGATGGAAGATTTCGACGCGCGTATCATTCAAGTGAACGTAAACCCGTCGGGCGCATCCATCAACAATTTGGGCGGCGCTGGTCTGGTCGATCGCTGCGAGTCGTGCCACGTTGGCGCCGATCCGAAATACGTCCCGTCTCAGGTGACTCTGACGAAAGCCGACCTCGGAATGGCGAAAAGTAACGACGCGCCTTTCTCCAGTCACCCCGACCAGGAACTGATGGCGTTGCATCCGCTCGAAAAATTCGGATGTTCGACATGTCACGGCGGAAATGGCCGCGCGATCGATTCCGTTCGCCGTGGACATGGCCGTTACGAGCATTGGCTGTGGCCCTTGTATTATCCGGAAAATTACAACGCAGGATGCCAGCAGTGCCATTCCGCGGACATGGTCACCGAACACGCCCCCGTGCTCAACGAAGGAAAGCAGCTTTACCGCCAGCGCGGTTGCATTGGATGCCACCGCTTCCAGGGTTTCGACAATCAAGACGAGCAGCTCGTCAATGCCCGCCAGACAATTTTGCAGCTCGCGAAAGCTAAGACCGATGATCTGCTAACGATCCCGCGTTTGCAGAAGCAAGCCGACGCCGCCCCCGATAACGCAACAGCCGACAAGCTCAACAGTCAGGCCAACAATCTCACCGTCGAAATCAGCCGCATGGACGCTCGAACGGAATCTCTCGAGCAGCAGAGCCACAATCTTTTGCAGGAAATCAAAAAAGTTGGTCCGGATCTGAAAGAAGCGCGCCAAAAGCTGCGCAAAGAATGGATTCCGTACTGGATTGGCCACACCACCGAATTTCGGCCCACTACCAAGATGCCGCAATTCCGTCTCTCGCAAGACGAGATCCAGGCCCTCGCAGCTTTCATCTGGCAAGCTGGACTGACCGGCCCTCCGGTTGAGCATCAAGCCCCGGGCAACGCCGCCCATGGCAAAGAACTCTTTGAAGAGCGCGGCTGTCTTGCGTGCCACTCCATGGGCGAGGGTTCGTCAGCGGTCGGCGGCACATTTGCCGCGAACCTGAGCCGCGTCGGCGAAAAAGAAAATTACGACTACGTTGTCCGCTGGGTCCACGACCCACGCCAGCGCACACGTCCCTATTGCCCTTACGAAAAGAAGGATCTGGGTCCTGAAGATTACGCCAAACACAATCTCCCCTACGTCTTCGATCTGGATCATTCACGCTGTCCGAATGACGGCCACGAGCTAGTCGTTCAACAGCCCACCGTGATGCCGAGCCTGCGTCTCTCCATGGACGACGCCCGCGACATCGCCACCTACTTGATGGCCCAGAAACATCCAGATGCGTCGTACGCTTCGGCCGATTACATGGATGATCCGCAGCTCGCCGCGAAAGGGAAGGACCTCGCGCGGCATTACGGTTGCGCCGGATGCCACGAACTCAGCGGACTTGAAGACGAAGGCCGCATCGGCACCGAGCTTACCAACGAAGGCAGCAAGCCCATCGAGCGTCTTGATTTCGCCCTGTGGACTGAAGACGCGAAGCGAGGCGTTCTTCCGAACGGCAAAGATTCCCCGCGCGGCCCGTGGTACGACGCAAAAGGTTTCTTCGAACAAAAACTTCAAAATCCGGGAATTTACGACCAGGGTAAATATCACGCGAACCCCATGGATGCGTTGCGCATGCCCAAGCCGAATCTTTATGGCGATGGCGATGTAGAAGCCTTAGTCAGCATGCTCCTGGGTAGCACCGACCCCACGTTGCCGCCGGAGTATATGTACAAACCGGCCGACCGCCGGCGTTACATTCAAGAGGGCTGGTGGGTCGTCACGAAGTACAACTGCATCGGCTGCCATCAAATCGCCGTCGGCCAGAAATCCGTCATGCAGACGCTGCCTTTCTATCAAGGTGAGAATAGAGCGAACTTGCCTCCGGTTCTCACCACCGAAGGCGCGCGCGTAAATCCGGAATGGCTGCGGCAGTTCCTTGCCAACCCGTCGCTCAGCACCACAGATACGAACCGCAACGGCGTACGCCAGTATTTGCAAGTGCGCATGCCCACGTTCTATCTCTCGAATGACGAAATTCGCAAGCTTGTGCTCTTTTTCCAGGCCATGTCATCGCAGCCCGATCCTTTCATTCCTCCAAAAGTACAGCCGTTGGATGACAATGAACGCGCCATGGCCCGCGCGCTGTTCACGAGCCCCGCTGCGCCTTGCCTGAAATGCCATATGACCGGCAATGAAGCGCACGACAAAAATGCCATCGCGCCCAATTTCCTAATGGCCCGCGATCGTCTGCAACCAGCCTGGACCGAGCGGTGGATTATCGATCCCGCGAAAATCATTCCCGGCACCGCCATGCCTTCGGGGTTGTTCCGCATGGAAGGCGATCATTGGGTCTTCGCAGGCCCCGTGCCGGCTTCTGTCCAGCATTACACGGGTGACCAGGCGGACTTGCTGGTCCGCTACATGTTTACATTAACGCCGCAGGAACAGGCCGCATTGGTTGGAAAGTCTCCAGCCCCTGCGAGCGGAGGCGCGAAATCCTCCGGCGGAGCAGGCGGGAAAGGCGCGGCCGGAGGGAAGTAGGTAGCGTTACGCTGTCCCGTGTTCAAAAGAATTTGCGCCTTATAAAGTCGTGAAATTGTTAGAATAACCCCGTTTTACTAAGGAGGAATTGTTCCAAATGAAGACCAAGTTTTTTAATCTCGCATTGGCAGCCGTGTTGGCGATTGGCATTACCGGCTGCGGCGGCAAGCAGAATAACGAGTCGAACGAGAAGCCCGTGGCAGAAACGAACGCCAAAAAGGTCGTGGACACTTCCACGGTTGGCTCCGTCAGCGGTACAGTGACGCTCGACGGCAAGCCCGTGCCGGCCAAGCCAATCAATATGAGCGCCGAACCCTATTGCCAAAAAGAGCATCCAAGCCCGGTGGTGCCGCCAGAAGTTGTGGTGGATGACAAGGGCGACCTCGCTAACGTAGTCGTGTATGTGAAAGAAGGTTTGGGTGACTACTCGTTCGACACGCCCAAGGACCCCGTCGTGCTCAACCAGAAAGGCTGCATGTACGACCCACACATCGTCGCTCTGATGACCGGCCAGACCTTCGAGGTCAAGAATGACGATCAAACCACTCACAACATTCATCCCATGCCAAAAGATAATCGCGACTGGAACAAATCCCAGCCTCCCGGCGCTACGCCGATTGATGAAACCTTTGGCCGCGCGGAAAACGCCATACCTGTAAAGTGCAATGTTCATCCGTGGATGAAAAGCTATATTTTCGTGTTTAAGAATCCCTATTACGCCATCACTCCGAAAGATGGGAAATTTGAACTAAAGGACTTGCCGCCCGGAACGTACACTATCGAAGCCTGGCACGAAAAGTATGGCACGTCCGATCAGACCGTGACGATTGGCGCAAAAGAATCAAAGCCGCTCAATTTCACGTTTAAGACGGCCGCCGCGTCTGGCGATTAGTTCTTAGGCGGTTTCGCAGCACCTTACGTTGAACTCCGCAACGGAGGTGAGCTCCCACTCACTTCCGTTGCTGTTCTTAGCTAAGTGTTGGCAACATCGGATTTGATCATTCAGAGGGAAACGCTTTAATAATGCCCGAAGCTGAAAAACTTCAAGGCGTCCACCGCTTCGCCGTAGCTACAGCGTCCGTCACCGTGCTGTTGTTAATGGCAGGTGCGCTGGTAACTAGCAATGACGCCGCCGACTCCGTGCCCGATTGGCCGCTGGCCTATGGTCGAATCATCCCGCCGCTCGTCGGAGGCATCCGCTACGAGTTCGCACACCGCGTCTTTGCCGCAACCGTCACGATCCTGACCGTGATTCTGGCTGTGTGGCTCGCTCGCCGGGGCGCTAAAACCGCGCGCAGACTTGGCTGGACCGCGCTGCTGCTGGTCATCGCGCAAGCTCTACTCGGCGCCCTGCGTGTGCTCGAAGGCCACCCCGCAGTCACAGCAACAATGCACGCCACGCTCGCACAGATTTTTTTCGTCACCGTCGTCAGCCTCGCTCTGATCACTAGCGCCTGGTGGCATAACGCTTCAGAATCGCTCGATGATCGCGGCTCGCCTCGCCTCCGTCCCCTAACCGCCATCACAGCCGCAGCAATCTTCGTGCAGTTAATTCTGGGCGCCGGCTTCCGCCACGGTGCGTTCGGAATCTTGCCGCACTTGATTGGATTCATAGTGGTCACCGTCCTGATCATCTGGACCTGCCGCTCCGTCCGCAAACGCTTCGGTCAGGTTCGCGACCTGCGCCGGTGGGGAATTCTGCTCCAGACTTTTCTCGGTACCCAGGTTCTTCTCGGAATCGCAGCATATGGGGCCGTAGTGCAAGCCATGCACTCCGTACAGCCCTCCATGTCCTACGTTATCGTCACCGTAGCGCACGTGCTGGTCGGCGCGCTTACACTTGCATCCAGCGTTGTTCTGACGTTATCTTGCTATCGGCTGATTCGGCCTAATGCGCCTGTGGCGCTAAGGTCGGCCATGGAAACTACCCGCGCCGGCGGCGCCCGGCCGGAGAGTTCAAGGGCCTGAACTATGGACAACGTTCGATGAACAACACACGCGTCGTGGCCATCAACGCTTTCGAAAAGCCGTGGGCTTACGTCGTTCTGACCAAGCCGGACGTTACGTTTCTAGTGGTGATAACGACGGTCGCTGGTTTCTACCTCGGTTCTACCGGCCCGATGGACTGGGCTAGGCTCGCCCACACGCTTATCGGCACCCTGTTGGTTGCCGGAGGCACTGCCGCGCTAAATCAATACGTAGAGCGCGACATGGATGCCGTAATGCGTCGCACTGCCGCGCGCCCGTTGCCAACCGGCGCCCTGAAACCCACGGAGGTTTTGATTTTCGGCGCCATCACAATAGTTCTCGGCACGGCCTGGCTGGCGCTCGCAGTGAATCTTCTCGCGGCCATGGTTGCGCTCGCCACCAGCCTGTCTTATCTAGGCCTTTACACGCCGCTGAAGACGCGCACAACGCTTGCTACGGCCGTGGGCGCCATCCCTGGCGCGTTACCTCCGCTAATCGGATGGGCCGCCGCCCGTGGCTCGCTTTCTGAAGGCGGCTGGATCCTTTTCGCCATCTTGTTCGTGTGGCAGTTTCCGCATTTCATGGCCATCGCCTGGATGTACCGCGAAGATTACGCGCGAGCCGGAATCCAGATGTTGCCGGTGGTAGATCCCAAAGGCGATGCCACGTTCCGGCTAATCGTCGCCATGTCCGCGATCTTGGTTCCCGTAAGCTTGCTGCCTTCTGTCGCCGGGATGGTCGGAATTCCATATTTCTTCGGCGCTCTCGTGCTGGGAATGATTTTGCTGCAAGTTTCGCTATGGGCCAATCGCTCACGTACCAACGTTCGCGCGAAGTGGTTGATGCATGCGACGGTAATTCACATTCCGCTCCTGCTTGGCTGGATGATTTTCGATAAATTCACCCGATGACCTCGTCCACAATGGGAATTGAACCCACAAAACCCAAAGCAAATTGGATCGAACTCAGCATCATCTGCGGCCTCTTTGTTGTCCTGGCTCTTGTCGGCATCATTTGGGACATCGCCAGCGGCCTGCTCACGAGCGGCATTGACGGCATCATGATGCTCTTCATCTGCCTGATGATGGGTGGAATATTCAGCCTCATGATTCTGATGATGGTGCATCAAGCCGGAATGCTCCCGTTCTTCCGCCATTCAGCAACCATGGCGCCCGAGCAAGCAGCACAAAAAGCGGCAGCACCAAGCGCTGCGGCCGCAACGCCAGCCGTGCCAAAGCCTGCGACCGCGGTTCCAGCGACGTCGCCGGCCGCCGCTCCTCCGCTGCAGCCTTCGCATCCGCCCGCTGCGTTGCAGCCTCCTCCACCGCCCGCGCCGCCTGCGGCGCCGAAGCCAGCCGCAAAACCCGCGCCCGCAGAGCCACCCAAGCCAGCGGAAAGCTAAATCTGCGCACCTCGCTTACATCGATACGTGCTGCGGCCGCATCCACGATGGTATCGCCGCTTCTGCGCGCATTCCTGTAAACTAATTGCGAATGGCGGAAACCGCAAAACCTCAAACTCCCTTTGGCGGCCGTTGGGCTCTGGGAATTGTGGCGCTCGCTTTTCTGTTCGTGCTGATGCCGTTTTTGTTTTGGAACGCCACCTGGTTTGGCCGCCCTTTGAGCGATAGCCAGATATCAAAAGCCCTAACCGACCACGCTCATCCCCGCGATATTCAACACGCCCTGACGCAACTCGAATTGCGGATGGAAGCCGGAGATCCCGCCGTTCGCAAGTGGTATCCGCAAATCGTCCAGCTTGCGGCCGACCCGGTAAACGAGATCCGCATTACCGACGCATGGGTAATGGGCCAGGACAATTCGTCAGACGACTTTCATCAAGCGCTCTTGAAACTTCTCAGCGACCCTAACGTGATGGTTCAGCGCAACGCCGCTCTTTCGCTCGTCCGCTTCAAAGACGATTCCGGCCACGCGCAAATTGTCGCCATGCTTAAGCCGTCCCAGATGAACTCGCCGTTCGATGGGAAGCTGCTCGCCCGCCTAAAGCCGGGGGATGTAATCAATACCGGAACGATGGTGGCGCATGTCGAATCCCCAGCGGGCAAAAGGGAAGTGCGCTCAATCGTTCCCGGCGCCCTGGATCGCTGGCTAGTTGCAAACGACTCAAACGTAACCACAGGCCAGCCTATTCTTTCGTTATTGCCGAGCGAGAGTGCGGTTTGGGAATCCCTGCGCGCGCTCTATTTGATTGGCCGTACGGACGATTTGCCGGATGTGGCGCACTTTGCGCGCGGTGTCGATGGAATGTCGCCTCCGATTGCGCAACAGGCTCAAGCCACCATGAAAGCCATTAACGAGCGGAATCAGTCGAAATGATTATCCGGTAGAAATCGCAGGTTATTTATACCTCACCACTGCCTGGCCATTCTGAATCTGAATGTCGCTGATATCCGCCGGTAATTTTAGCTTCTCTCGATTTTCAGGAGATGCCATCATCTTGTCCACGGCCGCCTGAAGAGTCGATTGCGGCAGCGGCAGCGCGCCGAGTTTTCCCGCCACCGGTTCGAATTTCATATAGCCGCTGTCCGCGCTCAGATGTCCATCCAGTTCCAGCGACAAATCTTTTCCGTGATAATCGAAAATAACGTAAGCCTTCACCAGGTCACCGTCCATATCCACCTTGACGTCCTTCACTGTCGATTGCACTTGTTCCAGGGTGGCTTGCTCACCGCCGGGAAACGCTCCAGCGGGATCGTCCGGTGGCACGGCACTGCCGACGGTTGGAATATTATCCATGCTCGCGGCCTGTGGCGGCGCTTGCACGGTCGCGGGCTTGCCTTCGAACTGAAGATTCTGCGCCAAATAAGAATTTAGTTCGCTGCGATCTAACTGCACCTGACTGGGCTGCCCGGCGGCCTTGGCCTTATCGGCAGCCTCAAATTTTTGTTCGGCGCTCGCTGCCGCGTTCGCATTGTAGGGAATATTCGGAGCCGGTGAAGTATGCAGAACCAAAATCAGTGTTAACGCCAGTGCCGCGACGCTCGACCATTTCAAAATCTCATAAACCTTTTTATAAAGTGCCGGATCAGCCATAGCACACCTCCGCCTAATCAAGCTTAGCAGGCGAAAGTAAATCGCTAAGGAATCAAGGTGGTTTGCGTTTCTGGCAGGGAACTGTCCGAAAGAACAGGTCCTGAATTCTAGAGAGCGCGCGATACTGTCCGCTGACTTGGCGTTTGTGAGGACGAATTACTTCTTGTGTCGTCCGCGCCGCAGGCCATGAGCGTAATACAATATTCCCGCCACCGATTTGGCATCCCTGATTTTTCCCGCGTGTATCCAGGATTCGATTTCGCGCAGACTGAATATCCGCATTTCGATCTTCTCGTCCGCCTCCGGTTGCGATTTCCCCAACTTCAAGCCCTCGGCCAGGAACATCACCATGTTCTCGGTCAAAAAACCTGGGCTGGGGAACAGATCTAGCATTTTACGCATCCGCTTAGCCGTGTACCCGGTTTCCTCCAACAACTCTCGGTGCGCTCCCTTCTCAAAACTCTCGCCCGCATCTTTACTCCCCGCCACCAATTCCCAAAGATATTGCCGTACAGAATGCCGGTATTGCCGAATCATCAGAATGCGCCCATCCGGAAAAACCGGCAGCACGACGACCGAACCCGGATGTGTAACAATCTCGCGAGTAGCCCGCACAGCTCCAGGCTCAATAACCTCTTCTCGCCGGACACCAAACACCCGCCCCTTGAACATGACTTTACTGCTCAAAATCTTAGCCAAAGCCCTTTTCTTACCCACGTAATCTCCAGTAAACGCAAAAAGCCTCATCGCCATTCAACAGAGCGCTCCCGCCCGCAAGGTTTAAGTGTAGCGCCGCGGTCTTCAGCGCGGCACTAGCAGACCCAGCATGAGCCCCCGAGCGTTCAAGCGTACAGGCCGCCTTCCTTGCCGCACCAGTCACGGTTGCATATACTACCCATCGAATCCATGCCCATCAACACAGTCATTGTTGACGACGAGCGCCCGGCGCGCGACGAACTCGCCTACTTGTTAAAGGGTTTCCCTGAAATCAACATCATCGCACAAGGGAAAAATGGCTTGGAAGCCGTCGCGCTCATCAAGGAGCACGATCCTGACTTGGTTTTCCTAGACGTGCAAATGCCCGGCCTCGACGGCTTCGGCGTCCTGAAGAAGCTAGTAGAACGAAAACTTCGCATTCCGCAAATCGTTTTCGCCACCGCCTACGACAATTACGCTATCCAAGCCTTCGAAGTAAGCGCAGTAGATTACGTCCTGAAGCCTTTCGACAAAGCCCGCATTGCCAAAGCCATTCAGCGTGCAAAGAAAATGGTGGAAGCGCACACCTCGCCCGTCGAGCGCTTGGAAAATCTTGTCGGCCAACTTTCCGCCTCTCCGCAAAAGGCTCCTCAGCCGGTAAAGCTGCTGGTGAAATCGCAAGCCCGCATGTTCTTGGTGGACGCGCAGGACATGATTTACGCCGCCATTCAGGATGGAACGATTACCATTTTCGCTCGCGACTTCGAAGGCGTCTCAAACTATCGCACCATCGAAGAGCTAAGCGCCTCGCTAGACTCCGACCGTTTCTGGCGCCCGCACCGCTCGTATTTGGTGAATATCAATCACATCAAGGAAGTCGTGCCGTGGTTCAAATCCAGCTTCATGCTGAAAATGAACGACAAGCGAGCCAGCGAGATCCCCGTATCGCGCGCGCAAACAAAACGCCTTCGCGAACTGTTAAAACTATAGGAGCTTCCGTTCATGCCATCCTTAAATCCATCATCAGCTTTTCATAAGACTCCCAGCCGCGTACAGCGCGTTGGGATACTCTTTCTGGCCCTGCTCTTGGTTTCCATTTGTCCGTTCCGATCGCACGCGCAGGCCGCCAGTGGTTCAACCTCAAACGCAACAGCTCCGACGGGTTCGATCACTGGCAAGGTTTCCGAAAAGCATGGCGGACCGTTAGCCGGAGCGCGCGTGAGCGTCTCAAATGTAAAGACCGGTGTCGCCTCCCGTGTTGCAACCGACGTGAACGGCCAATTCACAGTGGAAAACCTGCCTGCGGGCGCCTACCAGGTCACCATCGCCGCAGACGGCTGTGCGCCACAGGAAGACAAGGTGACGGTCAAGCCCGGCCATAAATCAAAGGTGTCCACGACGCTAAAACCTGTAGAGCCGCAAACCCCAGCTCCCCAATAAACGATCAGATTTACTTGTTTCCGAGCGCAAATGATTCGCCCGCAGCATTTCGATGTGCAGTGCGGTTGTGCTAGCATCGCAGCGTAAACTTTTCGATGGATTTCTCACTCAGCAGCGACCAGCTTTTAATCCGCGACACCGTCCGCCAGTTCATGGAAACGGAAATGCGCCCGGTTCTGCGTGAGTACGAGCGCGAGGGAAAATTTCCCGCCGAGCAACTCCGCAAGCTTGGTGAACTGGGGTGCTGCGGCATGCTCGTGCCGGAAGAATGGGGCGGCGCGGGAACCGATACCATCAGCTACGCGCTAATGCTCGAGGAAGTCGCGCGCGTTTGCGCATCCACCGCCGTCGTTCTCAGCGTCACCAATTCCGTAGTCGGTGTCCCCGTTTGGAAATTTGGCGACGAAGCCCAAAAGAAGAAATACCTCACGCCTCTTTCGCGTGGCGAAATGCTAGGCGCATTCTGCCTCACCGAGCCGCAAGCCGGCTCGGACGCCGCCGGCATACAAACCCGCGCCGCACGCGAAGGCGATCATTACGTTTTGAATGGTACGAAGACCTGGGTCACCAACGGCGGAGTCTCCGGGGTGTACTTGGTTTTCGCTAAGACCGATCCGGACGCAGGCGCCCGCGGCGTCACCGCATTCCTGATTGAACCGTCAGCGCCCGGCTTTCGCATCAGCCGTTACGAAGAAAAAATGGGCCTGCACCTTTCGCGGTCGGCCGAAATCGTTTTCGATCATTGCTGCATCCGCGTTGAGAATCGCCTCGGCGAAGAAGGCCAAGGCCTAAAGATCGCGCTCGAATCGCTCGATGGCGGCCGAGTCGGCATCGCCGCACAAGCGCTTGGCTTGGCACAAGGCGCCCTGGAAGCTGCCGCTCGCTACGCCAAGCAGCGACGCACGTTCGGAAAGCCTATCGCCGAATATCAAGCCATCCAGTGCATGCTCGCGGACATGCAAACCGAAATCGAAGCCGCCCGCGCGCTCACCCACTACGCCGCATTTATGCGCGACAAAGAATCCCGCGAACCCGGCTCTCGCCGCCTCGGTTCGTACGCCTCTCGCGCCAAATTGTACGCCAGCGAAATGGCAAATCGCGTCGCCTATCGCGCCGTTCAAGTGCACGGCAGCGTGGGTTATTCCCGCGAGACAGACGTCGAGCGCTATTACCGCGATGCTCGCGTGCTCACAATTTACGAAGGCACCAGCGAAATGCAGCGCATCGTGATCGCGCGCGATTTATTGCGCAGCGCGCCCGCCGGCGCCCAATCTCGCGCCGCAGGAGTCCGCCAGGTTGGCTAAGCTCAAACGAGTCCTCAGCGGCATGCGCCCCACCGGCCGTCTTCACATCGGCCACTACTTTGGCGCCCTTTCAAACTGGCTGAAGCTTCAGGAAGAATACGAATGTTTTTTCTTCGTGGCCGATTGGCATGCGCTCACCACGCATTACGAAGACACCTCGTCCGTCGCCGAAAATACTTTGCAAGTCGCCACCGATTGGCTCGCCGTTGGACTCGACCCCACCAAGTCCACGTTGTTCATTCAATCGCAGGTTCTCGAACACGCCGAGCTGCACGTCCTGCTCTCCATGATTACGCCGCTAAGCTGGCTCGAACGCGTCCCAACCTATAAAGAGCAGATCGAAAATCTCAAAGATCGCGACCTCGGTACCTATGGTTTCCTCGGCTATCCGTTGCTCCAATCTGCCGACATCGTAATGTACGGCGAGCCAAACCAGGAGCTGCTCGTTCCGGTCGGCGAAGATCAAGCTCCTCACGTTGAGCTCACTCGCGAAATCGTCCGCCGTTTCAACGCAAATTTCGGTCTCGAAATAAAGGACGGTCTGTCCCAGCAAAGGGAACTCCTGAAAAAATTACGCAACCGCCTTCCCAAGGAAGCGCTCGATACTATTCCCGCTTCCGACCCCAACGCTTTCGCGCGTTTCAAGGCAGCTCTTCGAAAACATGTACTTGAAGTTGGTTTTACGAATCTCATTGACGAAGTGCATGAAGCTAGCGAGTACTTGAAAATGAGTCAGGTACTCCGCGAGCCCGCGTACCTGGCCGCCGAAACCCCGCGCCTCCCCGGCCTCGACGGTCGCCGCATGGCCAAAAGTTATGGCAACGCCATCTGGCTGAGCGATGCGCCTGCCGAAATCCGGACAAAAATCCTCAAACACATGGTCACCGATCCGCAGCGCGTCCGCCGCACAGACCCCGGCCGCCCGGAAGTCTGTCCTGTCTTCGCCTATCACAGATTATTTTCGCCGCCCGAGGTAATCGCGTGGTCCGACCAAGGTTGCCGCACCGCGGGCATCGGCTGCGTGGAATGCAAGAACGCCATGGCCGACAACCTGATCAAATGGATCGAGCCCATTCAGACACGCCGCAAAGAATTTGAGGCGCATCCGCAGCAAGTTTGGGATATCCTCGATGCCGGTTCCGACAAGGCGCGCAAGGCCGCCAAGCGAACCATGCAGCGCGTACGCAACGCCATATTCAAGTGGGACGACGCGCGCAAGCCCGCGAATATATAGCTCATGTTTGCGCTGGAGTTTCAGCGTTTAGCACCGAAGCTTTTGCGATGGGTGCAAATTTTCAGGGCGTGAAAACAGTTGCCATCCGAGCGCAGCGAGGGAACTGCTCTTTCTGTTGGTCTTTTATCGAGGAAGGTGGAATGGCGTCACCCTATCGCATTAATCTTCCGGTGTACGAAGGCCCGCTCGATCTTCTGCTCGATTTAATTCGCAAGCAGGAGATGGACATCCACAATATTCCCATCGCAAAAGTTACCGAGCAATATCTCGATTACCTTCACCAGCTCGAAAAACTCGATATCGACGTGTCCGCCGATTTTATTTACATGGCGGCATCGCTGATTCACATCAAATCGAAGATGCTGCTGCCCCCCGATCCGCTCGCTGGCCCGGAAGAGCAAGATCCACGCGACGAATTAGTTCACCGCTTGCTCGAGCACGAGAAATTCAAGAACGCCGCCCAGCTTCTCTATCAAAGGCAGCAAGTAGAGGATCACGTCTGGTCCCATCCCGACCGCACGCTGTACACCGGCGACGAAGTCCAAGGCGAGCTAGTCGTTTCGCTCGTAGATCTCGTAAAAACCTTCCAGCAAATCCTTGAGCGCAAAAAAGACGTCAAGAAGTTCGAGCTGCATCACGAAACCGTAACCATCGCGCAGATGATGGACCGCCTGCGCCAGCGCCTTGCCGCGAACGACGAGCCTATATCCCTTATCGGTTTCTTCGAAACCTGCGAGACGCGCAACGCCATGATCGTCGCCTTACTCGCCGTTCTCGAAATGGTCCGCATGCAGGCTGTCCTGCTCGTTCAGTCAGAACTTTTCTCCGACATTTGTTTGCGCAAACACAAAATGTTCGACGCCGTTTTCGCCGGCCCCGATGCCATGTCACAAATTGAGGAGCAATATCTCTGACCATGACGCCACAAGAAATTCAAGCCGCACTGGAAGCCATCATTTACGCAGCAGACGAGCCTGCCACGCTCGATCAAATCGCGAAAGCTTTGGGTGTGGAGAAAGCGGAAGCTCGCGCGGCCCTCGATCTCCTTGTCGCCAAGTACCAGACCGACGATCGCGGAATTGAAGTCCGCAAAGTTGCCGGCGGCTGGAAGTTTTACACCAAAGCGCAGCATCACGACGTCGTCCGCAAATTTATCAAGAGCCTACAGCCCCCGCTGCGCCTCACCATGCCAGCGCTGGAAACTCTTGCCGTCATCGCTTACAAGCAGCCGGCCACGATTCCAGAAATTAACGAAATCCGCGGCGTTAACGTCGGCGGCGTCATTAAGACGCTCCTGGAAAAGCGATTGATCACCACCGCAGGCCGCAAAGAAGTGATTGGCCGGCCGATTCTGTACCGCACTTCGAAACAATTCTTAATGCGCTTCGGCCTTTTCGATTTGGACGAGCTCCCCAGCCTAAAAGAATTTGAAGCCCTGGCGCAAGCCGCGCTTGGCGACGACACCGGCATCGCCCCCACCGAGCCTGAAGACTCCTCAGTAGCGCCCGCCGCATCCGCCGAATCAGGGACGGGAACTAAAGCCGCTGGCGGCGTTCCAGACGATCCGATCGAAGCTGACGTCGCCGCGGCCTCCGCGGAACTGCACAATGAAAACGCCGATAATTCCGAAAGCAATTCACCCGAAACCGACAGCGTACGAGCCGCATCGGCATCCGGCGGCAAAGGCTCATCAGAATCCGCAAGCTAGCCTCCGAAATTATTCAAGTCTGACCCGCCAGCTTCAGCCTTCAATTTCCGGTTCCGTGCTAATCTGTAACTTCGATTTTGCATCGAACTCTATGCTAGAAAGACTCCAAAAAATTATCGCGCGCGCCGGGATCGCCTCCAGAAGACACGCGGAAGAACTCATTTCGTCGGGGATGGTTACGGTCAATGGACACACCGTCACCGAGATGGGCTCTAAGGCCGACGAATCGCGCGATCACATCAAGGTAAACGGAAGGCTGCTGCGCCCGGAAAAAGAGCGAATCTATCTTCTTCTGAACAAACCGCCGGAGATAGTTTCCACCATGAGCGATCCGGAAGGTCGTCGCGCTCTCAGCGATTTGCTGCATGGAGTCACGCAGCGCGTTTTCCCCGTGGGCCGCCTGGAATATCATGCCATGGGCTTGGTTTTCTTGACCAACGACGGCGATCTAGCAAACTTGATGCTTAAGGCCCGCCATCTGAAGCAGACCTACAATCTGAAACTGAAAACTCTACTCACTTTTGAGGAAATCGAAAGTCTCTCTCGCGCGACTGGCGCGCACATCGTTCGCCTGAAAGGCAAAGACGCTCCCTGGTACGAAGTCACGCTCTCGGAAGCGCGCAACGATGCCTTGCGCACTCGGCTTTTCCAGACCGGCCACGCAGTTGAAAAAGTGAAACGCGTCGCCATCGGAAATCTCGCGCTCGAATCGCTCGCTCCCGGACGCCATCGCGCCCCGTCCGATGCCGAAGTGGCCACGCTTTTGCGTTTAGTTCAGCCAAGTTCTGAAGCCATTGCAATACCGAGACGCTCGCGCATCAAGCGTCGACCGTTCATTCCCAAGCCGAAACCAGGCCGCAAATCGCAAAGGCCGGCCCTCACAGCGCAACACGCCGGAAACCACGTCGGCGCAACATCTGCCGTGGCCGCTCCGCCGAGCAAACGCGAAAACGATTATTCGCCAGGCGAAAATCGGCCCGCCTCAAATGCCGCAGGCCGAAGCGGCGCGCCGCGAGGACCCCTCGATCGCGGCCATCGCCGCAATCGCTCGAGGCAGGCCACGCCTTCGCGGCCGAAGAAAAACCGTTGAGGCGCGCCGACGCATGAGCAATTTCATTAACGATCTTGTTCCGGCTTACATTAGTGAGCTAGCGCCCTACGTGCCTGGAAGACCCATTGAGGAGGTTGAACGCGAATTGAACATGCATGCCATCAAGCTCGCGTCCAATGAAAATCCGCTCGGCCCTTCGCCCCGCGCAATCGAAGCCGCACAAAAAGCGCTCGCCAATTCCAACCGCTACCCGGACGGCAGTGGCTTTTACCTCCGAGAAGCCCTCTCAAAAAAGCATGCGATTTCAGCGGACAATATAATTCTTGGCGGCGGTTCCACCGAGCTCATCGACCTCTCCGGACGCATCGCATTAGTTCCCGGCGATTGCGGCGTGACCTCCTACGGCTCCTTCCCGCTCTACCACATTGCAATTCGCGGAACCGGGGCCCGCTATTTCGACGTTCCCATGCGCGAGTATCATTTCGACTTGGAAGCGATCGCCCGGGAAATGCCTGAAGAGACCAAGCTGATTTTTCTGGCGAATCCAAATAATCCTACCGGGACAATGTTCAGCGCCGATCACCTCGATGCGTTTCTCGCGCGCATCCCTGAAAATATTCTTGTCGTACTCGACGAGGCTTATTGCGACTACGTTGACGATTCAAACTATTCTCGCTCTATCGAGATCGTCCGCAGCGGCCGAAATCTTTTGGTTCTGCGCACGTTCTCGAAAGTTTATGGCTTGGCGGGACTTCGAATAGGCTACGGCATCGGCCCCGCAGCCCTTCTCGCTGAAATGAACAAGATTCGCGGCCCTTTTAACACCTCCGGCATCGCGCAGGCAGCGGGCTTGGCGGCTTTGGATGATTCAGAACACGTTCGCCGCTCCGTGGAATCCAACCGCGCAGGCCTCACGCTATTAACGGCAGGCCTTACGAGACTGGGAATCAAGTACGTTCCGTCGGTGGCGAATTTCCTCCTGGTGATTTTTGGAACCGACACTGAACCGCTCGTGGAAGCGCTCCTTCAGCACGCTGTGATCGTCAGGCCCATGCGTTGGATGGGTTTCCCATCAGCGATTCGTGTAACGGTTGGAACGCACGAGGAGAATCTGAAGTTCCTACAGGCCCTTGCAGAAGTACAAAAAGCTGGCGTGCACAAATCCGCAGCGCACGCACACTCGCTCCTCGATTCAAACACCTCGGCGATTTAAATGGCTGATCCCGCGGACAAAGCACCCCCCGCTCCTAATCCAGCTAGGAACGCTGAGCTCGCGGGCATGCCCGAACCAGACGCCATCACAGAGATATTGAATTCCAGTAAAACGATTGCCGTCGTCGGACTGTCCAGCAACCGCATGCGCGCAAGTTTCCACGTAGCCGAGTATCTGAAATCCGTTGGCCGCCAAATCATTCCAGTAAATCCCAACGAAACCGCAGTCCTCGGCGAAAAAAGCTACGCGCGATTACAGGACGTCCCAGTTTCAATAGATGTTGTGGAGATCTTTCGGCGCCCGGCGTTTGTCCCCGAAATAGTGGAAGCTGCCATTCAGATAAAGGCCCGCTGCGTCTGGATGCAGGAAGGAATCGAAAACGCCGAGGCGGCCGAACGCGCCAGGCATGCTGGGCTGTTTGTGGTCATGAATAAATGTATGTTGAAGGAGCACGTCAGAAGATCCCGGGAGGTCCAAAGGTAAACGAAACCCACCTAATGCAAGCCGTAGAGCAACAGACTTCGCTTCCCCGGTTCCGTCACCGCCACCAATTCGCCGTTAGGAGAAAGCTCGAAATCGTGAAATACCAGGTCGTGCAGCACCGGCTCGAACCGTCCATCGTACACGCCGACCCAGGTTAGATTGCCGGACTTCAGCGGGTCTCCGCGCTTTAGCAAAACGCGCCGGTCGTCACCCCCCCATTGGAATACGCCAATGGCCACCTTCACCTGCACCGGTTGCGTAGTGGGATTCGCCAGGTCTCGCACTTCTAGCGTATCTCCATCGCGAAAATATCCAGCCTTTTTTCCCGACGTCGATACCGCAAAGCCGCCCACATATTCATCCACTGGCGCCACCGGTGTCCTCGTTTCTGTCGCCAGATTCAGCCGGACAAGCATCGGCGAGGTCAGCACCCGCGTGCTTTCCTCAATCGCAAAGGCCTGATTGTTTTTGGTGTCCCATGCCAGCGCCGCGAAAGTATGGCCCTGAAAAAGCGGCTTGCTCTTTCCTTGCGACGGGATCAAGGTATTTAGCTCGTTAAAATCCGCACCCGTCTTGGTGACGTACACCAGCGTCTTCCCATCCGCAAGCCAAGTCGCGTTGTAACCGTCGTTGAGCAGCCCGTCCTTCATCCCCTGAATGGGGATTTGATGTCCCTCGTCATCCATCAGATAAACGGCGACCATCCCGCGTGGCGCTTGAGTTTCCTCTTCGTCAAGCTGCTGATCCCTGGTTCCTTTCGGCGGCACCATTTCCGCGGTTTGCATCATCACCGCAATGCGATGTCCGTCCGGCGACCAGGCGAACGACTGCACTTGGTAGTTCAACAACATGTCCGCAAATATCTTTTCGCCGTCACCGATCTTCTTCTGCTTTCCCTCCGGAGAAGAAATCCACAAGTCGTCGCGTTCGACTCGGGCTTTTTTGAACTTGCGCATGTGCTGCACGGCATAGACGATCCGATTATCCGGCCCAATCGCAAATGCTTGAACATCTTCATCAATCCTAACGAGCGCCTTGCCCTGGGAATAAGAGAGTAGGGGAATACATAGAGTGAGCACGAGCAAGATGAACAGGAAATGTGAACTGACCGGGAATTGAATCACACCTTGTCGTTCTCGCTCGCTCATCCTTTGTCCTTTTCCTCCGAACGCTTGGCCTTGATGCGCCGGATTTCTTCCATCCTCTGCTGGATGCGCGCTTCAAATCCCTGATCGGTCGGATGATAATACACACGATCGGCCAGGCTTTCCGGCAAGCAAGTCATATCCGTTACTTTTTCTTCCGAGTTATGCGCGTACTGATAGCCTTTCCCGTATCCGATGTTCTTCATCAATCCTGTCACCGCATTTCGCAAGTGCAACGGCACAGGTTCGGCAAGCGTTTTCTGTAAATCCTCTTGAACGTCGCGGTATGCCGTGTACACCGCATTCGACTTCGGCGCCAGCGCCAGATATACAGCCGCCTGCGCGAGCGCGAGATGGCCCTCCGGCGGCCCCAGGAATTCAAACGCTTGCATCGCCGCCAGCATCACCTGCACCGCATGCGGTTCCGCCAGCCCTATATCTTCACTAGCCATGCGCACAAGCCGTCGCGCCACATACAATGGATCTTCGCCCGATTCCAGCATGCGAGCCAGCCAATACAGCGAAGCATCTGCATCAGAATTTCGCACAGATTTGTGAAGCGCTGAAATCAGATTGAAATGTTCTTCGCCCGATTTGTCGTAAAGCAGAAACTTTTTCTGCAGCACGCCTTCCAGTCGCGCTTGCGACAAAACGCGCCGGTTCTCGGCATCCGGTGTCGCGCCCATCACCAGCGCTTCCAGTGTGTTGTACGCCGAACGCGCATCCCCATTGGCCAATATCGCAATTCGATCCAACACATCTTCCGGCGCCTCCGCTTTTTCCCTGCCCAAGCCGCGCACGGGATCGGTCAGCGCTCGCTGCAGAAGTTCAACAATCTGGTCCTTCGCGAGCGCCTTCATCACATAAACGCGCATACGCGAAAGCAGTGGAGCGATCACTTCAAACGAAGGATTTTCCGTAGTCGCGCCAATCAGCAAAATATTTCCAGCCTCCACATGCGGCAGAAAAGCGTCCTGTTGCGCGCGATTGAAGCGATGCACTTCGTCCACAAACACAATCGTGCGCGTCCCGTAGCGCCGCGCGCTCTCAGCTTTCGCCATTACTTCCTTGATTTCTTTTATTCCGGCTAGCACCGCGCTGAAGGGAATGAAGTCCGATCGCGTGCTCTTCGCAATAATTCGCGCGAGCGTAGTCTTGCCGCATCCCGGCGGCCCCCAAAGCAGCATCGAACTCAGATCGTCGCGTTCAATCTGCGTTCGCAGCGGCTTTCCCGGACCAAGCAGCTCTTCTTGTCCAATAAACTCATCCAGCGTGCGCGGACGCATGCGATCCGCAAGTGGACGCCCCGCCTGCGATTCAGCTTCCGGCTCCGGTTCGATTGTTTTAAAAAGTCCCATACCGATTTACGCGCCTCGCCGTTGTCGCGCGGCCTCGAACAGAATCACCGACGCAGCTACTCCCGCGTTCAGAGATTCCACATCGTCGCTCATGGCAATCGAAATCCATTCATCGGCAGCATGTCCCACTTCGCTCGGCACGCCTGCTCCTTCGTTGCCGATAAAAATCGCGCACGGACCTCGCATGTCCGGCATCGATCCATCGAAATTTGCATCTTTCGTAATGGGCGGGCCATCCGGCTTTGCTCCCGCCGCCAAGATCCGCACTCCCGCCATGCGCATTTGCGCCAGCAGAACAGGCCCGGCAATACCACGCAGCAGTGGCAAACGCAGCGCCGAACCCGCAGAAGCTCGCAACGCTTTCGGCGACCACGGATCTGCCGTCCCGCGCGTGGCTACGACTCCCGACGCGCCAAATGCCTCCGCCGATCGCACGATCGTTCCCACGTTTCCCGGATCCTGCACGCCAGCCATAACAATCACCAGTGGAGCATCGCTGCGATACGCTCCATGGCGATCGGCCCGTCCGCGCAGCGGGTCCTCAAAACTCCATTCCCGCGCGAGAAATAGAGCGGCCACGCCTTGTGGCGTCTCAGTCCCTGCGACGCCCTCAAACAATTTGTCAGTCGTCTTGAAAATTCGCGATCGCGGAATCCCGGACTCGCTCTCGCCAGCCGCGCGCAATATCCGCTCCAATTGACGCTCTCCGGTTTCGCTCACCAACAAAGCTTCCGTTTCGAGTCCCGCGCGCACGCCTTCTTCCACCAGTTTCGGCCCTTCCGCAGCGACGGGCTCCCCCGCTTGCGGTCCCGCACCGCGCAGCGCCGCGCGAAATTTCTTCAGCCATTTGTTGTCGCGGCTGCTGATTAGGTCTGTTTGAGTCAGCCCTGCCGCGCTTGTGGGAGCGCCTCCGCTCGAAGCATGGCGTGCAGTGTCTCTCTCGCCCAGCGCGCGCTTATCAGAAGGAAATTGCTGCGCCATGCAACAAGCCTAACAAACGCCTGCTCTCGCGTAAACCCGCTCGGAATCCGAAACTACTCCTTAGAACAAATCGCCTCGACTTGTGAACTCCGCATGCCAGGAAGCGAGAACAGATGCCGTCTTGCTTGCACGCCCATCCCTGTGGTAGTTTCCCAAAGCATCATGGCGCAACGCCGCGAGTGAACATTGCCCGTCGAAGTTCTTAAAATATCTTCCAAGGCTCCGGAAACCCGCGTGGTGGACTACGCCGCCGGCTTCATCAAACGCGGCGACGTTGTCGGCGTTCCCACCGACACTTTCTATGGCCTCTCCGCCGACCCTTTTAACCTTGCCGCCATCGAAGCCGTGTTCCAAGCCAAGGGCCGACCGGAAACTAAAGCTCTTCCCATACTCGTGAGTTCGATTGAACAAGCAGTTACATTGATTCGCGATGTTCCCGACGTGTTTCTAATCCTCGCGCACAAATTCTGGCCCGGCGCGTTGACTCTTGTTGTGGAAGCCACTCATCGTCTCCCGCTAAAAGTTACGGGAAACAGCGGCCGCGTCGCTCTGCGTTGGGCGAATTCGCCAATCCCCACCGCCATCATCGACGCGGTCGGCGGGCCCATCACTGGCACCAGCGCGAATCTTTCCGGCTTTCCATCCTGCACAAACGCCGCCCAAATCGTGAAACAGCTCGGCAACCGCCTCCCGTTAATTCTCGACGCAGGCGACACCGGCGCCACAATGGCATCGACAATCGTGCGCATCGATGGCAATGATTGGACGCTGGCTCGTGAAGGCGCGCTTCCCGAAGAAGAAATTGCTAGAGCTCTTGAAAGTGGCCGGTCTGCATAAACGCGGCAAAATTCCTATTGCAGTCTAGCCGTATCCAGAAACTCGTAATCCCCGCCCGGTGGAATCACCACGTCAGTGAGTCTGTCGCGATGCACGCAAACATTATCCGGATACCACAAGTTGATGTACGGCTCGTCTTCCGCCACGATCTTCTGAATTTGCCATAAGATCGCCTTCCGCTTTTCCTGGAACATTTCCACGCGTGCGCTGTCCAGCAGGGCATCGAGCGCCGGATTGCGATAACGTCCGCGATTCGCCCCATCCGGCGGAATCTTTTTCGAACTAAAAACATACTCGAAAATGTCGGGATCGTTGTTCGCTCCCACCCAGCGCAGCGTGTAAATCTGAAAGCTCCCGCGCGAAATATCTGAAAAAAAGGTGGCGAATTCAAGCGGCCTCAAATCCAGCGCCACTCCAACGCGTTTCCATTGGTCCGCAATCGCCGCGCTGGTCAGCCGAACGGACTCGTCGGTCGAAGTCTTCAACGCTAGATGAAATCGCACGCCGCCGGCCCCGCGAGTAAATCCCGCAGCGTCCAACAGTTTTTCAGCACGCCCGGGATCGTAACCATATTGCGGGATATCCGCATCGAACGCCCAATGATTTGGCGGCAACAGACTGCTAGCCAGCCGCGCCTGCCCGCGCAGCAGATATTTTACTAACGTTTCGCGATCCGTCGCGAAAGCCAGCGCCTGCCGTACTTCGCGATGCGCAAGAATTGGATCTTCAAAATTGAATGCCAGGTAAGCCACCGGTGTGCCAGGCTGCTCGTCCACCGCCAGTCCGCGTTCCTTCGCAAGGGTGGCCGACATGTCCGGCATCAGAGAATTGATTTCCACGTCCGCCGAGCCTTTGCGCAACTCCAGCGCGCGAACGATCGCGTCCGGCACAATCCGAAATCGAATACGTTCTATTTTCGGCGCCGCTCCAAAATAATTAGGATTGCGCTCCAGGATAATTTCTTCATCTCTGATTTGGCTTACGAAGCGAAACGGCCCGCTTCCGACGGGATGTTGCGATACTCCAGCAGGCGAATCTCGCGGCACGATTCCAACCGCCGGCCGCGACAGTCCAAAAAGAAATGATGCATATGGCTCACGCAAATGGAACACGAAAGTGTACGCGTCCGGCGACTCAGTGGAAGTAACGAGTCGAAACGAGCCGCGCTTGGGAGTTTTCACCGCGCCGGAAATAATCGTGTCGAAGGTAAACTTCACGTCCTCAGAAGTAAGTTCGCGCCCATCGTGGAATTTCACGCCGTGGCGCAGATGAAACACATAGGTGCGCGGATCCGGCGTTTCCCACCGCTCGGCCAAGTCGGGAATCACGTTCATCTGCGCGTCATGGGCCACTAAGCTCGAAAAAATCAGTCCGTCGAGATGAGCCGAGTAGGCATCTGCGCCGATGCGAGGATCCAGATTTGTAGGCGCGGCCTCCATCAGAAAAACTAAAGTATTGGGATCGGATTCCTGCCGAAAATACGAGCAGCCAGCCGGAATCAGTAGCGTGAGTAATGCCAGAACAGTGAGGCGACGGCGCAATTTATCGCGCGCGCCCATGAACCAGCTTTCCAAGGATCGCGGGATGGTTGGCGCCCGTAGCAGACGGCAAATTGTTCGACCGTCCATGGAAACTTTCGTATGCCAGAATCGCAAACGCCAAAGCTTCCTTCGCCTCGGGCTGAATCCCGAAATGATCGGATGAGACGATGGAAAATCCAGGGAGAATCGCCGCAAGGTAAACCATCATCAGCGTATTCCGCGCACCTCCACCGGAAACGATTAACTCGTCTGCCTGCGTGCGCGGCAAAATGAATTTCTGAAATGCATTTCCGATTGAAAGGGAAGTGAAGATTGTCGCGGTCCGCACGACATCTGCCGGCTTCGCTCGATTCTTTTTGCCCCAGGCGAATATTTTCTCTGCGTACGCTCGCCCGAATTGTTCTCGCCCAGCCGTTTTCGGAGGTTCCTTAGGAAGATAAGGATGTTCCATCATTTCGTTCAGTAGTTTCGGAAGCATCCACCCGCGTAACGCCATTTCCGAATCTTTATCGTAACGCGCGCGGCCATGCGTGAATTTCTCCACCAACGCGTCCACGATCATGTTGCCCGGCCCGGTGTCGAAAGCAAAAACGTCCTTGGGCTTGGCCCCCGCAGGAATCACTGTGACGTTCGCAATTCCGCCAATATTTAGAGCCACGCGATTCCGTTGGGGATGCCGATACAATAAATAATCAACGAACGGAACCAGCGGAGCGCCCTGTCCCCCAGCCGCCATATCCGCCGGCCGAAAATCCGCGATCGTTGTCACTCCAGTTCGCTCGGCAATCACACTCGGCTCCCCAATTTGCAGCGTGGAAGAAATTCTCGAATGGCCGACAAAGGAAGACGGCGCGCCCTGGTGATAAATCGTCTGCCCGTGCGAACCAATCAACGAAATTCTGCGCATGGGCACTCGCCAAACCTTGCACGCTACGATAGCAGCCAGCGCAAATTCTTCGCCCAACGCAAAATTCAATTGGCTGATTTCCGCTGCGCCGGTAGCCTCGCCAGCGGCTACTCGCAAAATCGCCTTGCGCACCACGGAAGAGTAGGGAAGGTGATGGCGCCCTTCGAGCTTTATCGAAAGCTTGGGCGGCTTCCCGGAAATGCGTGCAAGAGCCACGTCGATTCCATCGGCCGACGTCCCCGACATCATCCCCAACACCAGCATTGATTGTCCGCGCCTTCCTATGAAAGCTGTTTTTGCAATGCTGCCAACAGAACCATCGCTTCCAGCGGAGTTAGCTTGTTCAAATCCGCTCCGCGCAAAGCTTCCAGCACCGATTCATCGAGCGCCGTGAAACTCGTCTGATGCGCGCGACGAACTGCTTGCTCACCCGCCGATCCTGGTGAAAGTTCCTCGGTCAATTTCTCTTCTTTCTGTTCGTGACGTCGCAAAATCTCCCGCGCTCTTGATATCACGCCCAAAGGTAAACCCGCCAGCCGTGCCACTTCAATCCCGTAGCTCTTGTTCGCGCTGCCCGGCTCCACACGTCTGAGAAAAACAATTTCGCTTCCCGACTCTTGCACCGAAACGTGCACGTTCTGCACTCCGGGCAGCAATTGTTCTAACTCAGTCAGTTCATGATAGTGCGTGGCAAACAGCGTGCGGGGACGCGCCCCTGCATGCAGGGCTTCCACCACCGCCCAAGCAATCGATAAGCCGTCAAATGTCGATGTACCGCGCCCCACTTCATCCAGCAGCACCAGGCTCGCCGCAGTAGCCGTGCTAAGAATCGCAGCCACTTCGCTCATTTCCACCAGAAATGTTGAACGCCCGCGCGATAAATTGTCAGACGCCCCGATGCGCGTAAAGATACGATCAACCAGTGGCAGCTTCGCCTGCGCCGCCGGAACAAACGATCCAATCTGCGCCAAAATTGAAATCAATGCCACCTGCCGAAGGTAGGTCGATTTGCCGCCCATATTCGGCCCCGTAATCACCAAAAGAAACTGTTTTTCGTCGTTCAGGTATAAATCATTGGGCACGAATCTTTCGCCGCGATCTTCCAGCAATCTTTCAATCACCGGATGCCGGCCCGCGGCAATCATTAAAATTCCTCGCCAAGGTTCGGCCTCCTCTTTACGCGCAATATGAATCCCAATATCCCGCACGCCCTTGCGAGGGACTTCAGTTTCCGTAAATTCAGGACGCGTGTAATTTCGCATTGCAGCGATGCGCGCCAGATTCACAAGCACGTCAAGTTGCGCGACAGCGTTTGCCGTCCCGCGCAGCCGAGTCGCTTCCCGCGCGATTGCTTCGCGAATCTCGCCGTATAAGCGCCGCTCAATTTCCAAGATGCGGTCTTCCGCCGAAAGCACTTTCTGCTCATGCTCTTTCAGTTCCGCGGACGTAAACCGCTCGGCATTAACTAGCGTTTGCTTCCGGTCGTAGTCCGCAGGCGCTAAATGCAAGTTCGCCTTCGAAATCTCAATGTAAAAACCAAATACCTGGTTGTAACGTATTTTCAGCGACGCAATTCCCGTGCGCTTCCGTTCGCGCTCTTCCATCGACGCGATAATTTGCCTTCCGCGCGTCGTAACCTCGCGCAATTCGTCAAGTTCGGGATTAAATCCGCGCCGAATCGCTCCCGGATCACTTGCGAGGGCAGGCGGGTCGTCAGCGATTCCGCGCGCAATCACCTCGCGTACGTCCGCCATCTCGTCCAATTGCTCGGAGAGCGAAAGCAACCGCCGGCCTGGCCTCGCGGCCGGTCGCCCGTTCGTCGAATCTTTTTCTGCTGTCGCCATCAAACGCCGCAACGCCGGAACTTTATCCAACGACTGCCGCAGAGCCAGTAAATCCCGCGGCGGCGCCGCCCCCAGCGTGACGCGGCTAGTTAGCCGCTCAAGGTCGAGAATTCCCTCAAGCTCTTTATGCAATTCCTCCCGCACCACAGTCTGTGATTTCAGTTCGCCGACAGCATCGAGCCGATCGTTGATTTCCGTCAGCGAAATCTCCGGCCGCAGAATCCATCTTCGCAGCAGACGCGCGCCCATCCCCGTGCGCGTCTGATCGATCGCTTTCAAAAGTGTTGCCGAAGCATCCTCGTCCGCCGCAGGTTCAACCAGCTCAAGATTCCGTATCGTCACGGAATCCAAAATCATCGCGTCTTGCTGTTCGTAGTAGGCCAGTCGATCCAGATGTTCAAGCCCAGCGCCCGGGGGACGCAGCGAAGGAATGGCGACCATATCTTCGGGTTTGCGAGCGCTAATCGCCGACATTTCCCGCAAGTAATGGACGATTGCTCCCGCCGCCGCCGTAGCCTGCGGATGCCCCTGCAGCCCGAACCCTTCGAGAGCGACCACCCGAAAATGTTCTTCCAACACGCGCGTCGCATGATCGGTTTGAAAAACCCAATCGTCGAGCCGAGTTTCCACCGCGCCGAGCCCATCCATCTCCGTCGGAATAGCCGTAGGGAAAAGCGTAACCGGGCGGGGTAATAGAATCTCGCGTGGACGCAACACGCCGAGTTCATCCCGCAAACGCGCTTCTGCTTTCTCCCCTGAAAATTCCGTAGTGCGAAACTCACCAGTCGAAAGATCCACGAACGCCAGGCCTATTAATGGTTCCGCAGCCCCTTTATTTTGCGAAGGGCGTTGCGGCGCCCCAGACACCGCAGCTCCCAGCGCCATACTCGAAGCGCCCACAGCGCCTTTCCGAGCCACGGCCGCAAGATAATTATTTTCTTTCGGCTCGACCAGCCCCGCTCCACTCGCTGTTCCCGGCGTAAGCACGCGAACAACTTCCCGTCGCACTAGATTCTTTCCAGGCTCGGGCTCTTCCATCTGTTCGCAAATTGCCACTTTGTGCCCGGCACGAATCAATCGTGCAATGTAATTTTCCGCCGCATGATAAGGCACTCCGCACATCGGAATCGCGTCACCCTTTTCTTTGTTGCGCGCCGTCAGCGTAATCTGCAGGATTTTTGACGCTACCACCGCGTCTTCGAAGAACAGTTCGTAGAAATCCCCCAGGCGGAACAACAGCAGGGCAGCCGGATGCTGCTTCTTCAGCGCATGGTACTGCCGCATCAATGGGGTAGTCGGTTCGGTCATGAATGCAGGCCGCGCCACGGACGGATCGTGGCAGGGCCAAGGTGGTAAGCGATTATCTGGCCGCCGGGCGTGTTTGGCAACACGTTCCTCGCGTTCAAGTCGCTATGGTTGTCTTATACTGAGCCGTGCCCGCAAAAATAAGTTCGAAGCGCGAAATCGAAATCAAATTGAACCTGACCGATCTGGCCGACATCCTGCGCCGCCTGCACAAACTCGGCGCAGTATCCCGTGGTCGCGTTCACGAGCTGAACACTCTCTTCGATACCCCCGACTCCGGATTCCGCCACTCCGGCCGCCTTCTTCGTCTCCGCCAGCAAACCCCGGCCCCGGGCAACAAGGTGCGCGGCGGCCCAGCCTCGGCAATCCTGACCGCCAAAGCGCCCCCGCTACCCGGTCCCGGATCGTCCACCGGCACCAAAAAGCGCTTGTACAAAGAAGTCCAGGAGAACGAACAGCGCGTAAAGAACCCTCCCCGCCTATCGCAGGCGCTAAAGGGTCTGGGTTTTCGCCCCGGCTTCCGCTACGAAAAATACCGCACCAGCTTCCATCTCGGCTCTCTCCACATCGACCTCGACGAGACCCCCGTTGGCGCCTTCCTCGAGTTAGAAGGCACGCCGACGGCGATCAATCGCACCGCCCGCGCCCTCGGCTTCTCCCCCAAAGACTACATCCGCGCCACATACTGGACTCTCTATGCCGCCGATTGCCGCCGTCACCATCGCAAACCGCAAAATATGTTGTTCGACGCGCAAAAATCTCGCTAAATCTTCACTCTTTGCTTGACAAAGTTATCGTCTGCATTTACTAGTCGAAACGAGCATATGTGCGTCGGAATGGAAGAGCAGCAATCCAATTCGGAGCCATGGAGTAGGGGCCTACCCGGTAACCCAGGTCAGTCGCGGCCCGAGTGCAGCACCCTCCAGCTCGTGGCAACGCAGCGGACCCATCGCGGCCCCGCTGCTGGCGCTCTTACGCAGTCAGCAGCTCGCAATAACAGGAAGGCGAAGCCAGGCCTAAACTAGCTTAGGGGTTTTACCGTTCGCCCGAGGCCGGTTTCAGCGCTGGCTTCGGGCATTTTTTTTGTGCCGGACTGAAACGCTGGGCACAAGCCCCGCCGCTCCGGCCATCGTTCCATAAGGAGTCACCATGCTTCACGCAACCGAGCTTCTCGGCGCCGAAACCTACGATTCCCACGGCAATTTTGTGGGACGCATAAAAGAAATGTTCGTTGAGCCCGGCGACCAGCCCAATCGCGTGTCCAAATTTCTCTTAAGCCGCGGCCAATACCGCCCGCTCATCGCCCGCTACGATCAAATCGGCATCATCAGCCCCGGCCGTATCGCTCTCACCACCGACGAATCCGCGTTGGAACTTTACCAGCCCAATGAAAGCTATCTCTCCATTCGAAAAGATTTGCTGGACCAGCAAATCATCGACACCAATGGCCGCAAAGTCGTGCGCGTAAACGACATCGACCTGGCCGACAACCGCACCAACGGCAACACCGAGTTGCGCATCACTCAAGTTGATGTAGGCCTCGCCGGCGCCGTTCGCCGCCTCTTGCAGGGAATCGTTCCGCCCATGGCTATTCGCAAAATACAGGCCAAACTCCCGCCGCGAAAAATTCAGTGGGAATTCGTCAATCTCGTCGAACCCGATCCGCTTCGCCGCGTAAAGCTGCGCCTCTCCAGCGAAAAGCTCGCCGCCTTGCATCCGGCAGATCTCGCCGACATTATGGAGCAGCTCTCGCCCGACGAGCGCCAGGGCATCATCGCCTCCCTCGACGAACAAACCGCCGCCGAAACCATCGCCGAGCTCGACAAGCGCCTCCAAACTCAAGTAGTAGAAAACCTCGACCCCGGCCGCGCCGCCGACATCATGGAAGAGATGAATCCCGACGAAGCCGCCGACTTGATCGCCAGCCTCGAGCCCGCGAAATCCAAAGAAGTTTTGGACGAAATGGAGCATCGCGAAGCCAGCGAGGTCCAGGAACTGATGCGCTTCCAAGAAAATACCGCGGGCGGCATGATGACCACCGAAATGGTCGTCGTAGGTGAAGAAGCCACCCGCGGCGAAGTCGTGGACTACATTCGCTTCCACGAAATCGCCGTAGACCAGATCGACAACGTGATTCTCATTAATCGCGACGCCGCCCTTGCGGGCGCCGTTCCGGTCGCTAAATTGCTCCTGGCCGACACTGACCAGCGCATGTCAGAGCTCGTCTCCGAGCCGCTGCTTTCCGTCACTCCCGATACGAAGGACAAAGAAGTCTTCGAGCTTTTCGATAAATATAATTTGCGCAGTCTCGCGGTTGTCAACGAGCACAAACATCCAGTTGGCGCAATCGCGGTGGACGACGTAGTGCATAGAATGCACGCCAAAATCTAGTAAGCGAACATAAGAATCAATGAACGCTTGGGCCACAGTCACGGACGCGCTCGCAGCGTGGAAGAAGCGCGGCACAAACCTCAATCGCCGCTCTGCTTTCTGGCGCAGGCGCATCGCTCTATTCCTCGCTGTCGTCGGCCCCGGACTGATCACCTCCAACGTCGACAACGACGCCGGCGGCATCAGCACCTACTCAGCGGCTGGGGCACAATTCGGTTACACGCTTCTGTGGTCCCTAATCCCCATGACCATCGCTCTCTACGTCAGCGAGGAAATGTGCGCGCGCATGGGCGTCGTCACCGGTAAGGGCCTTTCCGATTTGATCCGTGAAGAATTCGGATTCCGCTCCACGTTCTTCGTAATGGTCGCCGCCCTGTTTGTGGACCTCTTCAATACTGTCGCGGAATTTTCAGGAGTCGCCGAAGCATCCGAAATTATGCACGTTAGCCGCTATGTCTCGGTTCCACTCGCGGCTATTGCTGTTTGGTTACTTGTCGTTTACGGAAGCTATCGCATCGTAGAGAAGATTTTCCTGGTCGCCTGCGGTTTCTACCTTTCCTACGTTCTCTCTGCTTTCCTGGCCAAGCCCGATTGGCTGCTGGCGGCGCATTCTCTCGTGATTCCAACTGTTCATTTCAACGCTCCCTACCTGCTTATGGTCACCGGTCTAGTCGGGACCACCATCGCACCCTGGCAATTTTTCTATCTGCAAGCAGGCTTCGTGGAAAAACGGGTCGGCCCGCGCCAGTACAAACACGCTCGCATGGACGTCCTGGTCGGCAGCATCTCGTGCATGATCATCGTTTTTTTCATCATCGTCTGCTGCGCCGCCACTTTGAACGTGCACGGCCTCACTAACATCACCAGCGCGAAAGAAGCCGCCCAGGCCTTGGTCCCGCTGGCAGGGAAGTGGGCTGGAGGCCTGTTCGCCTTCGGCCTTCTAAACGCGTCTCTCTTCGCCGCTTCGATCCTTCCGCTTTCCACCGCTCACGTAATCTGCGAAGGCCTAGGCTTTGAAGCCGGCCTGGACCGCAAATTCAAAGAAGCTCCCGCATTTTATTCTCTGTACACCGCGCTCATCGTAGTCGGTGCGGGCATCGTCCTAATTCCAAGAGCCCCGCTGTGGAAAATTTTGCTTTACTCGCAGGTAGGAAATGGTATCTGGCTGCCCATTGTTTTGATTTTCATCTTAATCCTCATCAACCGCCGCGACTTGATGGGCGTACACATTAATTCCTGGGGCTTCAACGTGGTCGCCTGGACCGCCAGCATCATCATGATCATTCTCACGCTGGTGCTAATCTACACTTCCGTCGTCCCTCAAGCCGGCGCCGAAGCTGGCGCCTTCATCCACCGCCACTTCTTCTAAATGGATGCCCATCCCAGTCTGCGAGGCCGAGAAGGCCTTATTTTAAAGGACGCCATGGATACAAGATTTTCAGCGTGCGCCGGCGTCGAGGTCCTCCGGCCTATCAGCTGAGTTGGCCAGCAAGGGCCGCGGAGCACCACTTCCCACGGCCCTAATTCTGCACACCTTACCAACTTTTATTGTTTAGCTTGCCCCAACTCCTACGGCCTTTGCTGCTTGATCGAGGATTTTTGCCGCCTTGCCGACTTCCGCCACACCCAGGAATAGGATTGGCGTATTCTTGGAAGGGTCGATTCCGCAATAGCCGTAGTCAATGTTGATGCCTGCGTCGCCGAGTCGCAAAGCAGCTTGTGCCAGCGCGCCAACTCGATTGGGTAGTTTCACTTGAGCCACTTCCGTCTCCGTGAAGTCCAACCTATCGCTCTCGAGTACAGCCTTCGTGGTGGTTCGATCGTCGGTAACCATACGAACCAAGCTTCTTCCTTCCGACGCGGGGATCGACTGAAAACCTAGAATGTTAACCTCTCGATCGGCAAGCGCTCGGCAGACTTCTCCCAGAACTCCCGGCCGATCCCTCATCTGAATTGTGAATTCTGTCGTAAACGGCATATTCGCAAGCCTCCATTTGATTTAGTGTGTTTCCTACTCGTTCATTACCAGTTTCTTTTTAGCCCCAACCTTCGCGGACAAGAGTTACAGGTGCAATTTCTTTTCCGTTTGTATCGGCAATTTAATCCTGCGGTTTCCTCGCACGGTAAATGCCGTCTTGTCGCATCGCCGGAAGCTACTGAAATTCCGGTAGCTACTGGAAATTGCGCGGCTCGCCTGCCGCCAGCGCCGGGGCCGAAGTACGGAAAGAATTTTCGCCGTGTACGGCGAAACATTTACTGGCACCTCGAATAAATTACATGGGATGAAAAATTGTTACGCCGGATTTGAATCTCATTACATGTTGCTGCCGGTTCCTCACGCGGGTCTTCGGTCCTATGCCTGTGCCTGAATTTATCTCCTGAGTGGTTATCGAACTGCACTCCTCTAAGGTTACCTAAGGGAGGGGTGTGCCCGGAGGATTCCATTCGTGCTCTTGGTTCTTGTTATTCTAGAAGTCCGATCCTCCTTTAATCCGAACTCGCCGCGTACTTCGCCTAATTTGAGGTATCCAGCGTCCCACCAACCTCTTGTATTCGATATAGCTATCCCCAAACCGCTTGGTCAGGCCCGGCTCTTCGAAATACACCGCGACAATGTGAAACAAAAGAAATAATAAGCACGAAAACACGAGAATTGAAATCGAGCGGACGTATAAACCCAACCCCATAAATAAAAGAGTCCCACCGAGAGACATCGGGTTTCTCACATATCGAAACGGCCCTCGCGCCACAAACTCCGCCGGAAACAAGCGGTCCCCTCGCTCTTCCAGGATTCCGACGCGACTAAGAATTCCGCCGCACCACAACACCAGTCCGCCTCCCATTGCCAGTGACACAATCCCCGGGATTCGAACGACGTTGGGTAACCTAAAGCCAAAATAATGATCGAAGAGTCGAAGATGTAAGACGCACCAAATCGTCAGCGATATCGCGGCGACTACGCGCACGAGCGTCCCTAGCAGGGAAGTAGCTGGCTTCATTAGAAATCGCTCTGGAGTAAAATTCTAGGATGAGCGGAGAACTACCCACTCCTATTCTTAGGCGCGGAGCATGGCTGTCCGTTTTGGCGCTCCTGTGGGCGAATCTCTTGGCCCAGCCCGCCGGCTCTCCACAGCAGAATCCGAATTATAAGCTCGGTAACTTGATTGTCCCCCAAGTAGCTTCTCTTCCCCCACTCCTTGATGACAACGGCGCAGCCGAAGGTGTCACCACCATTCCAGTCGGTACCATATTGCCCGTTCGCCTGAACTCCACCATCTCGTCTTACAAATCCAAACCGGGTCAAAAAATCACCGGCAGCGTTATGCAGAACATTCCGTTGCCGCACAGCGCTTCGATAAAGGAAGGCAGTAAGGCGGTCGGTCACATCGTCGATGTCACCGCTGCCAATTCCGGTACCCGTGCTCGCATCACATTACGATTCGATCAACTGTTCTCTTCGCATCACACCATCCCTATCACAACTGATCTCAGAGTCATGGCCGGCTTTATGGAACTAGATGAAGCTCAAATACCCACACTAGGCGCCGGAGAGAGCGAGGTCTACCGTTGGTTGACGACGGTGCAAATCGGTGGCGACGTTGTTTACGGCGATGGTGGTCCTGTTATCGCTGGCGACGACTCACATCAGGTTGTAGGCAAGCGCATTGATGGCGGCGTCGTGGGCCTTGTCAGAGCCAAGGCCGGCACAAATTGCCGAGGCGCCCTCGACGGCAACAACGGCCCGCAAGCTCTCTGGCTATTTTCCAGCGATGCTTGCGGTGTTTACGGTCTCGCGCACATCACTATCGAACATGCCGGCAGAACCAACCCCGTGGGTCTCATAGTCCTAACTTCCGACAATGGCAAA
>Ga0209009_1000094_pt1 | contig 37391 bp, 37 predicted proteins | sample BlaSpr_A8_OM3_M2_FD_187979 | JGI IMG/M metagenome (GOLD analysis project Ga0209009, IMG submission 187979) | Forest soil microbial communities from Thunder Bay, Ontario, Canada - Black Spruce, Ontario site 2_A8_OM3_M2 (SPAdes) (version 2) | ecosystem: Environmental > Terrestrial > Soil > Boreal... | reverse complement strand
GCCGCATCGCCGGCAGTCAGTTTCTGGACCTGTCCCCAGTTGTCAGCTCCGCCCTGATTGCGCCCAAAGATGTAGGCCGCGCCGGTGGAGGTGTTCTTAAAGGGGGCTCCGACCACCACCGTGTCGCCGCTGATCCCAACTGAGATACCGAACTGGTCAGTTGTCGCCGCATCGCCGGCAGTCAGTTTTTGGACCTGTCCCCAGTTGTCAGCTCCGCCCTGGTTGCGCGCAAAAATGTAGGCCGCGCCGGTGTAGGAGTTCTTAGCATTAGCTCCGACCACCACCGTGTCGCCGTCGATGCCAACTGAGCTACCGAATACGTCATTCGCCGCCGCATCGACGGCAGTTAGTTTCTGCACCTGTCCCCAGTTGTCAGCTCCGCCCTGATTGCGCTCAAAGATGTAGACCGCACCAGTGCTCGAGTTCTTATCGGGTGCTCCCACTACCACCGTGTCGCCGTCGATGCCAACTGAAAAACCGAATTCGTCACCCGCTGCCGCATCGCCTGCTGATAATTCTTTCGTCTGAGTGAAAGTCGGATCGATCTGTACGGGATAGGTCGCATCGGCGTCGTTAACTACTAGCGAGATTTCTCGCCCGACCACCTGAATTTTCGCAGGTAGCTGGCGCCCTTTGGCATCCATCGCTACTAAATGATCGTAACGCAACCAGGGCTGACCATCTTCACCTCGTAGTTCCACCGCGCTTCCAGAATCCGCTGGCACAACTTTGACTTTCCCACTTACCTTCATGCTCAGTCGCAGCGACGCTTTGCCGGGCCGATTACTTGGCGGTGCTTGCAGGGTAAAGCCCTGTTCGATCCCCTCCTTACTATTGAGATACCACTCTGTGATTGATCGTTGGCTCGCTCCGGCGTGTTCTTTGCGGTTGGCTCGTGAAGAGTGGTGTGCCTCCTCCACTGTTCGGCTGATCTCTACGCGACCGCCAGCGACCGAGGTGGATGATCCGGGAGACAAGGCGAGCATGTTCTTGCCGTAGCCGTAGCCGCGCAATTTCAAGACTGCTTGTTTGCGCTCGCCTTGCGCAGATTCGAGCCGCACTTCTTCAGCACTGAATTGGGCACTCAGATTCTGCGCGGGATTGCTGGCCACATAGACTTCCTGGCTCTGTTTAGTCGCAGAAGTGGAACTCTTTCCCGTTTGAGGCGCACGCGTCAGTTCATATTTAGTTGCCTCAATTGACGCGCGTAGCCGATCGTAAATGCCCTGCTCCTTGAGATAATCAACTGCCGCCTTGCCCTGTAAAGTTGTGGCTGCCTGGCGGAACGTGCCAGGCACAGGCTTTGTGGCAACCGGTGGTCTCATCAATACTCCGCTCAAGATCGCCGCCAGACAAGCGCTCAACACAGCGTAAGCAATGATGCGATTGCGCTTTACTGAACGGCGTAGCTGTAGCGAAACCGCCAAGCTCTTCTTGGTTCCCTCTAGATTAAGGGAAGGCAACGGGATGAGTGGTGTGTGACGCCAACGTAAAATCTGTTTCATGGGTTCTCTTTCGCACCCTTGAACCCGATGCCGTTCACCTGGATGAAAACCGACGTCGAAACGCTGGTGACGGTGGACAAAGCGAAAATCGCCGTGTCTGCTGCAGCGTTAGAAACAGTCGTTGGGAGCCAATTCGCCGCTGCGTTCCAATCGCCGCTGTAGGGCGCAATCGACCAAGTCGCACTGCCGGCAAAGCCATTCCCTGCCCACAGGAACAAGCAAGAGCAAATGACGAGGTGTAAAAGGCGGCACCGGCTCCGCTGGATTGAGGGACAGTTTTTCACTTTAAGCATAAAGCCTCCACCGCCTAATCGCGCGAATGGTGGGCGAAAACGGACATTTAATATTCCCCTTTCAGATCGAAAAAGGTACAATATGGGGATGAACGAAAGTTGGGCGACTATCGAGACCAAATCAGAAGCCACTCAGATTCTCGAGCAGTGGAGCGAGGGCGATAAAGACGCGCCCGCGCGGCTCATGCCCGTTGTTTATAAAGAGTTGCGGCGGCGCGCGGCCGAATATTTACGTCACGAACGGACCGATCACACATTGCAAGCGACCGCGCTGGTCCACGAAGCGTATCTGAAGCTTGTCGATCAAAGCCGCGCGAATTGGAAAGGCCGTGCGCACTTCTGCAGTATCGCCGCGCAATTGATGCGACGCATCCTTGTGCAACATGCACGCGAGCACAACCGGGAGAAGCGCGGCGGCAAATGGGAAAAAATCTACCTCGACGAAACAAAAGAGCTCGGTCAAGAGCGCCCGCCCGATTTGGTCGCGCTGGACGACGCGCTGCAAAGTTTCGCCAGCTCTTACCCGCGCGAGAGCGAAGTCGTGGAATTGAAATTCTTTGGCGGAATGAAAACGAATGAGATCGCACAGACGCTTGGTGTTTCAGATAAGACCGTCTTGCGCGATTGGAGCTTCGCCAAGCTTTGGCTCCATCGCGAGCTGACGTAAAACAGGTGGGCATGCCTAACGAGCGCGCAGCCAAGCTAGCGGAATTGGTGAAATCCGCCGTTGAATATGGACCGGAGCATTGGCCAGCGTTTCTCGATGAAGAGTGTCGATTCGATCCAGCGCTGCGCGCAGAAGTGGAATCGCTCCTAAGTCATCAAAAACACGCGAACCGATTCATCGAAACGCCAGCGGTTCATCTCGCCGCCAAGATTCTAATTCCTGATCGCGAATTAGAACCCGAAGAGACAGTCGGCGATTACAAAATCCTTTCGCTCATCGGCAGCGGTGGAATGGGCGATGTTTATCTCGCGGAAGACCGACAATTACATCGCGAAGTTGCGCTTAAAATCGTCCGGCGCGGCATGGACACCGACGCGCTCATTCGCCGGTTTCAACGCGAGGAACAAATTCTCGCGAGTCTGAACCATCCAAATATCGCGCGGCTTTACGGCGGCGCATTCACGACCGAAGGGCTGCCTTATTTTGTGATGGAATATGTCGATGGTCCACCCTTCGATCAGTATTGCCGCGACAAGCAACTGTCCATCAACGAATGCCTGGTGCTTTTTCAGAAAGTCTGCGCTGCGGTCACCTACGCACATCAACGCCTTGTTATCCATCGCGATATCAAACCGAGCAACATTCGAGTGACGGCGGAAGGTGAACCTAAGTTGCTCGACTTCGGAATCGCCAAGCTGCTTGACTCTGCAATTTCGCCAACGGGCGAACAGGTGGTGGTGACGTTGCTCACCGCCATGACGCCGGAATACGCGAGCCCAGAACAGGTGCGTGGCGAAACTATGACAACGTCCAGCGACGTCTACAGTCTCGGCGTTGTCCTTTATAAATTACTCACCGGGCTAAGTCCGTATCGGACGAAAACAAATCGGCCGGACGAAATTGCCAGAGCGATTACTGATCAGAATCCGGAGCGCCCGAGCACAACGATTGCAAAATCAAAATCAGATTCTCCCGATCATCCGCAATCCGGTCCGAGGCGGACGGGCGATCTCCGCAATTCGAAATGGTTGCGTGGCGATCTCGACAACATCATTTTGATGGCGATACGCAAAGAGCCGTCGCGCCGTTACGAATCCGCGGCGCAGTTCTCCGCCGACATTCAGCGACACCTTGATGGACTGCCGGTCGTCGCACGCAAAGATACTTTCACTTATCGCGCTTCCAAGTTCATCAGGCGGCACCGTGTCGCTGTCGCCGCTGCATTTTTGATTCTGCTCAGTCTGGTCGGCGGGATAATCGCGACTATCTGGCAGGCGCAGGCAGCGCGCCACGAAAAAGCCAAAGCCGAAGATGTTAAGAATGCTCTCGTGCGCATGCTTAATCACTCAAACCCAATCGCGTTTTCGCCGCAGAACAACGGTCAAAAAACTGTGAAAGAAATCTTGGATGAGAGCGCCAAACAGCTTGAGAACGGTGAGTTCTCAAATCAGCCGGAGATTAAAGTCGAGTTGGAGCAAATTATCGCGGAATGCTACTTCGGAGAGGGTGACTACGCGCTGGGCAGCAAGTACACGGAAGAGTATCTCGATCTCCATCGCAAACTCTACGGGAAAAATGATATCAAAACGCTGGCGGCATCGGAATGGCGGGCATTCATGCTTTTCGATGAGGGAAAGCTCACGGAGTCCGAAACAGATTATCGTAAAATTTTGCCGTTGCTGCGGAACGAAAAACGGAAAGGAAACATTAAGGCGGAAAACCTGGCGGACGTGCTTAACATTTTCGGCGCCTTGCGGCGAACACAGGGCGATTCCAAAGAAGCCGAGTTGTCGTTCCGCGAAAGCCTGGCCTTGAGTTCACAGATACCGAAAGAGTCACTCTATGTCATCGGGCCAACACGAAGTACTCTTGCATCCACGCTGGCCGATCAGGGAAGATTTGAAGAAGCGCTGCAAACAGCTCGCGAAGCCGTGGCGGAATATCGCCAGCGCGAGGAAACCGGCACGCCAAATTTCAGTTTCACTTTGACGGTGCTGGGAGGATTCCTCACCGAAAAAGGTGATTATGCCGAAGCCGACACAACTTTGCATGAAGCGGAAGCTATCCAGCGTAAATCTCTCAATCCATCCAGTCTGTGGTTAGGCGACAACCTTCGCAACCAAGCCATCTCATATTACCAGCAAGGAAGATTCGCTGAGTCACTCAGTAAAGTAACCGAAGCTCTAAAAATCTATCGCGAGAGCTTCGGACCTTATTACGACAACTATCCGACCGCTATGATAATCAATGGCTTGATCCTCGCTAAAACGGGTTCACCGCGGGAAGGCGAAAAAATCCTGCGTGAAGCTGTTAAGATTCGCACGGAATCGTTGCCGAAGGAACATTACTGGGTGGCCCTCGCCAACAGCGCGCTCGGCGAATGCCTAACGATCCAAAAACGTTATCACGAGGCCGAGCCGCTCTTACTCAACAGCTACGAAGCTCTCAAAATATCACAAGGCGCGGACAATCCGCGCACAACAATCGCACTTCAACGCCTCTTCAATCTTTACAAAGCCTGGAACAAACCGGACCAGGCGGCGCCTTATCGCGCGTTGCTACCAGCCCCGACGCCGCCGAACGGAGCGTCGTCGACGATGTGATGTTTGTCGGTCGTCCAATCGCGCAGATTATGAATGCGAAGATCGACAATCTTATTTTCCTGCGCCCGCTTCATCCTGCTCTCGCTCAGCGGCGCGCGGCAGATTTCCGGAAATAACGTGAGGAGGTGGATCTTCATATGTTGCAGCGGCGGTCTGTGACCGTCACTCGAATTATGCGACGCTCACAGAGCGCCGCTACAGAACAATTATTCGACGATTTCGAGCGTAGCGCGCTGACCGTGACGCGACGCGGAACTGTTCAGCATGGCGCGAATGGCGTGAACCGTTTGTCCGTTGCGACCGATGATGCGGCCGACGTCACTCTGGCGCAGCTGCACTTTGAAGATCGTCGTTTTGCCGCTCGGAATTTCGGTCAGCACCATGTCGTCAGGGATTCCACGAGCTGCCGAATGATGAATTCGAGAAACTCCTTCACGTCGATCTAACAAATTTTCTTCTGTAGACGAAGCTGTTAGCTTCGCGGTCGAATGGGAAGCTAGCAGCTTCCCCTACAGATTTCGCGTTCATGTCGATTCGGGCGGAGCCGCCGATGTCTCGGCGGTCGGAGGCGGGGGCTCAGATGCTGTCGGCGTCGTAGCTGCTGGTTCGGTTGCTACCGCATGAGTTGGTGCGGCCACTGGTTCTGTTTCAACCGACGCCGGCGCCGGCTTTGGCGCGGAAGCGGCTGGCGACGATCACTCACTCCAACTTGAGCTAGCAAGAGCATACCTCAGAGTCGGCGACATGCAGGGCAGCCCATACCGACCAAATATTGGCGACACAGCAGGAGCGCTGGTGATTCATCGCAAGGCTTTGACAATCCTGGAAACCTTATCGCACGCGGAATCAAAAGACGCGGATATCCGATACTATTTTGGTCTAGCTAACGAGAGCATTGGGCGCGTGCAGATGAGGCAGGCAGCCTGGGCGGATGCCTTAGAGAGCGAGCGGACGGCACTCGCGACATGCGAGCAGTTACTCGCGATCGAACCCATTAGCGCCAAAGTATCGCAGGCTTTTGGGAGATACTTACATGCAGTTGGGAATGGCGATGCAACAGAACGATTCAATTCTCTCTGTGCAGAATCTTAAGGAAGCCTGTGAGGTTTTTCGCAAGGCGATCTCCATCCACCAGGCGTTGGCTGCAGCTGACCCAGCAGACGGAGAGTATCAACATGCTCTCGGAGCGGATTACGGCTCACTCGGTTATACCCAACGAAAGATCAGCGACCTAACCGGGGACCCGGAGAATTATCATTTGTCGGTTCAAAGTCATCTCAAGGAACTGCAGATCAACGAAGCGTTATTTAAGTCTGATCTGACGAATCCATCCTATCTCAATCTTTTCGGCGTCGCGCACATGGATGTTGCCAACTCACAGATAAGACTTGGGGACGCCTCGCACGCTCTAGAGCACTTTCGCAAATATCTTACGAGTCTTGAGTCCTTAGAGCGGCGTCTGACACGACCAATGTCGAATTCCGAGAGGGAATACCTGCTGCGTATGGCTTGGTGGGCAAAGCTCTGGCACAGACAGGCGACATTTCCGGAGCTTTGCAGAACAGCCTCAAGGGGTTGGCGGGCATACTCAGGGATGTCGCCGCCGACCCAACGAACGCCGAGATGCGCGCCGCCCTAATCGACTTACACGAACAGATTGGCGGCATACTTGAGAAAGCGGGCGATATCGATGGCGCGTTAGAGAGCTATCGCAAAGCGCTCGCCGTGCTGGACGCGTGGTTATCAGCTAAACCGGGAAGCACCCAAGTCCTCCGGTTAATGGCGTCCGAACACGCTGACATTGGCAAGGTATATGAGACGCTAGCTTCCGATATGAAGACTGCTGCCTCCGAGCGGCGAGAAGCATGGCGCCTAGCAAGGGCCTCCTACCAATATAGCTTTGAAATCTGGCAACAGATGCGCGGTCAAGGTTAACTGAGTGCCACGGACGCCGGCAAGCTTGATGAGGTGAGCAAGCAAATTACGACATGTGATACGGCTCTGGGGGCAGGGCGCTTAGACAAACGGTCAGTTGGTGATGGCAGCCGGTAACGAAAGCTTCGAATGCCTCGGAGCTACAGGGCTCGAACCTCCTCCGTGGGCAGACCTGGGCAGTTCGACAAACGCGAGCCCGTTAGATCGGTGCGGAAGAGTGTTTTTTGTGTGCGCAGCGGTGCGTACGTGGATTTCCAAGCCGCAATAATACGAGGGAAATCCGGATTTTCCGCGTAGGTTCGAGGCCTAGCGAAAGCTCGGTCTAACGCAAATCCTAGCACAATTCGGCAAATCGACCGCGCGGGCATAGCGGAAACGGCCGTAGACGCACCAGACTTACACATTGGCCCGGAACGGTTACGTCATTCCTGCACAAATCCTTGAACATAGCGGTTACGCGCGCCATATGGTGGGAAGCATTCGCCAGACTCAACGGACAAACACTTTGTGAATCGCGGCATCACGATCCAGAGCTTACAGGTTCGGGCGTGTCGTGTCGCATTAGGCTGATTTCCAGCATACGAGTTTTCATCGTTATTTTCTTCGCCTGTTTTGTTTTCCCGCACTCACGTTGCATGTGCGATAAATTCATCCTTAGCCACTCACAATCGTCGCGACGGTTCCTGGCGGATTCTGATACGAGCCGGGATCCTCGTAGCTCGAAATTCCTTCGCGAATTTTTAGCACGGTGAACATGCCGCCCATTCCAATCGGCCCGAATTGTCCTTCGCCAGTCATCATAGGCAGCGTGTTCTTTGGTCCGCCCATATGCATCGTAGACATTTCATGCATTCCGTCTGAGTTCATCGCCATGTATCCAGGGACTAACTTGCCAATTTTACCGCTCACATCTTTTTGATTCGTACCAATAAAATTGGCGATGTTGTGATTCATCGTGTTCATGGTGTGATGATTCTTGTGGCAGTGGAATGCCCAATCACCCGGATTGTTGGCAACGAATTCAACCGTGCGCGTCGTGCCCGGTGGAACGTTGACAGTGACTTCCGGCCAGCGCGCTTCTTTCGGAAGCTCACCCCCATCGGTTGCAACCATCCAGAATTGATGACCGTGAAAATGAATCGGATGACTGTCCATGCTCAGGTTGGCGAGAGAAATCCTCACACGCTGGTTCAACTTCACGACCAGCGGATCAGTGCCGGGCCAGACGCGGCTGTTAAACGTAAACAAGTCGAAATCCGTCATGATATTCGGATTCGGAGTGTAACTACCCGGCTCAACAAACCATTCCTGCAAGAAAATGCAGAAATGCCGATCCACTCGCGGGTTGTAACCGCCCCTCGGGTGAATCACAAAAAACCCCTCCATCCCCATTGCCATTTGCAGCATCTCATCCGAATGCGGGTGATACATCTGCACTCCATGCTGCTTCAGCGTAAACTCATAGGCATAGGTCTCGCCGGGCGCGATATGCTTTTGGGTTAAGCCCCCAACGCCGTCCATTCCGTTCGGCAAGATCATGCCGTGCCAGTGAACGGAAGTCGGCTCGGGAAGATGATTCGTCACCAAAATCCGAACGCGATCGCCTTCCACGGCTTCGATCGTCGGGCCGGGCGTTTGCCCGTTGTAGCCCCAGCAATTAACGGTCATCCCTGGCGCGAATTCCCGCTTCACCGGTTCGGCCACAAGACGAAATTCCTTGATGCCATCGACCATTTGCCACGGTAGGCTTGTTCCGTTCGGCGTGACTACCGGCGCATATGGCACGTTCGTTTGCGGTGCTGCCGTCGCCGCTGGCGACCCCGCGATCGTCTCAGCGCCACGGGCGATTCGAGTCAAAAGTGCTGAGCTGCCGGCAAGCGCTGCCGCTCCAGAGAAAAATTTTCGTCGCGTAATCATAATGGTCAGGGTGTTTTTGTTTCTTTGAAAGATGAGGCAGTTCGATCGGTGGCCCCCGCGCTGGCGCCAAGCCGGCCACCTACCGCGCGCTCCAAATCGGCACGCGCAATCCAGTAATCGCGCCATGCATCGATGAAGCCTTTATCTGCCGAAAGCTCGTTCTGTTTTGCGAACAGGAGATCGTAAGGACTTTTCAACATGCTGTTGTAACCAGCGAGCGTCAGCTCAAGGATGCGATGGCGCTCGGGCAGAAGATTATCGCGGTAATAAATCGCAAGATCGCGTTTGGCGATGACACGGTCGCGCGCTTCCCGCACATCAGCACGAATGGCAATCGCATCGGCTTCAACGCGTCTTTCCGCTTGCCGCAGTTGCGCTTCTAGTTTTGCGATCCGTCCTTGACCACGATTGAAAATCGGAACGTCAAGTCTCAATGTCGGACCAGTTACGCGTTGTCGATCTGTCTCGCGCTCGCTATCTACGCCGAATTCAATCGCGCCAACGTAACGATACGTCTTAGTGAGTCCGAGACTCTGAACTAGCGCGAGCACTTCAGTCTTTGCGACCGCGAGATCGAGCCGCTGACTCATCGCAATTGATTCTAAACCGCGCTCCGGAAAATCCTTCGTTGGAACAGTTCGCAGTTCCTCGACGATTTTCCAATCTGTGTCGCTACCCCACAGTCCCAGTAACCGATTGAGCCTCTCCCGCGAGGAACTAATGGCGGTCGCCACCTGGTTCGCGTCTAACTTTATCTGCGAATAGGTCGCTTGCTCATTGGCAAGATCCAGATCGGGAATGTTCCCTGCTTCATGTTGGCGAATCGAAAGCTCCAACGCCGCTGCTTCCGTTTCATTGATTGCCGTCAGGCGCGCGAGCAATTGCTGTTGCGCCTGCATTTCATAAAACGCAGTCTGCACTTCAGCGGCCAGTTTCAATATCTCATCACCGACGCGCAGTTTCGTCCGCGCAAGTTCACTGGCTGCGACCTTCTTGCGCAGCGGAACCAAAAGGACATCGAAAAAATCCTCCGCAATCGAAGTTTCGATATTCGTTGCCGATGGCGGCCGATCTGGAAACCGAGCGCTTATAGCAAACGTCGGATTCTTCAAAAGACCGGCCTCGATCAAATCCGCGTGGGCAATTCCGATGTCCTCAAACGTTGCCTGCAACTCGCGATTGTTGAGGAGAGCGACTTGAACGGCGCTATCAGCCGTCAGTGGCCGATGGACCAGCGCGTGAATGTGATGCGCTGTTTGATCATCCACCCCGGCATCCTTGCGCAACTCAATCTGCTTTCCAGTCCGTTCACGAACGGTCTGCTCCAACTCCGGTTGAGCGTTTGCCAACCCTGCCGTCAAAGCGGCAATTACAAAGAGGACGACAACGAGACGAGGCGACATCATTTCCGTTAGCTAATACTGCGGCTGTATCGGGGCATTGCCCGTCAACCGTTCATTCGCTTTCTGAATCAACTCATCGCCATCCAAACGTGGCGGCGGTGGACTGCGACCTTCCGGCGCCTCCGCGCTAGCTGGGTTGTTAGATGAAAGCGCAGGCGCTTGTGTCGTTGCACAACCGGCGAGCACACCGGCCGAGGCCAGTGCACAAGCCGCGCGGAACAGGACGTTTGCTCTTGTCTTCGTCAGCACAATCTCATTTCTCAATGACCGCGTTCTCGATCATGTTGACGCCGTCGCGGGAAGTGACCTTGCCTTCGACGGTGATCTTCTTGCCGGCGTATTCCAGCAGCTCGCTGTTGAGCGGCTTGTGCTCGCCGATAATTAGATACGTTTTGCCGTCATCGGTTTTCAGGCCGACCGGCAACCCGCTCGCGATGCATTTCTTTGCGCAATCGATGTGCTTCTCGCCGGTTGCGTTGTGATCGATGTAACACGCCATGTCGACCACCTCGCCAGTGATCTTCTTGGTCTCGCCAGCAGCGAGGTCTTCTTTGTCACCGTGTTCGTGGCCTTCGTGCGCAACAGCCGGATATGCGGCGAACACTGCTGCGGCTGCTATTGATAGGATGATGTTGGCTTTTTTCATATTGTCCCTTTCTTGTGGTTTTTGTTCTCGTCGTTACTTCTGAATCTCGCCGCACCCGACCATCTCTTTACCTCCGTAGGGATTGGCGGTCGTAGTTGATGTCTGCACCCAATCCTTCTTCAGCATTGGGCAGTGGTAGACGTGATAACCGGGTTGGCCGGTCGATAGTTGCTTTGCCTTCGCGCTGAGTTTCTCAAACGCTGCGCGCGCGTCTTTAAGGGAATTGCTTTTGGATAACTCAGCCCCTTCGTTCCCTAGATCCGCAGCGGCTGCTTTCGCGGTACTGAGATCATCGGCGGCAAGCGCCGTGTGAGCTTTTTCGTATCCGGCAAGGAACTGTTTGTCTTTATCTGATAGCGTCGCCGCAATTGCGCCGCTGAGGGCCAGGCAAACAGCTGCGAAGGTAAAAAGTTTTGTGATTCTAAGCTTTTTCATGTGTTAGGTTTGAGTTGAGATTTCGGTGAATAGAAACGCGCAAGTGCGCGACCAAGTGAAGGCCGCCCAAGCGACATCTCTGCGACGCGACAGGAGCGGCGATTCAGCCAACGACTGCGAGACTTCCTGCACGCAGGACGCGAGTCGTTAGCTCAAAGAGAAAGGAGGAGCGTGAGCAAGAATGCTCTGCTGCAAAACAGATTCGGCAAATGATCCGCTGAACGGCGGACCGGTATCTAATTCGAACGACTGAGGCCAGTGCAACTGCTCAGGAAAAATGATGATTCCGACAAAGTAAGGTCGAAGTGAAAAGGTTAACGAATTCCAGGCAACAGAAGCGCTCTCTTTGACCGCCGTAGCACGCAATACTTTGCAACACGGCACTTGTTGATTTTTCGCGGGCGTTTTCGCTGGCACGGTAGAACCATGGCAATGCACGTGCGCCGATGCTGATCTCGCGCTTTCGCCTATGGCAAACGCGCAGTGATTCGAGATGAAGAACCACGCGACAAGAGTCAGCAAGACTGCGGCTACCCGACTCAGCTTTGCGATTCGCTGATTCACGATGCTTCTTCGATCACCTAAAAAGTCCAAACGTTCAATGTTTTTCTCTGGCACGGTGCGGCTCTCGAATGCCTTTCCTTCCAAGAAGTGCTCCCGGGACAAGCATCGCGGCATGAGACGGTCTCGCACCTGTCGTGTAAAGTAAGTCACAGCTAAATGCGAAATATGTTCCGCACTCTATCACATAGTGCGCTTGCAATTCTGCTGGTTGGCAGTGCCATCGGCCAGGAAACGGAGAGCCGACAGGTTGTCGTTCAGGCCGCAGCCGGAGAGTTGCCGAGCGCTTACGGTGCTCCGCCTGATCTCTCACATGGTCGCATCTCCACGCTGACGAAGTCGTATGTGCTTTCACCCTTCAGCTTCGAACTCGAAGCCGGATACGAAGCCGACGTCTTCCGTCACGGATTACCGGCTCAGCTTTTCCGGCAGGAGATCGAAATGGGGCTGCCAGCGCGCTTTACTGTTGGGGTGCAAAACCAGATCGAACATTTCGCGGGAGAGACTCGTGACCGCAGCTTTGCTCTCGAAGCGCGTTATGCGTTGGCAAATTGGAACAAGCTCCCACTCAATCCCGCGATTTCAGCTGAATACCATTTCGGCCTCAGAGATGGATTGTCCGATTCCTGCGAACTTGCTCTCCTGATTTCGCACGACTTTTCCCACTTGATCGAGTGGGCGGCGAACATTTTTGTTGATCAGGAGTTTGGCGGCCGAGAAAGCGCAAGCGCCGGCTTCGCACAGAGCATCGAAGTGCCGGTCCTTCTACCGGAAGAGAAGCTTGAGGTCGGAATCGAAATGCAATATCGCAGCGGCGGCGAGGCAATCGGGCACGAGGGCACAACAAAAGGCTTTGCGATCGGCCCGACCTTAGCATGGCGCCCAACAAAGAAAGTCCGCTTCGATCTCTCACCTCTTCTCGGCTGCAGTGATCATACGCCCGCCGTACAAGTGTTTGCGGTGTTTTCCGTCTCTTTCGGTGGGTCCCCGGCAGGTGATGTAGAAACACCTGCTTCCACGCGTGACCATTGAAATAAGCGGCCATCGAGCCTCCGGGTTTCACACCCGAAGTCCGTTGCGTCAGTGTGCAAGTTTTGTGCAAGAATGAGCCTGTTTTTGCTCGCCCTCTGACGTGCACCAAAAATCCGCGAACTCGGACGATTTACCCAGGTAAATTCGGTTGGATTTGATCGATTTTGAAAAGCAAGAAAATCGCTAAAACCGCAATTTTAATTCCGCTACGTCTGCGGCACACCAGTTGATCTGCCTAGCGCCGTTTTACCTCACTTGAGCCGGTAAGCTCCAATGGATCAGATGGGATTTTCAATGCACCATTATCCCGAACCAGGCAACCGGCTGGACTTCTCCTGGTCAGGATTCAACCTCCCGTGGAGAACCGGTGGACAGAGGTCTCGTTCAGAACTTTTCTACGAGTCGGAGGCAACGGTTGAGCGTCTCATACGGTCTGAGGGATTACGGGCCGTCGTTTGATATCTTTTTGACACCGATGACGACGTTCGAAAGTTGCTTTTTCGAGGCACTATCCGCTCGACGTCGTTTGCTGCGTGGACACCGTCGGAGGAGTGGAGTTATCTCGCGGCAGCGCTCCGCGGAAGTTCATTTTATCGACTACCGAAGATACTGCAGTGGTTTTCGGGTAGCATTGGTTTCCATCACATCCACCATCTTAGTCCTAGCATTCCAAATTATAATTTGCAGCTCTGCCATGCTGCTCACCCGGCGTTTGCCCGAGCGCCAACGATCACCCTGGGGACGAGTCTTGCTTGCGGGAAGCTCAAACTCTGGGATGAAAGGACGCGCCAACTTGTGAGCTTTCAGCACTTGAAATCCCGTACCAACGCGAAGGGGCTGGCTGCGACTACGCTCGATATGTCCACCAAGCATTCGTCGCGGCTGCCTCGAACCGGACGATAATCACCGTCTCTGACTGATAACCTGATTAGTCTGGTATCGAACAAGTGTAAGTCTGGCGCGTCTACCCTGATTTACGTAAGGCCGTTGCGGCAAAACAGCCGATTGTGCTAGAACGAACTTTCGCTGAACTCGAACCTCGTGTTTTAGAATTGCAACTGGTTGCACCGGTGGGTCAGACGGACTCTGATTTAGTTGTCGTCGTCTGCGTCGCCTAATGTTAAGAGAGTGAGAACAACGCCGAAACGCGGTAAGAACATCGATTGCTCAGAGACGCCAAACTCGATACCTGCCGGTCGATTAGGAAACCAGGCGTCGGTTGGAACGTCTTCCACCTCGTCGGCACCGACAGAGCCATCGAAGGCGTGATATGCTAGGCTTTGTTCTGAAAGAGAGTCGCCCCTTCGTAGCCACACTCCAAAGCGATCAGTCTTTGGAATCCACCAACTAATTATTCGGTCTCTCGAAGCGACTAAAATGCATTCTTGTCTCGTGAAATGAAGTAGCCTGATTCCTGCCGCTGTCAGCGAAACCCGAAACTCGTCTGCAATAGATTTCAACAGTTCCAAGGAAGGCGTAGATTTCTCGCACCGCTCACGAACGAGATGGCCAGGCATCAACAGCTCGGCTGCAAACGTATTCGCTTCGGCCTCCAAGGGGCTCGTCTTGTAGTCGCGAAGATTCTCTGATGAGCAGATTATCCATTGGGTCTCTTCGTGAAGTTCCCAATGTCCAAGTTCGTGAGCTATGCTGAATCTTCTGCGGCCAAGTTGATTTTCGGATGCCCGAACCCTAATCATTCCGCGATCTCCCTTGCGAATTAGACGGCCTTCGCTGCCAATAAGGAGTCCGTTCGAAACCGTTACGCCGCGATCCCACGCGAGGTCTTCCAGCCTAATCTCGGCCGGATGTAAGAAACCATACTGCTTCGATATTCGGAATGCTGCGCCCTCCGCACTGGCAAAGTCAGGTTTGCGGAGTGGATCGGTCATCCTTCTCCAATTCCTCCAATAAGCTCATATCTTCGATCATTGATCGTAAATCGTCGTCAGTCGCCTTTTCAAAATTGCGCCACGCCACTGCCGCCGTAGCTGAGTCAGCGAAAAGTCGCTCGACCAACGGCCGAAGGTGTTCGCGAAGTTCGGTACCGCCCGCGATTTGGTTCTTCAGATCGGCGATCTTTGCCATAAAAGCTTCCCGTCGTTGCTGTGCGGCGGCGAGTGCTACACGACCGCCGGCCTGCGCCAAGGCGGCTTTGAAACGTCTCTGTACTTCTTCAATATCAACGTGAGCTTCTTTCAACCGCACCCGAATTTCGTCCGCCGAAAGCTGGTCGAAGTCGGGTTCGTGCAGAAACTCGGAGAGTAATTTTACAGCATCGGTTGCGGGCGTGTTTTCAGGATTAGGCATAAGCAGTTTATCAATCCTTAAATGGGTTCATGTGGGAATATTTCTCCCGAAATTTGACTAATCTGCGCTCCAGCCTTTTCGCAGCTTGCGTAACTTCGATCGGTTCAACTCCGAGCTTCGTCGCAATATCAGCGCGTTTGTGAACTCCATCGAGCTGACATTCGAGGATTCGGGGAAGCAGAGGATCATCCTTGACCTCTTCGTGCAGTGCAAAGAAAAGCTTTTCGTTTGCGGCTTCCTGTTCTTCTTTCGTCCTCGCGTTGGCTTCCTCTGGCAAAGTGCGTTGCTCGCGTTTCCTATCAATGAAATCTGAAATCGTTTCGTCTGGATTCGGCGTTGGCTCTTGTTCCATCCGGTTTTCAAGGCCCTCGACGAGGTGGTTCACTTTGCTGTCCACAACGCTACGCAGGAAGTCGATCAAATTGGGGTACCTTTCCCTATTCCATTCTCGGCTACCTTTTGCGGGATCGGCGATCATTAAGGCCTCCAGCGCGGATGCCGCAATGTCCTGGGCTTGAACGCCGCCTGGAATTTTCCCGTTCCACACGCCGCGCCACCACTTTTGCGACAGTTTTTGCAAAGCATAATACGTCAGGTTTTCCACGAACTCTTTCGTGACGGTGGACTCGATTATTGCGAGCGCCTCAGGGCTGAGCGCAAGTTCCGGTGAACCGGGGGGCATACAAGCCACCATATTGCTTACTGCCGGTGACACGAGACAATTTTCCGCCGTGCGGCCAAAAAAACATGGGATGTCGCGGAAAATTCGACCAGGGCACCGGCATAAGTAAGAAGAGGCCGAGGCCGCGTTAATTCGCGTGAATTGAGCGGTAGTTACCGAGGCCGCCTTAACTGAGTCAATATATGCAACCTGAATCTCAAAAAGTCACAATAACAGAAAGTCACCAAACGCCCCCAGATTCTGCTCCTCCGAATGGTACGAGCCCAATCGATTCGTCAGTAGAGATTGGCACCCATTTTTTTGAGCAGCGATATCTTTACGCCTTCGCGAGCCGTGCAGAAGTCGCTCAATACATCCGAACGCAAGCGATTCCCGACGAGAGCAAGGAAGTTGAATCGGTGTTAAGCGATTGGGCAAATCTCCAGCCTCGCGTGCAGGAATTGATGCAGGAGGAAGCCCATCTTGCTGACACGGATGCAGGTGACGGACGTGCCGGAGGAGTATCACCCGCTGCTTCGGCGCTACGCGGCCGATACCCTTTTCAAACGGACTTTTTTCAGCCTTCCTGTTTCATTTGGAATGATCGAGATCGACAAGCTGGTCGCAGCGCAGCGGACAGTAAATTTGGATTACGTCGCCCGATTGCGGAAGCAGTTTCCGAGCAAGCCGACGCTGGCCGAACTACTCGAAATTTGCGTTGCCCCGACGCGGCCGATGGATCCCGTCCAGCATTTGGAAATTGGGCCAAACGTACATGTTTTCAGTTCGCCGAACTCAGACATCCGTTTTCTCGGATCGTTTCTGAAAGAAATTACCCCTGAGGACGTTGAGGCTGCCGCTCTCGGCGGTCTTCCGGTGGCCGCCGTGATTTCTTTTGTGGGTTATGGTAGTGCGCCGATAAATGTATTCAAAGCCGGCCGCCGGATCGTTTTGAACAATGGGTTTCATCGAGTCTTTGCGCTGCGCCAAGCCGGAGTAACGCATATCCCGGTGGTCATACAAACCTCGAACAACCCAACGTTGGACTTTCCTCCGACTGTGGCGGGCTTGCCGAAAGAGTATCTTCTTGCGGTTACGCGGCCGGTGCTCATGAAGGACTTCTTCGAACCGGACTTCGCGATTACCCTTCGGATTCGCGACCGGATCAAAACGGTCACGCTGGCCATGAATGTGAATCAGCACGAGGTGCCTGCGTAACGCGGCTCGCTGCAAGAGATCGGAAAGCGATTGGCGTGGCCTGATCTTCAAAGATGTCGGGACCGCGAGATCTGCGGGTAACCTCAAGGGCCCCTCCGGTAAGAAATCTATTTAACCAAACCGCTCCAGCCGGCGGTTGTTCCAACTTTCGTCGTGTTTGTACGCACCACCAAAAAACGTTGTTCCCATACTATTTTAAATGTTCGTGCGAACGCGTTGCGGGATTGTTCGGGTATTTTTCGACTTACCAGTGTTTTCGATCAAGTGCTATAAGACACTCACCCGAAGACGCTTACACGTTGTAGTCTGGTCAAATCGAAATCGAGTTGATCGCTATCGTAATGACTATGTCCTGAAAACGGCTTCGATTTGTAATTGAATTATTCATGGGGTTTGAATTTTGGAGGCGGTGCGTAGATAAACAACGAAAGTTGGAACAACCGCGCGTGGGGGTTGGTTCGCGTAAAAGTTATCTTCCTAGGGGGATTCAGGACCCCCCCGGATTGCGCGCCACGTTACTGTGAGGAGTCGAGATTTTTGCTGAACGCGACGAAGGCGAGCGAACTCACCAAACTTTTGATTGTTTTCATACATGATTTGACGGTTTTTGGCGGAAACCGTTTCAGTTTAGTTCTAAAATCTGACATACCCTACTCGTTTTTTGCACGGCCGATCACGCCACTTGCAACCCGTTCTCCGGAGTCACGACTGGGCTGTGTCTTCAAGTCGTCCGGCCTCGCATGGAGATCACGGCGAAACCGACTTGAGCAACAATCTTCCATCAAATGTCGCTCAGTGAAAACGACTGACTGTCTGTTGTTAAATCAATGTCACTGTGGTGTTATATGATCCGACTGAAATTATGTGGTCACCCGCAACGAAGTTGATTCTCAAGGAGGCTCAGTCGACCCTCCTGACGATGCGTGTTTGCACCTGTTCTTTTCGACTGTACGTGGCTCTTGGTCTCGTGACGACCAGCCTTGCTCAGCAACCGCTCGGGGTCGTTCCAGACTTGCACAAACATCGAGCTGAGATTCGGGCAGCCCTTCTTCACGCAACCCCTTTACGGTCCTCGGCTGAAGACGTTCTGCAGTTTATTAGGAAGGATCTGCAACGGCAGGGTGAGTCCACGCCGCCATTGGAGAGTCGTCCCGTCCAGTCCGAAGCTGCGGCTGACTCGACGAAGCGTGGAGTCAAAAATATCCATCTGCGACTCGGCAATTACATATACAATCCCGCTATTATTTTCCTTTCAGCTCCCATGCTTCTGGAAAAAGAGGTAACCGTTGATTGGGCCTTCAATAAAGACAACCGGCTTATTGAAATCTTTATCGATAAAAAAACGATTACGTATTGAATTACAAATCCAGACGCTCCGACAATTGAACGAATTGGCCGTTCGGAGCTTCAAAAGGATGCAATTAAGCACGTAAGAGTCGTCGTTCTTTGGCGCGAAGGCTTGCAGCTTCTTCACGCCACGGAGTTGGTCTGTGCAAGGGTTACTTGAATGAGATTCCTGATCGGAGAACTCGATGGCGCACTTCGGATCGCTTTTCGCTCCGACGCGGCCGTCCGCTGGGGCGGTCTTCACAGCCTTAGAATGTGAAGGTCAGCGCAGAGTAGGCGAAATTAATGTCATTGTGCTGCCCCGTGTCAGCAATAAAAGATCCGTGAAAGAAGCGGGAATAACCTGCGTAAACGCCGATATAGCGATCAATCTGCCAGTTCACCTGCAAATCAATTTCACCACCAATCGCGCTGGCATTACTCCGGTCGCTGGCTCTCAGGATGCTTCCCGATGATGTATAGACGGCGTCCTGATCGCTCTCGCGCCAAAATTGACGATACTGTGTGAGCAACGTTAGTTGCTGTGCGCCGGGTTTGTTTTCCAACAAGGTCAAGGTGAACCCGGGATGCACGTCAATAATGTTTTGCCGCCCGATGGCGTCGATGATGCCGAACTGGTCGTGCCCGGAGGGAAAAAGCTGGTCGAAAGTGTCACCCGGCTTTTTGCGACTCCCGCCACTGGCGATGTCGAATCCAAGAAACGCTCTCGGTGTGAAAATCTCATGTTCGAGTGTGTATCCGCCAATCGTTGCAACGGAAAAGGCACGGGTCGCGTCCCCTTTGAACCGCCCCAGCTGATAATCAATCTCGAGATCGAAATCGAACGGTTTGGGATTGGACGTCAATCGCGAACCGAAGGTATAACGGTTTTCGCCGGCTGTGGTTTGATTGAAAGTGATGTTCTGCCGGTTGTCATAAAGAGCATACATCTCCAACTTTGTCTTCGCCTTCGCCAATACGCCACAAACCTTCCATGTGTCATAGATACCCGCGATAAAGGTGTCTGGAACATCATCGTCGAAACTGTATTTCAGCACCCGCACCGGCGCCGCATAAAATACGTCCAAACTGTTCTCCGGCGTGGTCAACGTTCCCCGCACCCCATCGAAAGTCCGCCGGACGTTTGTAAAATCGGACACTCCGATGAGACGCTGCGCGCCAAAAACGATAACCTGTCTGCCGCCGCGCAGAGTGAAACTCGTGTCCGCAGTCAACGGGAGCGTGAAGTCGGCAAAAGCCTGATAAAGATCAATTTCGTTGACGTCGCTTGCACGCGGGCCACCAACGCGGCCTTGTTCCATGGCGCTGATTCCCTCGGTGAATACTCGGACATAAGGGCCGAGATGCAGATCGGCATCGAGCATCACCCGGAGCAGGTTGTATCCGTTTTGGTTCTGAGCGCCGTTGCTAAACAAGTAATTCTGGAAGTACTCATATCGGTCGCGCAGTTGTCCGCCGAACGTGACATACACGTCACCTCGTTCTTCCAGGGGTATATACTTGACTGGATCAAAAAGATTCGTGCGAGCCGCAGGATCCTTAAGATAGCTATAGTCTTCATCGTAATGGAGCGCCGTGTGAGTCGGCGGCGACATGACCGACGGAGGTGTGTCGTCATCCGCCTGGCCGACATTTACAACGGCAAGACCTAACGCGCTCGCCGCAACAATTTGGAAAAAACCTTTGACCGAGAGGACGGCGCCGACAATCAACTCGTGTCGCGGCGGGAGGCCCAACCGAACAAGAAGTAACGAAGGCTGGGAAAGCAAGCGGACGGAGCTTTTGTCTTGATCGGAGCCTTTCATGGGTTCGCCTTCATTTTGCGATTCATGGTGCGCGCTTCCTAATAGCTGCACAGAATATAGGAAATTCGCTTTGGGCAGCCTGGATAGGAAAGTTAGCGAGCAGGGCAATTCAACTGGTCATCCTCGTGTTGCGCTCTCCTTTTCACCTTCTGGCAAGCGGTGAGATCATCCCCCCACTTCCCGCCGAAGACGAACGCATCGGTTCAAAGCCCTACCACCGACGTCTTTTCTTGTCGAGACCTCGAAAGGACTGACTTGTGATGTTCAGGTACGCTCGCACTAATTCGTACGCTGTAAATGCCAATCACTGCGCCAGCGAAACGATCAGCCGCACATCGCTCAGTACCTCGAGTTGTGGCAGTCCGACCACTTCTCAAACGTTTACACCGATTGGGGAGGACGCTCGCCCAAATCTAGAGCCAAGCGAGAACTGGCGAACAAAATTAAGGCTGATGAAAAATTACACAGAAGTCCTGTGTTCGATTCTGGTGGCAACGATTTGCACGGTCAGATTTGCGGCTGACAAACCGAATTGCAAAAAAGCGGCAAAAACCATCCGTTGAATGATAAGGCGATCTTCACCTTTCCACGGAGCCTACGGGGGTCCGGTACCTTTTTGTCATATTAGGCTTTCTTTTAGCCGGAACGTAAATTCGAAGAAGGTAACTTCTTCTGGGTCGAGCCTTGAAGCGAACGATTTGATACCCTTTTGACACGTCGAGAACCAAGCCAAAGCGGACGCCATTGAGGGAATTTCGCGTGGAGATGAGTCTTTCATGGTCGACAGATTTGCAGTAGGTCGGAGACTCCAGCGCGTCGATCTTCACTTTCGCGGCGTGGCGAATATCGAGTTGTTGAACTGGGTCACGACTGCGCTCGCGACTCAGGAGATCCCATTTGCAATCGCCGCCCGATCTTGGGAGCCATGCGTATAATCTTTACGGTTTTGTTGGTGGGAGGAAGTTGTCTCGCGTGCAAGGATTCTTTGCCAACACGCAGCTACTGTGGAACCGCGGAATTATGCCCAAACGTAAGGCTCTGACGGTCAAAATGCGGATTCGCATTTACGTCGGTGATCGAATGATCGGTCCCGGCAAAATGGAATTGCTTTCGCTCATCGACGAAACTGGATCGCTCTCGGCGGCCGCCAAACAGATGGGTATGTCCTATATGCGAGCATGGACCCTAACGAAAGAGCTCAACCGCGATCAGAGCCGACCGATGGTGGAGATGTCGCGAGGCGGTACGAGTGGCGGTGCTGCCAGAGTAACTCATTTCGGGAAGAAAATTCTCGAGCTTTACCAAAACATGGAACGTGCGGGAAGGAAGGCCGCCGGGCCATTCGGGCGGAAGCTGTCTCGACTTTTGAAATAGAGTATTGCGAGTCTAGCGATATATTTGACAAAATATATCGCGGTCAGATAAGGCCAGCATTATGGAACAAAGCATTCGCAGCCAGCTTCCGGGCACGATTAAGAGCATTGTGTCCGACAAGGTTCTTAGTGAGGTCATCGTCGAGGCGATCATCGGCGAAGTCGTTTCCGTTATTACGACTCGTTCGGTCGAAGAGATGAAGCTTAGACCCGGGGACAAAATCTTTGTCCTGATTAAAGCCACAAACGTCTCATTGGCACGGCGCAGCTAGCGATCCCACGGCACACGATGAAAACGACAAACGCTCCTCGGTTCCAATAAGATTAAAAGCATCTCTTTATGAAACCGATTAACTCGTTTTCCTCTTCGAGCGGTTTAAACATTTTCCTAATTTTTCAGATGTTGGTAAACAAAGTCGGCTCCGGATTCACGGGCCGAGTGGCTTCAACGGTTGTCGCATTCACGACAGTGCTCCTGGTAGCCCCCTGCCACGCCGGTGACATTTCGGCGGCTGGAAGCAGCATTCCGTCGTCATCAAACTCTCTGGCGGATTATTTCAGCAATTGGTTTGTGCGCGTGTCGAAAACCCAGGCGGAGCAGCCGCATTGGATCACGCCCCTGGCAACCGTCACGCCCCGTCTGGAAGAGGAGCTTCGTTACGACCAGATGTGGGAGGCCGGGGTCGACGGGCACACACTGACAAATTACGGCGGCGGCGGCGGCAAGGGATTGGAGCTTATCCCCACTGAACACATCGAACTCATCATCGGGATACCGTCCTGGCAAACCCAAAATACTTCGCCGCACAAAGATGGATGGACCGATGAGAGTTTTCTGATCAAATATCGCTTGCTCTCCGCGAACGCGGAAGAAGGCAATTACATTCTGACCGCGCTCATGAGTTTAACCGTGCCGAACGGAAGCGACAACACTTCGTCACACCACTTCGCTTATAGTCCGACCATTGCATTTGGCAAAGGTTGGGGCGATTTCGATTTCCAAAGCACTTTAGGTGTTTCTGTGCCGGAAAATGGTGGGGCGCGAACCGGAACTGGCACGCCGCTTCTATGGAACACAGCATTCCAATATCGCGCGATGAAATATTTCTGGCCAGAACTGGAAGCAAACTACACTTATTGGCCGAATGGAAAACACGAGGGATTAAATCAACTCTTTCTTACCCCGGGGCTGATCATGGGGCGAATACCGATCACCGGCCGACTGGGGTTAACCATTGGCGCAGGCTGTCAGTTCGCAGTTACCGATAAGCCACTTTACGATCAGAACTTTATCCTAACAGTGAGACTTCCGTTCTAAGACAGGTTGTCCACGATTTTTTGATGCGCGGTACCCGGGGACAACATTCGTTAGGCGCCAGGTATCTCGGAGCCTACGGAGTCCGGTACCTTTTTGTCATTTGCGGCTTTTCTTTAGCCGAAATGGAAATCTAAAAAGATGATTTCTCCTGGGTCGAGCCCTTGAAGCCAAGGGATCCACCGTCAAACCTCTTGGCGAACAACCATTCATGCAATGCCCTCCCACTCCGGTTCGACCGCGAATGACAGAAGAATGAATCGTCAGATTCCTTAAGGACCGTAGGGCGACCAGAAACCGGTGCTCGCTACGTCGGACAACACTGCCAGGTCGGCGGTAGGAACCTGCGGAATCGTGTCTACGGTCTGAGTACCGTAAACGCTTCCCAGCAGGCTGTTACCCGAATTATAAAGAAGCGAACCCTTCTTCACGTAGTTCGTCCAATCGGCCACTCCGACGGTGTCACCGCTTTTCCGGTTGGTTTCGACCGCGTACTGGTCAACCGCTGAGTCGATCATACGCAGATCGTTCAGAATACGGCTGGCCTGTGAGCGTTTGCGCGCCCGGAGAAATCCGGGGACGGCAATCGCGGCGAGTAATGCGATAATCGCAACTACGATCATGATTTCCACGAGGGTGAAGCCCCCGCGGCGTTTATTGATGGCGTTTAACATGCGATTGCTTTCTCTTGTTTGTTTGACTGCGCTCTCCGATCTAGAGTTAGACTTTGTTGAGCACCGTCAATGCCGTACGCCCACATGAACTCATCGTTTAGACATTAAAATTTCCTAATAATTCCGCTTATATGTCGAGCCACTTTCATTTGAATCGATTCCGTAACGAGGAACGCCAATTCTTCGACCGCAAATGTTTAATAAAGGCGCCGAGCGCGATTTTCGGAGGTCACCAATACTATCAATGCGCCGCCTATCGCGACGTTATAGGGGCTTTTAAGGCAGATCGTATCGTATGTCGACGTAGCCCATATGCATGTGTGCGTCGCTCGGTGTTCCTGGCGCAACGAACCATGGATCCCGATTGAGGTAGGAATATTGCAGCAAGAGCTTCAGATCGCCGTAGCGCTCACTTTTCCAAAGCACCTGAGTGAGCCCAGCCGTATATTCTTCGATTCGTTTGTTGTTGCTGTTGGATGATCCGGGAAAGCCGTACCCGACAAAGGTGCCATTAGGCAATTCAGAGAATTCCCTGTCAATATAGGTTTGGCCGTAATAGCCATACAATTTCGTTACCGGCAACACATCCCATTCGAAACCCGCAAGACCGGCATAAGATTTAACTGTCTTAATGTGATCAACTCCAGCTGAGTCCGGTGCGGTGACAATAAAATCTGGCGCCACACCCGTAGAGATTTCGCGCCCGGCACCATTGCTTGCATAAAAATTCTCGATGAGTTGGAGATGCGGAAGTATTTCGATATTCGTGTTGAACGAGCCACCATACCCCGTCGCCCATTCATCGGTACTCATGCCTGTCGAAGGAACAAATGCGTTGATTTTGTATTCGCGCACAATTCCGGCGGCGTCCGCATGGATTGAATGCCCACCTATCTTCGTGTCGTATGCCACTTTCCCAATGAAATCGGGCATGAAGTTCGGGGTGGCAGTCCCGTTGCTACCATTATCTACTTGCGTCGAATCAAAGGTCGAGTTCGATGGAAGCTTCACGGCCGGTCCAACGTACTGATCCGGATTTTCAGCGGAGATTCCAAAAGTCCACTCGTTTGAGGGATGATAAAGTAAACGCAACTGTGGCGTTCTCTCCCAGACTAGACCGACGTTGTAGTTCACGTCGACATCTTGCGTGAAGAAGATGTCATTTGGGAGAGGCGAGATACCTTTGCGGTTCGGCGTGAGCATACTCCAATCCTGACCGGCCAGGAATTCCCATGGGCCGTGCTGAAGATCGACGAAGTAAACCCGCATTCGTAAGGTATCCGAGTTACTTACCACGTTTATATTCGTCGGCTGGTTGCCAAGGAAATCCGTCTCGACATAACCGAGGATCTTCGTATCCGCCAAATTCGTGTCGATTCGCAACCCCAGCCGGGAGTTTTTCGCGCTGAAACGGGTTTCGGATAACTGACCCGCCGCGGTATTGCTAAATGGAAACGTCGCAAAACTTGTTCCAATATCGCCGCCATTTCGGGTCGAACGCGTCACTGACGTAAAGTCCATGAAGCCAAGAAGCGTGAAACTTACCTCCCCGATCTGCAGAGCTAGCGGAGACTTGTCGAGAGGCGAAGTGACGAGCTCGTTATTCGTTAGGTCAAACGGCATACCTTTAAACTCAGCGGGCGGAGGCAGTTCAGGAATGACATTTGTCGCGGCTGCTCGATGCTGCGGAGCGATGACGGTTGTAGCACCTGCTGTTGAAGGTCGAGGGGTTGCCGAGCGTTGTTCGAGGCCGGCAACTTGCTGCTTCAGCGCGCCGTTCTCTTTCTTGATCTCTTTATTTTCCTGCTGCAGCTCCGCAACTGCTCGTTCCAATTTCTCCAATCGGGCATCCGGATCGGAATCCGCGCCGTGCAAAGATGCGACGAAGGGCGCTAGAATCAGCCATCCGAAAACTAGACAAAAAAATCCACGAAAGGAGACGCGATTAGAGATACAATCGGTTAGGGTCATGCCGCGAAGGCTAGGGTTACTGTGTGACAAAAAAAAGGCATTTGTGTGACATCTGCGTGACAAATCCGAACTGCAAGTCGGCGCGACCTGCCGCGGCGAAATCGTGCGGCTAGAGCGTCTGCTTCAGGCGCAAGCTTACGTCGAAAACAGTCGTCGCGCGCTGCAATGTGAGTGAGACGGTGAGACCGTCTCTCGATTTTAGAGCGCGACGGATGTCTCTCATACTTAAATTACCAGCTGTGACATGATTGATGGTTTCAAGGGTGTCGCCGGCTTTGACGCCAGCGGATTCAGCGGGACTGCCTGCATCAACAGCGTAGACAAGAGTGGCACCGCGCGAGCGAATCAAGTGCAATCCACTCATATCGGACGTTTCTTTTTCGCCAAACTGAGCACCGGGCTGCAGATAAAGCTGCTGCCTTTGAAAATCGAAGGTGACGATGTGTTGCCGCAAAAAACGCAGACCAAGCGTGGACAATCCGCGCGGATTTTGGACGGCCGTTGCAATGAATCCAGTGTAGTGGTTAGGCCCGATCGACATGTCATTTATTCGAACACCGGAGGTTTGGATTGGCGCGCCGGAGATTGCTGCCGTAAGAAGTGTGTGAACGTCTGAGGTTGGGCGCGAGGCAACGACGCGCTGCCAATCTTGCGGATTCAAACTGATTGAACCGTTGTCGCCGGTATCAATCATAAAAGTGACGGGCACCCCGTCCACTATCGCATCCAGCGAGACGTTTCCATTTCCTATTGGTTTCAGTGGGAGGCAAACTCTTTGGCCCCCGCGCGCGTCGGCGAGCTTTTGGTTTATTTCGAGCAAACGTTGATCGAAATTTATCGATATCACGCGATCGCGATCGAAATCCGCACCGAGAATACCATCGCATTCCGAGCCGCTAATTGCCTTAATACTCGAAAGATCGATTGCTGCGATCCTGCTCAGGACCACATCCGTGTCGCCAATCAGAAGTTTCGGACAACGATAAAGAGTGAGGGTAGTTAGGCCGCCTATCGAGCTTGCCCGTACCTCGGCCACTGGATCTCCCAATTGGGCAAGGTAAGTTGCCCTGTCTAAAGCAGACACAGTGCTGCCGGTATCGAATACGAGATAAGCTGTTTTGCCTCCGACCTGCGCCGGGACACGAAGTGTGCATCCGTCGTAAAGTAACGGTAAATTAGCGCTGCGCAGCGTCGCCGGAAGCAAGAGGAAAAATATCGCGGCTACCAAATCAACGCGCGCGCGTTGTGCACTCGACGGTGGGCGAGATTTCGGATCGTATGTCACCGCAAATTTGGATTTGGTTTAACGAAATGAAGCGAACCGACGTCGAACTGCAATACGGCCTTGCTGATCTCGTATTCGTAACGCGCAGTTGCTTCGTCAAGAGCGGCCTGGGTACGGGCCAGATCGGCCTGACTTAGTTCGACAAAGGAGGCAGCGCCGCGTTCGTACCGCGATTTCGCGAGATCGAATGCCTGCGACGCGGCGTTCAAGAGCGATTCTGTTACCGGGATTCTGTTTTTGGACTGAGCAGCCGTTAGCCAACCAATGTTTACCTCACGGGTCACTTCATCTTCCAAATCTTGTAGCGCTTTGCGGGCAACCTCGACCCGAAGTTGCATTTCTCGGGCGCGGGCAGACAACCGGCCGCCAGTCATCAGTGGCAGTTCAACATCGAACCCGGCTGCGGCGTACGTTTCACGAACTTCGGGATCGCCCATTGGCGTTCGCCCGACGCTTCCTAATAGATTGACCTTCGGAAGTCGGGCCCGCTGTTCAGCCGTCGCTGTCTTTGAAGCCGCGCTAATATCGTCGCGCAATGCGATCAAATCTGGACGCGTTTCAAAGGCCTGACTTAACAATCCACGCAACGTTTGATCTCGCACATCCGGTATGCTGGCCTCTGCCAGGACAAACTTGTGCGGCTGTTGATGTCCGAGTGCAGCAGATAGATCAGCAAAAGCGCTCTGCAATCGTGTCTCGGCATCGAGCAACAGAAGATTTGCCTGCTCCAGATTTACTCGCGCGAAGCTTGCATCCAAGTCCGATCGAAGCTGGGCTTGGGCGAGAGCAGAAATTTGATCGAGAATTACCTGGCGAGTCGAGACGGTTTCTTTGGCAACTTGCGAAAGCGCCTGGGCTTCGAGCGCGTGAAAATATGCCTCGTCAACCAGCAACAAAACCTGGTCTCGAACAAGATCGATCTGCTGAGCCTGCGAGAGTGCTGAAAAATTTGAGGCCGCAACCAGGTTCGCGGTTCGACCAAAGTCGGTGATCAGTTGAGTTGCATTAATTCCGTTAGATTCGCGGCTCAGAACAGTTGGGTCATTCAATCCTCCGATCGCGCCGATCCTTGTCGATACCGGCCTGCTGACAGGATTCACGTTGGTGATCGGCGATCCGCCGAACACGCTACTGATGTCATCTCCGGTGCCGACCGCTGCGACACTCCCCATTACCTGCGGAAAGAGACCCGCCCTCACTTGCTTGACGACTTCCTTGGCAGCTTGAGTTCGAAAATATTCTCGCGCGATCGCCGGCGCATGGCGCAGGGCCAGGGATTCCGCCGTTTGCAGATCGAGATGTTCAACCGGCACCGGCTGGGCTTGAGTGCGAGAGGTGACGAGACAAAATCCGATCGCCAATGTCGCCAGACCGGTCGACAATGTTGGAAGCCCACGCGGCCGTGAAGGGCGAGGTTCTTCGCCCTGAGTTTGTTCGACGCGCTTTCGGTAAACTAGATAAAACGCCGCCGGAACAATGAACATCGTCAACAACAGTGAACTCAGTAATCCGCCAATGATCGCGCGGGCCAAAGGCGCGTAAGCTTCGCTGCCGGTGCCCAGCTTTAACGCCATCGGCACTAATCCGATTATCGTCGCGAGCGAAGTCATCAGGATCGGCCGGAGGCGAACCCGGCTCGCCGTTTGAATCGCCTGAAGGAGAGGAATTCCATCTTCGAGAAGACGATGGGTAAACTCGACGAGAAGGATACTGTTTGAGACAACGATGCCGGCCATCATCACGACACCCATCAACGACATCACGTTCAAGGTGGTGCCGCTGAGTACCAGAATCAGCAGAACGCCGCTAAGTCCGGGCGGGACCGCGAGCAAAATAAGAAGCGGGTCGATAAACGACTTAAATTGCGCTACCAAAATCAAGTAAACCAAAACCACGGAAAGCAGGAGGCCAAGCCCGAACGAGATAAATGAAGAGTGCATCGCCTGCACGGACCCTCGAACGTTAACGCGGACTCCCTCGGGCTTAGGTGTATCATTGATGATTCGGTTTACGCCTGCGGCGACACTCCCCAACTCCTCCGTCCGGGGTGCGACATAGATGTCGATCACACGTTGAAGCTGATAGTGGTCGACTTCCGTCGGCGCCTGGATCGGCACCAATTTTGTGACAGCATCTAATCGGGTTGGTTCCTTTTCGTTGGTCCCGCGTAACGGAATTGCGCGGAGATCATTCAGGCTCTTCACCGCATTTTCAGGATACTGAACGGTGAGGAAATAATCGTTGCCCGTCCGTGGATCGACCCAGTAGCTCGGCGCGATCATCTGATTCGACGTAAGAGCAGTGATAACATTGCTCACCACTTCCTTTTCTGTCAGGCCAAGCTCGCTTGTCCGCTCCCGATCGATGGCCAATTTGTAGGCGGGCGCATCAATGTCTTGTGGAATCAGCACGTCATCGACGCCAGCAAGTGTTCGCACTTTTCCTGCAATCTGCGCCGCAGTGGAGTAGGTGGCTTCCAAATTTGACCCGCTTACCTGAATGTCCAGTGGCGCGGGCAGGCCAAGATTGAGGACTGCATCGACTAAACCGCCTGACTGAAAATAGGTACTCAGCTCGGGCACTTCTGTGCGCAAAGCTTTACGCACGCGATCCATGTACTCGTAGCTGCCGATCTGGTGGTCGTCGGTGAGACTGACCTGCACAAACGCGGTGTGCGACGCAGAGTTGCTCGTATAGATGGAGGAGAAACCTGGCGTCGCACCAATGTTCGATGCAATCAGTCTCAGATCGGGCGGCGTCACAATTTTGCGGATGATCTCCTCGACCTTCTTGACCTCGCGCTCGGTCGTCTCCAACCTGGTGCCGGTCGCTGCTTTTAAGTTCACCACGAATTGACCTGGATCAGTTCGAGGGAAGTAGGCGAGTCCAAGTGCCGGCACCAGCGACATGCTTAGAGCAAAAATCCCGACGATCCCCAGGACGGTCGCGACGGGGCGCGCAAGTGTTTTCGCCTGCACCGCATCGAACCGATTTAGGAACGAATGGAATCGGCCATTAAACCATCGATTGAACCGTTGCATGACCGATGCGCTTTGCGGTTCGCCCCTGGATTCAGTTTCAGGGAACGTCCCGTGTCCGCGAATAAGTTTCGCGCAGAACAGCGGAACCACGGTCATCGCGACGACGTAAGAGGCGAAAAGCGACAGAACAACAGACAAGGCCAACGCAGTGAAAAGAAAACGACTGACCCCGTACAAGAAAATTACCGGGAAAAAAACGACGGCTGTAGTGAGAGTGGCAGCAAGAACAGGAAGGGCCACTTCACGGCCGCCTTTTTCGGCTGCGATTGCCGGCTCCTCGCCATTTTCCAAATGCCGAAAAATGTTTTCCAGCACAACGACGGAATTATCGATCAAACGTGAGAACGCGAGCGCAAGCCCGCCCAAAATCATCGCGTTTATAGAATTGTCTCCTAAAGACAGGGCGACAAACGTGGCTAGTGCCGAAAGAGGGATTGACAGAAAGACCGCGATGGTGGCTCGGAAATTTCCGAGGAAGACCAGGATCATTAGGCCTGTCAGGACAAGGCCGATAGCGCCTTCGTGAAGCAAATTTTCAATCGCGCTTTTGACGAAAATCGATTGGTCGAAAACGACCTTGGCTATCAGCGACTTGGGTACATCCACTATGTTGGCAACGGCGGATTTGATGCCGTTTACAACCGCGATGGTGTTCGCGTCGCCGCCTTGTTTTAGCACTGGCAGATAGACCGACCGCTGACCATCAACGCGCACAATGCTTGTCTGAATCTGCGCAGCGTCAGCCGCTTTACCAACGTCTCCGACCAGAACGGACGAATCGCCGACCGTTTTGAGCGGCAGCGAATTGATTTGGTCGACCGTGTCTAGCTGACTGTTGGTATAGAGATTGTAATCGAACGGTCCGATTTTAACGTCGCCTGCCGGAAGAATGAGATTGGATTGGTTGACCGCCCGAACGACGTCCATGACGCTGAGTTGATGTGCCTCCAGCTTGAGCGGATCGACGTAGACCATGATCTGTCGGTACCGACCGCCAAATGGTTGCGGCACTGAAGCGCCGGGAACATTCGCTACCTGGTTGCGAACAGCGTACTGACCGAGGTCGCGGAGTTGCGTCTCGTTCATCCCCTCGCCCTTCAAAGTGATCAGGCAGACCGGCAAACTCGAGGCGTCGAATTTCAACACGACAGGCGGGAGCGTTCCTGGTGGCAGACGACGCAAGTTGGCCATCGCCAGATTGGAAATGGTTGTAACGGCTGAATCGGCGTTCGTCCCCGGTTGGAAGTAGATCTTAATTAGACTCACTCCCGGGAGAGACCGTGATTCGATGTGATCGATCCCGCTGCCAAGGGTGAAGAAACGTTCGAAGCGGCCGGTGATGTCGTTCTCGATTTGTTCTGGTGGCATTCCGGAAAAAAATGTCGCTACAACGACGACCGGGATTTTGATCGATGGAAACAAATCCACTGGCATGCGCGAAAGACTGGTCAGGCCTACCACGCAAACCATGAGACAGGCCACCACGACGAAATACGGAAACCGCAACGAAAACCGGGACATATAGACTTACACGGTCTCCCGCAGAAGTTTTCGCAGCCCTTCTCGAGAAAATCGATCGGACTGGCAGAATCGTAGGATTTCCTTTTCGCAGCTGCGCAACTTCTTTGAGATTTCGACGATTCGTGCCGCCTCAACGATTGGGATTCTTACAACTCCGTTCCGATCACCATGCAATAGATCGCCCGGCGCAATGCTCAGACCGGCCACCCGGACAGTGGAATCGACGTTCGCCACGTGCGCGTAGGCGTGTGAGACCGAAATCGTGCCCGAAAACATTTGAAACCCGAGGCGCTCCACCTGGTCGAGATCGCGAACGGCGCCGTTAGTTACGACCGCCACACAGTCCATCGCTTGTAAAATGGCTGCGTGTGTTTCACCGACGAACGCTGCGGTCCCCGGATGATGATCCGCATCCTCAATCACGACGATGCGAGGCGCCAGGCTCTGAGCCAGCTCGTCCCACCAATCCGTTCGATCGACATAACTTCCGCCTTCCATCGGCGGGTTAGCTCCGTGCAAACGCAAGGTTACCGCGTAACCGACAACGGTCGGGAAACGGGGGAAACGGCATTCAATGGTTGAATCACTGAAGCCGGTGGTTCGCAGTTGTATCCCCAAACACTCGATTGCATTCGCCACCGCACACGTGCTGAGAGCTCTCAGCTGTTCCAGGAGATCAGGTGAAAGTAAGCGGACGGTCATGATCATTCTGAAGATTCTGTGGTGATGACCTTTGGTGCCACTTTGTCGCCCGCACGGACTCCGGCGCGACTTCCCACCACAACTAAATCGCCCGGCAACAAACCCTTCAAAATTTCGAATCGCGTTGGAGTGGTCAGGCCCAATGTGACGGGGCGAGCTTCAACCACTCCCCCGCGATTAACGAGCAAGACACTTGGTTTTTCGCCGACCGAGACTGCTTCGACGGGAACCGACACCGCGTTGTTACTTTCGTGCACGGCCAGCGTGGCATCTGCGTACATTCCCGGCTTGAATCGGCCGTCGCGATTCTCGACGTCCACCTCGGTTCTCATGGTACGAGTCTCGCGATCCACTTTGTCGGAGAATCGGGAGATCGCGGCTTCGAATGTTTCGTGCAGCGCGCTGACCGAGACTTGCACTTTCTGCCCGACCTTGATCTGCGCGACAACAGACTCGGGAACCGGAAAGACTAGGCGCAACCGGGAATCTTCTTCAATATCGACGACCGGCATCGTTTGCGAACTCGAGGTGCCGGCTTGAATCAGAGCACCCGTGTCGGCGTAGCGATGAGTGACGACGCCATCGAACGGAGCGGTAATGTCGCTGTAATTCAGAAGCGCTTGCGCCTTGTGAAGCTCTGCAGTCGACTCGTCAACGTGCTGTTTGGCAGCGGCCAACGCGCCTGTCGCGTTCTGATCTTTTGCCCGCGCATCGTCCACCTCCTGTTGCGCAACGAGTTTCGGGTGCTGTTGCGCCACCGCTTCGAGTCGAGACGATGCCAGGTGCGTTTGATCGTAGTTCGCCTGAGCCCGATTAACTTCTTCACGACTGGCTTGGACGGCGGCCGTATCTTTCTCCAGATCGTTTTGCAATTCAGGTATGTCCAAATGCGCAAGCACCTGCCCTTCTTTGACCCTATCTCCCACGTCGACCGAAATGGATTGAACGTAACCAGCAACTTTTGCGTGCAGTGAAACGTCCTGATACGGTCGAAACTCAGCCGCAAGGGACAGGGTTTGCTTAAGATTTTCACGATCCACCCTGGCGACCGCAACCGGCAGAGCGGAATTCGCGTTCGCGTTATAAGGTCGACGAACTAGAACGATGACGGCCGAAAGGGCGAGAAGGAGAAGGCCGATAATTGCCAATAATTTTCGGCGAGAGAGTCTGCCACCTAACCGCTGCGGCGGCTTACTCGGCGCGGCAACCGCAACCGTTTCATGCATCTGATCTGGCGCGAGCATGACAATATCACTTTGCTCTCGGCAGCCGGACGGTAATTCGACATCCAGAATCGACTTCGCTGCTCACAGAAACGTCGCCGCCATGAGCTGAGGCAATGGATCGCACAATGGCCAATCCAAGGCCCGCCCCTTCCACGTCGCGCGAGTGAACTTCGTCGGCGCGATAAAAACGCTCGAATACATGCGGAAGCGCGGATTCAGGAATGCCCGGCCCGGTATCTTTTACTTCCAGAAAGGCAGTGCCATTTCTCGACCAGACCGACAGCTCGACCGCGCCGCCGTCAGGCGTGTACTTAATGGCGTTATCGAGAAGATTGACGATGATCTGTTTCAGGCGCGTGCGGTCCCCTTCGACTTGCACAGGATCTTTCGTCTTGAATTGCAGGGAAATGCTTTTTTCTTCGGCAAGAAGAGACATTTGCTCCAGGGTAGTTTCGGCGAGCTCGGACAAACTGAATTTGACGCGCTCTATTTGCGCTTCTCCTGCATCCAACCGCGACAAGGCAAAGAGTCGTTCAACGATCGCAACCAGCCGCTCCACTTCTTCAAGAAGGCTGCCAAGCGCCGATCGAATTTGCTCGTTCAAATCGCTTCGCTGTATCATTTCCTCGAGTTCTCCTCGAATGATCGTCAACGGGGTGCGCAATTCGTGCGAGGCGTCCGCTGTAAATCGGCTAACGTTGTCGAATGATTCCTGCAGCCGCGCGATCATTTTGTTCAGAACTACGCAGAGATTCGCGATTTCATCTCCTGTTTGAGGCACCGGAAGGCGACGGCGCAGATCGCGCAGCGTAATGTCCTGTGCAGCGACGGTGATGTTGTGAACAGGCGAAAGCGCGCGATTCATCAGCATCCAACCGCCGATAACTGTCAGCACGAGGAGCGAGAAGAGCCCGGCCGCCAGAGTCCAAAGCAACGCTTCCATGACCCGATTTGCGCCAGCCAGGGATGTTCCGGCCTCGACCAGGTAACCGCCGCCCTGATCGCTGGAATACGGAACAGCCGCAATCAGCATTTTAGCTTCGTCCGACGGCGATTCTTCGCGTAACTCCGACTTCAGCGTTTTCGCCTTTGGGTACGGAACATTGGCCGGCGTGAAACTTCGGTCTGCAGGATTTCGCGAGCAATAAAGTACCGAACCATCAGCGCGTGTGATTCGAATAAAACGGTCATTTAACTCAGGCGCATATCTCGTCTCTATCTCATTGGCGATGTAACTTTCGTCGGCTGGGCCTCCACGAAGTAACGTACGACCGATTTGTTCGGCGCGGTGAAGCATCGAGCCACCGACTACGTCGACGACATAGCGTCGCACACTCCAGTAAGTAAAACCGGCAAATGTTACGGTTACTAACAGGAGCAGCGCCGCAAATCGGCTGATCAGGTTGAAACGAATCGATCGAGTGTTCATTATTCCGCGAAGTCGCTAATCGTGTAACCAACTGAACGTATTGTTCGAATGAGCTTTTTTCCGAATGGCTCATCGATTTTTGCGCGTAACTGCCGGACATATACGTCGACGATATTCGTTAGCCCTTCGAAGCTCTGGTCCCACACATGTTCGATAATCATTGTTCGAGATAGAACACGGCCCGCGCTGAGGACGAGATACTCAAGCAGCGAGTATTCTTTGGATGTGAGCTTTATCGCGACCCCATTGCGTCGGACCTGATGCGTAAGGCGATCAATCTCTAGGTCTGCGATCCGCAGAACGTTCGAGCGATTGACCGTTCCACGACGGAGAAGTGCCTTGATGCGTACCAACAGCTCCGCAAATGAAAACGGTTTTGTCAGATAATCGTCCGCGCCGCTTTCAAAATTGGCGATTTTGTCGGCAATCGCATCGCGAGCGGTGAGCACAACGACGGGTACGTGTGAGTTTTTCTTCCGAAGTTCGCGAATAAGATCTGTTCCGCTCAGTTCCGGAAGCATTAGATCGACAATCAGAAGATCGTATGGATTGACCAGCGCGAGTTGCAGCCCGGTTCGACCATCTCGCGCCGAGTCAATCGCGAATCCCTCCGCCTTGAGTCCGACCCGGATAAAACGCGCGACTTTTTCCTCGTCTTCAACTAGCAAGATGCGCATCTAAGTTTAATTAAGCTCGAAACTGAATTTGCAACACACGCTGTTAAATCTTATCGGGTCGAACCGTACCTTCGCAGACCAATTACATCGATTTCATCGGCTCGCGCTGGGGCGATAGCCGCCGCGGCGATCGTTTTCCAAATTCACGACCGTAGTGCGCCCGTCGACAATAATCACAGGCACGCGCACAGTTCCTTCATATTCGGATTGGGCTTCAACAAGGTAACGGCCCGGCGGCAGCGGAACCCGCTTGGGAGTTTCATCGCCGCGAACGATGCTATTTCTGATCTTTTTCAAAAATGCACCGCGGGCTGAGTAAAGCTCGTAGTCGGTATGCGTGTAGTACATGAGATCGCCGTCATTGAAAGGCTCGGTCGCGCTATACACAACGAGGTATCCAACGTGTTGTGGCTCAGATGGACCCACTGTTGGCCAAACTGGCATCGGAGCTGCGATGCTGCATTGGGTTGCGGCAACCAATAGCAGTGCGCAAACAACGATTATTACTCTCGTTAGGGTCTTGTTACGGCTATGGGCGCTCCCTGAGCAGTGAACGTGATATCGCGAATTGGAGTAAACCATGTCGCGATTAGACAGGCCGAACATTTGGTCGCCATTAAAGGAACATTAAAAATTCCTCACGGATCAGCAGTGCGGCCGGAAAGCGATATCAGGCCTCACGAAAGAAAAATGTTAACAAATCGCGCGGGAATGGATTAATGAACTTCAAACACCAAGCGCTGGTCAGGTTGTACTAGGATTTGTGCTAGAATGAGCGGTTTTCTACTCGTCATTCGCGAATTGCGTTATTTCGCCGAAAATCGCTGTTTTCCTCTCGTAAGTCGCTATTTTTTGAAACGTAAAGCGACGGTTTGAAATCGCTGATTTCGGAATCCTAAGTCTGGCGAGTTCGGCAATATCCGCCGCTTCTGCTGTGCAGGCTTACGTTAGGCAGCCACGAACCCTATGCTTCTCGATGAAGCGGACAATGTCTGCCGCAAGAAAGCGCTTCGCCTTACCAAGCTTCACATAAGGTAATCGCGGCCTGGGGCCGGCCGTCCAGTAGTCGATCGTTCGCGGACAGACCTTTAGCCAAGCTGCCGTTTCACCTTTGGTTATTAGTTCGTTGTCCGATCGATCGCGCATTTCTGCGCACCGATGCTACGCATTGCAAAGATACACGTCGTGGACACAAATCAGCGAAACCGTGGCCACCGGCGCAGCTGGCATCGCCCGACGCACCGCAAGCCCGTGCCGAGAGTCTAGTTGTTTTTTAAAAACCCAGAAATAATCTGCCGTGCGCGCTCGTCGCTCAATGAAATGCAATTGTAAGCTTTACCCTTGCCGATCCGGCGTCGGGCTTTTCGGTACCCGTCCAGCGAAATTTTCTTGCCCACGATTCCCGAAATAATCTGGCTTTGTCGCTCATCGCTTAAACGACGGAAGTCTACGACCTCACCGGGTGAAAAACGGAAACGACACGCCCAAAGGTACACAATTACTATCTCGGTTTTACTCAAAATCGGGTTCGGCGCCGATTGAAGAGTTCGACCAAACATACTAAGAAACCTGCGATCCTGGGCGCGACGCTTTAAGGTGTCCCACAGCCGAACAGCCTGAAGCTGCTGCGGGTGGTAGCAGGGCCCGGATGCGATCATTCGCGCTTCAACCTTGTTTGATATCTCAGTCGCGATTTTTAGGACATGAGCCTCACGCTCATTCGGACTCATTTTAGCAAAGCGCGTCCCACGTAATCGGCGCTGCAACATCCAAGTCGCTTTGCAACTCAATGCTTGGAATAAATGTGGTCCCAGAGCGCGTACTATTGGAGTCGGTTTG
>Ga0209009_1000093_pt1 | contig 37708 bp, 40 predicted proteins | sample BlaSpr_A8_OM3_M2_FD_187979 | JGI IMG/M metagenome (GOLD analysis project Ga0209009, IMG submission 187979) | Forest soil microbial communities from Thunder Bay, Ontario, Canada - Black Spruce, Ontario site 2_A8_OM3_M2 (SPAdes) (version 2) | ecosystem: Environmental > Terrestrial > Soil > Boreal... | reverse complement strand
CGTCAGGACTTGGTCGGGATCAGGCTGTGTCCGTTCGGCGATTGAGCGGCGATGACGGGCTTCTTCTCGGTTGGCTGGATGATCTCATCGATCAGGCCGTAGTCCTTGGCCATCTCCGGCGTCATGAAGAAGTCGCGCTCGATGTCGCGTTCGACCTGCTCCGTCGACCGACCGGTGTGCTTCGCGTAGATGCCGACGATGATCTCCCGAAGTCGGAGAATCTCGCGGGCATGGATCTCGATGTCGGTCGCCTGCGACGTCCGCATGCCGCCACTCGGCTGGTGCAGCACGATCTGGCAATGCGGCAACGACAGCCGCTTGCCTTTCGCGCCCCCGACCAGGATGAGCGAGGCGGCGCTCGCCGCCATCCCAGTGCACAGGGTGCTGACCGGAGGATGGACATAGCGCATGGTGTCGTAGATCGCGAGTCCGGCCGAGAGCGATCCGCCCGGGCTGTTGATGTAGATGCTGATTTCCTTGTCGGGATCTTCGCTGTCGAGGAAGAGCAGCTGCGCGATCACAAGGTTCGCGAGGTCGTCATCGATCTCGCTACCAAGAAAAATGATCCGGTCCCGCAGCAACCGCGAGTAGATGTCGTAGGCGCGCTCGCCGCGCGCGGTGGTCTCGACGACGTTGGGCACAAGCGCCATGAAAAAGATCCTCCTTACCGGTCGAGATTGAATCCGATGCGCCGTTTCGGCGGTGTTGCCTGCGTCGCGGCCAGATACAAGCTGAAATGCGCAACGCTACGTAAAGCTTGCGGACGAAGGTTGGCGGTGGCAATTCGCAACTGCATCTTGGGGTCGTCAGGCCAGCTACGCTGCTGCGACATCGCCTCCCGGCTCCCCAGCGCTCGCGCCAGGTCCAGGTACAACTCAGCGACCGGGACTTCCAGGGCTTTCGCAATCGCGAGCAAGCGCTCCATCGAGACGTCCTTGAGTCCCCGCTCCACTTCGGAAAGATACGCTGGAGAGAGTTCCGCAGCCTCGGCCAGCTCGGTCAGCGACCGCTCGGCTTCCTGGCGCCGCCGGCGCAGCGACGTACCGAGCGCGATCCGAATCGAACTTGCATCTTCGCTCTGAGCGTAGCTCATATGCCTCGAGCGCATCATAACAAACTTTTGATGTGCACGACGCAGGCCCTTGCGCCGTTGCATCACCATGGCCTCCCGCATCGCCCTGCTCGGCGCAGCCAGTGCGATCGTGATCGTCCTGACCAGCTGTACCGCGGCATCAGCAACAAAACCCACGCCGATCCCGACCCCGAGCGCCAGCGCCTCGCCCTCCGCGAGCGACTCAGCGACGCCGGCGCCCACCACATCCCCGACCGCGTCACCGAGCGCCACGCCCACGTCGTCTGGCACCGATCCGCTCTTCGTGCCGTCGCTGGGGGCGATCCAGATGGTTGGGCCGCGTCTCGGCTGGGCCGTCGGTTCACACGCCATCTTCACCACGGCCGACGGCGTTCACTGGACGAAGCAGTATGCCTCGACCGAGGAATTCGTCGGCGTGGACTTCATCAGCGCGACGACCGGCTGGACGGTCGCGACGCGGTCCCTGCTCGGCACCACGGACGGTGGACGCTCATGGCGTCCACTGGGCGAGCCGACGATGCCCATCCGCTCGGTGCATTTCATCAGTGCCACCTCGGGCTGGGGGATTGCCGGCGGGACGGACCCGCAGCAAATCCACGGATGGTTGATCCCACACGACGGGGCGAGCTTGGTCGTCACGAACGATGGTGGAGCGACCTGGAGGTCGCTCGGCGGGCCCTCGAACCCGCAAATGGTCTGCTTCAGCGGACCAGGCCAGGGATGGGTCGGCACGCCCGACGGCGTCTACGTCCTCCGGATGACCGACCTGGGATCGACCTGGAGCCTGGCGTTGCCGAGGCCGGACCTACAACAGGGTGTGCCGCAGGAGACATTGATCGAGTGCGCGGCGCCGCACGCGCTCTGGGTGTTGTTCGTGGGAGGGCAGAGCGCCATGAGCCATAGTCCTTACATTGCCTACGCCACCGTGGATGGATCGACCTGGAAGGCCGTCCTGAAAGAGGCCATGTCGGAGCAGCAGATTCTGCCGGGCGTGCCGGCGGGACCCGACACCTATCCGCCAAGCTTCAGCGTGGTGGACCCGATGGACGCGGTCTTCATCGGCGATGGACCGGCGACCAATGTGGCCCAGTGCGTCATCGCCAGCAATGGCGGCGCCACGCTTCGGCGGACCGGCCGCATCGACAATGCACCCGAAACGTTCGCCGCGGCCTTCGTCAGTGTGACCGCGGGGTGGGTCCTGACCAGGAACGCGGGCGGCGACTACGTGATCGCGGCGACCGCGGACGGTGGCTATCACTGGTCCCAGCAACTGGCCGTTCCCCCAACCTCCGCCGGCTGATGCCGCAGGCACCGTAAAATCCACCACGCGGGGCGTAGCGTAGCCTGGCTAACGCGCATGCTTTGGGAGCATGAGATCCCGGGTTCGAATCCCGGCGCCCCGACATTACTGAAGTAGGCTTGCGACATGCTCCCGGTGCTCGTCGCCATCGCCGCCATCAGCGTGGTGGCCTTCCTCGCCTTCCGCTGGTTCGAGCGCTATCGCTACAGCGACAACTGGCGTACCAGTGAGTTCCGTGGCGTCGCCTTTGGCTTCTTGATGTGGTTTGGCGGCATCTTCGGTCATCGCGTACCGCCGCCCCCTCAAACAAAAGTGGAGCTGGCGACCAAGGCCGAGGAGCCTGAGCCCCCGAGGTCAGGCGGCGCGACGCTCTCGGATCAGGCTGCGGACGATAAAGAGTAGGTTGGCCGGTCGCTCGGCAAGGCGCCGCATCAGGTACGGATACCACTCGGTCCCATAGGGGACGTAGATCCGGACGCGGTATCCCTCGCGCAAGAGCCGGTTCTGCAAATCGCGGCGGATCCCGTACAACATCTGGAACTCGAACCGGTCAGGGTTGATCTCGCGCTCGAGCGCGAAGCGTTTGGTTGCCTCGATCAGCCGGTCGTCGTGGGTCGCGATCGCGGGGTGCACGCCGTTGAGCAAGAGCTCCCGCATCTCGGCTTCGTACTTTGCATCGACGTCGGCTTTCTTCGCGAACGCGACCGTGGCCGGTTCGTCGTATGCCCCCTTGACCAGGCGAACCCGGACCTTCGCCTTGTTGGCGCGCAGCACGTCCTCCGGCGTCCGATACAGATAGCTCTGCAGCACGACGCCGCAATTGGGGAAGCGTTCGTGCAAGCCGAGTACCAGGTCGAGGGTGCGCTGGGTGTAAGGCGCGCCCTCCATATCGACGCGCACAAAGTTGTTGAGCTGCTTCGCTCGCTGGAGGACTCTGGTCAACAGCTCCTGGCAGAGCTCGGGCGCGATGTCGAGCCCGAGCTGGGTGAGCTTGACGGAGACGTTCGCATCGAGTTTTTCGGCCGCGATCCGCTCGAACGCCGACAGATAGTCATCCGTGGCGCTCCGCGCTGCTTTTTCTTCGCTGACGTTCTCGCCTAGATGGTCGAGGCTCGCCGACCAGCCGCGACGGTTGACGTCCGTCACCACGCGGACGGCATCGTCCAGCCGGTCGCCGGCCACGAAGCGATAGGCGAGCGAACTCGTGAGGCGCTGCCGGGTGACGAATCGCTGCAGCCCGCGCCGCCGCGATAGAAAAAGAAATGACGCCCTCAGCACGTCAGCCTGGCGGCTCCCAGAGCAGAGCCGCGTCGAACGCGCCATGGACCTCGAGAGCGTTGAGCGCGCGGGCGCGGTGGCTGAGCAGGTTCTTCTCGTCTATCGACAGTTCCGCGAGGATCCGGCCGTCCGGGAGCCGGAAGATGGGGTCGAAGCCGAAGCCGCCGGTTCCCCGAGGTTCCGCCGCGATCGTGCCAGTGAGGATGCCTTCGCCTTCGAAGGTCCGGCCGTCCGGCAGGGCTAGGACCGCGCTGCAATGGAAGCTCGCCGGCGGCGATTCGCGGGCGGCTGGCCCGAGCACCTCCAGCAGCGCCCGCACCAGCGCTGGGCCCTCGCCTTTGTGTTCGGGCCCGGCAAAGCGCGCCGACTGGACCCCCGGCTTGCCACCGAGGCGCGGCACCTCCAGCCCCGAATCGTCGGCGAGGGTCGGCAGTCCGCTCAGCCGCCGCCCGGCGTCGGCCTTCTTGCGGGCGTTCTCGAGGTAGGTCACGCCATCCTCTTCGACATCGAGGACGATGCCGGCCTCCGCCGGCGTCACCAGCTCCATTGACAGGTCGGAGAGGATCGAACGGATTTCGTCGAGCTTGCCCTCGTTCGAGGTGGCGAGCAGCAGCCGGTTCAGTGCAGCTTCAGCGCCTTCTTTTGCGCCTCGACCAGCTCGGCCGCACCTTTGATGGCGAGCTTGAGCATCTGGTCCATCTCCTCTTGCTTGAAGGGCTCCTGCTCCGCCGTGCCCTGGATCTCGATGAATCGGCCGTCCTCCGCCAGCACGCAGTTCATATCGGTCTGGGCCGCGAAGTCCTCGAGATAGTTGAGATCGAGGCGCGGCTGACCCTGGACGATGCCGACGCTCACCGCTGAGACGAAATGCCTGATGGGCAGCACCCGCAACAGGTTTCGCTCCATCGCCTTCTGCAGCGCCAGGTGGAGCGCGACGAATCCCCCGGTGATCGATGCCGTGCGCGTGCCGCCGTCGGCCTGCAGGACGTCGCAGTCGACCATGATGGTCCGCTCCCCCATCAGCGGCATGTCGATCGCGGCGCGGAGCGCCCGCCCGATCAGCCGCTGGATCTCCTGGGTGCGGCCATCAATCCGACCGGTGCGCGCCTCACGGGCGTTTCGCGTCTGGGTCGCCCGCGGCAGCATCGAATACTCCGCGGTGACCCAGCCTTCGCCGGTGCCCTTCTTGTGCGGCGGTGGCTTATCGTCCCAGCTCGCGGTGCAGAGCACGCGGGTATCACCCATGTTGATGATGGCCGAGCCCTCGGCATAGAGATTCACGCCAGTCTCGATCTTTACCGGCCGGATCTGGTCGACCCTACGGCCGTCCGGTCGCGTCTGAGCCAAGGTGACTATCTTCGCAGAGCGCGGATGACCAGGATGCTGGCCTCGAACAGGATGATTAACGGCACGGTGAGCAGCGTCGGGGTGAGCGGGTCGATGCCAGGGGTCACCATGTTCGCGCCGGTGAAGATGCCGAGCCAGAACTTCAATCGGTTTCGCGACAGGAACTTCGCACTCACGATTCCGGCCAGGCCGAGCATGGTCATCGCCAGTGGGAGCTCGAAGGTCACGCCGAAGATCGCGATCAGGATCAGGACGAAGTTGATGTAGTTGCTAGCGATCGGGAGATACTGGACCTCACTGGTCCCGAAGCCAATGAGAAACCGCAGCGCGATCGGCATTGCGAAAAAGGCGAAGCCGATGCCCAGGGCGAAGAGACCAACCGCGGAGCCGACGAAGCCCAGCGCGAAGCGCCGCTCGTTTCGATGCAGGCCCGGAGCAACGAAGGTCCAGACCTGCCAGATGATGATTGGACTGCTCAGGACAAACCCGGTGAAGATCCCGATCTTGAAGTAAAGAAAGACCTTGTCAATCGGGCCGGTGAAGTAGATGGGTTTTCCGGCCCCCAGCACGTGCTTGACCGGACCCAGCACGATCTCGAGCACGAATCCGGAAATGATCAGCCCGATCACCGTCGCGACGGCCCACCCAATCAGCGAAATGATCAGGACCCGACGGAGCTCCTCGAGGTGCTCGATCACGGTCATACGTCGCTCGTCGTCCGGATGAACGACGGTTGGCTTGGCCATGACTGGCGCTGGCGGCGCCGTGGGCTTAGGAGGCCTTGGTGTCGGTCGGCGACTTTACGTCGGTGGCCGGCCGGTCAGGCGCCGGATGGGTCTCAGCCGTGGGCTCGGAGGCGGTACCGCGTTTGATCTCATCCGTCAGGTCCGTCGAGGCCTTGCGGAACTCGCGCATCGCCTTGCCGATCGCGCCGCCGACCTCGGGAAGCTTCCCGGGCCCATAGACGATCAGGACGATCGCCAGGATGATGACGAGGACGTACCAGTGACCAAGAAATGGCATTCAGACTCCCTTTGCGGCCCCATTATACGCCCGCTTCGGAATCGTTCCCTTACGGCCGGCTGAGAACCTAGCTGATCTCTTCCTGAACGGTTACGGAGGTCATGCTGTCGCCCTGCACGATCTTGAGAGCAACGTCCATGCCCGTCTGGACGTAGCCGAACAGGTTGTAACTTTTGGCCAGCTTCTTCGTGTCGTCGACGGTACAGATGAAGAACTGGCTGCCGTTGGTATTCGCACCGGAGTTGGCCATTGCCAGCGCGCCGGCCGTGTACTCGGAGAGCACCGGTTCGTCATTGAACTTGTAGCCCGGTCCGCCCCCGCCGGTGCCCTGCGGGTCACCGCCCTGGATGACGAAGTCCGCGACCACGCGGTGAAACTTGAGACCGTCGTAGAACTGGTTGCGGGCCAAGAAGACGAAATTATTGACGGTGTTGGGGGCCAGCTTGGGATCGAGGCAGAGCGTGATCGTCCCCTTGTTGGTCTTCAATGTGACCAGGAAACGGTGCAAGGTGTTGATCGACATCGGCGGCGCCGCGCTGTAGGTATGTTTCCCGGCGTTGCCCCCGGTCGCGGTCATGACCGGGCCGAAGTTCAAGGCGCCACAGGTCGCCCCCGCGGCGGTCACGACGGGACTCGAGCTTGGCGTCGCCGCCGTGCCTGGGTTGCCGCCCGCATTTCTTCCGACATAAACGATGAAGGCGAGTATAGCGACGGCGACGATCGCCAGGGTCGCGAGCATCTGCGGAACGCTGCGGGGTGACCGTCTCATCCCAGCTCGTCCCAGCAGGGGATGTCGCTGGCGGCCTGCTTCGCGTGATAGGTCAGGATCATCTGCGCGCCGGCTCGCCGGATCCCGAGCAGGATCTCGCGGATGACCCGACGTTCGTCGATCCAACCGTTGGCCGCGGCCGCTTTGACCATGGCGTACTCGCCGCTGACGTTGTACGCCGCGACCGGGACCTGCGTCGAGTCCGCGACCGCACGGATGACATCGAGATAGGCAAGCGCCGGTTTGACCATGACGATATCGGCCCCTTCCTCGACATCGAGGCGCGCCTCGCGGACGGCCTCGCGCGCATTGGCGGGGTCCATCTGGTAGCCACGCCGGTCGCCCACGCGGGGCGCCGAACCGGCCGCTTCCCGGAACGGCCCGTAGAACGCCGATGCGTACTTGGAGGCATACGCGAGGATGGCCCGGTCGCTATAGCCCTCGCGATCGAGAATGGTCCGGATCGCGGCGACCTGGCCGTCCATCATGCCGGACGGGGCGATGACATCGGCACCGGCAGCCGCCTGCGCGATGGCAATCTTCTGATAGAGCTCGAGCGTTGGATCATTGGCGACGGTCTGCCCTTCCAGCACTCCGCAGTGCCCATGGTCGGTGTACTCGCAAAGGCAGAGGTCGGCGATCAGCAGCGCGTCCGGTCCGAAGGCGTCCCGGAGCCGGCGCAGCGCCCGCTGGGAGATCCCATCGTCGTCCCACGCCTGCGAGCCCTGGGCGTCTTTCTCCGCCGGAATGCCGAAAAGAACAAAGCTCTGCACGCCCACCTTCAGCGCAGCCTCAGCCTCACGCGTCATCGAGTCGAGTGTCTGCTGATACTGCCCGGGCATCGCCTCGATCGCCTGCGGCTCGTCGATCGCCTCGCGGACGAACAGCGGGTAAATCAGGTCCGCGGCCGCGATCCGTGTCTCTCGGGCGAGCCGGCGGAGCGCCGGCCTCGACCGTAACCGGCGGGGGCGTTCGATGGGAAACGTCATGCTGGAATTGGAGTCCGGCTGCGCACAATGGCATCGACCAGCCCGCTCGTCGTGTACTCCTGGGCGATGATATCAACCCGCAACCCGAGCTCGCGGGCGGTCTGCGCCGTGATCGGGCCGATGCAGGCAACCAGCATCCGGTCGGGCAACGGGCCCGGCATCGCATCCACGAAATGGCGGACGGTCGACGAGCTCGCGAAGGTGACCATATCGATGTCCGGCAGGCAGGCAGCCAACCGCAGCCGCACGTCTGGGGGCGGGACCGCCCGGTAGGTCTCCAACACATCGACCTGGGCGCCGCGGGCGCGGAGCTGTTCCGGCAGGACGTCGCGCGCCCCGGCTGCCCGGGCCAGCAGTATGTGGGCACGCGGGGACATCGCGGCTGACAGGGCGTCCGCCAGATCCTCCGCGATGAACCGCTGGGGCACCAGCGTCGCCGTCATGCCCGCCTCCTTGGCCCGCGCCGCCGTCTCGGGGCCGATGGCCGCCACGTTGAGTCCAGCCGGGAAATCGCGATGGGCCTCCTGCAGCAGCTCACGCAAGCGGTCCACCCCATTGGCGCTCGTCAGCACCAGCCAGTCATAGCGGCCGAGATCCTGCAAGGCGGCCGGGTCGACCGCGATCGGCTCGATCGCGATCACCGGGCACCGGACGGCTTGCGCGCCAAGTGCCGCCAGGGCATCAGCCAGTGCTGCCGCCTGGCGATCGGCGCGCGTGACCATGACACGCAGCCCCGCCAGCGACGAATCCAGACGCGATAGGAGCCGATTGGCACCCTGCGACTCGAGGCTCGCAGCCACCTCCTCGACCACGTCGGTGTCTTGCCGGCCGCGAGCTCGGGCCCGGATCACGGTCGTGCCGCCTACATCCAGGACAACGGCCTGTAGCGCGAGGTCGTCGCCGTCGACAAAGGCGTAGGCACCCAACGCCGAGAGGCAGCCACCTCCGAGTCGCCGAAGCAGGGCCCGCTCGGCGCGAACGGCGCGGCTCGTCGCAGGATCATCGATCGCCGCGGCCAGCCGAGCAGCCTCGCTGCCCTCGGGCGCCTGGATGGCGAGCGCGCCCTGTCCGGGCGCCGGCAGCATGACGTCGAAGGCCAGCAGCTCGTGCGCCTCCCCGAGGCGGCCCAGCCGCGCGAGCCCGGCGGCGGCGAGGACCAGCGCATCGGCCGCACCCTCGCGGAGGCGGCGCAACCGGGTGTCGACGTTGCCGCGAATCTCGACCGCCTTCAGATCGGATCGCACGGCCGCGATCTGCGCCGCTCGCCGAGGGCTGCCGGTACCGATCCGCGCGCCCCGTGGGAGTTGGGCCAGGGTGCTCGGCACTCGGGTGACGAGCACGTCGCGGGCGTCCTCCCTCGGGAGAAATGCCGCCAGGGTCAGCCCGGGGGTCGGCAGCGTAGGGAGGTCCTTGGCTGAATGGACCGCGAGCTCCGCCCGACCGTCGAGAAGGGCCTGCTCCAGGTCCTTCACAAAGACGCCCTCGCGAGGCGAGTTACTGAGTCGCATCGATGGGTGACGATCGCCGTGGGTCGTCAGCGGAGTGAGCGTGAATTCGTGCTCCGGATAGCGTAGCGCGAGCGCATCGGCCACCAGCTGCGCCTGGATGATGGCGAGCGTGCTGCCCCGCGTCGCGAGTCGAAATCTCACTCCAGCGAACCTAGCACACGCCTCCTTCGCAAAGTCTTAGCCTTCCGTTCTGTGGAGAGCCCGGCGGTCGGTGCGGACTGGGAGGCCGAGGCAGAAAACTGGGTCCGATGGGCACGCACGCCAGGATTCGACGCGTACTGGTATTACAGCCCGTCATTCTTCGACGAGATCGTGCCCCCACCCGGGCGGCAGACGCTCGAGATTGGCTGTGGCGAGGGACGAGTCGCGCGGGACCTAAAGAAGCGAGGCCACCAGGTGGTTGCAGTTGACAGCTCGCCCACCCTGCTTCGATACGCGAAGGAAGCCGACCCAGACAGCCGCTACGAACTGGCCGACGCCGCCGCCCTGCCATTCGCCGATGGCAGCTTCGACCTCGTCGTCGCCTACAACAGCCTCATGGACATCGCCGATATGCCAGGGTCCATCAAAGACAGCGCCCGCGTCCTTGATAGCGGCGGCCGGTTCTGCATCTCCGTCACGCACCCCATCAACGATGCGGGGTCTTTTGTATCCGACGAGCCGGACGCCGCGTTCGTCATTCGGGATTCGTACTTCGGCCGGCGGCCATTTGAGGGTCATTTCGAGCGCGACGGAATCCAGATGACCTTCCATGGCTGGATGTATGCCCTCGAAGACTATGCCCGCGCGCTCGAGGGCGCTGGTTTCGTCATCGAACGGCTGCGCGAACCAGCTGCCAGCGATGAAGCCAGCATCCATCGCTTCGCCTACCGGCGCTGGGGCCGGGTGCCGATGTTCTTGCAGCTGCGAGCAATGAAGCGCCAGCTAGCGGTCAGCGCCAGCGTGCCAACAAACTTTCTATAAGCGCCCTCGTTGCGACAGACAGCTGTCGCATCTATGGTGCAGGCTTAAACCATGGCCGCGGTCCAGGTCGAGCGAACAGCGGGGACCCATCGTTTCGAAGCCGCATTAGAAAAGATGCGAGACGGCGTCCAGGCGATGGCCGCCTGGGTTTGTACGGCCGAGGGCGCGGCCCTCGGCGAGGGGCTGATCCAGATCCGCGAAAGCGGCATCGACCCGCTGGAGGCCGTGTTCGCCAGTGGGGTGCGGCGCTTCGACAAGTCCGGTGAGTACGCCGCGGATGGTGCGCTGTCGCTCATCGCCTGGCTGAAGTGGAAGTGCAAGCTCTCAGGCGGCGCTGCCGCGGAGCGGGTCGAGATCGCCCGTCAACTGGAGAAGCTGCCCAAAACCGAGGCTGCCTTCGCCAGCGGCAATCTCGGCTACCAGCACGCGGCGCTGATCGCGCGGACGGCCGAGCACGTCGGGGCGGCCGCGGTGCGAAAAGAAGAAGGCCGATTGTTGCAGGCGGCGCAAACCCATGACCCTGGTCAGTTCCTCGGCGTGACCAAAGACTTCGAGCACCGCGTCGACGCGGAGGGCGCCCTGACCGAGGCCAACCGGGCATATGCCCGGCGATACCTGCACCTGGGCGAGCCGCAAGACGGACTGGTGCGAATCGATGGCCTGCTCGATGCGGAGGGCGGGGCGACGCTGCGCAGCGCGCTGAAGCCCTTCATGAAGCCAATGAAGGATGACGACCGGACCTTCGGCCAGCGGCAGCACGACGCGCTGATCGAACTCTGCCGGCAGCGTGGCAGTGGCAAGCGTGACGGCGCGGGTGGCAAGCGTGACGGCGCGGGGCCTCGGCCGCAGTTGATCATCCGGGCCAGCCTCGACACCCTGGCCGGAATGCCGGGCGCGCCGGCGGGCGAGCTCGACGGCGGCGGCACCGTGCCCGCCGCGACGGTGCAACGCTACGCCTGCGACAGCGCGATCATCCGGATCACGGGCCGCGGCGAGCTCGAGCACGAATTGAGCCATGCCACCCGGACCATCCCGCCGTCGACCCGGCGGGCGCTCGAAGCCCGAGACCAGCACTGTGTGTTTGAAGGCTGCGACCGGCGGCTGAGCTGGTGCGACGGGCATCACCTGGTGTGGTGGATCAAGGGCGGCCCGACGACGCTGCCCAACCTGGCGCTGCTCTGCCGGCCGCACCACCGGATGGTCCACGAAGAAGGTTGGACGCTGGAGCGCCGCGACGGACGGTTCAAAGCCATCCCGCCACCGAGACGAGTCATGCCGAGCTCGCGATCGGCGTGATTAGCTAGCTGCGGCGCCGGACCACGTAGTACGTAAGGGACTCGAGCGCGTCGCGGTAGGCGGAGGGCGGGAAGCTTGCCAGCTCGGCACGGGCCTTGTCGCCGAAGCTCTTCGCGTAAGCGTAGGATTCGTCGATGCCGGGCGAATCGCGCACGATCCGCACCACCTCGGCGTAATCGGCGTCGTCAAGGACGGGCTTGGCGAGGACGGCATCGAGCCGGCCATCCTTGGCTTGGCGCGCGAGCATCAGGGGCAACGTCACGGTGCCTTGCTTGAGGTCGTTGCCGACCGGCTTGCCGACCTCTTCTTCCGTCGCCAGGTAATCCAGAACGTCGTCAGCGATCTGAAACGACATCCCGAGTAGGCGACCGAAACTCCGGATCGCCTCGACCTGACGGTCGTCGAGGCCGCCGAGCACCGCGCCGCAGAACGTCGAGGCGGCCAGCAGCACGGCCGTCTTGCGTTCGATCTTCGCGTAGTACTCGTCGAGCGACTGGTCATAGCGACGCTGGCTCGTGAGCTGCAGCATCTCGCCGAAGCAAATCGTCATCACGGTCTGGGAAAGCACGGCATCGATCTCGGGATTGCCGATCTGCGACATCAGGTTCGCCCCCTTGGCGAAGTAATAGTCGCCGATGATGATCGCCGGATTTGGGCCGAGTGATTCGTGGATGGTCCGCAGTCCGCGACGGGTTGGCGCCCCATCGATCAGGTCGTCGTGGATCAGGGTGGCGTTATGAATAAATTCGATCGCCATCGCGGCCCGGTGGACATCGTCGACGCGCCTGGCGGGGCCCAGGCCCGCCGACAAAAAGACCAATGCCGGGCGAAGCCGTTTCCCACCGGCGTCGAGGATCTGCTCCATCGCTTCGGCGACAGGACCGAGATCCGCACGCACGGTCGCATGTAGCCGCTGCTCGAAATCGTCGAGCTCCGCTCGGATCGGGACGATGAAGTCCGTTCCCGTCATCGTGGCACTCACGCCGCCCCCTCCCGGCCGCTGAGCTCTTCGACGAGCTCGAGCCGGACGGTTGTGATCGGCGGCAGGTCCTGCCCGAACAAGTGGCGCGCGATCTCTGTGAACCGGTCGGGCGATCCGGTGACGTAGATCTGATGCCGGGCGGATTCGTTCTCGGCCGATTCGAGGCCGTTCTTGGCCAGCACGCGTTTGACGCGGGCGGCCGTGGTCTCGGCAGAGTCGACGACGGTCATGCTGCCGCCAGTGATTTTTGTGATGAGCGGCTTCAGCAGCGGATAGTGGGTGCAGCCGAGGATCAACGTATCTGCGTGGTGGTCGAGAATCTCCCGAAGCGCCTCGCGCAGAACCGCCTCGGTCTCAGGCGCGTTGGCCTTGCCGTTTTCGACCAGGTCCACGAGTTGAGGCGCGGCTTTCGGCAGCACGTCGATCGTCGGATTCGCCTCGCGGATGGCGTGCAGGTACTCCTGGCTCTGCATCGTGCCTTCCGTCGAGATCACGCCGACACGCTTGTTCTTGGTCGCGGCCACGGCCGCTTCGGCTCCCGGCGTGATGACGCCGATGATTGGGATGTCGAACACCTCGCGGGCGGTGTTCAGCGCGGCGGCGGTCGCGGTATTGCACGCGATCACGACCATCTTGACGTCGAGCTTCTCGAGAAACCGGATGATATTCAGGGCGAAATGACGCACCTGCGCCTGGTAGCGAGGTCCGTACGGAAAGTGCCCCAGATCCGCAAAGTAAATGGTGGATTCTGCCGGTAGCTGGCGCTGCAGCTCGCGCAGGACGGTGAGCCCGCCGACGCCCGAGTCGAAGACGCCGATTGGCCGCGGGTCACTCATGAGGCCACCCCATCTTAACAACGGCTAATCTAATTGGACGCCGGCTGAACTGCGATCGCAATAGGGCCGCGAGTTGATCCTGGCGTCTCGAGCACTGCAAGTGCTGGGCTCACATCGGGTTGTACCCGCGATGAAGCCGCACGTCCGGCGCGGGCGCGCCGCCAGAGAGAAACGCATCGAGCGCGCCAAAGCCCGTCGCGCCGCCCCCAGGACGCAGGCTGCCTAGACTCTGACCTCGAAAACCACCCACCACCGCTGGGTGCTTTGCCCGTCGGTCTTGTTTAGTTCTTTACCGTCCCTGAATACCGGTGGGAACTGAGCGTCCAGAAGCCGTTACAGGCCCAAATGGGAAGACACGATTTCCTCGCCTTTTCCGCTGCGCGACCGGTGACACATTTGGGGCCCCACCAACCCGGGGACCTCTGGTCACTCCCGGCGTTTGTTTGCGCCTAAGGGAGGCCGCAAGATGGGCCGCGCTTGTCCGGCCTGAATTTGGCGTTTGTAAGACTCCCCAACCCGACTGCCTGCGTGCGCGCCATGGCGCTTGTGATCGGGCTGGCGGCTGGCTTCGGCCCGCCTGTCGTTGCCGCCGCTGATAACTTGATCACGATTCCGGCGGTGAGCCAGCAGGACGGCGCGTGGGCGGGGATGCCCCTGGGCAGCTCTGCCACGGAAACCATTGGCGCGGCGGGCTGCGCCATCACCGCTGTGACCATGATGCTGCGCCATTACGGGATCGACACCGACCCGGGGACATTCAATGCGTGGCTCACGGCCAACGGCGGCTATGCCTATGACGACCAGCTGATCTGGGGGGCCGTGACCACCTACAGCGGCGGACAGGTTGCCTTCTCCGGCTGGCTCGGCCCAGACCTGGGCCTGATCGAGCGCGAGCTCGACGCCGGCCGGCCGGTCGTTGCCGAAGTCCAGTTGAGCGGCAACCAGCACTTCGTGTTGCTGACGGGCTACTCGACGGCAGACGGCATTGTGATCAACGACCCCTGGTTTGCCGACAGCGTGCGGTTCTCCGACCGCTATGGCGACCCGGCTACCGGGATCCTCTCGATCCGGACGTTCATGCCGGCCGACGCCGCGCCTCGCCTCGGCGAACGGGACGGCTGGCTTGCCAGTGCCGTAGCCGCCCTACATCTAGCGCAATAACCAGCGCATCCGACATCAAGGGCGTCGTCGTCCGATACTGCGGATACTTCCGTCGAAGCGCGGCGATCGCGCGCTGCTGTTCGGCGCCTTGCGTGACGAGCCGGGCGCGTCCCTGGAGCAGCACCCACCACAACCGGCGCCAATCCTCGAGATATTGATCGACCAGGATCGCCGCCTTCGGATTAGCCCGGATGTTTTTCACGCGGCGCAACCGACCAGGCGCCACGGACTTGGGCTTGGCGTCGATTGCCTGATAGACCCTGTCGCCAACCAGCACGAAGCACACCGGCACGACGGAGGGCTGGGTGCCGTCCGATGTCGCCAGATGCCCCACCCGCGCCCGGGTGATGCGCCGCCGCAAACCAGGATCGATCAGCGTGGTGTCAAGATTAGTCGTGTCTCTCTTTTTGCGCGAGGCGGACGTCAAGGCGTTGCTCACGATGGACGCCACGCTATCGGCCCTCGAGTCCGCCTTTCGCGACTGGGCCGCGGGGCGCGGCGCCAACCAACCGCGCCGGCGAGTGCGGGGCGGCGCCGTCCTCGCCACCATGTCGGCCGCACTGCCCTCGAGCGGCCTGATGGGCTTCAAGGCCTACACCCATGGTGCCAGCGCGGCTCGGTTCTGGGTCACGCTCTTCGACGCAGCCGATGGCCGGCCCCGCGCTCTGATTGAGGCCGACTGGCTCGGGCGCATGCGAACCGGCGCGGTGTCCGGCCTGGCGACGAAGTACCTGGCTCGCCCCGACGCCTCGGTCCTGACGATCATTGGCGCGGGCCACCAGGCGCTGACCCAGGTACTCGCGGTCGCCGCAGTCCGGAAACTTCGCGAAGTCCGCGTCTTCAGCCGCAACGCCGGTCACGCCGCGGCGTTCGCCAACGAGCTCGGCGCCGCGTCAGACGTGCCGGTTCAGCCGATCGCCAGCTTGCGTGATGCCGTCGACGGCGCCGAGATCGTGACGACGATTACCTCATCGGGGCAGCCGATATTTCCGGGCGAGTGGCTGCAGGCCGGGCAGCACCTGAACGTCTGCGGCTCGAACATTCCGGATCGCCGGGAGGTGGACAGTCGCACCATCGCTCGAGCCGACCTGCTTGTGGCCGATGACGTCGACGCGGCCCGCCTCGAAGCCGGCGACCTGATCCTGGCGGAACGCGAGGGCCAGATGAGCTGGGGCCGTGTGAAATCGCTTCGGGAGGTCGTCGCCGGGGCGACCGGTCACCGCCAGCCGTCCGACGTCACCCTCTTCAAGTCCGTCGGGCTCGCGATCGAGGACGTGGCGGCGGCTGCCGTCGTCCTCCAGCTCGCGGAAGCTCGCGGCATCGGCGTGCAACTCCCGGACTGATCGACCAGAATCGGCATTTGCGTTGACTTTTCCTGACAGTTGTGTTGTATTATTTTTCGCGTACATGAATGTCAGCATCTGGCTACGGGAGCGCCTCGTCGAGTTGGGCGCATCGCTCTGCACCGCGGGCGTCCTGATCGCGGGCCTGGCGATCGGCGTCCCCTTTCTTCGCGAACGAATTGCCGAGACATTCCTCTATAGCTTCTGCTGCGTCAGTGCGGTCCTCCTTCGGGCTGTGCTGGACCTGACGGTGCGGGTAACCGTCCGAGCCGCGCGAGCCGTCTACGCGGCGGCACCTATACCCGAGCCAGCCCTCGATCCATCCCCGGTCTCCTAGCCAGATCGTTATAGCGCTGGTATAACGAAACCGGCGCACCGTGATAAGATGATCCGGCCGAGACATCGGCGACCAAAGGGAGGACACGGATGGGATATTTCAGAGGCGTGGTGCACGGATTGATCATCGGCGGCGCCGTGGCGCTGCTCTACGCACCGAAGCCCGGACGCGAGATGCGCTCGGACCTTTCAGATCGGCTGGACCAGGTGCGCGGCCAGATGCAGCCGGTCATCGACCAGGCCCAGGGCGTCGTCGAGTCGGCGCGGCCCCAGGTCGAGCGCGGCATTTCGAAGGCCCAGCAGCAGGCTCAGCGAATCACGCGGCGCGGCGATGACTCGGCGAGCGTTCCCGGCCCGGGCGTCTAGACCCGACTAGACTTATTTCGTGGCGCTGAAAATAGCGCGCCCCGGTGTGGAAAGGCGCGCGTGATCGGAGAGGGGATCGTCGTCGCGGGGGGCGTACGAACCTCCATTGGCAAATTCGCCGGATCCTTCAAGGACACCCCGACCTCGGACCTGGGGGCGAACGCGATCCGGGCCGCCGTCGAGCGCGCGGGCGTCTCGCCGGACGATGTCGACGAAGTCATCCTGGGGTGCGTCGGCCAGGTCGGCGAGGATGCGTTCAATGCCCGGCTCGCCACGCTGAAAGCCGGGCTGCCGGAGAAGACGACGGCGTTCAACGTGAATCGCCTGTGCGGCTCCGGGCTGCAGGCGATCAATAGCGCGGTCCAGGAACTGCGCACCGGCGAGGCCCAGGTCGTCGTCGCCGGCGGCAACGAGAACATGTCGATCCAGCCCTACCTGCTGCCCCGGTCGCAGGTGGGTTGGCGACTCGGCGAGGCCGCGCTGATCGACGGCACGCTGTCGCTGGTGACGGACCCGTTCGGCCGCTACCAAATGGGATGCACGGCAGAAAAGGTCGCCGATCGCTACGGCGTTTCCCGCGAGGCGCAGGACAAATTTGCGGCCGAGAGCCAGCGACGGGCGGCAGCGGCGATTGCCGAGGGCCGATTCAACGACCAGATCGTGCCGGTCGCCATTCCACAGAGAAAAGGCGATCCGGTCATCGCGAATCTCGATGAGCACCCGCGGGCGAACACGACCCTCGAGTCCCTCGGGCGGCTCAAGCCCGCGTTTCGCGAGGGCGGCAGCGTAACCGCCGGCAACTCGTCGGGCATCAATGATGCTGCCGCTGCCGTGCTCGTCATGACAAAGGCCAAGGCCGATGCGCTGGGCGTCACGCCGCAGCTCGAATGGGTCGCCGACGCCGTCGCCGGGATCGCACCGGAGATCATGGGGGTCGCGCCAATCTTCGCTGTCCAGAAGCTGCTCAAGAGAGCCGGCTTGACGATCAACGACATCGACCTGATGGAGTTGAACGAGGCCTTCGCCGCGCAGGCCGTCGCGGTCATCCGGGAGCTCGAGATCGATCCTGAAAAAGTGAACCCGAACGGCGGTGCCATTGCCCTTGGCCACCCGGTCGGCGCCACCGGCGCCATCCTGACCGTCAAGCTGGCCTACGAGCTCAAGCGCCGGCAGGCCGAGTGGGGCATCGTGACCATGTGCATCGGCGGCGGCCAGGGCATCGCCACGCTGTTCAGGAATCTGAACTAGCTCCAAGCCGACTGCACGGGACCGCCCGAATATCCGTTGTATTCGGAGGCATGTCCCGACTGATCAGCCGCCCGGTCATCCTGGCCCTCACCATTGCGCTCTCGGTGGTCGCGCTGCTGCGGTTCAACGTGCCAACCACCATCCTGGTGATGGTCGTCGGCGTCACCACGGCCGTACTGGTCGGCCGCCACCAGGCCGGATTGTTCAAGATTCGGATCCGTCCGCGCGGCCGGCGCGAGCCGGTCTGGCAACCGAAGAATCACCACAAGGAGCTGCCGGCGCCCGCCAATGACCCGGTGATTACATTCGCCGAGCCAGTGGTCGAGCTCTTCGCTTCCCGGACGCCTCCGCTGGCGCATCTGCAAATGAGTTCGACCGAGCGCAGCGAGCTCGACGGTTTTGCGCTCGGCCGCACCCGGCGGATCATCGAGGCGCCCGACCTGCTCTCACACGCCGCGGCCGACGCTGAGTCCTGGCCGTTTGTCGAGGCGACGGTCCAAAAGACCCTGGCGCTGGCGCGCTCGCGCGGCGTCCAGCTGGATCCGGGGGGTCAGCCTCGCCTGACACAGGCGCTTGCGATGAGTGCCGTGCACGGCGTCTTGCTCGCCGAATGGCGGCAGCTCGAAGACGGTCAGACCATCTGGGACGGCGCCAGCGCCCGGATCCGTGCCTCGGATGCCTTCACCATCCAGCACATCACCGAGGCCATGGAACGGCGCCAGTTGCCCGAACTCTTTGCCGGCATCGCTCGCCGACCGCCGGACTTCGAAGTCCGGCTGCTCCTGCCGTACGCGCTGGCGACCGCATTTTACCTGCGGTTGCGCGGCCCCGCACCGAACGCCTCCGCCGCCTGAGCCTGTCCGGGGTCACCGGATCAGCGCGACGCAACGCGGGCCGGCAGTTCCTCGTGTCGTGGGGCGGTAAAGCGCACGAAGGACCGGTCGCCGATCCATTGCGTCGGCGGCGCCGCCCACCATTTCGCCATGTTGTTCAGGGCGACGGCGTACTGGGCACGCAGGCGCGAGAACGCAACCCATGACTCTTCCGGCCCCAGCAGCGACCAGCCTGCCGCCGCCAGTGCCTCCCTCGCCTGGTCGAACTCATAGCGCTCGACCCCCGGATCGTGGTCGCGCTCGATTCGGAAGAAGCGGGCCAGGTCTTCCACTAAGTGCGTCCCCATCGCGAACATCATCTTGGCCTGGCCGTGCGGACCGTCGACGACCGTGGTCAGCACCAGCGTCGTCGCGTCCAGGACGGCGCCCAGCGCGCTGACCCACGACTCGTTGTCGTGTGAGGACCGGAAATAGGCGAGGACGGGATAGGCCAGATGGCTGTCGAGGACTTCGGCGGCCCACTTCTCCCAATCACCAAAGAGCCGTGGCAGATCATCGAGCATTCCCAGCTTGGACATCGTCTCCAACAGGTTGACACCCGATGGCGGCGCTCCGGCCCTTGCGTCGAGCGTGACAATCAGGATTTCGCGGCGCTGGAAGGAACCGTAGAGCGAAAACAGGAAGCTGATGGCCAGCGCGATGGTGCCGAGTCCAGTTCCGCCCGCTGTCAAGGCCAGCGCCCGACCCACCCCGGAAGAGGCCACGAAGTCGCCGAAGCCGATGGTCAGCACCGAAGTGCCGGCAAAATACAGCGCCGTCGGAAAGTCCTGCACAACGGGATGCAGTTGGGACCGCAGTCCATAGAAGATCAGGCCGTAGCCGAGGACGAGCCCGCTCAACCATAGGACGAGCAACACCACCACGACGAGCGGGGCAAAGACCCCGAGGAGTCGCTCCCTTTCGCCGGACGAGCCCGTCCTCAGCGCGATCGCACGCCAGGTGCGCCATCCGGGACGGACGACCCAACGCGTGAGGCGATAACGGGCTGGCGTGGACCGCGGGACGACTACGCTCTGAAAGACATCGTTGAGGATGTAGAAGACCACGGCGATCCCGAGGATGACCACGAGCGTATCGAACATGAGGGCCATACTACTTGCCTTAAGGGCTGGTGCCGGGACAGGGACTCGAACCCTGACGCCCTTACGGGCAGGCGATTTTAAGTCGCCAACGTCTACCTATTTCGTCATCCCGGCGCGAGCCACATTGTAGGGCGACTGCCCTTGTTTTTCGGCGCCTGATGCGATAGGCTGCCTCACCTGCAATGGAACGCCGGGTACTCCGTTTGGCTGCGTTCGTTCTGGCGGCCGGTGCGCTGAGTAGCACTCTCGGTTCGGCGTCGCCGCGCCAGCCGGACGCCGCCAACGCGATCCACGTGTCCCTGACGGCCGGGCTGCCGACTGACAGTCCCGATCCTCGACCGGTACGCATCTTCCCGACGACGCCTTCGCCGCCGCCGTCGGCCATACCCACGGCCACCCAGACCGTGGTGCGGCCTGCTCCCGCCGTCCGGGCGATCCCGCTTCCGGCGATCGAGGCCCACGAGGTCGCCCTCATCAATCTGGATACGGGCCGCTTTCTCTGGCAATCGAATGCGCACGCCGCCTGGGCACCCGCCAGCCTGACGAAGATTTTTACGGCGATGGTCGCCGTCGACCTGATGGGTATGAACGCCACAGTCACGGTCCCGGCTTCCATCCGGCAGCTGCCGGCCGACTCGACGTTCATGGGATTGACGCCCGGAGAGCGGCTCACGGTCCGGGAGCTCTTGGACGGCGTCTTCCTGGCATCCGGAAATGATGCCGCCGAAACGCTCGCTTCAGCCGTCACCTCGCGGTCGGCGTTTGTCGCCGACATGAATGCGAAGGCGGCTCGGCTTGGCCTGCGCGCCTCCCACTTCACCAACCCGACCGGCCTCAGCGAGGCCGGGCTCTACTCATCGGCATATGACCTGGCGCTGGCCGCCACCTATCTCGAGTCGCACTACCCGGGTCTCGCCGGCATCGCCGCGACGGCTGCGCTGACGATCCCGGCGACAGCGACGCACAAGACGTACACGCTCGTCAATATCAACAAGCTGCTGCGAACCTATCCCGGCACCTATGGACTGAAAACCGGTTGGACCGAGGTTGCGCTGGGGTGCCTGATCACGGCGTCGAGCCGCGGCGGCCACCGGCTGCTCGCGGTGCTGCTGGGCGCACCGAACGGCACCGCCTACGACGAGATGCCCAAGGTCCTGGACTACGGATTCGAGCTGCTCGGCGTCCTCCCGCGACCTGCGACGTCCGTCACTGTGCCTTAGCCGGCCGCCCCTCGCATCCACGTCCGTCGACTCACCGTCAGCGCCAGGGCGCCGGCGCCAAAGACCAGCGCCGCCAGGCCGACGAATCCACCGAGCACCGGCAGGAGTCCCACCACGGTCAGGACAAAGAGCCCACCGAGGAGCGCGAGGGCGTCGTGATAGCCGGCCCAACCGAGCCGAGCGAACAGTAGCCGTCCTACGAGGAACCCGGACACGACATAGCCGACGGCCAGCACCAGAATCCAAATCGGCAGCAGCAGGACCCCGAGCCACCAGCCGCCGATGATGATGCCGACGATAAAGACAATCAGCGCGACGATCGGCGGGATGATCAGGATTGCCGCGCCGATGCCGAGACTGGGCCACGGCTGAGCCCGCAGCGTGTCGATCGCCCGGCTGGTGATGCCTGGCAATAGAAAAATCAAGATCACGCCAAGCGCGAAGATCCCGATCAGCTCCCGCAGCCAATCCAGAAAGCCGTTCCCTGCGCCGCGGCTATCCGTGGGCGCATGCCGGGTGGTCGTCCCGGCGACCCGCGCGCCATTCACCAGCTCGACCGAATTGCTGCTGGTGTAGTCGAGGTTGCCGCCGATCTGGGCGCCGTCCAGCTTGAGATGGTCGACCCTGCCGCGGACGTCGCCACCGACGCGATTGCGTAGTGTCAGGTTGCCCGAGGACATTTGGACCCGGCGAGTAATTGGGGCGGACACCGTCGCCATTCCGCCGGCCACCACCAGGTCGCGGCCGATGGTGGCGCCTGATCCAATGTCGATCGTGCCGCCCGTCGCGACAATGTCATGGTCGACCGGCCCGTTCAGGGTCAGGTTGCCGCCGGCCGCGATGATGCTGCCACCGACGTGACCGGTCACGTTGACGGTGCCGCCGCCGACGACCAGGTCGCGCGTGATATTGCCCGAGACGGTGATGGTTCCGCCGCCGGCGATGACGTTGCCATTGACCGTCCCTTCGATGCTGATCGTGCCCGCTCCCGCGTAGATATCGTCGTTGACCGTTTCAGTGCGACCAACGGTGACGTCGGTGCCCTGCCGCAGATCGGCCGCCGCTGCGGTGAGCGGCAACCAGGCGAACAGTCCAGCGACGGTGATCGATGCGCCGAGTGTCGTCAACCACCGCCGGTGCATCGCGTGTTTGCGTGCCATCCCGTACCCTCCTCTCGGTTGGGAGCCGACCCTAGGTTGCATTCTCCCACCCGGCGAACGGTTCGTCGAGTCGGCGCGCGACTCCCTAGCCGACGGCCGCCTCGGGTTCCGACGCCGGAACCTCACCCATGGTGGGCGGTCGCTGTGCCTGGCGAGACCGCAGGGGCACGTCGGGCATGAACAGCGAGGCAACCAGCGCAATCGCTGACAGCGCAATCGCGATCAGGAACAGGTCGTGGAGTGTGAGCGCCAGCGCCTGTCGCACGGCGTGAAGCGCCTGATCGTAGAGTGGCGCGAGTTGGGGAGACAGCCGTGCCCTGTTCGCGGCGATCTGCGCCGGATCGAGCAGCTGGTTCGGGTTGCCGGCCGACTTCCCCAGGACATTCAGGAACGCCGCGGGAAGGTGGACCTTGGCGATTTCGGAAGCGATGGCCGAGGGAAGCCGCTGCGCGAGGATGCTGCCGAGGACGGCCGAGCTCACGGTCCCGCCTACGTTGCGCCAGAACTGGATCTGGCTGGTCCCGACGCCGAGGTACCGCTGCGGCAGGGCACTCTGGACAGCATTGATATAGAGGGGCATGGTGACGCCGAGCCCCAGGCCAACGAGGACGATATCGATCGTGATCGACATCTGCGAGGTCGACGTCGTGGTCTGCGCCAGCAGGTAAATCCCGATCATCATCAGCGCCACGCCAATCGTCCCCAGGTAGTGATAGTGCTTGATCCGGGGGATCAGCTGTCCCGACAGGATGCTGGCCACGATCAGGCCGAGCATCATCGGCGTGAGCAGCAGGCCCGAGTTGGTGACACTGGCGCCCAACACCCCCTGAAGCTCGAGCGGGACGAAGATGATCATGCCGAACATGCCGAGGGCGGCGAAGAAGCCGACGATCATCGAAACCGCGAAGGCGCGGTTCTTGAACAGGTTGAAGGGCACGATCGGCTCCTTGACGCGTTGCTCGATCAAAAAGAACGCGATCAACATCGCCACGCCGAAGCCGAGCAGGCCGAGCACTTCGAATGAGGTCCACCCCTGGTCTTTTGCCACCGAGAGCGCGACCAGCACCGGGATCAGACCGGCGGCGAGCGCCGCGGAGCCGAGGAAGTCGATGTCGCGCCAGGAGGCCTTGGTGCGCACGAAGGGCAGGAAGGCGGTAACCACGAGGACGCCGAGCAAGCCGACCGGCAGGTTGACGTAGAACACCCACCGCCAGCCGAGGTTGTCGGTCAGAAAGCCGCCGACCACCGGGCCGATGATCGAGGAGAGACCGAAGACGGCACCGAAGAGGCCCTGGATGCGCGCCCGCTCGGCCGGCGAGTAGATGTCGCCAAGGACGGTGAACGCCGAGGCGAAAAGCATGCCGCCGAAGAGACCCTGGATGATCCGGAAGACGATCAACTGGGTCATGTCCTGGGCGACGCCGCAAAGGGCTGAGGCTGCGACGAAGCCGATCATCCCCGCGATCAAAAAGGGTTTACGGCCGAAGAGGTCACCCAGCTTGCCAGCGATCGGAACCACGACCGTGGAGGCGACGAGATAACCGGTGATCAGCCAGGAGTAGCGATCGAGACCGTTGAGGTCGGCGACGATGCGCGGCAACGCGGTGCCGACGATCGTCTGGTCGAGAGCGGCGAGCAAGAGCGCGAGCATCACACCGATGGTCGCGAGGACTTTGATTCTTGTGGTCAGTTCACCTTGTGGCATGGGTTTTTCCCTCCTCGACGGCCATCGCCTGGATGAGGCGCAGGCACAGATGACGTAGTTGAATCAGCTCCGACTCTTTGAGGCCCTGGGTCAAGGCGGCCTGGACGCTCGCGGTCTCCCGCCACAGTGTCTCGATGCGTTGGCGGCCCTGCTCAGTGAGCTCGGCGTAGACGGAGCGCCGGTCGGTCGGATCGTCGACGCGTTTGACCAGGCCGTCGCGCACGAGGTTGTCGACGAGGCCGGTCACCGTTCGCGGCGTGACGTCCAGCATTTCAGCCAGCTCGCCCATGGCGAACCGCCCGCTCGCCTGGTGCTTCAGGCGCATCAGGATCTGGAACCGGCCCTCGCTGAGCCCGAACCGCTCCGCCCAGCGCTCCATGGTCACGTGGAGCTTCTTTCCCAGGATTCGAACGGCGGCCAGCGCCTCCGTTCCCGGTTCGACGTTTCGGCCTTGCCTCGCCAGGACCTCGCGAACTCGCGGGTCGTAGAGGTAACCGTCCAGGTCCTTCTGGAGGTCGGTATGGTCGTGATCGATCTTAGAAGTGAGTTGGCTCATATTTACAGAGCACATTATTACATAGCTCAAGAAACAGCGCAACCCGCAATTGATGGAGACCCGGTGACGGGTGGGGGGCGCCGCCCGGCGGCGCCCCCCAGGTCCTAAGCGACGGGCGCCACTTCCTGGTACGCCTGATCCCCTGCCACCGGCTCGGCCCGCGTGGCGCGAGCGCGGACGCCCAGGACGCCAACCGCGGCGACCACGACGACGACGATCCCCAGGGCCATGCTCGGCCGCATGGCGTCGACGAACGACTGGGTGAAGACGGCATGCGCCAGCCGCTCCAGCTGTTGCACCACTTGCGCCGGGACATCGGCTGGTAGCTGCAGGCTGCCGCCCGTCTGGCCGCGCCCGACCTGGAGGCCACGGCTCGCCGCCTGGCTGAAGCCATCGATGAAGCGAGCCCGGAAGAGCTCCGGCAGCTGCGACGCGTAGCCGACGGCGTGGTCGTGCAGGCCCGTGGCCAGCCGGTTCTGCAGCACGGCACCGATCGCCGCGCTCCCAATCACGGTGCCCAGCTCCTGCACCGTGCTCAGCACGCCGGACGCGACGCCGGCCAGCCGCGGTTGCAGGTCACGCGTCGCCAGGCTGTAGACGGGCGTCCACACTCCCGCAAGGCCAAGCCCACCGACGACCAGCCCCGGGACGAAGCTCCAACGATTGGCGTCCACCTGTACCCTCCAGGCGATGTAGGCCATCCCGATCGCGAACAGGGTCAGCCCGATCATCAGGATGTATTTGCCGAAGCGAGCAGCCAGCGGAGCCACCACTCCCGAGAACAACATCATCGTCAGCGCCATCGGCGCCATTGCAATGCCGGCGTCGAAGGCGCTCAGCCCGAGCACAGATTGGAAATAGATCGTGATGGGTAGGAAGACGCCCACCATGGCGAAGCCCATCGCCATCAGGACGACCGTCATCAGGGTGTAGTTGCGGTCCTTGAAGACCGCGAACGGGAGGAGCGGCTCCTGGTCCTGGCGCCGCCACTGGATGACGAAGAAGAGCACGAGGACCGCGACGCCGGCCGCGATGATCTCGGGGATCGTGATGCCCGCGGAGACGGTCCCCCAGTTGTAGCGCTGTCCCTCGATCAGGCCGAAGATCACGCCGAACAGGCCAACCGTCGCCAGCGCGACACCAACGAAATCGAGGCGGTGCCGGCGGCCCGGACGCAGATCCGGCACCAGCGCTAGCGCCAGGGCGACGATGATCAAGCCGACTGGCAGGTTGACATAGAAGATCCAGCGCCACCCGAAGTTCGAGACGATGAACCCGCCGACGATCGGGCCCGCCAGCACCGCCAGCCCGGCCAGCCCGCCGTAGATCGCGAAGACGCCGCCCCGCCGCTCCGGTGGAAAGATCGTGGTCATGATCGGCAACCCCTGGGGCGCCAGGATGGCCGCGCCGAGACCCTGGGCGCCGCGGGCGAGGATCAGCTGGGTTGGGTCCTGAGCGAGACCGCTGAGCGCCGAGGCCACGGTGAAGATGACCACGCCGGCGATGAACATGTTTCGCGGACCGAAGATATCGCCCAGGCGTCCTGAGGTGATCAGGAGCACGGCGTACATCAGGCTGTAGCCGTTGAGCACCCAGAGGATCTGGTCGAGCGACGCGTGCAGGTCGTCGACGATGCTCGGGATCGCGACATTGACGATGGTCAGGTCGAGCAGCGTCATGAAGAGACCCAGCGCGAGCACGGCGAGCGCCAGCCAGGGCGCAGATGGTCGGCGATTCTCAATCATGGTTGGGTACCCCCGTTACCAAATTTTGCTGTTCGACAAAGAACCGGCGCAATTCCTGCGCCACGCGGTCGGGTTGTCCGCGGCGATCCGTATTGCCTGAGGCCTCATGACCGAGTCCGGGAAACCTCACACGTGTGACATGCGGCAGGACCTTCTCGAGGGCATCGACGGCGCTGGTCAAGTACGCGGGGCTTTTGCTCCCGCCGAGCAACAGCACCTCAGCGCGCACCGCCCGGAACTTCTCCAACGCCCCGTCCATCTCGATCACGAGCTGAAAATCATAGTGCAGTGTCGGAGCCAGCATCCTCATCGTGACGTCGTCAGCGCCGGCCTTCTTTTCCTCGCTGGCCATCATCATCGTCGTCAGCCGCTCGAGCAGCCAGCGGGGCATGAGATTGAGCATCGGCGGCCCCATCTCCGCGCCTTTCATGCCGGTGACCATGGCCGCAGCGATATGGCCCTCGGCCAGCTCGTTGTCGAAGCGCGTCAACCAGCGGGTCGGCGCCGAGCCGTTAACCATGAGCGGCGGTTCGAAGATGGCGGCCTTGTGAATGGCCGGCAGGGTGAGGGCCGCCTCGAGGCAGATAATCGCGCCCGAGCTGACCCCAAAGACAAAGTGCGCTCCGGTCTTGCTGAGAAGGGCGTCCAGATCTTCGACGTCTTCCTGAACGCTGTAGTCCCTGCCATATGCTCCGCTAAGACCACGGCCACGGCGGTCCGACAGATAAACGGTGTACGTGTCGGCCAGCGCCTCAGCGAGCTGCATGTGGCTCTGGGCCGACTCCATGGCGCCGTGGAGCACGACCAGCCCCGGGCCTCGGCCGAGCTGACGGTAGCCGATGGTGGTGCCGTCTCTCGAGACGACAGAGCCCGTCGTGTACTGGCTCGGTCCGGCCACGATTGATCGATCGTTCACGATGGTTTTCGACATGGGGTTCAAAGCTCCTTCCTTGATGACGCGACGGGAGCCTGGCTATACTCCAGGTTGCGCGCCCTTGAGCGCCAGGTTCCGCTGTGGGACTGACTCGAGGAACACGACCTCTGACGGAGTGCTCAGAACACTTCGCCGGAGGTCGTTGTGTTTCATTCCTTCTCACCTCCTTGTTCTGGGTTTCCGAGTCGGGCGTCAACGGCCTTCATCTCGTCGTGCGTGATCCACAGCGTGCCGCCCTGAATGTCGCGGATCAGGTTGCGAACCCACTCGAGCTCGGCGCGGTTCATGGCTGCGCCATACTCGGCCTCCACGAGGAACAGACGGGGGATTCCCATGTCTTTGGTCCAGTGCTCCAGGCCCATCTCGGTCTCCGCAATCTGGCTTTCGAGCATGGTGGCCCTAACCTGAAGCAGGCGGACGACCTCCTCCTTGTCGAGCGCGGCGAAGAAAGCCAATGCCGCGGCAAACTGCGGATACTCGTTCACCGGCTGCGCCAGCAACTCGCGCAGCCAGCCTGTGATCTCCTCGCGACCGGTCTTCGTGATCGCGTAGACCGTCCGTTCCGGCCGGCGACCTTCTCGGCTTGGTGCCTGTGACGTGATGAATCCACCCTCTTCTAGACGTTCGACGGTGTCGTAAATCGACCCACCTTTGAGCCGGATCACCAGGTCGTGGCCCCGCTCCTTCATCTTCAATTTCATTTCGTAGGGATGCATCGGGTGCTCCATGAGGAGGTTCATGACGGCCAGCGCCAGCGGCGTCCGCGGCAGCTCTCTTTTGCTCTTCATGGTTAGTCGATGTCGACTATACTACATCGACCAATCGACGTCAACTAATTCCAGGAAACGGGTCTTACAGCATCCTTACTGAGTTCGGGGAGGATATACGGGACGTGAGCCCGGCGCCGCGGCGGATCCTGGTCGTCGACGACGACCCCATGGTCGCCACCACGATCCAACGCGTCCTCCGCCCGGAGGGCTACGACGTCGATGTCGCGCTCGGCGGGGAGGCGGCGCTCCAGCAGGCCCACGCCCACCGGCCCGACCTGGTCGTCCTCGACCTGATGATGCCCGGCATCGACGGCCTCGAGGTCTGCCGCCAACTCCGAGTCAATGGCAGCCTGCCGATCCTGATGCTGACCGCCCGCAGCGGCACCGCCGACCGGGTGCGCGGGCTCGACACCGGCGCCGATGACTACCTCGTCAAGCCGTTCGCCTACACCGAGCTGCTGGCCCGTGTCCGCGCGCTCTTGCGACGCGCCACGCCGCCGTCGACGCTCTTGCAGTTCGCCGACCTGACCCTGGAAGTTGAAACCCGTGAGGTGCGCCGCAGCGGCCGGCTCGTGCAGCTCACCGCGAAGGAGTTCGCGCTACTGACGCACTTCCTGCGGCATCCTCGGCTTGTGCTGACCCGCGACCAACTGCTCAGCGCCGTGTGGGCTGACGAAGAGACCGACGACAACGTGGTCGCGGTTTACATCGGCTATCTGCGAACCAAGCTCGACGGCGCCGGTGAGCCCCGGCTGATCCAGACCGTCCGCGGATTCGGCTACAGCCTGCGCGAGGCGTGACGTGTCCTTCAGGCTTCGGCTGACGTTCTTCGGCGCGGCCCTCGTGGCCCTGACGTTGATGGCCTTTGGCTGGCTGGTCTACACCCTCGCCACGAACACCCAGGGCACGACCCAGGACGACGCCCTCCACCAGCGGGCCGCCGACGCGCAGGCCGCGGTCGCGACTGCGTCGGCAGACCAGCTCAGCGTTCCTGGCACGCTGACCGGGGCCGAGGACCTGGCGCGTCGAACCGATCCCTTCATCGAAATTCTTACCTCGAACGGGACCGTGATGTCCAGCACCGGCCGAATTGGCGACGCGGCCCCGGCGGTTCCCGCCAGCCTGCTGGCGTCCGCGGCTGCGCACGGCACCGCCCTGGCCACGGTCGATCTGCCGGGCGCGCCGTCGCTTCGCTTCTTTGCCACGGGCTGGGCGCGAGGAGACCTCGGGATTGCGGGTTTCGTCGTCGCCGGCCAGCCCATCAGTATCCAGTCCGCCAACCGCCGCGGCATCCTGGGCTTCTTGGTCATTTCATCCATCCCGACGCTGCTGGCGGCGTTCATAGCCAGCTGGCTCATCACCGGCCGAGCGCTTCGGCCGCTGAAGACCGTCATCGAGACCGCCGACTCGATCGCGCGCACGCGTGACCTGAAGCGGCGGCTACCTCCTGCGAACCGACGGGACGAAATCGGCCTGCTCAGTGAGAGTTTCAACCGAATGCTGGAGCAGGTTGACGCGGCCAACCAGCAGCTGACCCAGGCGCTGGACGCCCAGCGTCGCTTCGTGGCCGACGCCTCGCACGAGCTGCGAACGCCGCTCACCACCATCCGGGGCAATGCGGACTTGCTGGCGCACGGTCCGACCGTACCGGAGGATGTGCGCGCGGCCGCCGCCCACGACATCGCGAGCGAGAGTGAGCGGATGAGCCGGCTGGTCGAGCATCTGTTGACCCTGGCGCAGGCCGACGCCGGCCAGAACCTGGCGCTCACACCGATCGCCCTGCGGCCCATTATCGAATCCGTCGGCCGGCAAGCACAGGCCGCGCACGAGGATCATCGCATTAGGACCGTGGGCCTGACGGACGCGACGATCGAGGGCGATGAGGACGCGATCACGCAACTCCTGTGGATCCTGGTCGACAATGCCGTGAAGTTCACCAAACCGGGTGGGTCGATCGAAGTTGGTCTGCAACAGCATGATTCGACCGGTCTGCTCACGGTCGCCGATGACGGCAGTGGCATCCCGCCGGGTGATCTGCAGCGCATCTTTGAGCGCTTCTACCAGTCCGATGCGGCTCGGACAAACAAGGGCGCCGGCCTCGGTCTGTCGATCGCCCGCTGGATCGTGGACCAGCATCACGGCACGATCGCGGCCCGTAACAACAACGGTCCCGGCGCCACCTTCACGGTGACGTTGCCGCTGGCGAGCTAGCCTTACGTCGCTCTTATCGCCCGGGGCTAGGTTGGCGTCATGTACGACATCGCCACCGACCACGCCAGCGCACTGACCGCCGCCCTCTTACTGCTCCTATTCGTCGTCGCGTTCGTCGGCGGACTACGGTTCCTGTCTGCCCGTCGCGTCGCCTGGGCCGTGCGTGTCACCCATGTGTACGAGGCGGCGCCGTCGATCACGAAACTTGCCGCCGCCCTGATGCTGCTCAGCGGAGGGATTCACCTCGCGCTCGTCCCCGGCCACGAAGGCATCACCGGCGTCCTCTTCGTCATCGACGGGCTCGGCTTCATCGTCTTCGCTATCGCGGCCTTCCTTACCACCTGGTGGCGCCGGCCGGCGGTCCTCTGGCTCGCGGCGACGATCCTCGCCTACATCGTCTGGGTGATCGCCGGCTGGGAAACGCCCGACCAGATCGGCATCGCCTGCAAGCTGATCGAGCTCGTCGCGCTCGGGCTGCTCATGCGGCTGGCGAACCCGACGCGCCGGACCTGGCCGCGCCGCCTCTGGCGGGCGACCTCGTTTCCCCTGATGGCGTGCGTCACGACGCTTGGCATCTGGGTCGGCGGGCTTGCCCATCCGGACGCCCTGCACGCTCACGCCGGCGCACTGCTGCAACCGGTGGCCGCGGTCGCCACCCCGGAGGAGCAGCGAGCCGCGGCGAAACTCCTGGCCGACACCAGGGCCAGCATCGCCCGCTACCAGGATCCGGCCGCGGCGATCGACGCCGGCTTCAAGCCCAGCCCGGTATCGAATGCGGACCCGTTGCGGCATTTCGTGAACTCGGCAAACGCGAACGCCGTCCTGGATCCGAAGCGGCCGCAGGCCGTCGTCTACGCGCAGACGACGCACGGACTCCAGCTGATCGGCGCGATGTACCAGATGAAGCGCGCGGGCCAGTGGGGCCCGGACCCGGGAGGCCCGCTGACGCAATGGCACCAGCACGAGGGCATCTGCTTCTCCCCTTTCGGCTTCGAGTTCAGTTTCGAGACGCCCTTCTGGACTTGCCCCGTCGGCTCGACCAGCATCACGACGCCGCCGATGCTGCACGTATGGATCATCGACAACGGCAAGAACGGACCATTCGCCGCCGACCTCGACAAGGCCGTCCAACGCCAGCTCACCGGGAGGCCATGAAGCCATGAATCACACGGGATCGGTCGACAACAGTGCTTCCGAAATTGCCTCGGTTTTCGTGGTCGTGCAGGCCAGCTTCTCGCTCGTGGCCGGGTTGAGCGCCCTCCCATTTGCCATCGTCGAACCGGGCTTCCGTGTCCTCGGGGCGACGACGATCCTGATGGCCGCAGCGATTTTCTGGCTGGCGCGCAATCTTCGGCGCGAGCGGCGCTGGGCCTGGCGCTGGCTGGTCACCCTGGAAATCCTGAGCCTCGCGATGACAGCCCTTCTCGCACTGCTGCCGATCGGTTCCATCCGCGGTCCAGTGCCGCTGCTCGTGAACCTCGTGATCCCGCTGGCGGTCCTGGTGTTGCTCGCCGGAGCTAAATCAAACGCGCGCCGCGCTGCCTGAGGTGGCGCTCCGACGGGAGAGGGCGTCGATACTGACCGCCACCAGCAAGACCAGGCCGGTGACGATGAACTGCCAGCGGACGTCCAGGCCGAGCAGGCCCATGCCGTTGTAGATCCCGCCGATGACCAGGCCGCCGAGGATACCGTGGAGGACTTTGCCTCGACCTCCGAAGAGGCTGGTTCCCGCCAGGACCACCGAGGCGATCGAATAGAGAACGAGCTGACCACCGTTGATGTTGCCCGACATGCCCCCCAGGTACGAGGCATACAACAGGAGGCCGATTCCTGCCGTGAAGGAGCAGATGACGAAGCACAAGGTTCGAACGCCGGCAAGATTGATGCCGGCCCGCCGCGCCGCCTCGGGATTACCTCCGATGGCATAGACGTAGCGTCCAAACTTCGTTCGCTGAAGCACCAGCATCCACGCGAAAAAGACGCCGAGGACGATGGGAATGACCCAGGGCACACCGGCGAGGGTGCCGAAGGCGGCCCGGTTGACATTACAGATCGCCACGACCGCCATGGCGATGATCGCGATCAGGACAATCTTGATCACGGTCAGGCTGACCGGCGGCGCGACCAGGCCGCTGCGACGCCGGCGGCTGTCGCCAAACCAGAGCAATGCGGCGATGGCGATAACGACCACGACCGCCCCGATCCAGCTGATGACCGGATCGATCGTCCCATTCATGAGGTTGTAAAGGACCTGCCGATTCGAATCGAGGCCGGCGAGACTCGGGTAGCCGGAGAACGCCAGGCCCAGGATGATGAGCATCGTGCCCTGCCAGATCAAAAGTCCTGCGAGCGTGACGATCAACGACGAGAGGCGCAGCCTGGTGACGAGGCTTCCCTGTAGCGCGCCGATGACGACGCAGACCAGCAGTCCGGCGATAATGGCGCCCCACCACGGCCATTTCGTCGTGGCCGGCTGTACCAGCTGGACCGCGACCGCGGCACCGACGCCGCCGGCATAGCCAATCGAAAGATCGATCTCGCCCAGGAGGATGACGAAGATCTGCCCCATCGCCAGGACCATGAAGACCGCGCTCTGCTGGAACAGGTTGACAAGGTTTCCCGCCGTGAGAAAGACGTTATGCGGACTGATCGCTTGGAAGACGACGGTGATGATGAGCAGGGCGAGAATGACGGGCAGAACACCGCTGTCCCCGCTGCGGATCCGCGTCAGCCAGGCGCGCAACCATTCGCCCAGCGACTGGGCAACGAGCTCCGACGAAGCTCCGAGGCTGGCGTCATGCGCCGCGGCGGTCGGATCTGCGGCGGTTTTGGGAGCCTCAGCGCGGGCCATTATTGGCTCCCTCACTGCCCGCTTGCTGCCCCGTGCGGCTCGAGGCGCCGGTCGTCATGTAGTCGACCACGCTCTGACGGTCAAAGTCTGAGGCGCGGCCCTGGATCACCATCCGGCCGAGGTGCACCACGGCAATCCGGTCGGCCACCTCGAAGACGTCGTTGAGGTTGTGGGAGATGACCATGACGGCCAGGCCGCGATCGCGCAGGCGCCGGACCAGGTCGAGCACCATCTTGGTTTGCACCACGCCGAGCGCCGCGGTTGGCTCGTCCAGCATCACCAGCTTGGAGTTCCACATCACCGCCTTGGCAACCGCAACGGACTGCCGCTGGCCGCCAGAAAGTGAGGCCACCGGCTGCCGGATCGACCGCACCGTGGTGACGCGAAGGTCCGCCAGCGTCTTGGTGGCGGCACGCTCCATATCATCCTCGTTGAGAAGGCCGTTTCGCAACCGTTCGCGCCCCAGGAACATGTTCTGCACGATGTCGAGGTTGTCGGCAAGGGCGAGGTCCTGGTAGACGGTCTCGATTCCAAGCCGGGCCGCGTCCTTAGGGGTGCGGATATGAACGGGGTTGCCTTCCCAGAAGAATTGGCCGTGGTCGATCTCATAGATGCCGGCGATGCACTTGGTCAGGACAGACTTACCCGCACCGTTATCTCCACAGAGGGCGGTGACCTGACCGGCATAGAGGTCAAGGTCTACCTGGGTGAGGGCTTGCACCGGGCCGAAATGCTTGTCGACACCCCGGGCCTTGAACCGCGGTTCGCCCGTCGGCGAGTCGCTGATCACCTGGCCCATCTCATCACTCTATCGCGTGCGATGTGGGGTTGGCGCCGCCGCCGAGGGGCGGCGGCGCCACACTCGATCTAGCTAATGCCCGCTGCGGTGCAGGCGGCCGCGCCGGCATCGGTGCACAGGGCGGCCTTGTCGACGAACTTGTCCTTGATGACGGTGTCGTTCATATTCGCGCTCGTCACCCAGATCGGCACCAGCAGCGACGCGGGTTGCTGGCTGCCTGCCTGCCCCGTGGGCGGCGAGGTCGTGCCGTTGAGCAACGCGGGCGGAGGCGTCAGGCCGGCGCGCAGGATGGTTGCGAGGGCAACCGCGTCCTGGGCCTCGAGGTAGACCGCCTTGTAGACCGATCCACACTGATAACCCTTGAGGACGTTGGCCATGCCTTGCTCGGTCGCATCCTGTCCGGTGGTCGGGACCTTCTTGGGTCCGATGCCCTTGTTCTTGAGCACCGTGATGGCCGCGTTGCCGAGGCCGTCATTCGCCTCGACCGTGGCGTTGATGCCCGGGTTGGCCGTGAATTGCTGCTGGAAGACCGTCTGTCCCGCGGCATTGTCCCAGGCGGGAGCAATCTTCTCCGCGACAAGCGTCATGCCGGCGCTGTTCGTCTTGCCGGCGGCGAGCGGCGTTGTCTTATCGAGCCAGATCGCGTTGTTGTAACCCTGGGCGAAGGAGACGGCATTCGGGTCCGTATCCTGGCCGCCGTCGAGCTCGAAGACTTTCGCGTTCGTCACGCCCCAGTCGGTGACACACTTCAGGAAACCGTCGCCGATCAGCTTGCCGACCTGGACGTTGTCGAAGCTCACGTAATAGACATTGGTGCCCGTGAAGGTGGCGCGGTCATAGCTGATGGTCTTCACGCCCTTACTCTGGGCTAACTGCTGGATCTGCCCGCCGACGTTGCTGTTGATCGGGTCGAAGACCAGCACTTTCGCACCGGCGGTGATGTCCGCCGTGGCGAGGTTGAGCTCCTGGGCCGGGTCGCCCCCGGCATTGGAGATCGTGTACTGCGATGACGAATAGCCGGCCGCATCAAAAGCCTGCTTCAGATACGGCGCATCGAAGTTGACATATCGCGTCGACGAGGTGGTGTCAGGGAGGATCACCCCAACGGATCCGGTGCCCGCCGCCGTAACGCTCTTCAGCTGGGGCATGAACGAGAACGATTGGTTGAAGGACGTGACGCTAAGGCCCGCCGGGATGGTCGCGGTCCCTGTGGTGGTCGGGGTTGAGTTCCCGCACGCCGCCGTGATGATCGCGATCGCGCCGACGCACGCGAATAGAGTCAGTGATCTAAGTCCACGCAATTTGTATTTCCCCTCCTGATGTTGTTGTGCTACGAGGAACCATCATTCTGGGGGCTCGGGTATCGAATTCGCAAGCAGGAACCCGGTTTTCGCGAGAAGTTCTAACACTCTCTAACGAACAGGACAATAAACGGCGATGGTTTCGCGCCGCTTGTGCAAAGAGCACAACAGCGAGGGTCCCGACGTCTGCGCCGTCAGGACCCCGACACACGCGCCGATGCTGCGACTAGTGCCGGCTCCACCCGCGCGCGAAGCCGCCGCCTGCTACGAGGCTAAACAACAGGACGACGATTGCCGCGCCGAGGATCGCCGAGAGGACGGGGATCCCACCCAACGATAGCTCCGGGGCGATGACGATGTGCAGGACATCGACCATCAACCAGGCGCCGACGAGACCGGCGACGATGGCGCCGATCAGACCGCCCGGCATGCCGCGACTGACCAAACGTTCGCCGATCAGGCCGGCGAGCGCCCCCACGATCAGCAGGACGAGGAGATGCGTAAGTGTCATATCAAGCCTCCAATTATTTATTAGTCACGCTATCACAAGATCATAGCGTCATTCGGGCGATTTGCCAAGCGTGTAGAGTCAAACGCGAGGGGAACTGCGTGGCATCGAATCAGACCCGACGACCATTGTTTCCGTCACCCCCGAAGGCACCAGCACCCGGGGGCGCGCCACGGCCAACGCCCTTCTGGCGAAGCCGCGGCTTTTGGATCTACCTGCTGGTCTTGCTGGCGCTCAACTACCTGATCACGTTCGTCTTCATGAGCGGCCCATCCCGGATCACTGTCCCGTACACGACATTCATCACGCAGGTGAACACCGACAACGTCAAGGACATCACCGCCCAGTCGAACTCCATCCAGGGCGACTTCAAGAAGTCGGTGACCTACGGGTCGGCGAGCGGCACGCTCTTCCAAACCGAGCGGCCGGTCTTCGCCACGGACAATCTCGAGACGCTGCTCGAGCAGCACAACGTCCCGATCAGTGCGACGCCCCCCGGCACGGGTGGATCGCCCTTGCTGAACATCTTGCTGAGCTTCGGGCCGGCGCTCCTGCTCATTGGCGGCTTTCTCTACCTGAGCCGCCGGATGACGGCCGGAGGTCCGGGCGGCATTCTCGGCGCGTTCGGACAGAGCCGGGCAACGCTCTACACCCCCGACTCGGGGACAAAGATCACATTCAACGACGTGGCAGGAATCGACGAGGCCAAGCAGGACCTCGCCGAGGTCGTGGATTTTCTCAAGACACCCGAGAAATATCAGAAGCTCGGTGCGCAGATTCCGCACGGCGTGCTGCTGGTGGGACCGCCGGGCACCGGGAAGACGTTGCTGGCGCGAGCGGTCGCCGGTGAAGCGAGCCGGCCCTTCTTCAGCCTCTCGGCGTCGGAGTTCGTCGAGGCCATCGTCGGCGTGGGCGCGTCGCGCGTTCGCGATCTCTTCGCCAAGGCAAAGGCCGCCGCACCCAGCATCATCTTCATCGACGAGCTGGACGCGATCGGCCGCTCGCGCGCGTCATCCGCCACCTTCGGCGCCAACGACGAGCGGGAGCAAACGCTGAACCAGATCCTCACCGAGATGGACGGCTTCACGCCCAATCAGAACGTTGTCGTGCTGGCCGCCACCAACCGACCGGAGGTGCTCGACCCAGCCCTCCTGCGACCGGGGCGCTTCGATCGCCGCGTCACGGTGTCTCCGCCTGACAAAACGGGACGCGAGGCGATCCTCCGGATCCATACGCGAAACGTCAAAGTTGCGCCGGGCGTAGACCTCGCCGATATCGCGGGCGCCACCGCCGGCTTCGTGGGGGCCGACCTGCGCAACATCGTCAACGAGGCTGCCCTGATCGCCGCGCGAAAAGGCGAGGACCTGGTGACCCGCGCCGATTTCGACGAAGCCATCGAGCGGTCGGTGTTGGGCCTCCGCCGGCCGATCGTGTTGGGGGCGGACGAAAGGCGGCTGATCGCCTACCACGAGTCGGGCCACGCGCTCATGGGCCTGCTGATCCCAGGAGCGGACCCGGTGAAAAAGCTGACGATCGTCCCGCGCGGTCTTTCGCTCGGGTCGACCTACAGTCAGCCGATCGACGACCGCTATAACTATCCAGAGGCGTATCTGCGCGGCCGTATCTCGTTGGCCCTCGGCGGGCGCGCTGCCGAAGAGGTCGCCTACGGCGCCGTCACAACGGGAGCCGAGAGCGACCTGCAACAGGTGAACCAGGTGGCCCGTTCGATGGTGGCGCGCTTCGGCATGTCCCCGAAGATTGGACCGATCAACCTCACGCAGCCGGGCGACGGCGCCGCATCGGAGCACTTCAGCGAAGAGACCGCGAGGCTACTCGATGAGGAAGTCCGCCGCATCGTGGAGGAGTGCCACCGGGAGGCGGTGCGGCTTCTCAACGAGAACCGCGACCGCCTCGATCGCCTGGCGGCGGCGGTGCTGAAGAAGGACACGCTCGACCAGGACGAGATCTACGACATTGCGGGGATCAGTCGCCCAGCGTCCACTCGTCCGGTGATCGCGCCACCCCTTCCCGCGAACGGATCGTCCAAGCGGGACGGAGACCTGGCGCGCGACGAGGTCGGCTCCGAGATCCAGCGCTAGGCGATCACGGCCCGCATCAGCGATTCCGTCTCGTCT
>Ga0209009_1000091_pt1 | contig 38066 bp, 35 predicted proteins | sample BlaSpr_A8_OM3_M2_FD_187979 | JGI IMG/M metagenome (GOLD analysis project Ga0209009, IMG submission 187979) | Forest soil microbial communities from Thunder Bay, Ontario, Canada - Black Spruce, Ontario site 2_A8_OM3_M2 (SPAdes) (version 2) | ecosystem: Environmental > Terrestrial > Soil > Boreal... | reverse complement strand
TATCCGCCATTATTTGACACCGCGACTTCCCGATTTGTTCCCTAGCTAGATGCTCAGTTCCGCCTGCCGCCCCCTACGTGAAAGATGCCAATCGAAGATAGCCCGTGACACATAAATTGAAGTAAACACGTTAGCCAGCAAACCAATCACCAAGGTAACGGCAAACCCGCGCACGGGTCCAGTCCCAAACAAGAACAGGAAAATCGCTGAAACAATGGTAGTTACGTGCGTATCAATGATCGTCAGGAAGGCCCGATCGAACCCGACTGCGACGGCCGAGGCCGGAGCTTTTCCACTTCTAAGCTCTTCCCGGATGCGCTCGAATACTAGTACGTTGGAATCCACGCCCATGCCGATCGTTAGAATCACGCCCGCAATTCCCGGCAAAGTAAGCACCGCCCCTGCATACGCCATAAACGCGAGCAGGATTAGCAGGTTTAGGGCCAGGGCCACAACTGCATTGACGCCGCTCGACCGATAGTAGATCACCAGGAAAATCATCACCACGATGATGCTACCGATGGAAGCGCGTACCCCTTGACGGATGGAATCAGCTCCTAAGGATGGACCAACGGTCCGCTCTTCCAAATACTTGATGGATGCGGGCAACGCTCCAGCTCTCAGCACCAGCGCAAGGTCTTGCGCCGATTCCTGACTGAACTGGCCTTCAATAATCCCCGAATCTTCAATCCGGCCGTTAATCACCGGAGCTGTATAAACCCGATGATCAAGCACGATGGCCATCTTATGGCCAATATTTGATTCAGTGAACGGCCCGAACCTCTGCGCCGCCGCAGTGGAAAGTTGGAAGCGAACTTCGTATTGTCCAGGGTTATTCGAACTGGGCGCCGGGCTTGCACCGCGTAAGTCCTGCCCAGTAACAATGGGCGCGCGCTCGAGTATATAAAAACCTTGCTGGGGCGGCTGTCCGGCTTGCGTACTTTCAGCCCTACCCGGCACAATTTCAGTCCCCGGGGGCAACACTCCACCGTGAGCTCCCAACGCAGCTACCTCGGAGGGATATATTTGCTCGTCGACTACTAGTTTAAGCTCAAGTTGCCCGCCCGCTTGAATTACAGATTTTGCGCGAGTTGGATCGCCTTCGCCGGGAAGCTGAACAAGAATCTCATTGTCCCCACGGCCGGTAAAGGCGATGGTTGGCTCAGTAAGTCCGAGCGCGTTGATACGTCGCGTGATTGTTTCGAGCGATTGATCCATCGTGTCGCGGCGCAGATCGGCGACGATCGAAGGCTTCATTGTCAGCAGGTAACCGTTGTCTTCACCGGCTGCCGGAGCAATGGCCCAGTCGGTAAACTGACTGTTCACCACATCGCGAAAAGCCCCGGATGTGTTGGGGTCGATGTTACGGACTAAAATGTGCGTGTCGTCCACACGGCGAATTTCGCCGACGGTGATATTTTTTTCGTGAACTTGTTTGGTTATCTGATCGACAGCTTGATCGCAGCGCTGGCCAATGGCTTCATCCACTTGTACTTGCAAAACCAAGTGGCTGCCTCCCTTCAAATCCAAGCCAAGCTTGATGCGATCCGCGAGATTCTGCTTAACCTGAGCCCAAGACGTCGGGAACGTGGGCACGCATATAAGGCCATAAATGCAAAAGAGTAGGACCGCAGCGATAAAAATAAACTTCCACCTGAGCTGGGAATTCATTCGGGCTTTCTAACTCTCCTTGGGAGGTTCTGCCTGGAGCCCTGCGATGGCGCTGCGGGCCACTTTCATCTTCACCTGCTCAGCGACGCGCAACTGCACGGCTTCGTCTTCCAGGCCGACTATTGTTCCGTAAATTCCGCCGTTGGTAATCACCTTGTCGCCGGTTTTCAACGCCTTAAGCATCTCGGTGACTTTCTTCTGGCGCCGTTGCGCCGGCAGGATCATCAGGAAATAAAAGATAACCATGATGAGAATCAAAGGTAGAAAAAGCGCGATCCCGCTCGGCTGCGCCTGAATCAGCGCCGTCGAGATCGTCCGCGGAACACCTAGAGCCAGCATCACGTTATTTGCGCCTTTCCCTTTTAAGCGGGCACGCTAACCGAGGGCGAATCAAGAACCGTTCAGTCCCCTCCGCCTGTTAGGGCGCCCAACACCTGCTTAGGTTTGCCTATTTGAGGCGGGCCTGAAGGTCAGAGCGGAACTTTTCGAGCTTCCCAAAACGAATAGCCTCGCGAATTTCGCGCATTATGTCAAGGTAAAAGTAGATGTTGTGGTGGGTGTTTAAGATGGCTGAGAGTGTTTCACCGGACAAATAAAGGTGTCTGAGATATGCGCGAGAGTAGCGGCGGCATACGGCACAGCCACATTTCTCGTCAATGGGCCTCGAGTCGTTGGAATACCGAGCGTTCTTAATTAGCAGGCGCCCTTCTGAGGTGAACAGACACCCGTGGCGAGCGCTGCGTGTAGGTAAGACGCAGTCCATCATATCGATGCCCAGCGCGACATAATCAGGCAATTGCTCGGGATAGCCGACTCCCATCAGGTAGCGAGGCCGGTCGTTGGGAAGACGCGAAGCCGCCACCTGCGTGATCTCGCAGGTGACCGCGTGCGATTCACCGACAGCGAGTCCTCCCAATGCGTAGCCCGGAAAATTCATTTCCACCAATGCATCGGCATTTTCGCGTCTGACTTGCCCGGACGTTCCGCCTTGAACGATTCCAAAAAGCATCTGCTCCGCAGGGTCGCCATGCTGCTGAAAATAATTCTGCGAGCGACGCGCCCAATCCAGCGTGCGAGCGGCAGCTTCTCGCGCGCGCTGTTCGGTGGAGGGCGTCTCGATGCATTGATCGAGAACCATGATGATGTCCGCTCCGAGCGCAATTTCGATTTCCAGCGCTTTTTCAGGCGAAAGAAAATGCGCGGAGCCGTCGAGGTGAGAACGAAAAGTAATACCCTGGTCGGTCACTTTTCGTAGTTCGCTCAAACTGAATACCTGATAACCGCCGGAATCGGTAAGAATAGCTCTGGTCCACGACATAAAGGAATGCAACCCGCCCATATCGCGAATAAGTTCGTGGCCGGGACGAAGAAACAAATGATAGGTATTGGAAAGAAGAATCTGAACGCCAAGCGATTCCAGGTCCGCTTGGCTCTGGGCTTTCACCGTTGCCGCGGTCCCCACCGGCATGAACGCCGGTGTTTCGATTACGCCGTGCGGCGTGGTCAATCGGCCTAACCGCGCCCCGGTTGGGTCGGTTGCCATCACCTCAAACTGAAATGCCATCCGCGGAATTGTATCAGGCGAAAGCCGCAGCAAGTCCGACGAACAAGAACAAAAAGGCCAAATACACTCCGACAACTACGCCTATCGCAGTACCGGGTTTGATCTTTTTGGGATTTACCACGCTAAACCCGATTGCAGTGAGTACGAGACTCCAGAAAGCGAAGAGGTCGAGAAATGAACCAAGGGTTATCAGCCATTTCGGCGAATCGCTGCTTAAAAAGGCAGCGACATTCGAGGCCACGAAATTATTGGGGTTTATCGTGGTCGGGTCTTTTAGTAGAAGAATGACGGTGCCTAAAATCGCCCGAAGTCCCGAGGGAATCGACGCATAGCTGACAATGGAAAACGTTGTCTTAAAGTCTAGTTGTGCGCCGAATATCAAATTGAACGCCGCCAGGTAAATCGCCGAAGTGATCAGAACTAAGAATGAAGGTGCGAGCAAGCCTGCCACGTAGGTTATATTCTTACCGATGATGGCTCCTCCATCAATTGTGTCTTCGCGCTTGTCTGGAGGAATTTTATCCAACTTGCCGCTCTGTTCGAGTTGCTCTCGAACAACTTCTCTCCAATCTGCGCGCTTAGCGAGGACGGAACTCACAACGAAGCTGAGCAGAGTCAAAACAATTAATGGGGCAAGCCAAGTCGGGTATCGAACGATCGATTCAAACGTACGTTTGGGGCTGAAAAGAACGCCAAAAATTCGGGCCATCGAGCTGTCGGGCTTTGCGGGTTCCGGGGACGGGATCACTGGAGTGGCCATACTTCACCTCCGCAATTTGAAAACAATCTAATGCCGATTCCTAGATCACTACGTTCGCATTCGGCAGTAAATTACCAGGGCGAAAGTGTACCGCGATTTCTGCGGATTCAGAACTTGTAGCGTTGGAATGAAAGCGACAATGTATTGCAAGCGCCGGGACAGAAACGCCCATTTACATCAAACAGGAATCTGCGGCACCGCGGCAATAAGTGCTTTTGTGTAGGGATGTTGCGGGGCGCCAAGCACCTCATCAGCTGAACCAATTTCTACGATCCGTCCTTTCTGCATGACGGCAACTCGGGTGGCGAGTTGCGCGACTACCGGAAGACTGTGGGAAATAAGAATCAACGTCAGGGAGAACTCGCGCTGAAGGTGCGCCAACAACTCAAGAATCTGCGCGCCGACCGAAACATCCAAGGCCGAAACCGGCTCGTCACCGATCACGAGCTCAGGCCTTAGAATCAAGGCTCGGGCAATTCCAATGCGCTGGCGTTGTCCCCCGGAGAATTCGTGCGGATAGCGGTAGAGGGATTCAACGCCGAGACCGACTAATTCGAGAATTTCCGTCACGCGTTTGCGACGGTCCCTGCGCGAAAGATTAGGCTCGTGTACAACAAGTGGCTCGCCGACGATTGCGCCGACTTTCATTCGCGGATTAAGCGACGCCACGGGATCCTGGAAAATCATTTGCACCGTGCGGCGCAACGCCCGGAGGTCGGAACCGCGTGCTCGGAGCCAATTCTGATTGCGAAATAAGATTTCGCCGGAGTCAGGCTCGATCAGCCGCAGGATGATTCGAGCGAGCGTCGTTTTGCCGCAGCCTGATTCGCCCACAATTCCCAAAGTGTCCCCGCGTTCCAGCGCGAAACTTACGTTGTCCACTGCGACAGTTCGGCGATTGGACTTCGTAAACGCACCGGTAGAAACGGAGTAGGACTTCATGAGGTTGTGGACCTCGAGAAACTTTTCGCTCTGCACGCTAGATTTTCTCGGCAGCGATATAAATTCCAGTATTAATCATGTAGATGTCCGGCTCTTCGCCAGGCTTTACCACTTCGGCGGGTTCAAACCTCGGATGAAAGTTGGCGCCGTCATCAGCCATTGAAGATTCCATCAACTGTCGGGCCTCGATATATTGAGGGTCCGCGCGTTTCCATCCGGCCACGCGCATCCAATGATCAAATGTGCGGGGGTGGCCTCGCTCTTCGGAAACAACCATGCGTAGTCCTGCCTGGCCAAAAATTCGGTCGAAGTCACTTCGAGCCAGAGAGCGCGCGTGCGAGTTGTCGCGTATTCGCTCGATTCGATTATTCAATTCGCGAACCTTTGGGTCTTCGGGTACAAGTATGTCGAGCACGCCCACCCGGCCTCCGGGCTTTAGTACACGCGCCATTTCCCGCAGCACACTCGCTGGATCGGAGATGTGGTGTAAGCTAAAACTGGTAACAGCCAGATCGAGCGAACTATCTCCGAATGGCAGCGCTTGGGCATCGCCGAGAACACAAACAAGATTGGAAAGTCCTTCCCTCAATGCATTCCGGCGCGCCAATTCGAGGATTGCAGGAGTGAAGTCCAGGCCACAAACCCATTTCACATGGCGGGCAAATCTCAGTGCCAGTGTCCCGGGCCCACAGGCCAGATCTACCGCCCGATCTGTCGGAGCCGCGGATACAAGACGCGCGAGCAATTCCGCATCCGTAACGCGGTGCGTGACCGCATAATTACCAAAAACTTCCGCGGTGCTCGTGAATTGTTTACGTACGAGCGCCTTCAGTTCATTGTCATTGGCTGCGCACATGAGACGAGAATACACCTCGCACGATGATTTGAATCCGCCGGCCGGTTATCCGGAACTGCGGCATCGCATTCCGTTACGTGGTGAGGACACCGCGGCGCGAATGCGCAGCCTGGGGGCAGAGCGTTTAGCGCCGGAACCGTGCCTGGAATCGGAACCAACTTTCCACGTTCGAGATGAGGAGCTGCCCGGAGCAAGCCTTCCGTATATGGGTGGCGCGCATGGCGCAAAACTTCCATGGTGGGACCTTCCTCGACGATTCGGCCTGCATACATCACGATAATTCGATCGGCGACCTGTGCCACGACACCGAGGTCATGCGTGATAAAAAGCAGCGAAAGACGAAGTTCCTTGCGCAGTTTAGCCAACAATTCAAGAATTTGCTTTTGCACGGTGACGTCGAGTGCAGTGGAGGGCTCGTCGGCAATTAGAATTCCCGGACCGGCGGCCAACGCCATTGCGATCATCACACGTTGACGCAAGCCCCCTGAAAGCTGATGAGGGTATTGCCGCGCGCGGAGTTTTGGATCTGATAAAGCGGCTCGTTCGAGCGATTGAATTGCGCGGGAGTGAATCTGGTTTTGATTCGGACGATTTTCGTGGACTCGGATAGCTTCTTCAATCTGCGCGCCTACGCGCATTACGGGATTGAGCGCCGTCATGGGCTCCTGGAAAATCATGGCGATTTCGCGGCCGCGCAACGCACGCATTTCACTGGGCGACGCCGCAAGAACATTTATCCCGCGTTTATCTGCCGCGCTATCTCGCTCGTGAAGCCATGCTTCGCCTTTTCGGCGCGCTCCCGGCGGTTCCAGACCCATCAGCGCCAGCGAAAGCATGGTTTTGCCGGAGCCCGACTCGCCGACAATGCCTAGAGTTTCCGCTTCGTCGAGGACGAAGGAGACTTCGTTTACAGGCCGCACCCAGCCGCTTTGCGTTGGCAATTCTACGGTCAGGTTGCGCACGTCCAGCCGTGTGGCCATAAGAACATAATAAGACGCCTCCGGACAGGACGATGCCGGAATCTGCATTCGTGGTGCTCATACTGACGTGGAATGCTGCGCGCCGGATCCAGACTGCGGCGCTCGCAGACGCCTTCGCAAACAAGCCGAATCAGCGTTTCGCGATAGGAATAACAAAGCGCAGAGCTGTATGCGATGCGGAGAAGCGAACTATTTTATTGTCCGTGAGTCCGGCAGATTTCCCCGCGTTGATTACATCAATTTCGCGAATGTGGGTCTGCCCCTTTGGATAAACAACCCAAATACCACCCGATTTGCAAATCGAGCGAGAGAGAGATTTCAATTTCGAGAGGTCTTGTTTCGCTTCCGCGGAAAAGAAAATCAGGTCCGCGTCTCTTGCCCGATCGCCGCGCGAATAGTCCGAAACGATGGCTTCTAGGTCTCGCTGGAATTCCGCGTCCTCCACACCCAGAACGGCCACGCGTTGGCCTGGCTTTATCCCCAGCTTTTCGGCGAGAGTGCGGTGGGAGTAATCCCGCTCAGGCGCGCGCGGTTTCGATGGATTTTTTGGAGGCATGGCGCAACTCTGGAATCGCGGAGAATCATACAACTATTTACCTGGCTTTGAGGCTGACACATAATGCGCCCTTAACACGCGCATCTGCGATTCGAGGAGGTACCCTCTATGCTTCCGGGCCTAAAAGCGGCGCTGAACTACCATCCAATTTTCGTTCATTTTCCTATCGTGTTGTGGTTTGCCGCATTGCTGTTTGAGTTGCTGGCTGTGTGGCGCACGAGCGACGAGATGCAGCGAACGGCTTCGAGGATGCTTTATCTGGGGACATTGGCTGCAATGGTTACGGCGTTGACGGGACTTGTGGCGGAAAAATCCGTTCCTCCGGGCGCGGCTCAGCGCGTGGTGGGAATTCATCAGGCGTTGATGCTGGTATCGACAAGCCTCGCGGTAGCTCTTTGCATTTTTGCCTTCTCTGTGCGGCGGAATTTCCCCATTCAATTGCGAAAGGTGATGTTGCTGGGCCTCTGCGTTCTCGGAGTGTTAGTTATTTTTGGAGCCGATCGTGGCGCGCAGCTGGTTTATGAATATGGCTCGGCTGTGAATTGGTCCACGGCGGAGCAACAGAAATAGATTTCATTGGGAGGCGGAGTGATGAAAAAACCTCGAGAATCGAAACGGATGAGCGACGATGCGGTGAAAGAAAGAACCGGCAAAACGTGGGCGGAGTGGTTCAAAATCCTGGACAAGGCCGGCGCGAAAAAATGGCAGCATAGAGAAATTTCTGCTTATCTCGGCGAAAAGCAAAAAGTAGGGCCTTGGTGGGGCCAGATGGTCGCGGTGGCATACGAGCACGAGCGCGGCATTCGCGAGAAGTTTCAAAAGTGCGACGGAGAATTCGCAGCCTCGGGCAGCCGAACGCTTAACGTGCCGCTTGAAACTGCGTATGAGGCTTGGGTGAATGAAAAATCGCGGCGGGGCTGGCTTGGCGCTTCGGACTTGGAAATTACCACGGCCACGCCGTCGAAATCTATTCGGGGGAAGTGGGACGGTGGCGGCAGCCGGCTAAGCGTCAACTTCTACGGCAAAGGCGCGGCGAAGTGTCAGGTAGCGGTGGATCACATGAAACTGAACAGCAGCAAAGAGTGCGCAAAGATGAAAACTTTCTGGTTTGACGCGTTAAATCGGTTGCAAAGCAGATTAGAAGGATAGATTTTTTTGATGGGAGCGAGTCTTTGACTCGCCCCGCCAGGGGAATTAGTAGTCGTTCGCCGAGCCTTCGAGGAAGGCGCGCAGTTTGCGCGAACGCGACGGGTGGCGCAACTTGCGCAGAGCTTTCGCTTCGATTTGGCGAATGCGCTCGCGAGTGACGGCAAACGATTGCCCCACTTCTTCGAGCGTGTGCTCGCTACCATCATCGAGACCGAAACGCATCTTGATGACTTTTTCTTCGCGCGGTGTGAGGGTCTTTAGCACTGAGGACGTCTGTTCCTTCAGGCTCAGATTGATTACTGCGTCAGAGGGCGAGACAACAGCTTTGTCCTCAATGAAATCCCCTAGATGCGAATCTTCCTCTTCGCCGATGGGAGTCTCGAGAGAAATCGGCTCCTGCGCAATTTTTAGAATCTTGCGCACTTTTGCGACAGGGATATCCATGCGCTTCGCGATTTCTTCCGAAGTAGGTTCGCGCCCGAGTTCCTGAACAAGCTGCCGCTGCGTCCGGACCAGCTTGTTGATCGTTTCGATCATGTGCACCGGAATACGGATGGTGCGAGCCTGATCGGCGATAGCGCGCGTGATGGCCTGCCGAATCCACCAAGTCGCGTAGGTGGAAAATTTGTAGCCCCGGCGCCATTCAAACTTATCCACGGCTTTCATCAGACCGATGTTGCCTTCCTGAATCAGGTCCAGAAATTGCAGGCCGCGGTTCGTGTATTTCTTAGCGATGGATACGACCAAGCGCAAGTTGGCTTCAATTAATTCTTTTTTCGCTTGCTCGGCTTCCGCTTCGCCCCGCAGAATCACCTGGAGGGCGCGCTTCAACTCGGTAGGGCTGACTTCGCTCGCGAGCTCAATCTCACTCAGTTCCTGGCGGCGATTTTTCAGATCTTTGCGCGCTTCGGCCTGGACATCGCCTTTGGAAGCTTCTACCCGGCGTTCGAGCTTGACAGTGTCGCGCTCAAGAAAATGAACGCGTTCAACTGTTTGCCGGATTTTTTCGATCAGGCGCTTCTTTTCCAGCGGATTAAAATCCAACTCGCGAAAGCGGTTGGACATCTCCACACGAGTGCGGGCCAATGTGTAGCGCGCTCGAAGATAGGGACGCTTTTTCGATCGAGGAATCTTTTGCAACTTGGCGGCCTGTTTCATCGCCAGCAGATAGAGCTTGGCCACCTTGTCAATCTGCTTCAGTGTTTCTTTTGTCTTCTGCTCGATCTTTTCCTCGGTCAGCTCTTCATCGTCGAATTGGACAATCTCTTTGATCGAGCGCGATCCGTTGCGAACGTCTTCGCCAACCTGAAGAAGCTCTTTCAAGATGAGCGGGGCGCGAGTGATCGTTTTCAGAACGAGCAACTGTCCACGTTCAATGCGCTTCGCGATGGCGACTTCACCCTCACGTGTCAGCAAAGGCACAGTTCCCATTTCGCGCAAGTACATGCGCACGGGATCGTTAGTCTTTTCCAGAGTCCCCGGAGTTAAATCCAGATCGCCATCTTCAGAAGCGGACGAGGCCGGTTCATCTTTGACGTCTATTGCATCGGTGGAATCCGCTGCTGCCAGCGCGGCCTTCGCGCTCGAAAGGTCTTCATACACGTCAATGCCATAGCGTTCGAAAGTTGAAAGAAGATCGTCGATTTCTTCTGAGGAATGCACCTCAGGCGGAAGGATATCGTTCACTTCATCGTAGAGCAGGTAACCGCGTTCCTTGCCCATAGCGATGAGCTGTCGTACCTGATCGTATTTTTCTTCAAGGGCTACCGTCACACTGCCTCCCTCTTACTAAAGCCGGCCGCACGCACGCTCAATTACCCAAGCAAAAATGGCCGGTACTAGACACCCCGGCACACCCTTGCGCATGTTGTGATAAACGCTTATTTTTCAGACGATTCTTCGTTGGCGCCTGCGCCCGTGCTGCTGAAGCCCACACCGCTTCTCCCACAACAAACTATATGATGCTGGACGGGGGCCTAACGTTTCATCCAAAACCTTACGAATATACAACATACAGGAGGTTGGGTCAATCGAATGCCGTAACTTATTGTCCCGCCAATAGTTTCTGTAACTCCAATCGGCGGGTGATTATGCGCCGAAGTTCCGCGGTCGGAGGCTTCAATTCAAGTTGCTTCTGTAACTCTGCAAGCTCCTGTTCGACGCGACGGCTACGCAGCACGCCCAGACAACTCTCGGCCTCCTCCCAAGTATGCTCGGAGAAAGACTCGAAGAAAATCTCGAATAGAACGCGCCTGTCGCGTTCGTCCAGTGCTTCGGCAAAAGTAGACGGATCTGAGGGCTCACCTGACTTGGCGATAAGTAGCTCGAATATCTTCTCGGTTTCAAGACCGCGGTGCAGTCCGGAGGAAACAATTTCCTGAGCGAGTTTTTCACGGAATCCGTTGGCTTCCGCCAACATGTGGATTAGACGGCGCTCGGCGCCCTTTACGCTCGGACCCAAGAGTTCCGCTTTGGGTTTTACTTCGCTGCGACGTTCGGTGGCGGCACGGCGGAGCGCTTCGCGCAAAACTGGCTCGTCCACATGCAACTCAGAAGCGATGCGCGTGGCCCATTCTGAGCGCAACAGCCGGTTTGGTAAGCGCTGTACGTATGGCATCAGAAAATTGAGGGCCAGCACTCGCCCGTTCGCCGTGGTTCGATCCATCAGTTTGGCGCGGCCAATTAGATAATCCAAATACGGCGGAGCTTGCAGTAACAGCTTTTTGTAAGCTTCGGCGCCTTGTTCTTTCAGAAATTTGTCCGGATCGGAGCCGCGCGGAAGAGCGAGAACGCGAACATCGAACTCTTTCTCAAGCAACAGAGTTAGAGAGCGTTCTGTGGCAGCTTGGCCAGCGATATCTGGATCGTAGTTCACAACAACTCGCCGAGTGAACCGGCCTAGCAATTTGATCTGTGGATCGGCAAGGCTGGTACCGCAACTCGCTATTACATTCACGATTCCCGCACGCGCGACGGCGATCGCGTCCAGGTAACCTTCCACTAGGACTCCAAAATCATTTTGCCGCAGAGCTTCCTTGGCTCGGTCGAGATGATAAAGGACGCTGCTCTTCGAATAGATGGGAGTCTCGGGGGAATTCAGGTACTTGGGCATGTCATCGCCCATAGCGCGTCCGCCGAACGCAATCACTTTTGCACTTTCGTTGGCTATAGGGAACATGATGCGTCGGCGAAATCGATCGAAGAAGCGGCCGCTTTGTTCGCGTGATAGAAGACCTGAAACTTCCAGCAGTTTTTCCGGATATTTCTGTTTGAGAAAACGAAGCAACGCGTCTCCTGATGATGGCGCAAATCCCAGTCCGAACTTAACCATGGCCTCGCGATTCAGTCCGCGATCTTCCAGATAAGCGTATGCGACCTTTCCCTCCGGACTTTCGTGTAGTTGACGCGCGAAAAATGCCGCAGCTTCGCGGTGCATCTCCACCAGGACGCTTCGTTGCTGATTCTCGCGGCGCTCTTCCGGTGAACGCTCGCGCGGTTTGGGAATTGCGATTCCACATTTCTCCGCGACCGTACGAATCGCTTCAGGAAACGTGCACTTATCCAGTTCCATCACGAATTTGAAGACATCGCCACCCACACCACAGCCAAAGCAGTGATAAATCTGTTTCACAGGATGCACGTTGAACGATGGAGTTTTCTCTTGGTGGAAAGGACAAAGCCCCGAGAAGTTCTGGCCGCTTTTCTTCAGGCGCACATACTCGCCGATCACACGGACAATATCCGCTTGTTGCTTTACTCGCTCCGCGAATGATCCGGCTTCAGCCATGGCTACTAAGTCATCCCGAAAATTCGCTAGTCCGTTCGCGCCCCTTAATTTCGCAGCTCGGCGATGGTGATTGCCGTGCCGCCGCGGTCTTCGGCTTCATGGCGAACTTTATCAACAAGAGGATGAGTTGACAAAAATTCAGCCAAACCGCGACGCAACGCGCCCGTGCCGTGCCCATGAATGATTCGAACACTCGGCAGACTGCCCAACGCTGCCTCGTCGAGAAACTTATCCACACGGCGAGTGGCTTCCTCAACCGTGCAGCCAATAACATTTATTTCTTCGTTGGCAGGTTCGTCGCTCTGCTGCGCGTGCACCGTTACATCCGACGGGCGTGCGGATGCCAGTAGATCTGCCTTTGCGGATTTTCCGCCATCGTCGATGCCGATAACCTCCGACAAAGGAACACGCATCCTCAGAATGCCAGCTTCTACTTCCGCCTTTATGCCATCTAGTCGGCGGAATATGAGTGGCTGTTTAAATCCTTTCACAATTATGCGCAATCCAGCAGTAAGTTGCTCTGGCGACACGGGCTTCGGGGGAACTTCCGCTCCGACTCCGAGATCAGCCTGCGATGACGAGAGCGTGTCCACTACGGCCGCGTCCGTCTCGGCTCGCGCTTCGGAGGCAATCTTCGACATTCGCTTCCCCGATTGCTTTTCTAGTTGTGCCCGCAACGCCCGATCATGAATTTCTGAGGTAACCCGAGCCATCTCGGTTTCGAGTCGCTTGGTTGCTTGTTGAAAACTCTTTTCCAGTTCAGCGATGCGCTTTTTCTGCCGGCCAACCCATTCGGTTTGAAGAGCGCGTCTTTCGGTTTCAATTTGCGCGAGCTCCTCGCGCGCTTGGGCCTTGACTTCCTCCATCTCATCGCGGCTGCGATGGAGGTAGGCGATGAGATCGCGAGCCTCACGTGATTCGGGAGTAAGACTCGCCTGCGCATGTTCTACCACTCGTGAAGGCAGGCCGAGCCTCCGGGCGATCTCGATGCCACTCGAAGTTCCCGGCACGCCAACCAGCAGACGGTACGTCGGACGCAAATTTAGTTCATCAAACTCCATTGCTGCGTTGACGATCCCTGGCGTAGTGGAAGCATAAGATTTCAAACGATCATGATGTGTAGTTGCAATAGTAAGAGCATGCCGCGTCCGAAATTCTTCAAGCAACGCCACGGCCAGTGCCGCGCCCTCTTCAGGAGCAGTTCCGGTTCCCATTTCGTCCACCAGTATCAACGAGCGCTCGGTGGCCACCTCCAGCATGGATTTCAAATTGAGCATGTGCGCTGAAAATGTTGAAAGATCCGCCGTAATGGATTGCTCATCGCCAATGTCTGCGAGCACACGATCGAAAATGGGCATTTCAGCGCGTTCGGCAGCGACCGGAATTGCGGATTGGGCGGAAAGCGCCGCTAGTCCCACGCTTTTGAGCGCTACTGTTTTTCCACCCGTGTTAGGGCCGCTGATAACCATGACCGTCTGGTCCCCGCCGAGATCGAGCGACATGGCAACCGCTTTGCGTCCCCGCGGTTTCAGTGTGGCTTCGAGCACAGGATTTCGCACATTCTGGAGGCGCAACAAATTCCCTGCTGTAAATGTTGGCATCGCGCAATCGAACTCGCGCGCGAAACGGGCACGAGCGAAAATTGAATCCAAGTGAGCAAGTCGCACAGCAGCGGATTCGAGCGATCCGCGTTCCAAGCGCACCCGTTCAGTCAGCTCTTCCAGAATTCTGTTGATTTCTGCAAGCTCATCTTCGCCTAGTTGAACCAGGCGGTTGTTCAAATCGATGGCTTCGAGCGGCTCGACGAAAACTGTCTGTCCTGTTGCACTCGTGCCGTGGACCACTCCGGGAACGCTTCGTCGTTCCCCGGCGCGAACTGGAATTACGAAGCGTTCGTTGCGAAGCGTAATGTAATCTTCCCCAGAAGGCTCGCCGCGGGAACGAAGAATGCCCTCCAGGGACTTGTGAATTTTGTCGCGTGCACTCGCCATGCTTGCGCGAGTACGTTTCAGTTGCGGCGACGCGTCATCGCTGATCTCTCCGTTGGGCAGAATCGCGCGCCGGATTGCCGTCGCAAGATGTCGAAAATCCACCGGCGTTTCAGCTCTTTCGCTCAGTCTCAGATATTTCGCTGCCTCCTCTTTAAACGTCTGCCGCACGGCATTCGCTGCGTCCATCAGCGATGCAACGTCGAGAAGCTCCGCAGTAACAAGAACCGAACCCGGGATGATCAAGCGACCGAGCCATGATTCGGGATCGGCGAGCGACCCGAAACCTAATTCAGAACCATCGCGCAAATACGCAACAGCTTCGCGCATTAACGTGAACTCAGAATCAAGCGCTGCGGCATCGTGCTGAATCTCGAGAGCGAGCGCGGTCCGACGGCCAGGCGCACAGGTCGTGTGACGCCCGACGATATCTTTCAGCCGATCGAATTCAAGGAGTTGTTCTGCGGAACGCGACACGGCAACCTCATAACGAATTGTAGCCCTGTTGCTCTGGGAAATCAGCGTGCGTGCGATTTGAAATGGGCGGCGAGCATATCGGCGGCCTTAGAAGGTGACCCCGCGAACTCAATTAAAGAGCTTTGTCTTTCGATCCACGGAGATTCTGGATCACTCTCGGCTTCCCGAACACGATCGATCACTGACTTCCAAAAGTCCCCAAGAACGATCACAGGTTTTTGGGCCATCAGGCTCTTGTTCATCATTTCCCAAACGACGGCGAGTTCGACGAGCTTGTCAGTTCCACCGGCGCACACCGCGTAACCGTCGCCACGATCGATCAATTCAAAAAGACGATCTCGCCAGGTCTTCACTCGCATTTCCTTATCGAGCCACTTATTTGCGGTCGACTTGAAAAATCGAGCGGTAACGCCTATTGCCTGACCGCCCTCGTCGTGCGCTCCTCTTGAAACTGCTCCCATCACGCCGCCATATCCGCCGGTACAGACAGAGAATCCTTTCTTGACCGGTTCAGCGCCCAGATGTCGCGCTATGGTGCACTCATTGTCTGATTCACGAGGGCGCGAGCTTCCAAAAACTGTGATGGTTCTAATGCGCCGCTTCATTTTTTCTTTTTTGGCCGGACGGAAGTTCCAAGTGTTTCGACCATCGCCACTCCCATTGCATCCATCGCGACCGTGGCATCGTGGCCGTGCGCGTTATTATTCCCGAAGATCGTGAATATGAGGTGCTCGTCGTGGACGGTTGTCGCGTAGCCGGACATTGCTCGCACATGTTCGAGTGACCCGGTCTTGGCTATGACTCGCCCAGACGCGGTTGTATCCTTCATTCGATTTTCAAGCGTGCCATCCACGCCCGCTATTGGAAATGTCGCGATGTAATCCGCACCCCACGGCTGTTGTGAGATGTAACGCAAAAGTTGAACGACGGCACGAGGCGTCACGAGATCGTCTCGCGAAAGTCCTGAGCCGTCCGAGAGAGCAACATCACCATCTGTGATTCCGATTGTCTTCAGAAAATTCTGTTCTACCCAAATTCCTGCCTCGGCTGAACCGATGCCTGCCTTTTCGCGCGCCACGGTGCGAAGGAATAATTCAGCATGGAGGTTTTGGCTCACTTTGTTAGTAACGCTAATGCTCTCAAGAAGAGTCGGCGAAATATGGTCGGCAAGTACGAGTCTACTTGCAGCTGGCGAACTACTGGCGTTCAAATCGTCGGGCGCCGTCATAGCGCCAGCCGGAACAACCGTGGAATCAAAAGGACGCGGTGGTTCAGAATGCCTCAAGCGGACGCCACCTGTAACTTTGATGCCGCGCGATTCGAGGGTCTGCTTCAACGCCAATGCTGCCACCTCGCCGGGATCGCTCATTGCGAAATCGAGTTTGATGGGCGCATGGCCAGCAGGAATTGACCCGCGCAACAGGATAAAGTTTTGTTCCGGTTGGCGTACTACGGAAAAAACGGGTTTCCCGTTGCGCGGACCAGTGTTTACTTCGTATGCAAAGCTGCCGTTTGCAGCTGCCGGTTCTAGCAGTAATGTAGCGGCTTCACCTTCACGGCTAGCGGGACTGACTTCGATTGAAAAAGAGTTATCGTTGAATGCGAGCGCACTGACAGGCGCGCCGAAAGTGAAAAATAAATCGCCCACGCTCCAGCCTGCCGGATACGGATCGTAGGGGAAATAGCTATCGTCTGCGACGATATCTCCATGCACTTCTTTAAGTCCCTTGGCGACTGCCGCTTCAACCAACTCGGCTAACGGCGCTTCGGCAGTACCTTCACGTTCCACTTTCCCAGCGTATGGAAATTTCCGATTGGAAAGATCGGGGTCACCGTGGCCAACGAGAACCAAGTCGCCGATAAGCCGGCCATCCGGCCCGAGTAACCCAGTTGTCTCCAAAGTTGTATGAAATCTAAAATCGGGGCCGAGCGTAGACAACGCCAGCGCCGTAGTGAAAATCTTTGCATTGGATGCCGGGGTAACGAATTTATCAGCATTCAACTCGTAGAGAGTCTCTCCATTATCGCGATCCACTATCAGTATTCCCCAGAAAGCCTTTCCCGCGTGACTCTCGGCAAGTGCAGAATCCAGTCGAGCTCGGAATCTTTTTACGTCTGTCCGGGCGACGCCTGCTTTTCTATTTGTTGAGATTTTCGTTGAGCCAGCCGCGGCGTTTTGCGCTTCCGCGAACCGCGAACAAATGCCCAATGCAATCAAAACTAACAGAGCGGTAGAAAAATAGCGACGTAGGACGCTGGATGTGGACTCGTTCATCTTGATTGTTCCAAATTGAAACGACGCTGATTATATTAGAAAGCGCTGCCCGGCGGTTCCCTGCAGAAAGGTTGCGATTCTAACTCGAAACCCATATCATGAGTGCACTCCATCCATAGGAGGAAACGATGAAGAGCATTCTATCGGCTTTGCTGATAGCGACCCTCGTAGCAGCTCCGTCAGTGTTCACGCGGACGGTGCGAGCAGATGACACCACAAAAGAGGAAGAGCGTATTCGGAATGCGGGCCAGGTGGTGAAAGAAATCATGGATATTCCCGACAACATTCCGCAAAGCCTTATCGACAAAGCGGACTGCGTCATCGTGTTTCCTTCGGTGCTCAAGGCGGCCTTCATAGTCGGCGCTAGCTACGGCCGGGGCGTAATGACCTGCCGTCGCGGCGACGAGTTTGGCGGCCCGTGGGGCGCGCCGTCGATGATGGCCCTCGAAGGCGCCAGTTTCGGCTTCCAGGCTGGCGGACAAGCGACCGATTTCGTTTTGTTGGTCATGAACGAGCAGGGTGCTAATGCAATCCTCGCTAGCAAGGTGAAAATTGGCGCGGATGCATCTGCAGCAATCGGTCCCGTCGGACGCGCCGCCGCAGCGGAGTCGGATGTCACTTTGCGCGCGCAGATTCTAACCTATTCGCGATCACGCGGGCTTTTCGCAGGTGTCTCTCTCGAAGGTTCCACGGTACGTCCAGACAACGACGCGAACGAACGGGTTTATGGGAAGAAAATTTCGGCCCGAGAAATCGTACTTCATAATGCCGTTCCGCCGCCCCCGTCGTCTAAACTGCTCCTTTCAACATTGAGGAAACATTCACCGAAACATCGGTCCTAACCGTAACGCACCCAAAAAAGCGGCGCTGTTCGCCTTGCCCTAGAACGTGAACAAGGTGGAATCAGGTAGAATGGGCCGCTTCCAAACAAGACAGAAATCGGGCCTAGCAAGACGATTCGAGCGTCAGCTCTGAATCCATCCTCGTTAAGAAAGGTTGAACCGTGAAAAAGAAAATGATGGTACTCGCGCTTTGTCTGGCAGTTGCTTCTCCCATGTTCGCTCAGAAGAAAGAAGCTGAGCGACTGGATAATTCGGCCACCGTACTTCGGGAGCTTCTCGTCGGGAACAGTGGTCTCCCTACGAGTATTCTCGACCAAGCGGACTGCGTAGTGATATTTCCCAGTGTCAAGAAAATAGCCGTCGGAATCGGAGGCAGTTACGGCCGTGGCGTATTAATCTGCCGCAACGGCGGAGAAATGAACGGAGATTGGGGCGCTCCGGCAATGTACAAACTTGACCAGGGAAGCATCGGAGTACAACTGGGCTCGACGGCCACTGATTTCGTTCTGGTGGTAATGAACAAAAAGGGCGCCGAGCAAGTCCTAAACGGTAAGACTAAGCTCGGAGCAAATGCGGCGGCGGCGGCCGGCCCCACCGGCGCTCAGGCAACTGGATACAATGCCGCTTCGATGCATGTGGACGTTTTGACGTATTCGCGATCCAAGGGACTTTTTGCTGGCGTGTCTCTAGAAGGCGCCACGATGGATTCCGATGATGATGCTAACAAAGCACTATATGGCAAATCGATCGGCGCGAAGGACATCGTCGAAGGTGGCCAAGCCGTTGTTCCGGCAGCCAAACCGCTAATTGACGAGCTTGATAAGGCTTCAGGCGCGCGCAAGTAGTTGCCTGTGAAGTGAATCCGGGAGATTTTTGAAGAAATCCTGGATATCTTCAAACACGTTCGCTTGGGTACGCCGGGGATAAAATCCCCGGCGTATTAAGCTCCCGCCAATCCCTCCGAATCGCCGCACAAGATTGACTGCCTATAAAATATGACTTATAGTCGTAACCGTCTATCAGTCATCATGAGGAGAGCCGCAAATGAAGTCCTCGATCGCTGTTCGTCCCGCTCACGGCGGCGGGAATTTTTCCCCATCGAATCGTCGTGAGCGTCGTCGCGTCGAGACTCGCGAACGCATCTACCGTGCCGCACTGAGAATTTTTGCGCAACGTGGATATCTCGATACCACGGTGGAAGATATCACCGAGGCCGCCGACGTCGGCAAAGGAACATTCTTCAATTATTTCCCCACCAAGGAACACGTTCTGGCGACCTACGGCGACGAGCGTCTCGCTGCGATTGAACGTGCTTTGAAAAAAGCTCGTACGCTGAATCAATCGGTGCGACCCGTACTTAGAGAGCTCGCCACTGACCTAGCAGGACAGTCGTCGGAAAGCCCCGACTTGCTACGGTCGATCTTCGCGGCGCACCTATCGTGCGCGCCAGTGCGTGCGGAATTGCAAGACCGGCTGCAAAAAGGCCGCCGGCTCTTATCCGAAATCCTGGCAATAGGTCAGGAAAGAGGCGAGATTCGTCGCGATTATTCTGCAGGGGATCTTGCGCGGCTTACTCAACTTACGCTCATGGGTATAACGATAGGCTGGTCGTTGAATCCGGATTCAGTATTGCGAAAATCGGCAGAAGAAGTGTGGGAGCTCTTCTTTCCCAACATTTTTGCCGATACAAGAAAGAAGCGCAAGGCAACCAAGAAACTAACTGCCTGATTTATCGATCGTTGGACCCGAGCTCTATATGATTTTATGAATCTCGCTGCGGCTAATATCATCTTACTTCTAAGAGAATTGGAGAAAACTCCGTGAAACGTAGATTGGCCCTCATTTCCTTTATCATCACGATTGTCTGGACTGCGCATGAAAAGCCGCTTTGGGCTCAACTACCGGCTGGTCCAGTCACAGGGCAGACGGGAAGTCCATCTTCAAATTCCAGCACTAGTACAACCTCATCGATCTATTCGCAACCTGCGGCGCCTCAAAACCAAAGTTCTTTTACTGGTAGCGTTCCATCGAAATTTGTTCCCGGCGTTCTGCCCATATCGCTTGAGGACGCCATCAGTCGCGGGCTCAAACAAAATCTAGGTTTGCTGCTGTCAAGCGAAGACGTTGGTTCAGCACGCGGAGCGCGTTGGCAGCAATTAAGCTCGTTGTTGCCGAACGTGACAACCACAAGCTATGTAGACACATCGCAAATCAATCTGGCTGAATTTGGGTTCAGTTTTAAGATTCCAGGAGTAGCTATTCCTTCGATCGTAGGACCTTTTACTTATTACGATGGTCGCGCGTACGTCACCCAATCTGTCCTAGACTTAAAAGCGATCAATAACACGCATGCCGCGACGGAAAGTCTCAAGGCGGCACAACACACGTTTAAAGATGCGCGTGATCTGGTCGTCTTGGCGGTTGGCTACAATTACCTCCTGGCCATTGCCGACGAAGCGCGCATAGAAACAGCTGAAGCCCAAGTAAACACCGGCCAAGCGCTCTACAATCTAGCTTCCGATCAGCTGAAGGCCGGTACCTCGCCCGCTATTGATGCGCTTCGCGCCCAAGTAGAATTGCAAACGCGCCAACAACAATTGATTCAGGCCAAAAATGATTTAGCAATTCAGAAGTTGACCCTCGCGCGAGTGATCGGACTCGCCCCCGGACAAGGATATGATTTAACGGACAAATCTCCGTACGAACCTCTTGAAGGCCTCGCGGTGGATGAAGCATTGAAGCGGGCATACGCCTCACGTTCGGATTATCAGGCTGCGTTGGCTACGGTGAGCTCCGCGGAATACTCGCGCCGCGCCGCCCAGGCAGGCTATTACCCATCGCTTGCAGCCAGCGGCGATTACGGTCTCGCCGGAACTTATTCAAACTTATTTACTCATGGTGTCTTCGACGTGCGAGCAACACTGACCATTCCGATTTTCCAAGGGAATAAAGTCCATGGAGATATATTGCAGGCCGATGCACAACTTCAGAAAAGTCGCGATCAGCTTGACAACCTGCGCGGGCAGATTGACGCCGATGTTCGTACTGCCCTCTTGAACCTGGAATCTTCGGCGCAGCAGGTTGAAGTAGCCAAGAGCAATGTTGGCTTGGCAGACGAGAGCTTGACGCAATCCCGTGATCGCTTTGCCGCCGGAGTCACCAACACAGTAGAAGTGGTGCAAGCGCAAGAAGCCGTAGCTAGCGCGCACGAAAATTACATCTCTGCTCTTTACAATTACAACTACGCGAAAATTTCCCTAGCGCGTGCGATGGGTTTCGCTGAAGAAGGCGTGAAGCAATACTTTAAAGGAAAATAATAATGGCACAGAACACAGAAGTGGAAGCGCCTAAGAATCCAGCGGACCAAAGCGTCGCGCCTTCTAAGACAGCTGCTACAACCAGTGCACTGCCCTCGGAAACTCACTCAGCGTCGGAACCTCCTCCTTCGCGAGGAAGCAGGTTCAAATCGAATCCGCGCGCTCGTTTTTATGTGATCGCTGTAGTTCTCGTGCTTGTTGTAGCAGGCATCTTCGCTTGGCGCTATTTCCAAAGCTACGAGTCTACTGACGATGCGGAAGTCGATGGCCATCTGATGCCTCTTAGCGCGCGCGTTTCGGGCTACGTTACAAAAGTAAATGTAGATGACAATCAATACGTCACCGCCGGCACGGTGCTGGTTGAAATCGATCCTCGTGACTATCAAGTTGCCGTCGAGCAGGCTAAGGCTGCGCTGGAAGATGCTAGAGCCACAGCGCAAGCTTCGAATTTGAACGTTCCGATTACGAATATAAATACTTCAAGCCAGCTTTCCTCTTCGGAAGCGGACATCGATAACGCAAAAGCCGGGATCGCAGCCGCGCAGCAGCAATATGACGCTGCTCAGGCACAACTTGCCGAAGCTCAGGCAAATAGCACAAAAGCTCAGCTAGACCTCGGCCGCTACAAGCAGCTTGTCGATAAACAGGAAATTTCGCAACAGACCTACGACCAAGCCGACGCGGCTGCAAAAGCGGACGCGGCTGCGGTTGTAGCAGCGCGCTCCTCTGCGGCAGCAGCGGCTCAGCAAGTAACACAGGCCCGCAGCAAGCTCGTTAACGCGGAAGCTGCGCTGCGCGCATCACAAACCGCACCGCGACAAGTTGCTACGTCCGAAGCGCGCGCACTGTCTGCCGATGCTAATGTAAGACAAAAGCAAGCACTTCTCGATCAGGCCGAATTAAATCTTCAGTACACCAAAATCATTGCGCCGGTAAATGGTGTGGTCACGAAGAACGTGGAGGTTGGAATGAACGTACAGCCCGGCCAGCAACTGATTTCCATTGTTCCGCTTGAAGATGTTTGGGTCACAGCGAATTTCAAAGAGACACAGTTGAAAAATATGCTCGTGAGACAACGCGCCAAAATATCCGTAGACTCCAACGGCCGAACCTACAATGGACACGTCGATAGTTTTGCCAATTCCAGCGGCGCACGCTTGAGCTTGCTGCCTCCAGAGAACGCAACCGGTAACTACGTTAAGGTCGTTCAGCGCATACCTGTAAAAATCGTCCTGGAGCCAGGACAAAACAAAGATCTTTCGCTGCGGTTAGGAATGTCTGTGGAAGCCAAAGTTTACGTGAAGTGACCTCAGCGAACCCATGGCATCTGAGGCATATCAACGTCCGCCGGTAAATCCTTGGATTATCGCGCTCACTGTAACGCTAGCGACATTCATGGAAGTGCTAGACACCAGTGTCGCGAACGTTGCGCTTCCTCACATTGCAGGAAGTCTTTCCGCCGGCCAAGATGAAAGCACGTGGATTTTAACGTCCTATCTGGTCTCGAACGCCATTGTTCTGCCGATGAGCGGTTGGTTTTCCCAAATGATCGGCCGCAAGCGCTTTTACATGTCTTGTGTGGCGATTTTCACGATCAGCTCATTTCTATGCGGATTGGCGCCCAGTCTCGGGATGTTGATATTTTTTCGAGTGTTACAAGGCGCAGGTGGTGGAGGCCTTCAGCCAAGCGAACAGGCCATTCTTGCTGACACATTTCCACCCGCCAAGCGCGGAATGGCATTCGCAGTTTACGGCATGGCGGTTGTGCTTGCTCCGGCGATTGGCCCTACTTTGGGTGGATGGATCACCGACAATTTCGATTGGCGTTGGATTTTCTTCATCAATATACCAGTCGGAATTATTTCTCTTCTTCTAACGAACCGATTAATTTCCGATCCGCCCTATATGAAGGAGGGAAAACGTACCGGTTTCAAGATCGACTACATCGGATTGGGATTGCTGGCCCTGGGTCTCGGCGCCTTGCAGGTTGTGCTGGATAAAGGCCAACGGGACGACTGGTTCGGATCACATTTCATTGTGATTATGACGACGATCAGCGTAACGGCTTTGTTAGGCGTTTTGATCTGGGAGTGGTACCACAAGGATCCCATCATTGACCTCCATCTCTTTAAAGACCGCTCATTTGCCATCGGAAATTTGTTGATGTTCATGGTCGGCTTTGCGCTTATGTCCAGCACCGTATTGCTACCGCTTTTTATGCAGACAATTATGGGCTATACGGCGGAAAAAGCTGGGCTGGCATTGATGCCTGGAGGATTTGCCATACTGATCGCGATGCCGGTGGTGGGATTTCTTCTAGGACGATATGATGCACGGCGGCTTCTGCTCTTCGGCATGTGTATGCTTTCTTTCGCCCTATTTCACATGACCCGGTTTGACACCGCGATAGATTTCCGGACTCTGGCAACCGCACGTGTATTCCAAGCTATCGGTCTCGCGTTTCTATTCGTTCCCATCAATACCGCTGCGTATGCCTTCCTCCCAAAAAATAAAACGAACGCAGCTTCCGGTCTAATCAACCTCGCGCGGAATATAGGCGGCAGCATCGGAATTTCGCTTGTCACGACAATGCTCGCGCGTCGCGCTCAGTTCCACCAAGCCAGCCTGGCCAATAACATTCACAAGGGTAATCCGAGTCTACAAGCGATGATCTCGGCTACCACCCAGATGCTGATGTCGCGCGGTTCGAGTGCTTATCAGGCTTCTCACCAGGCCTACGCGCTCGTTGCAAATATGCTCGATCAGCAAGCGACCATGCTTGCTTACATCGATAATTTCTGGCTCCTGGCCGTCGCGGTGCTGGTCATGATTCCCTTCGTGTTCCTGATGAAGAAAGTTAAGCCCGGAGGCCCAATCGCAGTACACTAGGGTTTCCGGAGGGTGCGGTGCAGGTCCGAACTATCACCGTCGAACGCGAATACGGGAGTGGCGGCGCGCTGATTGCTCGCCGGCTCGCTGAACACTTGGGTTGGAAACTGTGGGATGAAGAACTTACCGCGGAAATCGCGCGTCTCGCCAAAGTGGACCAGAAAGCCGCCAGGCTGTGCGACGAACGCGTGGACCCCTTGATTTACCGGCTGTTTAGGGTTTTCGCACGAGGAAGCTACGAAAGAGCGCTGCCCCTGGAAGGGGTCTCTTCCAGATTCGATGCGGATCAGATGGTGGCTATGCTGCAGGAAGTGATCGAGGATGTCGCATCGCGCGGAAACTGCGTCATTGTCGGTCGCGGCGCACCTTACATTTTGCGCGCTCATCCGGACGCTTTTCACGTTTTCATCTATGCGCCGCGAGATGAAAAAATCCGCCGCATCAGAACACTCGGGAAGAGCGAGAAAGAGGCCGCTCAATTGGTTTCCGAGGTGGACGCCGAGCGCGCTTCATTCATTCGCCACTATTTCGGCGCGGAGTGGCCCTGTCGAGCGCTATACAACGCAATGATTAACTCGAAATTCGGAGACGAGTGCGTAATTGAGATGATTCTGCAACATATTGCTGCGCTTGAGAAATTCCAGACTCCGCAGGTTGCCGGCGTCTAACTTTTCGTCCCTGCTGTATTTTCCCTGCTGGTACTGCGTCAACACGCCCGATTAAGAAGGCGCACAGACATAGCACCGAGAGAAGCATAGTGAACGTGGATACATGTTTTAGCTTAACGCCTCGCACGGATTTGGGATTCGCAAGCAAAATAAGAACATCCGGTTGTGGCTGCACCTCAAAGTTCCCTACACTACGGCTTCGCCTTTTCGCTTTCATTCGGGTCATTGCGTGATTCCCCCTTGTCAGACGAGCTGCATTTGCGGCGATTTCCAAGCCCTCGATGTATCTGCACGTGTGCGCACACCGAGCTCATATTTACGGCGCACTTTTTCCACGCGTGCGGCGATTTCCTTCCGGTAAAATTTGGGGATATTTTCATATCTCCCGTACCATGCGCGATATTGCTTTGATAACTTTGGAAACTTCTCATCGAGAAAAGGCATGAACTGCTTCAACGAGGCGGGCATGAGGAATAACACGCGTCCCGCGAGCCATTGTGCGCCTGCATCCCGCGCGCCGCGCGCCAGGGCGTCCAGGTCTTCTTCAGAATCCGTTATACCGGGCAGAATCGGCATGGCTAACACACCCGCCGAAATTCCTGCCTCGCGAAGCTTACTAACAGCCTGAAGGCGAAGATCCGGTCGCGGAGCACGCGGTTCCAGCATTCGTGCGAGGCGCACGCGTATCGTCGTAATGCTCATATTCACCGTGATCGAAGACCGGTCCGCGATACGCCGCAGCAAATCAATGTCGCGAACTACCTGATCCGATTTCGTGGTAATCGAAAGACTCAGCCCTTCGCGTTGCACCATTTTTTCAAGTATGGCGCGCGTTCCTCCGAACTCGCGCTCCGCCGGTTGGTAGGGATCGGTGGCCGTGCCGATTGCAATCTGTTCTCCCCAGATTTTCTCGGTAGAGAGATCACGATCCACCAGTGCACCGGCATCCTTCTTTACATAAATCTTCGTCTCGAACTCGCCGCCATCAATATCCATATATTCGTGTGTGTAGCGCGCGTAGCAATATTTGCAGCCGAACTCGCACCCGCGGTAAGGATTTACCGTCCAGCGGAACGGCACGTTCTCTGAATCGCAGTGGTTCAGGATTGATTTGACGGGAAGAAGGAAATATTCCGTTCCGCGCTTGGTTTCAGCACGTAAAGAGGAAGCGGCGAGGCGTGCAATGCCGACCAGTTCCGTAGCGGGCTTCGTTCGGAGCGGTGATTCCGACTCTGTCGGAACCGGCTCCGGGGGCGCGGAAGCGTCACTCGGTTGCTCACAGGTGCCGTGGCGAGCGGCTGTGGGGAAAAGGGTGAGACTGGTCTGTTCCGGACCTTGCCTTCGACGCCGGAGCGTCGCTGGAGTAGATCGGAAAATGGGAGAAGTGGCCATTGAAGCCTCGCCGTCACGAGCTGCATTCTATTCGCCTTTTGTTCGCTATGTCAAGAACTATTATTCGCTTTATTTTCGCCTGTACGCACAGTCAAGGCCACTATGGAAACGCCGCATCCGAGTCAAATTCAGCGAAGGATTCCCTCCGCTATACTGAAATTGAACCCCCGGAGTGCGCCATGGCGGAAGTCGGAATTCTCATAATCGATGACGACGTAGTGAGCCAGCGCGCGCTTAAAAACGTTCTCGACTCTGAAGGCTGGCGTGTCCGTATTGCCCCTCTTGCTTCGCATGCCATGGCGGAGTTGGCTAGCGGCCAATGGAATCTCGTCATCGTGAATATCGCGCTCACCGACGTGCGCGGCCAGCTTTTCTCCATATTGAAGGAACTAGCGCAAACAGAATCCAATCCAGCTCCGCAAGCCGAGAATCAGGCTCCTCCAAAGCGCATCCGCGTGCTTTTTCTGGTCCCGCTGCTCGCTGCCAAGCATGCACAGCCTGTCCTCGAACAGGAGGGGCTTCCCTACTCGCTGAAGCCGTATCATCTTCACGATTTCCTCGAAAAAGTGAGCGAGCTGCTGGTCGAATCCGGAGCGCTGGCCGAACCTATTCGCAGCATGGGAGATTTTTCTGCTGTCAAAAAACGCCAGCGTAAAAATCATAATTCAGGGGTTAGCCGCAGAGGCACCATGTTCGCATCACGCGAGGATTATCAAATGTCGGAAGAAGAACTGGTCGAATTTGAGAAGCAGGAAGAAGAAGATCGAAAGAAGCGGGAGAAAGAATTGCACGATCGCCAGCACCTCGGATAGTCGCGAGTGTTACAGGCCAAGCAGCATCTCATTCCTTCGATTTGTCCCGATACGGCCGCACCTCACTTCGGTCCGACGTCTTCGCCAGGAGTTCCGCAATCGTATTCTTAAAAACTGGATGCCGAGTTTCTGAAGCGATCTCGGCAAACGGCACAAGTACGAATTGCCTTTCTGCCATGCGCGGATGAGGAATCACGAGATGATCCGTGCGTACCACTCGGTCGTCATACAATAAAATATCCATATCGATCACGCGGGGTCCTCGCAACACCCGCCTTCGACGCCCCAGCCAGCGCTCGATGTCCAACAGCGTGTGCATCAATTGCGGGGGAAGAAGCTTCGTCTCTGCTTTTATTACACAATTCAAAAACCAGGTCTTCGAACTGGTTTCAACAGGTTCGGTTTCATAAAGGGACGATTCCTGAATAACGTCCACGCCATGCTCCGCGAGAGCCGCAATAGCGCGAGCGATGTACTGCGCCCGGTCTCCTTTATTTGAACCCAGAGATAGATAGATTGCCGCCATAGCCGCGACTAATAATAAGCCGTGAACGAACGAAATACAGAGATTGTGTTCAGCTGAATAGTCCAGGTTGGCGGCGAGGTTCATCTAGACCGAAGTGTTTATAGGCGAGAGCGGTAGCCACGCGGCCTCGTTGCGTGCGGTCTAGCAGTCCTAGTTGCATCAAGTACGGTTCGTAAATTTCCTCGATGGCATCTTCTTCTTCGCTTAGCGAAGCTGCGATCGTATTCAATCCGACCGGGCCACCGGAATATTTCTGAATGATCGTCAGCATTAAATTGCGATCCACTTCGTCGAGTCCGTGCTCATCTATTCCCAGCATAGCAAGCGCGTCGCGGGCCACCGCGTTGTTGATGTGTCCTTTCGCGCGAACTTCGGCGAAATCGCGAACTCTTCGCAGCAGGCGGTTTGCAACACGCGGCGTGCCGCGACTGCGGCGCGCAATTTCGCGCGCTCCTTCTTCATCCATTTTGATACCTAGAATGTTTGCCGAGCGCTGAACGATCTGCAGGATATCTTCGGCGGAATAAAATTCAAGCCGATGCACAATCCCGAAACGCGAACGTAAAGGCGCCATGATCAACCCAGCGCGCGTGGTCGCCCCGATTAACGTGAACTTGTTCAACTGATAAGGATGCACGCGCGCGCCGGGCCCCTGGCCGATGATCAGGTCCACGCGAAAGTCTTCCATCGCTGGGTACAGTATCTCCTCGAGGGCAGGCTGTAGCCTGTGAATCTCGTCCAGGAAGAAAAAATCGCGCGGATCGAGAGAAGTGAGCACGGCCGTAACATCGCCTTTTTTCTCCAGCAGCGGGCCGGACGTGATCTTGATGGCTGAACCCATTTCATTGGCGAGAATCTGCGCGAGCGTCGTTTTCCCCAATCCTGGCGGACCGTAAAGCAGAACGTGATCGAGCGCCTCTCCGCGATTTCTCGCCGCATCTACTGCAATCTTCAAATTTTCCTTCACACGCGACTGCCCTATGAAATCTTCCATGCGCTTGGGGCGGACGCTGGCCTCAATGCGCGCGTCTTCATCCAGCGCTTTCCCCGAAATAATACGATTTCGTCCGTCGGTTATCTTATCCGCCAAAGAATCCTCGTAGTTATTGCCAATGCAGCGTGCACTCTTGCGCACGAAATTTCAATCATTCCTCTCGACCAGCGCGGACAGCTTTTTTCATAGATGTACCGCCCAGAATTTGAAGTGCAGCGCGCAAAACTTCCTCAAAATCACTAGTGGACTTTATTCCGGCCTTTTCAATGGCGCTCTCCACCGATCGCATGTCGTATCCAAGGTTGACCAGCGCCGAGGCAACATCCGATTCCAGTTGCGAGCGCGTTGCGGGCTTTCCGGCTTGCGGTACATCTACGACTGCTAATTTATCTCGCAATTCCACAACGATGCGTTCCGCCGTTTTGCGGCCTACGCCGGGAATGCGAACCAGCTGAGCTAAATCGCCTTTGCGCACCGCGGGAATCAGTTCTTCGAGACTCATGCCTGAAAGAATTTTCAAGGCGAGCGATGGCCCTACACCAGAAGCGGAGATCAGGAGCTCGAAACACTGTTTTTCACGAGAAGTAGAAAAACCGTAAAGCGCGAGCTGGTCTTCTCGCACGTGGGTATGAATCAGCAGTGTCGATTCGCTGTGAAGAGCGCCCAAGGTGGAAAATGTCGAAAGGGGAATAATCACTTCGTAGCCCACTCCCGCCACATCCATCAGCACTACATTGGGACGTTTTTCAATCAGCTTTCCGCGCAGTGATCCAATCATATCGAGCGATTATTGATTAGCCTCGTTAGAGTGTCAACGCAACTCCATTTTTGACCCGGGCTGCGAGATGGCATTGGGAACGAAGCTAAAGGTGATTCGTCTGACTTTCGGGAACTAATTGCCGTATTCGCCCGTACATGTAATCAGCCATCGCCGCACTCCGGCGCGCGTGTGTCCGTTCGCGGCCAACTTGCGTGTCCTAGCGAATCCCGCCCCTCCAGATAAATCTCAGACTGAAACAGTTGCGTAATCTCATCGCATACGAATATTCATAAGAACTTGTCTTTTCACAAAATTGTCCTGGTCAATTGTTCGATATGGGGATGAACAGTGTTCGTTTTCGCACGACATCAGAATTGGAAAACACAAATAAAAATAATTGTGAATTTATTGTCGCCATTGCTTTCGACGCGATTACCACTACGTCTAAGTGCGTGCAAGGGGCGAGTGAGATTCAAAGTCGGATTTAAGGAGGAACTAAAATGTCGCGTCGCAAAATGAATGGTGTGCTAACCGTACTTGCGGCTCTGGCGCTCGTGTTGTCAATCGCAACTCACACAACCCCAGCGAAAGATGCCAAATCGACTGTTACTCCAATCGTCAAGTCGGATGTAAAACTGCTGAAGGCGGCCACGCTGGGTGGTTCTGACCTTAAGGCTGGAGATTATTCCGTGACCGCTGATGACACGCACGCCAAGTTTTCAAAAGGCGGGAAAGTGGTAGCGCAAGTTCCCATCCAATGGAAAGACGAAAGTGGCAAAGCGAAATTCACCACCGTCGTCGTTGATGGAAATCAGATTAAGGAAATCCACTTCGGCGGAAAAATGAAGTACGTGGAGGTTGCTCAATAACGAAAAGCGAAGATCCGTGAGCGGGCAGCAGCCAGACCAGCTTCTGCCCGCCTTCTTTCCGATCGGAAAACTTGAAAGATCCGAAGGAAGAACAGCCTACCGCCGCGAACGATCCTGCCTCACCGCTTCATCCACCAGAGATTCCAGTTCGCGTCGGGTCAAATTGATGCGCTCTGTTTCCACAGTTTCGGAGGTAACCGGCGATTCCGGACCCAAATTGGATGCCGTTTGCAAACCGTAACGGGCGCGCGCCGCAAATAATTTTTCCACGTCGCATCCTGACAAAAGCACTTGTTTACCCAACATCTGTGTGACGAGCGCGACACGCGCGAAATGCTCAGTAGTTTCCATTCGGAAGAAAGCCTTCAACAGATCCGGGCCATAGGTCACCACTCCGTGGTTTGCCATTAGGATAGCGTCGTAGCCCTGCACTAGTGGCTCGATTGCTTCTATCAACTCTGATGTTCCCGGCGTACCGTAGCGAGCCACCGGGACGCATCCCAGCGAAAGCACCAATTCGCATAACAAGGCTTTATTTAGAGGAATGCCTGCAGCGGCATATCCGGTCGCGACCGGAGGGTGCGCGTGGCATACAGCGTTTATGTCTGGACGCCGCCGATAAACCAAAAGATGCATTCCCAACTCGGATGAAGGGTTCCGCCGGCCATTGACCTTTTTGCCTTCAAGATCAGTCACCACTAGATCGTCCGGCGTCATCATGCCCTTGCAAAGTCCCGTTGGTGAAGTGAGGACATGATGAGGGTCTAGACGAAGCGAAATATTTCCATCCGTCGAAGCTACATAACCGCGATCGTGAATCCACCGCCCCACAGCACAAATGTCTCGACGGTGTTCGTCTTCTGTCTTCAGAGCGCCCGGCGAAATGGAATCAGGATACATCGCTGCCTCCAGGTTAAAAGACTTGGCCAATCAATTTAGGCGTAAATCCCGCGAAGCCTTAGTGCGCGCGCTACACGGTCAATCGCCACAATATAAGCAGCGATTCGATTATTCACGCGGTGCGTTTCGGCGAAGCGTACCACTTGTTCGAAACTATGGTCCATGACATCTTGCAGGCGTTCGTTCACTTCATTTTCCCGCCAGAAAAACCCCTGGCGATCCTGCACCCATTCGAAATAACTAACCGTAACCCCGCCTGCGTTCCCGAGAATGTCCGGAACAATAAAAATCCCCTTATCCTCGATGATCGAGTCTGCGTGCGAGGTCGTCGGTCCATTAGCCCCTTCGCAAAGAATCTTGCAATCTACGCGACCGGCATTTTGTGTTGTAATCTGATTTTCGGTAGCGGCTGGCACCAAAATATCGCAGGGATGAAACAAAACTTCTTGCGCCGTCATTTTAGCTCCCCCGCCGGGAAATTCTGGCAGAGGTTTGCGCTGGCCGTAGACCCAGTCAATTACCTTCGGAATATCGAACCCTTTTTCGTTGTAGAGCCCCCCGTGAATGTCTGCGATCCCGATAATTTTGTACCCCGCTTCATGCATTAATATCGCGGCTTGGGAGCCAACGTTGCCGAAGCCCTGAATGATCACGCGGCAGCCTTCGCGCTTCATTTTCAGTTTTGCGAGCGCGTTGTTGCAACAAATCATTAACCCGCGGCCAGTGGCTTCTTTGCGTCCCTGCGAGCCACCCAATTCGAGCGGCTTGCCGGTAACCACCGCCGTGGTCGCCTGGCGCACATGCATAGCATATGTATCCATTACCCACGCCATGGTCTGCTCATTCGTTCCGATATCGGGCGCAGGAACGTCACGCTCGGGCCCAAACCATTCGCTCAATTCAGCGGTGTAACGTCGAGTGATGCGCTCAAGCTCCGTTTTCGAAAGTTTGCCGGGATCGCAAATAACTCCGCCCTTCGCGCCCCCGAACGGGATATTCACCACGGCACATTTCCAGGTCATCCACGTAGCTAGTGCGCGAACTTCATCGAGAGAAACGTCAGGAGCGAACCTTATGCCGCCCTTGCCCGGTCCGCGAATCGTTGAGTGCAGAACTCGATAACCGATGAAAACTTCTAGTCGTCCAGTGTCAAGTGGCACCGGAATGTAAACCGTGATTTCTTTGCTGGGATACTTCAGATAACGATAAAGCCCGTCTTCCAGCCCTAACTTCTGCGCAGCAATTTCAAAGCGGGCCTCGGCGGATTTATAAACGTTCAGTTCTTCCTGCGAAACCGCTGACATGACAACCTCCAGAATTGCTCGACCGCTATGAATTTAATTATAAGTCGCGTGGGCTTCACTTTACGACACTAGAGCCTCGTGCAGCACCTCGAACGGCGGCGGCCAGTATACGAACACGGGCCAGTCGGCGCAAGAAAAGCATTTTGATTTAGGTTGGCGTCCGGATCACAAATAGTCTAATTGCGCGGTTGAGGCTTTACAAACTGATCAAGCAGAAGCCGGGCTAGCCGCCCTTGATCGTGCCTTACAACTCCACGGTCGTGTAGCAGGTCGCCAGTAACATAGCGAAGTTTCATGCGGTCCAGTTCATCAAATGATGGATCCACAGGCTCGGCATACTGCGCGCGGTAACGACGCAACAGGCTCGAGGGAACACGCGAACGGTTGATCACCACAAAATCGAAGAGATCCTTGCCCGTGTGGTCGCAAATTGCGCGGATATGGTCGGCGACCGAGTAGTGCTGCGTCTCCCCGGGTTGCGTCATCAGATTGGCAATGTAAACGCAAGTGGCGCGCGAGCGTTTGATGGCTTGGACAACTTTCTCAATCAAAAGATTCGGAATGATGCTGGTGTAAAGAGAACCCGGCCCCACAAGAATCAAATCCGCAGATCCAATCGCTTCCAAAGCCTCGGGGAGTGCCCGGACTCGCCGAGGCACCAACCGTAGCTTGCGAATGGATTTTCGCGAGCGAGAGATTTTTGTTTCACCATGGACGATTTTTCCGTTCTCGAGTTCCGCTTCCAACGTCACATTTTGGGCGGTGGAAGGGAAAATTCGCCCGCGAATAGCCAACACTTGCGCCGAAACCCTTACTGCCTCAGGAAAATCTCCAGTGACGTTTGTCAGTGCCGTAAGAAAAAGATTGCCGAAGCTGTGCCCGGCCAAACCGCGTCCGGCAGGAAAACGATACTGAAACAATTTTCCGAGAAGATGTTCGTCTTTCGAGAGCGCGACCATGCAGTTGCGAATGTCGCCTGGAGGGAGCACACGATACTCTCGGCGTAGGCGTCCAGAGCTGCCGCCATCATCAGTTACAGTTACGATGGCCGCAAGATCCGAGATTGGTCGGCCGACTTTATCCTTTTTCGATGAGGCCACAAATTCTTTCAGCCCACGAAGCACCATAGAAAGGCCGGTGCCTCCACCTAAAGCGACAACGCGGACGGGCCGAACAGGCTGGTTCACTGAATTTTCATGGGTAGCAGAAGACTAGTTTGCAGATCCGTCTCTTTCGGGGTAAAGCAGCTCGGTGAAGCGCGGGTCTTCCTGCAAGAAGGAAAAATCCTCGTCGTTGCGAGCGTGGTAGCGATTCTCGGGACGCAATTGAATTGCAACCTTTAGATTTTGCATGGCGGATTCCGCCTCCCCGGTCAGACAATCGAGGGCGGCCATGGCGTAAACGATGTGGTCCGCTTTGGGCGCAGCTTTTCGGGCGCGGTCCAGATGCTCGCGCGCCTCGTCCCAACGGCCAAGATTCATCAGCGCGACACCCTGCGTATAGTGTTCCTCGGCCGACTTAAGCGGAGGGATTGGCGGGCGGGTGATTCGCTGCTCGCAAATGCGCATATGAACCTGAGCCCGGTCACCCAATTCTTTGCTGGGACCTTCCAGGACGCGTTCAAGAGATTGTTTGGCGCGCTGGAACTTTTGTTGCTGAAAATGCTTCAAACCCTCCTCGTAGAACTTCAATTGGGCTTGTTTGGCTGGCGCGTCGGGGTCCGGTGGGACAACAATCTTTCTCTTGGATGCCTTCATCACCTTCTTTTTCAATAACTTATGGCTCGCCTGCGCATTCGCTGAGGTGCGTACTGTGCGACGCTTCACTGGCACCCTCCGGAAGAAATCATACGCGAACATAGCAAAGTCCCCGAGGCGCGTCAATGCACGGAAATTTGCCTCGTAATAGCCTCCGCCTACAAAATGACGTAAGTAACTTCTGGTTTTGCGTTTTTAGAGCCGCAATTCTCCGGCATCTATAACAGGGTGAACATATATAATGCTTCCGGGGCGCGTGGAGGAATCATTCATGAAGCAGATGCAACACCGCATGATCTCGGCTGGTCTTCTCATTGGGTTGTTTATTGGAATTCTCGCCGTGCGCGCCGAGAGCCCCAAAACGGAAATGGTCAAATTTCCGAGCGGCAAAGATACTATCGACGGTTTTCTGGCAGTCCCGGAAAAACCCGGCCGCTACCCAGCCGTCATTGTTATCCACGAATGGTGGGGATTGAACGATTGGGTAAAGGAGCAAACGCAAAAAATCGCGGAGCAGGGCTACGTGGCGCTGGCCGTGGACCTTTACCGGGGAAAAACCGCGACCGATCCGAATGAAGCGCATGAATTGATGAGGGGACTGCCTCAGGATCGCGCCGTGCGTGACATGCAGGCCACATACGATTATCTTTCCACGAGAAAAGATGTGAACGGACGCATCGCTTCAGTCGGATGGTGCATGGGCGGCGGTTATTCCTTGCAACTTGCGATACATCAGCCGCACCTGGCAGCTTGCGTGGTTAATTACGGCGCGCTACCCACGGATCCCAACGATCTCCAACAAATTGCTGCGCCGATTCTCGGGAATTTTGGTGCACAAGATCACGGAATAACTCCAGCAGACGTCAAAGCTTTCCAGAAAAGTATGACAGGCATAGGCCGTTACGTGGACATCAAGATCTACAACGATGCAGGTCACGCCTTCGAAAACCCAAATAACCAGACCGGCTATCGACCCGAAGACGCCGCGGATGCCTGGGCCCGCACGGTTGCCTTCCTCAAGAAAGCCCTGAGATAAAAACCCGTCTTGCCAGTGCAACTTATTGCAGAGTCTCCCGACGATAGAGTTCCGCCGTGTGCCACACCGTTGCAACCACAACCATAAGGCCCATAACGGTTATCGCAATTACGCCGGCGAAATCGAGGAGTCTCCAGGACACTCCGGGCACTCTCATATTTGGACGTAACCACAAGACGAAGTTAGCAAGCGCCAGCAAAACTCGGATTTCCGTTGGCCCGAACTTGGCGAAAGAAAGCCGGAAAACTCCGAGCGTATAAGACGCTAAGTAAGTCTCAATTGAAAGAAGTAGGAAAGCGATGAGCATACCCATGGCAATCCTCCAATCGACATAACCGGAGAGTCCGAGACCAGTCATCAAAAATAATGCTCCAAACGAGTCAACTATATGGTCAACGTAAAAACCGTAGCGAGGGCGCTGACGGTTTCTTACGCGCGCCAAAGTTCCATCAAGACTATCTCCAAACCAGTTCAGCAAGAGGCAAACTGTAGCTAGTAGCAGTCCGATGGGACGCCAGCGCGCTAACAAATAACTGCAGCCTGCCAGAAACATAGCTGCGAATCCGAGAAGAGTCAGTTGGTCAGAGCTAACCCACGAAGGCATGCGGCAGGCCATCCAAAGCAATGCTTTCCGTTCCAATCCTGATGTCATGCTCTCTTGAATACGCGTTGCATTAGCAAAGCTCTTCATAGTCTCTTGCGTTCCCTCTGTAATTGGGCTCTCAGTGGGTTTTTGGGAAGAAAGTCTAGTTTCGACAGCTGTTTCTGTTAGCTTCATTATGTTTTCCTTTGAAAACGACCGACGCAAGCGCCACTATGCGTCGCTGCCAGACACAAACTCAATGACCTGGACCTCAATTCAGATGGCCAGAACATCATTTCGTAAAGCTCTTGAAATCAGTTGGTTGATGAGTATTCTCCGTTAGAATGAAACCGCTGAGAGACTTGCCTTGATCGAGCCTGAGCGCGAATCACAAAAGCTTCGTTTCGGCGTGTTTGAGTTCGACAACGCCAGCGGCGAGTTGTATAGGGACGGGAAAGTCCAGCCTCGGATTCGAGAACAAGCGCTTCAAATATTGCTAATGCTTTTGAAACGCCCAAGGGTCCTTGTAACGCGAGAGGAACTGCGCGATCGCCTTTGGTCGTCTGATACTTTTGTCGATTTTGATCATGGTTTGAATACTTCGATAAATCAGTTACGTAGCGCCTTAGGAGATTCGGCGGCGAATCCTCGCTTCATACAAACCTTGCCTCGCCGCGGCTACCGTTTTATTGCTCCGGTTGAAATCATGCCGAACTTGAGCCCACGAATTGCGCATGACTCGACGGCTGCCGACATGGGAAGTTCGGATCAATCAGAAGGAACTGCGTCGCGGGATTCTAGCTCATCAATATTGAGCGATGCTCGTGAACTACCTTCTGTCTCTAGAAGGTTAGTGCTGATTCTATTTTCCCTGATCCAAATAATGTATCTCATCTTCTACATCGTTGCGCTAACGCGAGTTTACCAAGTCGAGTCAATCCTTTCGCATCCACAAATTCCATCTCTTTCGATCTTGATTGCGCTAATTGTTACGGCAGCTATGGGCATACCGATTCGTCTTTATCTGCTCGCAGCGACGGCGTTCCACTATGGCGGATTGAACACTAAATTCAAGAAACTTTTTCCGTTTGTGCTTCCTCTCGACGAACTCTGGGCTCTTACTCCCTTCTTAATTATTCACCGCATAGGTTTCGGCTTGGCGTTAGCTGCGACCGCCGCACTTCTGTATTTGCCATTCTCCCAGCGGTCTCTGCTGCTCATGGGTTTCTTAGTCAAAAAACCTTTGATCGAACAGTGAGCGCAGCCCGACGCCCCATTCAGCTGTGTTAGAATATGAATAAGTCAGTAGGCCCGTAGCTCAGTTGGCTAGAGCGCCACCTTGACACGGTGGAGGTCTGCGGTTCGAGCCCGCACGGGCCTACCATTTCCCTCAACAACTTGCGGACCAGGCTTCGGAGGCACAGCAGTATTTGTGTCGTGGTTTGTGCCATAACCCCCGTCGAACCTCCACTGCTGAGCGCATTGGGAGCGCGGCGTTTCGCATCGAGCCGAACGTGAGAATAATGCGCCAGCATCTTCGGCGAGACGGGACCCGCTATCGCCATCACAGTTTGATCGCTTGCTTGGGACTCAGCTAGCTCGGTGATCGCATAATGCCGCAGATCGGTGGAAGCCCAGCCCGGCCAGAGGACTCTTGATTTCGTGGATGTCGGCCCCGCACTTCTCATTGCAACATTTCTCGGCTGGATTCTGTAACTGGTTGCACGCGGGACAGTGAACTGCGCGCGTCAGCTTGCGCCACGCCGTGCGCCAAGTGCCATTGCTCGCCCAACATCGCGACGCTCTTTCAGCGGGTGAATGTCTTCGGCGACAATGTGCCAACGCTTTGCCCGCTTCAGGATGCGGCGTATCGAGCCCATCTCCATGTTCACGTAGGCTGATCCTGTTCCGCTCTTGGCACGCGACTCCCGGTAGGCCAGCAAGTGCTCCGTCGTGATACGCGCCAGAGACATTGCCCCGAAGAAGCGCGAGGGCTGAACTAACAGTTGCCGCTCTTTCTTCAAGCTTCGGTCAGACAATTCCAGTTTGCGGCTGTCGATATAGCGCAGCAAGGAGTTCTCTGTCGCGGACTCCAACCCAAGAAAAATTCATTTCACCCGCGCCCGAAACAGCGTGCAACTGCGGCCAACTTCGGTATCGCGCCGGCGCTGCTTGGACCTGTCGCAAGCTGCGTTTTACCTTGGCGGGAAGTGCTTTCGTCGCACCGATTGCGAAAGGCGACCAACACATTCCTCGCCATTTACTCCGTGCCCTCGAAACCTTCAACGCGCTTGGCATCGCGTTCGTGAGCCGGTTAGATCAGTAGGTTTACTGTCCACAAATCAGATGTTCTTTGGTTCACGCCTAAGAAAGGACAATTGGAAGAGTTTGTAGTTACCGAAATACTTGCTG
>Ga0209009_1000090_pt1 | contig 38382 bp, 38 predicted proteins | sample BlaSpr_A8_OM3_M2_FD_187979 | JGI IMG/M metagenome (GOLD analysis project Ga0209009, IMG submission 187979) | Forest soil microbial communities from Thunder Bay, Ontario, Canada - Black Spruce, Ontario site 2_A8_OM3_M2 (SPAdes) (version 2) | ecosystem: Environmental > Terrestrial > Soil > Boreal... | reverse complement strand
GGGTTCGAAGTAACGGTGGCAGATAGCCACCACCGTAGCCGTGGACGAGGTCGTCGCAGATCGTCAAGCCCTGGGCGTCGATCAGCGATGCCGCCTCGACGACCGCCGCCACGGAAATCCCGGGCGCGATGGTGCGGGCGACCTCGTGAAAAGCCTGCCAGGCGACGTCGTGCAGTCTCCGGTAGGTCTCGGTAAGCTCCGCCTCGACCGTCACCGTCCGGAGAACCTGTCCCGAGTAGGCGGTGTAGGCCGCGCTGAGCTCGAGAATGATCGCGTCGCCGGGTTGAAGTCGACGGTTGGTGAGGTCCTGCTGCGGCACGATGCGGTCGGGATTGGCCATCGGCGTCGAGCTCAAGTAGAGGAAGTGCGGCTGGCCACCGGCGCGGATCGCGGCGGCAGACGCTTCCGCCTGCAGCTCGAGCTCGGTAATGCCGGGCACGGCCGCGCCAACCAGCGCGTCCAACGCCTGGTCGGTAATCGCCGCGGCGCGCGTCATCCACTCGAGCTCTTCCTCACTCTTGACCAGCCGCAGCCGGAGAAAATCCGCCGTTGCATCGACAAAGGTCCGGTCACCAAGGCGACCAATCAGCCGCTGCTGCTCGACGTACGGCACCGACCCAACCAGCCCCACCCGGAGGGTGGGTGGCATAGCAGCGAGCTCATCCGCCACCGCGTCGACCGAGTGCGTCCCGCCCCAACGGACCTCGGCACGGGCGACACGCTGCGCATGTGGCACGTGATTGAAATATTGGACGAACAGCATCGGGTCGCCGCCGGGCTTCCACACCACGTAGGCGTCCTGGTGGCCGAGGAATCCCGTCAGGAAGTGGATCTGCGCCTGCCCCTGCCTCGCATTGGCCGAGGTGCCGAAGACGACGATGACATCGAGACGCTGATCGGCGCAGAGTTGGTCGACGGCGCGGCGCCGTCGCTCCCACTCGGCGTCGGAGAACCCCCCACCCCTACCCTCCCCCGCAAGGGTGGAGGGAGCATCAGCCAAGCTTCTCTTTCAGCCAATCGGCCATCAGTGGCCGGTACTTGTAAGAAATGTTGTTGCAGACGTGCGTCCCGTCCGGGTACATCACCAGCGTTGCGTTGGGGGCCTCCCGCGCGATCCGTTCGGCGTCCGCCGGCGGAAACAGGCCGTCCTTGGCGCCGTGGATGACGAGCAGCGGCTGGGTGACCTTGTCGAGCACGCCCTCGAGATTGAGCGTGTAGGCCTTGCGCCTGGCTTCGGCCTCATCCGCGGACTTTGTATAGAAAATGTACCCGCCCCTGGTCAGGGGATTGAGGTTGTCCCAGCAGTCCCCCAGGTTGTAGGGCCCCGATAGTCCGACGACCGCCCGTAACCGCTTTTCGTAGGCCGCCGCGTGTGGACCGTAGATCGCGCCCATGCTGATCCCCATCAGCCCGATCCGATTGAGGTCGGCGCCCAGATCGCGTTGCTCCAGCGCATCGATCACGGGCGTAATGACCGATTCCCAGTTGACCCGGATCGGGAAGTGCACTGAGTTCTCCGACTGACCGGGGCCGTCGATCGTCAGGGTCGCCATCCCGCGTCGCAAGAACTCCTCCTCGATGAGAAAGAGCTCTTCCTTGGATGAGTCGAGTCCCGGGACGAGAAGGACGAGCGGCGCGTGGTCGATATCTCGGGGGCGCCGGAGGTGACTGGGAATGATGTGGCCCTCGAAGGGGATCTCGAGGCGCTCCGCCGGCGGATCGAGGTGTGGCAGCGTTTTTCGGTACACGGCGACCGATCGGTCGCGCAGCTCGGCGTGCTGGAGCGGGTCTTCGAACCAGAGGAACTTTCCGAGGTGATAGCACCAGGAGGCTCGCTGATAGCCGGCAGTCGCAGAGACGGTGCGGCGGTGGTCCTCCGCCTCACGCCCGAGCGCTTCGTGGACCTCGCCCACCGCCCGCCAGTTGGGTCCCCAGTCCTTCCACTCGGTGGTCTTCCCCACTGTTCGGTCGAAATCGTTGACATCGATGCCGTTGGCGACGAAGCGCGCCCGCCAATGGTGAGCGGCGACCTGGACTCTGTTGCTGGTTTCCACACTCATCTGACCTTCTCCTTTAGCTGGATGGCCTGGTCGAGGCTCGAGCCGAGGTCCTGCAAGAGGATCGCGGCACAGTTGCGTCCCGCAAGGCCGGAGACCGATCCGCCGGGGTGGGTGCAGGCGCCGGTCTGGTAGAGGCCTTCGACCGGCGTTCGATATGTCGACCAGCCCTCCACCGGACGGAAATAGCCGCTCTGCTCCGGTGTGTTGGCCCCGCCATGACACGATCCACGCCAGTTCGCCGGGTTGCGGCGCTCCATGTCGAGGGGGCTGGCCACATTCCGGCCGAGGACGATCCGTTGCGAGAGGTTGGTCGTCAACGGCGCCAGCGACTCGAACAGCCGGTCGGCCACCTGGTCTTTGACCTCGTCCCAGCGCTCCGGCCCTTCGGCGAGCTCGTAGGGCAGAAAGCTGATCAGCTTGAAGGTGTGCTTGCCGGCCGGCGCTCGCGAGGCGTCGATCACGGTGGGCGTGATCGCCAGGAGCACCGGATCGTCGAGGTCCAGCCGCCCGGTCCGGTAGCCGCTCAACATTCGTTGCAGCGAACCGAGCGATTGGAGGCCTCCCATCGTCACACTTTCCATCGGGCCGCTCTCCGTGCGAAAGCGCGGAGCCTCGCGCAACGCATAATGGACCGCGAACATCGACAGGCTCGGCTTCCAGCGATCGATGCCAGCGCGGTACTGGGGCGTGAGGTTCTCCTCGCCGACGATGCCGGGTAGCTGCGCGATGTGGATGGTCGAGACCACGGCTTTCGACGCGGCATAGGTCGAGCCGTCGGCGGTCTCGACGCCGGTCGCACGTCCACCTTCAACCACGATCCTCGTGACCGGCTTCGACGTCAGGATCGTCCCGCCATTTTCTTCGATGATCGTGGCGAGCGCGAGCGGCAGGCGGATCGAACCACCCTCGGGAAGGATCCAGGAAAAGCGCTGCCGGCCCGCGACCAGCGAAAACGCCAGCAGCCCGGTCTCCGGCTCATCCAGCGGTTGCAGCGTCATGAACGCGATCCACGCGAAGAAGGCGCGGACGTGCTCATCGCGGAAGCGTTCCATGATGATGTCCAGCGCCGTCGACCGACGAATGTCCAGCATGCGCTGACCGAGCCTGCTCCCCGCGGTTCGGCTGGCGATCTCCTGCGGCGGCCGCGGCGGATTCTCGCGCTCGTCGTTGACGACTGGCGCCATCGCCTGCCAGTCGTCGAGCAGTTGTCGGTATGCCTCCGCGTCGGCCGTCGAGAAGCGCGCCAGCTCGGCGCAGGTGCGCTCCAGGTCGCGCCACATCGTGATGCTGCGGCCGTCGCGGAACGGCATGGTGAACACCGGGTCCGGGTAGAGGTAGCGCAAGCCATAACGGTCGAGTTGGAACTCGTTGTTGCGCATCAGCGGGTTGCTCTGGATCAGGTTGTGTGCCGTGGAGCACGGATCGTGGATGAAGCCAGGCAGGGTCAGCTCTTCGCACGTCGTGTCGCCACCGATGCGGTTAGCCCCCTCCAGCACCAGCACTTTGAAGCCGGCCTTCGCGGCGTAGGCGGCGGTCAGCAAGCTGTTGTGGCCGGCGCCGGCAACGACGATGTCCCACTCGCTCACGCCGTGGCTCCCAGGTAGAGGCGCCCAATCTCGGGGTTGCTCAGCACCGCCGAGCCCAATCCTTCGAGCCGGATGCGCCCGCTCTCCATCACCACCCCGTGGCTCGCCAGCCCAAGTCCGGAGCGCGCGTTCTGCTCGACCAGCAAAATGGTGCGGCCGGCCTGGTTCATTGTGCGGATGGTGTCGAAGACGATGGTGCGCGTCTTCGGATCCAGCCCCATCGATGGCTCGTCGAGGATGACGAGCGACGGGTCGAGCATCATCGCCCGGGCGAACTCGACGATCTTCTGCTGGCCACCAGAAAGCGACGCGGCCGGCTCATGCCGCCGTTCGCGCACGATGGGAAAGCTCTCGCATACGGCGGCCAGACGCCGCTCCACCAGCGCCCGGTCGTGGACGGTGTAGGCGCCCATGCGGACGTTCTCCCAGACGGTCATGGTGGGAAAAAGGCTTCGCTCCTGCGGCACCTGGACGATCCCGCGGCGCAGGATTTGCCGCGGGCTGAGCCCCGCAATCGAGACCCCGCGAAACCGCAGGCGGCCGAGACGCGGTCGCAGCAACCCGCTGACGACGCGCAGCACCGTCGACTTGCCGGCGCCGTTGGGCCCGACGATGCAGGTGATGGCGCCCTCATCGACTGCGAGATCGAGCTCGTGCAGGATGTCGCCGCCGCCGTAGCCGGCCGTCACCCCCTGCAGCTCGAGCAATGCCCCCACCTCAGGTCCCCAGGTAGGCGTCGAGCACGGCTGGGTTCTCGCGGACGTCTTTCGGCGTCCCACTGGCGATCGCGCGGCCCTGGTGCAACACGACGACCTCGTGGCAGAGATTCATGACAAAGCCCATGTTGTGCTCGACCAGCAGGAAGGTCGTGCCCTGTTGATTGAGCTGCCGGATGCGCTCGGCGATCCGCTCGAGCAGGGCGGGGTTGACGCCACCGGCGGGTTCGTCGAGCAGCACCAGCTCGGGGCCGGCCATCATCACGGCGGCGAGCTCCAGTAGTTTGCGCTGCCCGTAGGAGAGAGCGCCGCCAAGGGTGCCCGCCACCTGGTTGATGTCCATGAACGACAGCATTTCCATCGCCCGCTCTTTCTCGTGCCCCCACTGCCCCCGGGAGAGGAGCGCACGGAGCCCGGCGCGGCGCACCGGCACGAGCATGTTCTCGAGCGCGGTCAGCCGCGGGAAGATGCGAGCCAGCTGGAAGGTCCGCCCGATGCCGAGCGCGTAGATCCGGTCCGGACCCAGCCCGGCGATGGACCGGGCTTTGAAGCGCACCTCGCCGTCGTCCGGCGCGATGAAGCCGGTCACCAGGTTGAACACGGTCGTCTTCCCCGAGCCGTTCGGACCGATGAGGCCGGTGATGCTACCGGCCGGCACCGAGAGCGAGCAAGAGTCCACCGCCACCACGCCGCCGAATCGCTTGGAGAGGTCGTTGACCTCGAGCAGGCTCATGGTGAGGCGAGTCCTTGCTGCGCCGGCGTCGCTGGCTCCTCCCCCGCGCCCGCCGCCGAGGCCGTGCGCGAACCGCCCGCCGTCGGTCCGACCGCGCGCCGGCGCCGCCAGTCGCGCAGCAGCTCGACAACCGAGGGCACAATGCCGCGCGGCAGCAGCAGGATCACGATCAAAAAGACCGTGGCATAAAAAAGCAGGTACAGCCGGCTCGCGCCGAAGCGATAGGCAAACTCCAGTTGCGCCGGCTCGAGTAGCAGCGCGCCGATCACCGGCCCGCTCAGCGTCCCCAGCCCGCCGAGGAAGGCCATCAGCACCATCGAGATGCCGATCAGCGGGTCGACCACGAACTGGGGGTAGATGTAGGTGATGTAGTAGGCGAAGACGCCACCGATCATCCCCACCAGCGCCGCGCTGATCACGAATGCCGTCAGCTTGAAGGTGCGCGTCGGGACGCCCACGGCGAGCGCCTTGTCCTCATCGTCGCGAATCGCCAGCAAACCGAGGCCGAACTTGGATCGCCGGATCCACCACGACACGAACAGGGCGATGACCGCCAGCGCCAGCATCGCGTAGTAGTAGGGCGTATTGAAGAAGGCACCGCCCCATTCCCGGGCGTAAGGAAGGCCGAGGCCGGCGCCGCCCCCGGTCACTTTGACCAGGTTCTCGGCCAGCAGTTGCACGATGAACATGAAGGCAATGGTGACGATGACGAAGGTCGCCGCCCGCGTGCGCAAGGCGACCCAACCGATCCCGACCGCGAGCGACGCGGTGAGCAGGCCGGCCACGGGCACCAGCAGGAACGGCGCGTATCCCGGCGTGATGTTGAGGTGGATGAGGAGCAGCCCGAAGGAGTACGCGCCGAAGCCGAAGAACGCGGCGTGACCGAGCGAGATGTAGCCGGTATAGCCGCCCATGATGTTCCAGGCGGTCGCCAGCCCGACAAACATCACGGTCAGCACAGCCTTGTTGGTCGTCGCCGGGTCGGGGGCGATCACGGGCAGGAGTAGCGCAATGACCGCGAGGACGACCAGCCCCAACGCCTTGACCGCCGCCGTCCGATTGATCCTTTTCGCAGGCGCTCCGGGGCCCGTCATATGCGATCCCGCACGCGAACGCCATAGAGCCCTTGCGGCCGGATGATGAGGACGGCGATCAGGATGATGAAGAAGACGAAATTGGCCCAGACCGGCGAGATCACGACGGCGGTGATGTCCTCCGTGACCAGCATGATGAGCGCCGCGATGATCGCGCCGCGCAAGCTGCCCAGGCCGCCGAGCACGATGATGGTGAGGAGCCGCGAGATCAAGTCGTAATGACTGTTGGGATTGAAGGAATTCGTGATCCCGAAGACCACGCCGCCCGCGGCGGCCGTGGCGACGCCAAGGCCGAAGGCGAGGGCCGAGACGCGGTCGACGTCGACCCCGACGAGTTGGGCAGCGGTCCGGTTCAGCATGGTAGCGCGAACCGCGCCGCCGAATGATGTCCGGTAGAGCACCAGGAACAGCGCACCCAGGATGGCGAGGCAAAGGACGAAGCCGAAGACGTAGACGTAAGTGATGTGAAAACCGAAGATCTCGAAACTGGCGGTTTCATACCACGCCCGCAGCTGCTGGTAGTTGGTGGTGAAGATGTAGCCGAGGACGCCTTCGATGCCGAGGGCGAGCGCGTAGGTGACGAGCACCGACAGCGCTTCGCGATCGGTCTTGAGGGGCCGGATGAAGACCAGCTGCAATAACACCCCCAGAGCGAACATCACGGGCATGGTCACGACCAGGCTGAGGAAGGGGTCCATGTGCAAAGTCCGGAAGAGCGCGAAGCTGAGGTAGGCGCCCAGAATGACAAGCGCGCCGTGGCCGACGTTGATGATGCGCATCACGCCGAAGATCAGGGTGAGGCCCGAGGCCATCAACGCATAGACGCCACCCGTCAGGATGCCGAGCACCGCCGCTTCTAGGACCAGGGTCATGCGGCGATCAACGCTACGAGGAGGGACGGCGCCACGTGGTCACCGTCCCCGTTCTCGTGTTATGGCCAGTTCGGCTTCGGGTACTCGGGCTTGGCGGCTGCGACGCTCGACGGGTAGACGAAGATCGCCTGCGCACCTTGCCATTGTTCGATATAGACACCGACGCCACCCTGGGGCCGTCCCACGCTATCGAAGGACATCGGCCCCTGGATCGTCTGGTAGGTGCCGGAGTGAAGCGCGTCGATCAGCTTCTTGTTGTCGATGCTGTTCGCCTTCTGCGCAGCCTGGTCGACCACCTGCCCAACACTGTAGGCCTCGGCGGCGTCGGCGCTGATGTCGCCGGAGGCGCCACCATACTTGGCCACGAACTCGATGGTGAATTTGTCGTTGCCATAGGCCTTGGCGGCCGGGGTCCAGCCGGCGGGCACCATGATCCCCTCGGTGTTCTTGGCGCCGACCTTATCGGCGAAATCCTTGCCCTGGTCGGGACCCGTCGTCTCGATCATGGACTTTGGGTTGTAGTGCTGTTGTTGGAAGACCTTTGCAAAGGCGACCGCGTCCGGCTCTTGCGTCCCGAGGATGACGACGTCGGCGTTGGCATGGATGACCTGCAGGGCGAGGGGCGACCAGTCCGTCGTCTCAGCCGGGTACACCTTGTACGAGGCGGTGGTAACGCCGCCCGCTTCGAGCAGGCTCTTGGCCTTGTCGACCTGGGGCTGCGTGAATGGATCATCCTGTGTCGCGTAGGCCGCCGTCTTCGGTCGCTGGTTGCTGGGCAGCGACAGCAGGAACTTGGTGTAGCTGACGAGGTTGTCTTCGACTGCGGCCGGCTGCACAAAGAAGATGGAATGTAGGCCCTTCGCGAAGACCGCTGGTCCGCCGCCGGCCGGCTCCGGGAAGGCGTAGCCGTTGCGATCGGTCACGACCGAGGCCGGGATCGTCAACAGCGAGCTGAACGGCCCGAACACCAGCGCCACCCTGTCCTGCGTGATCAGGTTCTGATAGTTGGTGACGACCTGCGATGTGCTGCTGGCGTCGTCGACGTATTTCATGGTGACCTGGTGACCGAGCAGGCCGCCTTTGGCATTGACGTCCTTGGCCCACAGGTCGTACCCCTGGACAAGCGCCTTGCCGTCACCCGAGAAGTCACCGCTCAGCGAGACCGATACCCCGATCGTGATCGGCGCCGCCGCCGCCGGTGAGCCACTCGCGTTGTTCGATGAGTTGCCGCACGCTGAAAGTCCCAGGGCGAATCCCGCCACGATCATCGACACGGGTTTGCGCATGCTCCCTCCCTTCCTGTCGAAGCCGATTGAACCGATGGGCGGCGTTTGAGTTTGTGCGGTTTGTTCCTTGCGTTGAACAAACGATTGCCCTATGTTAGGCACGGGTGAAAGGCTTGTCAATGAGGAGGTGGGGATGCCGGTAACGCTCAAGGAGCTGGCCGCGCTCGCCCAGGTCCACCCCTCCACCGTCTCCCGGGTGGCCAACCACGACCCCAAGCTCCGGATCGCCCCACCGACCCGGCTGCGGATCGAGGCGCTGCTCCGCGAAACCGAATACCGTCCCAATGGCGTCGCCCGCGGGCTGAAGCTCCGCCAGACGCTGGTGCTGGCGGTCGTCATCCCCGACATCACCAATCCCTTCTTCGCCGCCCTCTTCCGCGGGGTCGAAGACGCCGCCTCGCCCCGCGGCTACAACGTCCTGCTCTGCAATACCGATGGCAGCCCAGCCCGCCAGCGCTCCCACCTGCAGAGCCTGCATGCGCGCCGGGTCGACGGCGTCATCATGGCTAGCAGCTTTCTCAAGGATCCGACCGTACGCTGGCTGCGCCACCAGGCTATTCCCTACGTCCTGGTCAATCGCTTCAGCGACGAAGGCCACGACCCGTTCGTCGGATCGGACGACCTGGTCGGCGGCCGGCTTGCCACCGAACATCTCGTCGAACTGGGTCACCGGCGCATCGGCCACCTGGCCGGCAAGCTCAGCGTCAGCACAGGGATGATGCGGCGGCGGGGATACCTGGCGGCCCTGTCGGAGCAGGGCCTGACCCCGGAAGCACGGCTCGTCGTGGAGTCCGGCTACACCGAAGAGGGTGGCGCGCGAGCGGCCGAGCGCCTGCTCGCGCTGGCCGATCGCCCGACCGCGATCTTCGCGGTGACCGACATGACGGCCGTCGGCGCGTTCGGGGTGGCCCGCCGGATGGGTCTTCGCATCCCCGAAGACCTGGCGATTGTCGGCTACAACGACATCCCGCTGGCGACCCGGATGGTGCCGTCGCTGACGACGGTGCACGTGCCCATCCACGATTTCGGCGCCGCCGCAGCGCGCCTCTTGCTGGAGCAAATCGCTACCGGTGAGCCATCGCGGCGGCGCGTGGTCTTCAACCCTGAGTTGATCGTCCGCGGATCGACGGTTGCCGGCGCCGGCAGCCCGCTGAGTCCGCACCTGATGCCCGCGCTTGCAATCGAATGAGGAGACTGTAATGACCGCTGTCAAGACTGACCATCGCACCCTCGGCTGGATCGGGACCGGACGCATGGGATTCGCACTCGCCTCGCGCCTGCTCGAGCAGGGCTGCGACCTCTCGGTCTACAACCGCACCCGCGCCAAGAGCGAGCCGCTGGCAAAGCGCGGCGCGCGCCTGGTCGATCGGCCGGCGGACCTGAGCGACCGCGACATCGTTCTCACCTCCGTCGCGGGATCGAACGACTTCGCCGACGTGATGACCGGGCCGCATGGGCTGCTGTCGAACGGCGGCCGGGTGCCCTCGATCGTGATCGATACCTCCACCGTCTCGATGGATGCCTCGCAGGCGATCCGCGGGAAGGCGGAGCGGCTGGGGTCGGCACTGCTGGCCGCGCCAGTGAGTGGCAACCCGAAGGTCGCCCGCGCCGGCAAGTTGAGCCTGGCGGTGTCCGGACCTCGTCGGGCGTTCGAGCAGGCGCTGCCCTACTTACAAATGCTGGGCAAGAGCGTGACCTATGTTGGGGACGGCGAGGCGGCCCGGTTGGTCAAGATCTGCCACAACCTGATCCTGGGCGTGGTCACCCAGATCCTCGCCGAAACCACCGTGCTGGCCGAGCGCGGCGGGATCACCCGGGCCGACTATCTCGAGTTCATCAACGGCAGCGTGATGGGGTCCATCTTTAGCCGGTACAAGACGCCGGCCTTCGTCAACCTCGACTTCACGCCGACTTTTACCGGCCACCTGCTTCGCAAGGACTTCGAGCTCGGTCTGGATGCCGCCCGCCAATTCAACGTCCCGCTCCCGGTGGCGGCGCTTACCCACCAGATCGTCGTTAGCCTGATCGGTCAAGGCCTGGGGGACGTCGACTTCGCCGCCCTGCTCGAGCTCGAGGCTCGCGGGGCCAACCTGGCGCTGAAACCCGAGCACCGCGACGTGTCGGACGGTCTCGAACCGTCGCGCCCCCCGACCCGCTGACCTTAGGAGCGGAGCGCCGCTGCTTCCACGGTCTGCGCCAGCTTCGGCATCGCCGCCCCGCCCACCCCTAATGTAAGGCCTTGCAAACGTTTGCGCCAGACCAGATCGGTTAACAAGGGGTTAACGTGGTGGTCGGGCGGCGAAACCGCCTGGGCGAATGCAGCGAAGGGGCGGCGGGGCGGGCGGGGGCGAAGGGCCTGGGGAGCGGACGATCGTGACCCTCGAGGATGTCGCACGCGCGGCAGGCGTGCACTACTCGACGGTCTCGCGAGCCCTCGATCCTGACACGGCCCGACAGGTCAACGTCGTGACCCGAAAACGGGTCGCGGCCGTCGCGAAACGAATGGGCTACCAGAAAGACATGGTGGCCAGTGGCCTGAAGCGAGGGCGGACCCACACGGTGGCTGTCGTCGTCGGCGATCTTGGGAATCCAAACATTGGTCCGCTCCTCCGGGGGATCTCGAACCGGCTCGAAGCCGCCGGACTGATGCCGCTCATCGTCGAGACGCAGAACGATCCGGCTCGCCTGGAGCGCATCGTCAGCCACCTGCTGAGCCGCCGCGTCGACGCCTTCATCTTGACCGCCGCGCGACTCGGTGACGGTCCGAAGCTGCGCCGGATCCGGCGTCACGGCATCCCGGTCGTGCTGGCGGTTCAATCGGTCCCGGGGATCCGCTTGCCGGCCTTCACCAACGATGACATCTTGGGCGGCACGCTGGCCGCCCAACATCTCCTCGCCCTCGGGCATCGGCGGGTCGCCCAACTGCGCGGGCCGGCCGACATTTACTCCTGCTTGCAGCGCGCCCAGGGGTTCAGCCAGGCGATCGCGGCGGCGGGCGCGACGGAAGTCGTGCTCCGGTCGACAGCGCCTATGGGGACAGCCGAAGAGGGTAATCGCCTCATGAGGCAGCTCCTCGACAGCAAGCGACCCCTGCCGACCGGCATCTTCGCCCATCACGACCTGATGGCCTTCGGGGCATTGTCCGCGGCGGAGGAACGCGGGCTGGCCTGTCCCAGGGACTTTTCGATGGTCGGCTATAACGATTTGCCGAACGTGGAGCGCATGGTGCCGCCGCTCACCTCGATCCGCCTTCCACGCGAGGAACTTGGCGGTCTCGCCGCCGAGGTCATGGTCAAAATGCTTTCCTCGGCGGACCGGGCACCAGCATCACGCAAACTCGCCCCCACCCTGGTGGTCCGCCAGTCGACCGGGCCGCCTCGAGATTTTCGTTAACCTTGTGCCCGGTGGCACGAACGAAATCCGAATTCACCGTGACGTCCGTGCCAGCACCCGGGCGGATGCACGTCGATTGGGAGGAGCGCGTCGACTTCCGCCGCCTCCACGAATACCGGTTGGGGCGGGCTCGCCAGGCGATCGCGGATGCCGGCCTGGGTGGGGTGCTGGTGTTCGACATGAACAACATCCGCTACATCACGAGCACCACCATCGGCGAGTGGGCTCGCGACAAGGTGGCACGCTTTGCGCTGCTGACCCGCAGCGGTGACCCCATCCTGTGGGACTTCGGCTCGGCGGCCAAGGCGCATCGTTTGCATGCGCCCTGGCTCAAACCGGAGAATTCGCGCGCCGGGATGACCGGCCTACGTGGCTCGGTCGCGCCCGAAGCCGGCCTTTCGGACGACGTCGCCAAAACGGTCAAGGATCTGATGCGCGAGCAGGGCGTCGCCGGCGAGCCACTCGGCGTCGACATCGCCGAGATGCCGATGGTCTTCGCCCTGCAGAACTGCGGCATCAAGGTCGTCGATGCGCAACAGGCGATGCTCGACGCCCGGCAAATCAAGTCGCAAGACGAGATCACGCTGCTCAGCATGTCGGCGGCCCTGGTGGACGGCGTCTACCAGACGATCTACGAAGTCCTCAAGCCGGGCATCCGCGAGAACGAGATCGTCGCCATCGCCAACAAGCAGCTTTACGATATGGGCTCGGACGATGTCGAGGCGATCAACGCCGTTTCCGGCGAGCGCTGCAGCCCGCACCCGCACGTCTTCTCCGATCGGCTGATCCGGCCTGGCGACCAGGCCTTCTTCGACATCATCCAGGCCTACAACGGCTATCGCACCTGTTACTACCGGACCTTCAACGTGGGCCGCGCGACGCAAAGTCAGCGCGACGCCTACAAGAAGGCGCGCGAGTGGATCGATGCGGGGATCGACATGGTCAAGCCAGGTGTGACGACCGACATGATCGCCAAGGCATGGCCGAAGGCGCAGGATTTTGGCTTCGACAGCGAGATGGAGGCCTTCGGCCTGCAGTTTGGGCACGGCCTGGGGCTGGCACTCCACGAACGGCCGATCATCAGCCGCCTCAACTCGCTCGATCACCCGGTCGAGCTGAAGGAAGGCATGGTCTTCGCGCTCGAAACCTACTGCCCGGCGTCGGACGGCCATTCGGCGGCCCGCATCGAAGAGGAAATCGTGGTGACGGCCACGGGGCACGAGGTGATCACCCTCTTCCCCGCCGAAGAGCTCGTCATCGCGAATGCCTATTGAGCACCCAGGTCGAAAAACCGGCGGCAGCTGACGTCGACCGCCCGACTCGGCTGCGCCTCTATCAACTGATGGTCGAGCTGCGCGACTTCGAGCAGCGCGCCTACGAGCTCTTCCTCGAGAACCTGGTGCGCGGCACCAGCCACCTCGCCCTCGGCCAGGAGGCGATCGCCGCCGCTTACGGGGTGGCGATGCGATCCGATGACTACACCTTCTGCACCTATCGCGGCCACAACCACACGCTGGCCCGCGGCGCCTCGATGGCCGCCGCGATGGCGGAGCTGCTCGGCCGAGCAAACGGCATGCTGCACGGCAAGGGCGGGTCGATGCACCTCACCGATGTCACACACGGGGCGATGGGTTCGTATGCGATCGTCGGCGCGCATCTGCCGATCGCGGCCGGAGCGGCGTGGTCGGCGCAGGTGCGGAAGTCGGGTCAGGTCGCCGTCTGCTTCTTCGGCGATGGCACCACGAATATTGGCGCCTTCCACGAGGCCTTGAATCTCGCAGTGGTGTGGAAGCTGCCAGTGGTATTCGTGTGCGAGAACAACCTGTACATGGAATACACGCCGATCGATTCCGTGACGGCCGTCAAGCATCCGGCGGCGGATCGCGCCTCGGCCTACGGGCTCGAGTCGATCCTCGTCGACGGCAACGATGCCGATGTCATGTACGACATCGCGCGCCAGACGATCGGCAAGGCGCGCGCCGGCGGCGGCCCCTCGCTGGTCGAGGCGTTGACCTATCGCCACGGCGGGCACTCGCGCGCCGACCCGGCGAAGTACCGGCCAGAGGCAGAGGTGCGCGAGTGGATGGCACGCGACCCGATCAATCGCTACCGTCCGCGATTGCTCGAAGCCGGCGCCGACGAGGCGGAGATCCGCGACATCGAGACGCGCGCGCAGCAGAAGGTAGATGCCGCGACCGAAGAAGCGCGCAACGGCGCCCCGGCGACCGTCGATGCCATCGAGCGCCAGGTATGGAGTGACGGGAGCGCGCAATGGCGGAACTGAGCTATCGGGAGGCCATCGCCGCCGGCATCGCCCAGGAGATGGCGCGCGACCCCATGGTCTACTTCATCGGCGAGGACATCGGCGCGGCCGGCGGCGTCTTCAAAGCGACCGTCGGGTTGTTCGACCGCTTCGGCCCGGACCGGGTGCGCGACACGCCGATTTCCGAGCAGGCGATCATCGGGGCGGCCATGGGCGCAGCGATGACAGGGTTGCGGCCGATTGCCGAGATCATGTTCTCCGACTTCCTCGCCACCTGCTGGGACATGATCGCCAACCAGATCGCGAAGACGCGCTACATGACCGATGGCCAGGTCTCCCTCCCGCTCGTGATCCGCACGGCCAACGGTGGCGGCACCCGCTTCGGCGCCCAGCACTCGCAGAGCCTCGAGAACTGGGGGATGGCCGTCCCGGGCCTGAAGGTGGTTGCGCCCTCGAACCCCGCCGACGCTAAGGGCCTGCTCGCGGCGGCGATTCGCGACAACGATCCGGTCCTCTTCTTCGAACAGAAGTCACTCTATGGCGTTAAAGGTGACGTCCCTGACGGCGAGCACGTTGACGCGCTGGGCAGGGCAAAGGTGCTGCGTGATGGCAAGGACTGTACCATCGTCGCGCTGGCCGCGATGGTACCCAAGGCGCTGTCCGCGGCCGAGCAGTTGGCCGCCGAGGGCATCCAGGCCACCGTCGTCGACGTCCGCAGCTTGGTGCCGCTCGACACCAGGACCATCCTCGGCGAAGTCGTCAAAACCGGCCGCCTCTTCACCGTGGAGGAAAACCCGCGGCTCTGCGGCTGGGGCGCCGAGATCGCGTCGCTCGCGGCCGACGAGTGCTTCGATGACCTGGACGGACCGATTGTCCGGATCACGACCCCCCACGTGCCCCTCCCCGCCGCCGACGTCCTCGAAGACGCGGCCATGCCCTCCGTCGAACGGATCGTGCAGACCGTGCGAAAATCAATGCGATGACCCCGGTCAGTGAGCTGATCTCGGTTCGCCACACAGACCTCTATATCGATGGCACCTGGCACGCCGCCTCGGACGAGCAGCGGATCGAGGTGACGGACCCGGCCACCGGTGAGGTGATCTCGACAGTGGCGAGCGCCTCGGTGCAGGACGCACTGGAGGCGGTCGCGGCCGCCGACCGAGCCTTCCGGGGCTGGGCAGCGAAGCCGCCTCGGCAGCGCGCCGAGATCCTCCGCAAAACCTTCGAGTTAATGATGCGCGACCAGGAAAAGCTGGCCGAGCTCATGGTGCGCGAGAACGGCAAGCCGATGGTCGAGGCCCGGGGTGAAGTCGCCTATGCCGCCGAGTTCTTTCGCTGGTTTTCTGAAGAAGCGGTCCGTAACATCGGCTCGGTGTCGATCGCACCGAGCGGCGCAAACCGGATCCTGGTGGAGCACCAGCCGATCGGCGTCTCGGTGCTGGTCACGCCCTGGAACTTCCCGGCGGCGATGGCCACGCGCAAGATCGGACCGGCGCTGGCTGCAGGCTGCACTGTCATCTTGAAGCCGGCCTCCGAAACGCCGCTGACCGCACTGGCCGTCGCCGACCTGCTCGAGCAGGCGGGCGTGCCCAAGGGCGTCGTCAACGTTATTCCGTCGAAACGCTCATCGGAAGTGGTCAAGGCCATGCTCAAGGACCCGCGCGTGCGCAAGCTCTCCTTCACGGGCTCGACCGAGGTCGGCCGCATCCTGCTGGCGCAGGCGGCGGAGAACGTCATCAGCTGCTCCATGGAGCTGGGCGGCAACGCGCCCTTCATCGTGCTGGCCGACGCCGATCTCGATGCCGCCCTGGAGGGCGCGATGATCGCGAAGATGCGCAATACCGGCCAGTCCTGCATCGCCGCCAACCGCTTCTACGTCGAGGCGCCGATCGCGGAGAAATTTTCGACCATGCTGGCGGGCGCGATGGGCGCGCTGGCCGTTGGGTCCGGGCTCGACCCGAACGTCAAGGTCGGCCCGGTGATCAATCAGCCGGCACGCGAGAAGATGCTCGCGCTGGTCGACGAGGCGGCGGGCCACGGCGCCCGGGTCCTGACCGGCGGCAAGGCGCCGAGCCGCCCGGGCTATTTCGTCCCGCCGACCGTCTTGAGCGAGGTTCCGCCCGATGAGCACATTCTCAAAGAGGAGATCTTTGGTCCGATCGCGCCGGTCGTGACCTTCCGCGAGGTCAACGAAGCCATCGAGTTCGCGAACAAGACCGACCGCGGCCTCGCCTCGTATGTCTATAGCCGTGACCTGGCAAAAGGGCTGGCGATCGCCGAGGCGATCGAGGCCGGCATGGTGGGCTTGAACCGTGGCTTCATCTCCGACCCGGCGGCGCCCTTTGGCGGCGTCAAGCAGAGCGGCGTCGGCCGCGAAGGCTCACACGAGGGGCTCATGGAGTTCCTCGAAACCAAGTACATCGCCACCAACTGGTAGCGTTGACAGTCCGCCCCCCACCGGTTAGGTTGTCGGTGGGGTTCGAGGTGGGGAAATCCATACGGCTGGCGGGTAGTGTGATGGCGGCTGCCATTGGATTGGCTGCTTGCGGGAGTACGTCGTCGAACTCGGCGGCTACCCCGACGCCGGCGCCAACTCCCTATGTCGCCACCGATTCGGGCTTTAGCGCAGTCTTCCCGGCCACGCCGGCGCGATCAACGCAAGCCATCAACCAGTCAGGGATCAACGCCACCCTGACGCTGTATCAGGCGACCACCAACACCGAGCAAGTCGCGGTTGCCTTCGAGCAGCTTCCGGTGGCACCCCAGGGCGACGCCATCCAGGCGAGCCTCGATGGCGGCGTCGCGGGATCGGCGAAGAACGTCAACGGAACGGTCGTTTCGAAGTCCAACACTCAGTTCCTGGGGCAACCGGCGGAGGATGCCGTGGTTCAAGCGCAGGGAAGCGTGATCCGCGAGCGCATCTTCTTCGTTGGCTCGAAACTGTATGTGCTCGAGGGGATCACCAGCAGTTTGGATGCCAAGCATCCGGCCTACGACAAGATGCTCGCAACCTTCAAGACGATTTAACGGCGGTTGCCGTAGAGAAGGCGTAAGTCAAGAGGGGCCTGGGGTGCCTAAGGAGGGAGTGCCTATAGGTGGATGAGCGGCGTCGCTTGTTCGCGCCATCACCCGATTTGGAGGGAGGAACTATGCTCCGAACACTCAGTGCGTTGACGATTGCCGCCGTCGTCCTTGCCGCGGGCATGATCGCCGGCTCAGCAGCAGCGCCGTACTCGCCACCGAGCAAGCAGGAGATCGCGAAGCGAATCCTGGGCACGGTGGGGCTCCTTGACCTCTTGCGGCCCCTTGATTCCTGCCGAGAGTCCCGCGAGCGAGCAAGAGTACCGATGAACCGTTACGGCGGCAATCCGTTCACGCGTGCCCCCACGCTGCCCTACGCCCCTTCGGTCTTCTCCGGCACCTCGCCGCCCGAGACCCTGACCCAGGGCGGAAGGTTCTGGGCTGGTCCGGCCACGCGCTCGGCGATGGCGATGCGCTCCCTCCCATCGAAGATGCGCCGGCCATCGTCGGGCATGTGCCAATCGGTGGGTCTGCGGGCCGTAGTCGATATCTCTTACGTTGGTTTGTTCGTGTCCCAAGGTGCTTTAGCAACAGCTGTCTCGGCAACACGCTAGTTCGCTTGTTGTAACACGCACTTGACTTATGGATTGATGAGAGTAGCGTGGGCTCGTTAGGCGGAGGCGTCGTGGCTGGCCGGGGGGCATCCGGCAAGGGGGCAAATCATTGCATAGGAACGAAGTCGGTTGGCGGCTACCTGTGAGCCGCTGCGGCCGCTTGCGATCTCGTTTCCCAGTACAGGCTCAGCCTCGGTCCCCCGTTACATAAGCATGGCCGGCCGTCGAGGGGTGACTTTGTGAGAGGTGTGAGAGGACTGTTGGCGCTGGTTGTTGGGGCGATCCTGCTCTTCGTCGGGATCGCCGGGATGCTGTACGCCATGCGTCCGCATGAGTTTGGAGGGTCCATCCGAAAGTCTGTGGCTACATTGGGATGGCTGGGAGAGTCATTCAGATTGGGTAAAAGGGGTTGAAGTACATGCGTCAGGCCTTTATGCGGGCTGCCAGCGGGGGTCTGTCGATCTTGGCAGTCGTCGTCGGCTTTGTGGTGGCAGTCCTGTTGGTCATGGCCGTGATCTTCGTGCTCTCGGTAGCCAACGTCAGCCACCACACGATCAATCCGCCGGCGGGAGTACAAACCCGCTAGGGAGGGACAACTTAATGAAGCGTCGCCTCGCACTCGCAGTCGCGATCGCGTCGGCACTCTGGATCGGGCAAATCGCGGTGGCATTCGCCATGGTGCCGGTCCACTCGACTACGACTCAAGCGTTGCCGCGGGACCAATGCTCGTTCTTGCTGGCAGTGGCGGCACAGGATCCCAACCTGTCCGCTAACCAAAAGGCGAACTTCGCCACGGTATCCGACACCCAATGCACCGTCAAGATCACGACGGGGCTGCACCCGGTTGATTCGATGAGTGCGGATGCGTTTGGTCCGAGCTGCCAAGGCTACTGGCACTCGATGACCTTGTATGGCCGCTGGTGGTCGATGGGGACGGTCCATGCCAACGTGGGGCTCTGCTACGACGGCAGCACGGTCTGGCGCAATTGGGGGGTGGATTGCCCATCTGAACCGACGTTCGGCTACTGGATTAACACAAGTTGGTGCGGCACGTTCTACGACAACCCATATTGGGGTAATGGGAGGCAGACCATCCAGGCCGGTCAGAACTTCTCGTACGGAGCCTGCATCACCTGGAATGGCAATTGGGGCTGCTATCGCTGGAACGGTTATATGCGTTATCAAGTGAACGACTATGGTAGCGACACCGGTGTGTGGGGCGCCTGGTAAAAGCCTAGTCGTCGTGTGAGTCGAGGCCGGGTCGCCACCCGGTCTTTACTTTTTCTACACAAAACTGGTGACCCTGCTCGGCTTCTTCTGCCGTCGTCGGCTCTCAGAAGACCGAACCCACGCTCCGCCACCAGTTGCTTTACCGTGCCAGTCTGCATCAGCGACTCCCTCGGAGCAGCATGCGCACGCCGATGGGCAGGGCGGGGTTGTCCTCCGCCTCACTGATGCCCGAGCGATCCATCAGCCGCCATGCGGCGGCGACGGCGACCTTCTCTTCGCTCGACAGCTCCGGGCTTCCGAGCCAGCGGACCAGCATCGCCCGACAGCCATCGGTAGAGCCGACCGCCACCCTGGGCGTGGCCAGCGCGGGGTCGAGGGCGCTCGCCATCTGTTGCGCCGCCGAGTAGTTGAAGGCCGAGACCGTGCGCAGGAACCACATGCGCGCCGGCTCGGGAAACTCGCGGGCCTTGGTGATCAGCCGTGCCCATTCTTCAGGAATAACCGTCGATGAGCCTCGGGTTCCGATTGCGTATTCCATGTCTGACTCCTTACCTGTCCGGCAACTTCAGGCGCACGACCTGGAGCACCGCACCGTTCTCTAGCGTCACGCGGCGCTCATGTTCGTTTTCCGGCAGCGCGGCCTCGATCAGCGCCGCCAATTCTGCGAACGTTTGCTTTGCCATTCGTCCTCCTTACTCCGGCACCGGCATGCCACCGGCATACTCGCCACTGAAGCGCACCGGTCGAGCAATCGGGCCCATGATCGCCGCATTTGCGCACGTCCTCCAGCGAGAGCGTGTCTCCCGGGATGGGCAGATCGCCAATCGTCAACCCGGCGGACCCTTCCGACTGCGCCAGCATCCGCTCGGCTGGAGGCGACAAGCCGCCCTGGGGCGTCTTCGGCCACAGGTTGACCAGTCGCTCCTCGAAGGTCAGCGGGTGATCACCCGGGATCGCATCCTCCATTCGGATGTCCTCCACCACGGCGGGCTCACTGAGAATCTCGGTCGGGTAATCGCCCGGCGTCGGAAACGATTCGGCGACGAGGTACCATGCGCGGAGCAGCATCAGCATTACTTCGGGTTCATAGAGCGGGCGACCTCTCGGCAGCGAGAGAAACGAAGCGCTGTTGGCGTTGACGGCTTCAGCCCTCCAGAGAATCACCTGTCGACCGTCGCGCATCGTCACTACCCGTCGATCTTCTAACTGGTCCACTCGGGCCACGAGCGAGTCGTCGCTGATGACCAGTCCAATGGCGTGGGAAACCCACGCCCGGCGAATTTCGTCTCCCCGAGTTCCGCCGCCTTGCCAGCGCTTCTGCTGTCTCGGCCAGCGCCTCGGCATCAGGCGATCCGATAGCGAATCTGCATAGAACCAGCGTGCAGACATTCGTCGCCTCGGACGGAACGGTGTATGACGCCGCCCTGAAGGTTGGGGTGGACGACCCGACATGCACCGGCGCTCCGTTCACCGAAGAGGAGTGGATCTTCGTCTCGCACGATGGCGGCCAGACCTTCCCGCAGAAGGTAAAGATCGCCAGCGTGTCGCCGTCGACCGGCGTGCCATTCGGCGCCTTCGAGCTAGGGCCGGCGCAGTTCATGCGGAACGCGGAGTTTCCGACGCTGGCCGAGCGCAGTGGCAATCTCTACGCCACCTGGAACGATGGCGCATCCGGGCACAGCCATGTCGTCCTCGCCACCTCGAGTGACGGGGGCGCCACATGGTCGACCTCGCAGGTCACCTCGGGCGACAACGATGAAGCGCAGCCCGCGCTGAGCGCAGACGCCAGCGGGTTACATCTCCTCTATTACGAGATCAGCCCTGCCGGAGACGGCACCAGCCAGCTCGACGTCCTGGTCGCCAACTCGAAGAATGGCAACAAGTGGACGACCAGCCGCGTCAACAGCCAATCGTTTCCAGGGGTCTATACCCTGCCGCAGTTCGACCCGATCATCGCCTACACCTACATGGGTGACTACATTGCAAACGTCAGCGATGGCACCCACCAGTACCTCGCGTGGGGCGACAACCGCGATTCGGTGAGTAACTTCCTCTGGCCGCAGGGCCGGCACGACCCGAACGTCTACTTCGCCCGCCAGTAGTTCGCCCGATGTGGAACGGAGGGCGGCCCGGGCCGCCCTTCGTTCATCGCGACACGGTCAGCCGGCTACGGGTAACCAGCTTGGCCGGCCGGACTCGAAGCGAGCGATATCAGCTTCGTCGCGCAGCGTGAGCGCCACCTCATCCCAGCCGTTGAGCAGGCACTCTCGGTAAAACGGGTCGAGGGCGAAGCTGGCTTCGAGACCACCGGCGGCGACCCGCTGCCGCTCCAGGTCGACGGTGATTTCCATGCCCGGCTCCTGCAAGGCCAGCTCGATCAGCTGACGGACCGCCGGCTCGGGGAGCTCGACCGGCAGGAGGCCGCAGCGGAAGCTGTTGCTCTTGAAGATGTCGGCAAAGGAGGGCGCGATCACCGCGCGGAACCCGGCGTCGAGCAACGACCAGGGCGCGTGCTCACGCGACGATCCACAGCCGAAGTTGGCGCCGGTGACGAGGACCTGGGCGCCGCGATACTCAGGCCGGTCGAGGATGAAGTCGCCCTGGCGCCGCCAGTCGTAAAAAAGGAACGGTCCATAACCCGACCGCTCGATGCGTTTGAGGAATTGCTTGGGGATGATCTGGTCGGTGTCGATGTCGGCTCGATCGAGCGGAGCCAGGACCCCGGTGACGCGGGTGAAGGGGTCCATCAGTTGAACTCCCTGACATCGACCAGGTGCCCGGCGATCGCCGCCGCCGCTGCCATCGGCGGGCTGACCAGGTGGGTCCGCCCTCCACTCCCCTGCCGTCCCTCGAAATTTCGGTTGCTGGTCGAGGCGCAGCGCTCGCCCGGACCGAGGATGTCAGGGTTCATTCCCAGGCACATCGAGCAGCCGGCGTCGCGCCACTCGAAGCCGGCTTCGCGAAAGACCGCGTCCAGCCCTTCGGACTCGGCCAGACGCTTGACGCTCGCGGAGCCCGGCACCACCATCGCCCGAACCTTGGGGTGCACGGTGTGGCCGCGGACGACAGAAGCGGCGATGCGGAGATCCTCCAAGCGGGCATTGGTGCAGGAGCCGATGAACACCCTGTCGATCGGAATCGATTCGATCGCGGTGCCGGGCTCGAGCGCCATGTATCGCAGGGCGCGCACGTCGGTCTCGGTCCGAGGCGCGGGCACCCGGCTGGTCACCGGCACCGACTGACCCGGATTGGTTCCCCAGGTGACGTACGGTTCGAGCTGTGTCGCATCGATCGAGACTTCAGCATCGAATTGAGCGTCGGCATCCGTCGGCAGCGCGCTCCAGCGCGAGAGGGCCTGCTCCCAGTGCTCGCCGCGGGGCGCGTGCTCGCGGCCCTTCAAATAGGTAAAGGTCGTCTCGTCGGGCGCGATCATACCGGCGCGGGCGCCGCCCTCGATCGTCATGTTGCAGACCGTCATTCGACCCTCCATCGACAACGCACGAATCGTGGACCCGCGGTATTCGATCACATGCCCGCGTCCGCCTTCGACGCCGATGCGGCCGATGATGCCGAGCGCCACATCTTTGGCGGTCACGCCGAGGGGCAACTCCCCTTCGACGGTCACCGCCATCACCTTCGGCCGACGCTGTCGCAGGCACTGGGTCGCGAGCACGTGCTCGACCTCCGAGGTCCCAATGCCGAACGCGAGCGCGCCGAAGGCGCCGTGGGTCGACGTGTGCGAGTCGCCGCAGACGATCAGCAGCCCCGGTTGGGTGAGCCCCAGCTCGGGGCCGATGACGTGAACGATGCCCTGGCGCGAGCTGCCCATGCCGAAGAGCGCGATGCCCTCCCGCCGGCAGTTCTCCTCCAGCGCCGACATCTGCCGCTCCGCGATCTCGTCGGCCGCGGCGCGCCCACCGCGCGTGGGGACGTCGTGGTCCATGGTGGCCACCGTCAGGTCGGGCCGCCGGACCCGCCGGTTGTTAAGCCGTAGGCTCTCGAAGGCCTGCGGCGAGGTCACCTCGTGAACGAGGTGGAGATCGACGTAGAGAAGATCAGGCTCGCCATCACGGGCGGCGACCACATGGTCCTCCCAGATTTTCACTGCCATGGTCCGCCCCATCTGCCGTGTTCCTTACTTGCTCTCCGCCAGCGCGCGGACGCGCAAAGCTAGCAGCAGGTCGAGCCTGGCGTCGGCATCCTTGAGGTCGAGACCGGTGACCTCGCCGATCCGCTTCAACCGGTAGTGCAGTGTGTTGAGGTGGATGTGCAGGTCGCGCGATGACTGCCGCAGATTGCCATGCCGCTGCAGGTAGACCTCGAGCGTTTTCAGCAGCGGCGTGCCGCGCGCGCGGTCGTAGTCGATCAATGGCGCCAGCATGCGGCCGGCGAAGGCGTCGAGCCCGGCCCGATCTTCGACCTGGGCCAGCAAGCGGTAGACACCGAGACGCTCGTAGTTGATGACCTGCTCGCGCTTGCCGAAGCGCACCATCAGGTCGAGCGCCCGCTGCGCTTCGACGAAGGCCGGCTTGAAATCATCCGGCTTCACACACAGCCGGCCGATCGACACCGACACGGTGATGCCGAGCTCCGATTCGGCGACCGCTTCGCGGATCCGCGCCGCGAGCCCCTCGCCATCCGGGTCCTTGGTGTCAGCCGGTTGCGGCACCAGCACGATCACGCTGTCGCTGTGGGCGCTGACCAGGTGTCGCGGGTGCAGCCGCCGGACGGCGCCGGTCACCACCTGGAAGAGCTGATGCTTGACCGCGATGACCCGACCTTCCTCGTAGCGTCGTTCCTTGATGAACTGTCGAAAATGGTCGACGTCCACTACCAGCAACCGGTGCGGCACCGAAAGGTCGTAGCGAAGGTGTCGGGCCCGGCGCTGCACGTTGGCCTGGTCGCCGAAGGTCCCGTTGAGCAGGTCATCGACCAGCTCGCCGCGCACTCGGTCCTCGGCCTCGGCGACCTCGCGCTGCTTGATCATCTCGAGCGCGATCACGGTCGCGGCGTGTTCCACGGCCATCATCGCCAGCTCTTCGAGATGCTGCGGAAGATCGATGATCGAGAGGTAACCGAGGTTCTCGCGACCGGCGAGGACCGGCGTGATGATCCGGGGCGCCGTCAAGCCGAGATCCGGGAAGGGCGGGACCTTGCGCGGCGCCCGGCCGCGGACCACCTCTTGCAGCATGTTCTTGATGGCGGCCGCCTGGCGCACCTTGAGCGGCGTGCCGTGGTGGGCCAGCGTCTGCTGCCGGTGCTTGTCGGTGACGCCCGGAACCACGTGGCTGGCCAGCAGGTGGAAGTTCACGTCCTCGAGGGCGATCGAACTCTCGACCAGCTCGCCCAACGTCTTGACGATCGCGTCCAGGCCCTGGCCGTCGAGCGCCAGGTGGGTGAAGTGGGTGTGGATCTCGATCGAGCGACGGAGCTGGGTGTTCTGGGCGTTGATGATCCGCTCCAGGATCGGGTTCATGATCTCCAGGTAGGAGACGTCCGGCGGGATCCGGATCAGGGGAATATTGAACTCGTCCGCCTGGCCGAGCATGTCGTCGGGGATCTGGGGCAGGTAGCGCTCCGGCTTGATCACGAGTCCGGCGGAGCCGACCCGGGCCAGGTTGCGCATCAGGTCGCGCTGGGCGGCCCGGTCGTCTTTGATGGCGAACGCGACCGTCAGCAACAGCTCGCCCTCCGCCAGCCAGCTGATCGTTTCGGGGGATTCGAGGACCTTCACCCAGGTGATGGTGCGATCGAGGCCGCTGGCCCCCGCCAGCACCTCGCCCCTCCTCAAACCCCCTAGCGCCATCGCTTCCCGGACTGTCAGCGCCATGGGAGGCATAGTATGCCTTAACTCGGGGCTGGCGTGAAGGACCAAAAGGAACAAAGACTTTTAGATGGTTTGCACAATAGACGAGTATGCCTCGGGCTGCTAGCGTACTCGTCGAGTCAACCGACGTTGATGGGATTACTCACCCCCAGAGTGGGTTGACTCGACAAGAGCGGCGGCCGGGGGCCGCAAGCAGGGTGGTACCGCGGGAGGCATGCCTCTCGTCCTTGCAGCAGAGCGTGTCGTATACCAAGCCAGCTGCAAGGAGGGTACCGATGGCCAGTTACACGATCGAGATTCCAGACCCGCTGCACCACGAGATCCAGGAGCGGCGGTACCAGATCGACGTCGCCGGGATCTGCACGGAAGCGTTGACCGCCGCGGTCGCCAAGCGCGCATCCGGGACGACCGGGTTCGGGCATGACGTCACCGATGACATCAACCGGATGTTCAGCGGATGACTGGGCATGGGGATCAAAATGATTGACCGCGTCGAGGAGGAGTTGACCCCGTTTACGGCGGCCCCGCTGGAGCACACCAGCGGGAACTACTGGCTGATCGAAACCTTACGACGGTGGGGCATCACCGGCTACGCCGGCGTCAACGGTGGCGGGTTGATCCACGTGACCAAGCACCTCCAACCGTTCTCTGACCCATCCGAGGCGCGAGATGGAGTGCCGCGGATGCTGACCATGGCCGAATACGTCGCCGGCTTCGTTCCGCTGGGCTACCACATGGCCTCCGGCAGGGTCGGCGGTTGCATTACGACGACGGGTGCAGCGACCAAGCTCGGCGGCAGCGGCTTGACGGACGCCAAATTGCACAACATTCCGTCGGTCTTCCTCGTCGCGCTGAACTCGACGATGTCGATCGGCCAGAGTCCCCTGCAGGATGTGTCGATCCATGGCATGAACATCGTGCCGCAGCTGCAGGCCGAGCTCGGCGACGGCTGCGTCGTCATCGACGACATCGACGCCATGGAGGAGCAGCTCGAGCGCGCGCAATCCGTACTGCTCGAGTCCAAACCAGTTGCGATTTGCTTTTATCCTGACATTCTTTCCAAGTCCGCCACAATTGACGTTCCCTCCCGCAGCCGACCCCGCGGCGTCCGCCAGCAGGATGTCGATCGCTTCGTCGACGAGTTTCCCCGCATCGCGGACGGGCGCCGAGTCGTCATCTATGTGAGCAGCGAGGCCGCGCGCTGGCCCGGCATGCAGGCGATCACGACGCAGCTCTCGGAGCTGCTGCAGGCGCCGACTGTGTGGTCGGTGAACGGGGCGAACGCCGTGTCTCCCTCGAACGAGTTCGGCTTCGGGTACATCTCGTTTGGCGGCAACGACGAGGCGATGAAGCTCTGGCGGAGCCTTGGCCCCGAGGATTGCGTCATCACCCTCGGTTTCGACTCGGGCGAGTACTCGCTGAATCTGGGCGCCATCCCGGCCGGTGATGTGTGGCACTTCACCGGATGGACGGAGCCCTATGGCCACATCGCCGACGAGTTCCGTCATCGCGTGCGCGGCAACTACACGGTGGTTCGCGGGGATCTCGACCTCACGCTGGGGCAGATCATCCCGCGGCTGACCCAGCATGGCGTGGGCCGCCGGCCGGCTGTCGATGTCCCCGAGCGTCTCAACAACCGGCACATCACCCGCGATGTCCGCGACGGCTCGGTGGATTTCATTGCCTTCTACGAGCAGCTGCACAAGTCCTGGCGCCCCAACAGCATCGGCTTCGACGATGTTTGCATCGCCTACAAGGACCGGCAGTACGTGACCCAGCGACCGCATCCTTACATTCCATTCCATACCGCTCACGATGGGTCGGCCATGGGTGGCGGCTTTGGGCTCGGGGTCGGTGCCAAGATGGCGGATCCGAGCCTGCATACGTTCGTCTTCACCGGTGACGGTTGCTGGCGGCTGTTCGGCGGCACGCTCGCCGATGCCGCCAACCTCGACCTGCGGGTGTTCATCATCAACAACGGCGTCTACGGCATCGTCGACAAGGGCCTCGAGGTCGTCATTCCCGACGTCGAGAAGCGCCGCTACCATTCGACCCTGCCGTCGATCGACTTCGTGGGCGCGGCCAGGGCGCATGGCTGGGACGGCTTCCGCGTGAAAGCCGATCTCAGCAACCTCAAGGAAATCATGGACGCCTGCTACGAAACGAAGGGCCAGTCGATCCTGATTGACGTTCCAGTCGACGCCGACCAGGTCATCGGCCTCAACCCTCGGTTGAACAATCTCACCACCCAGACCTACCTCTGATGGGGGCTAACCGCGAGCTCCAGGTGGTGGGCTGATGGCCAAGGTCTATTACGACGGCGATGCCGACATGTCGGCGCTCGCCGGACAGCGGGTCGCCGTGATCGGCTACGGCAGCCAGGGCCACGCCCATGCGCTCAACTTGCAGGACAGCGGCGTCGACGTCGTGGTCGGCCTCTACAAAGGTAGCAAGTCATGGGAGGCGGCCGAGCAGGAAGACCTGCGGGTGGAGACGGTCGAGAAGGCGGTCGAAGCCGGCAACCTGGTGATGATGCTGGTGCCGGACCAGACCCAGAAGCGGCTCTACGACGAGGCGGTCAGGCCGAACCTGAAGCCGGGCGCCGCCCTGATGTTCGCGCACGGGTTCAACATTCATTTCAGCCAGATCGTTCCGCCCCCCGAAGTGGATGTCGCGATGGTTGCCCCCAAGGGGCCGGGCCACATCGTGCGCCGACTCTTCAAAGAACGGGTCGGCGTCCCAGCCCTTTTCGCGGTGCACCAGGACACGACCGGACAGGCCCGCGCCCGCACCCTCGCCTACGCGCGCGGCATCGGGTCGACCATGGCCGGAGTGCTCGAGACCACCTTCAAGGAAGAAACCGAGACCGATCTCTTCGGTGAGCAGGCGGTCCTGTGCGGCGGGCTCACCTCGCTGGTGCAAACCGGGTTCGAGACCCTCGTCGAGGCGGGCTACCAGCCGGAGTTGGCCTACTTCGAGTGCCTGCACGAGATGAAGCTGATCGTGGACCTGATGTACCAGGGCGGTATGAGCTACATGCGCTACAGCATCAGCGACACGGCCGAGTTCGGCGACTACGTGAGCGGGCCGCGTGTGATCAGCCCTGCGGTTCGCGAGGAAATGCGGCAGATCCTTCGCGAGATCCAGGATGGGACCTTCGCCCGGACCTGGATCCTCGAAAACCAGGCCGGCCGGCCGGCCTTCAACGCCTATCGCCGGCAGGCGAAAGAGTCGCTGATCGAGAAGGTCGGTGCCGAGCTGCGCGCCATGATGCCGTGGCTCAAACCCGACGGCAAGGCGCGCAACTGATGGGCGCCACGCCGGATCGAGTAGACGACCGGGTCTTCATCTTCGACACCACCCTGCGCGACGGCGAGCAGTCGCCGGGCGCCTCGCTGAACCCGGACCAGAAGCTGGCGATCGCCCGCCAGCTGGCCCGCCTCGGCGTCGACGTCATCGAGGCGGGCTTCCCGCTGTCGTCCCCCGGCGACTTCGAGGCGGTGCAGCGAATCGCTCGCCAGGTCGAGGGGCCGATGATCACCGCGCTGGCGCGCGCGGCCCGGCCTGACATCGACGCCGTCTGGCAGGCGGTTCGGGAGGCGCCGCGGTCGCAGATCCACATGGTGCTCTCGGTGTCGGACATCCACATCGAGCGCAAGCTGCGCTCCAGCCGGCGCGAGGTGCTCCGACGTGGCACCGAGGCCGTCGCCTATGCCCGCACCCTCTGCAACGACGTCGAGTACTCCCCCGAAGATGCCGGCCGCGCGGATCCTGAGTACCTCTTCGAGACCCTCGAGGCGGTCATCGACGCGGGCGCGACCGTGGTCAACATCCCCGATACCACCGGCTACACCCTGCCCAATGAGTTCGGCGCCTTGATCGCCGCCATCCGCGCCAACGTCCGCAACATCGACGAGGCGCTCATCAGCGTGCACTGCCACAACGACCTGGGGTTGTCGACGGCCAACAGCGTGGCCGCCATCCTTAACGGGGCGCGCCGCGTCGAGTGCACCATCAATGGCATCGGCGAGCGCGCCGGCAATGCTTCGCTCGAAGAAGTGGTCATGATCCTGCGGACGCGCGAGCGGTCGCTTAAGCTTCGCACCGGCGTCGACACCACCAGGCTCGCCGACGTCAGCGCCCTGGTCTCGAAGCACACCGGCGTCCCGGTGCAGCCCAACAAGGCGGTGGTCGGCGCCAACGCCTTCGCACATGCCTCCGGGATCCACCAGGACGGCGTTCTCAAGGACAAACTCACCTACGAGATCATGCGGCCCGAAGACGTGGGGATGGGCGAGAGCCGCATCGTGCTTTCGCCTCGCTCGGGACGCCACGCCTTCCAGTTCCGGCTGGCCGAGCTCGGCTACCACCTGCCGGACGCCGCCTTCAGCCGCGCCTGGGAACAGTTCCTTCAGCTGGCCGACCGCAAGAAAGACATCCTCGATCGAGACCTGGAGGATATCGTGCGTTCCGTGCAATCCGCTGTCCCTCCCCCGGTCGGAGTGGTCGTCTGATGGCGATCGAAGCGCTGCCGCAGCCGGAGGCCGCGCCACCGCCGACCACGGTCGTCTACGACGGCTTCGCCTACTTCCAGGGAAACATCGTTCCCTTCGCGCAGGCCAACGTGAGCATCGGGACGCATGCGCTGAACTATGGGACGGCCTGCTTCGAAGGAATCCGTGGCTACTGGAACGCCGAGCACAACGAGATCTACTTGCTCAAGCTGGCCGAGCATTACCAGCGCTTTCTCAAGTCGACGGCGCTCCTCAAGATCAAGCTCGATGAGACGGTCGATCAGCTCTGCGAGCTGACGCGCGAGGTCGTCCGCCGCGACGGCTATCACACCGACGTCTACGTTCGGCCGATCGCGTACAAGGCGTCGGCCATCATCAAGGTCGACCTGCATTCGGCCGAGGACGCGGTCGCGATCTTCGCCATGCCGATGGGCGCCTACTCGCGCATCGATGGGCTGCGCGTCACGATCTCGTCCTGGCGGCGGACCAGCGACAACAGCATCCCGGCGCGGGCGAAGATCACCGGCGCCTACATCAACACCGCGCTCGCCACCGAAGACGCGAACGCCGCCGGTTACGACGATTGCCTGATGCTCACCGAGGACGGTCACATCGCCGAGGGCAGCGCCGCCAACTTCTTCATGATCCAGGGGCGGACCCTCGTCACGCCGCCGGTCACCGATGACATCCTGGTCGGCATCACGCGCGCCGCGGTGATGCAGCTGGCGGCCGATGTCGAGCTCGATGTCGTCGAGCGCAGCATCGACCGGACCGAGGTCTACCAGGCCGACGAAGCCTTCCTATGCGGCACCGGCGTGCAGCTGGCGCCGATCGTCGAGGTCGACGGGCGCGCGGTCGGCTCCGGTCGGCCCGGGACCACCACGCTGCGCCTGCAGGAGGCCTACTTCCGTGCCGTGCGCGGCAACGATGCCCGCTATCGCCAGTGGTGCACCCCGGTCTATGGCGGGATGCCCCGAATTACGTAATCGAATTGACGAGGACGGTGAGGGACTGGTAGTCTTTTCCGACAACTGAATAGCGACCGTTATCAAGAGTGTGCTGAGGGGCCGGCCCTGTGAAGCCTGCCAACCTACCGGGTTACCCGGCAAGGTGGAAAGTCCGTCAGACGAAAGTCTGAAAGATGATGCAGTCACGGACAAGACGGCCCCTCTCCGCAGGGGCTTTTTTTATTTCAAGCGTCGAGGAGGAAGTCGGTGAAGCAGTTGCGATGCCGGGAGTGCGGACGGTTGCGGGACTTCGAGCCCGCCTACGTCTGCGAGCACTGTTTCGGCCCGCTCGAGGTCGCCTACGACTTCGAGGAAGTGAGGGAGCGGATCAGCCGCGACTCGATCGCCAGGGGCCCGAACACGATCTGGCGTTACCGCGAGCTCCTACCCGCTCCAGCCGGCGAGCCAATCGACCTGGGAACCGGCTTCACGTCGTTGGTCAGGGCGCGCAACCTCGGGAAGGAGCTCGGGCTCGATCACCTGTACCTGAAGAACGACACGGTGAACCCGACTGGGTCGTTCAAGGACCGCAACGTGGCGGTCGCCACCAATTTCGCGCTCTCTTACGGCTTCGACACGCTCTCCTGCTCCTCCACCGGTAACCTCGCCGGTTCAGTCGCCGCCTACGCCGCGCGCGCCGGCATGCGCGCCATGGTCTTCATCCCGGCCGGCCTCGAGCCCGGCAAGGTCGGCGCGGCCAGCGCCTACGGCGCTACCGTGGTCGAGGTCGGCGGCACCTACGACGACGTCAACCGCCTTTGTGCCGAACTCGCCGACCTGTACCGCTGGGCGATCGTCAACGTCAACCTCCGACCCTTCTACTCGGAGGGGAGCAAGACGTTGGCGTTCGAGGTGGTGGAGCAGCTCGGTTGGCGGGCACCCGACCATATCGTGGTGCCGGTGGCCGCCGGGTCGCTGCTGGCGAAGACGGCGAAGGCGTTCCAGGAGCTGGTCGGCGCCGGTCTTCTTACAGCGGCGCCGACCCGGATTCACGCGACGCAGGCGGAGGGATGCGCGCCGGTGAGCACGGCCATCCAGCAGGGCGCCGACACTATCACCCCGGTCCGGCCGAATAGCATCGCGAAGTCGCTGGCGATCGGCAATCCCGCCGACGGCCGATACGCGGCGCGGGCGGTGCGCGCATCGGGTGGGTGGGCGACCGCCTGCCGCGAGGAGGCGATCCAGGAAGGCATGGCGCTGCTCGCCGAAACCGAGGGCATCCTCAGCGAGCCCGCGGGCGGCGTGGTGGTGGCCGGACTCCAGGAACTAGTCGCGCAGGGCCGCATCCGGCGCGAGGAAACCGTCGTGATCTGCATCACCGGCAATGGACTGAAGACGACCGAGCTCTTCGACGTGCGCGACGGCCACCGGCTACAGCTGGCCAGGGCCCGCTCGTCGGACTTTGTGCGCGCGCTGGCCGAGGTCGAGAACGTGCCGGCCGTCGTCGCATGACCTCGCCCCTTCGGGCCGGCGTGCTGGGCGCGACGGGAATCGCCGGGCAACAGGTGCTGGCCGCGCTCGAGGGGCACCCATGGTTTACGGTCGCCGCGGTTGGCGCCTCCGAGAAATCGGCGGGCAAATCGTTTGGCGACGCCCTGCGCGACGCGGCGGGTGCCAGCCGCTGGTTCGCCGAAGGCCGCCCCGGTCCCTCGCTCCTCGCGCTCAGCTGCCTCAGCGATGCCCAATTGCTCGCGCAGCCGCTCGACGTGGTTTTCAGCGCCGTCTCCAAAGAGGTTGCGCTGGAATGGGAGCCGCGTTTCGCCGAGCGGGTTCCCGTCATCAGCACGGCCTCGGCCTTTCGCTATGAGCCGGACGTTCCGATCCTGATCCCCGGGATCAACGACGCGCATGCGGAAGCGCTCCACGACCAGCGGCGCAAGCGCGGCTGGCGGGGCTTTATCGCACCGATCCCGAACTGCACGACGACCGGCCTGGCTGTGTCGTTGAGGCCGCTGCACGATGCTTTCGGTGTGCGCGCCGTGACCGTGACCTCATTGCAGGCCGTCTCGGGCGCCGGCCGGCAGGGGGGCGTGCTGGCCCTGGACGTGATCGACAACGTCATCCCCTTCATCCCCGGCGAGGAAGAAAAGGTCGAGCGCGAGACCCGGAAGATCCTCGGCCACGGGGGCGAGCCGGCGCCCTTTGCCGTCTCCTGCACCTGCACCCGGGTCAATGTCAGGGATGGCCACCTAGAGACGGTCTACGTCGGCACCGAACGCCCTGCGGATGCCGCTGCGGCGACCGCGGCGATGAACGCCTTCGGCGTCGATGGGTTGAAAGGCCTGCCGTCGGCCCCCGACCGGTTGCTGCGCGTCGACCCTGACCCTTTCCGGCCACAGCCGCGGCGAGACCGAGACGCCGGTGGCGGGATGACCGTCACCGTCGGACGGATGCGCGACGAACCAGTCCTCAAAGGGATCAAGTACGTCGTCCTTTCGCACAACACCAAGCTGGGCGCCGGCAAGGGAGCGGTACTGCTGGCGGAATGGCTGTCGCGCGAAGGATACATTGGCCGCCCTGCCTGAGACCGTGACGCGACCGGTCCTGGTCCAGAAGTTCGGCGGCACCTCACTAGGTACCCCTGCCCGCATCAAGAAAGCTGCCAAGCGCGTCGCCGCCGCCCAGAGAGCGGGCTATGACGTCGTCGTCGTGGTCAGCGCCATGGGCGATTCGACGGACCGCCTGCTCGGCCTCGCATCCCGCGTCGCCAAGGAGCCAGCCGCGCGAGAGCTCGACCAGCTGCTGTCAACCGGCGAGGGCGTCTCGGCGCCGTTGATGTCGATGGCGCTGACTGAGCTCGGGATTCCGGCGGTTTCGCTGCTCGGCTTCCAAGCCGGCATCCAAACCGACCAGCGCCACGCCAAAGCTCGCATCGTCGGGCTGACCCCCGCCCGCATTCAGCGCGAGCTTGCAGCCGGACGGGTGGTCGTGGTCGCCGGCTTCCAGGGAATGGGGCTCGAGATGGAGGTGACCACGCTCGGCCGTGGCGGCTCGGACACCACCGCCGTCGCGCTCGCCGCCTCGCTGAAAGCCCAGGCCTGCGAGATCTTCACCGACGTCGACGGCGTCTACACCGTCGACCCGCGGTTCGTGCCATCTGCCCGCTTGCTGACCCGCATTGCCTATCCGGAGATGCTCGAGCTGGCAAGCGCCGGCGCCCGGGTCATGCATCCACGGGCGGTCGAGATCGCCGAGGCTTATGGCCTCGAGCTCCATGTCCGGTCGAGCCTTCACAGCGGGCCCGGTACCATCATCACTTCAGAGGAGGCGATCATGGAGGACCGGAATCGGGTGCGCGGCATCGCCCATGAAGAGCAGGTGGCCCGGCTCTCCGTGGTCGGCGTGCCGGACCGTCCTGGTATCGCGGCCTCCATCTTCTTGCCCCTCGCCGAGGCGGACATCGCGGCCGACGTTATCGTGCAAACCGCCAGCCACGAGGGCGTGACCGACATGTCGTTTACGGTGTCATCGGCTGATGGCCGGCAGGCGAAGCGCATCCTGGACGGCGTCGCCCAGGAGATCGGCGCCCGAACCGTGCTGGCGCAGGACGGCCTGGCCAAGGTCTCGGTCATCGGCAGCGGCATCCGCGGCCAGCCCGGGGTGGCGGCCAACATGTTCAAGACGCTGTCGGGGCTTGGCATCAATATCGAGATGATCTCGACCTCGGAAGTCCGTATCACCTGCATCATCCAGGCCGATCGCATCAAAGACGCTGTCGCGGGCCTGCACGAGGCCTTCAAGCTCTAGTGCCCCGCACCGCCTCAGTCCGGGTGCCGGCCTCATCGGCCAACCTCGGTCCGGGCTTCGACGTCCTCGCGCTGGCGCTCGACTTGCACCTCGAGGTCGAGGCACGCGAATCGGCCAAGACGAGCATCACATGGGATGGTGAAGGCGCGGACGAGGTCCCACTCACCCGCAAGAACCTGCTCGTCCGTTCCACTCAGGAGCCATTTGCCGGGTGGACTCGTCCGCTCGAGGGCGTCGAGCTTCGGGTCCGCAATCACATCCCGATCGGCCGCGGCCTGGGCAGCAGCGCCGCTGCGATCGTGGCCGGCATCACGCTCGGCGCGAAATTACGTAGCCATCGAATCTCCCCGCAACGGATCCTCGAGCTCGCGTTTCCGCTCGAAGGACACGGCGACAACCTGGCGGCCGCGCTCTACGGTGGCTTCTGTATCGCCGTGACGGAAAACGGTGGGGTCCGCGTGCATCGCCTCGATTGGCCACCTCGCTGGCGCGCTGTGCTCTTCGTTCCCAACGAGGTCTCCCCCACGCAGGAGGCCCGCCGCCTCGTGCCCCGCCGTCCAGCGCGCGAGGACGCTGTCTTCAACCTCGGCCGCGTCGCCGAATGGGTACTCGCGTGTTCGCGGCGCGATCGCTCCCTGGTCAGAAGCGCCATGGACGACCGATTGCATCAGCCGGGCCGCGTCCGCGCCTATCCCTATCTCGACGATGCGATCGCGGCGGCCGAGCAGGCTGGCGCGCTGGGTGCGGCGCTCAGCGGTGCGGGAGGGAGCGTGATCGCGCTGGCGGATCGCAATCACGACCCGGTCGCGCGGGCGATGTCCAAGGCCGCCCGTGCCCACGGGATCAACGGGCGGGTCATCAGGGTGGCCGCGGCGGCGGCGGGAGCGGTCGGCTAACTCACCGGGCGTGGGCTTTCATCGCCCCATCCAGGATGCGCGCACGAGCTTCCACACGGTTTCGCGCAAACTCGCTGACCTGGCCAAGAAGAACGCCCGACTCGACTACGACGGACGCCGCCGACGTTGCCCAGGCCATGGCGCGACGGAGATCCTGGTCGGCCGCGTACACCGCTGCGAACGCGCCCGCGTAGACATCGCCGCCGCCTATCCCGCCGCCCCTGGCCACCACGGGAAAGGCTGGCATCGAGAGGATTTCACCCTGCCGCATCCCAAGCGAGCCGCCCGCGCCAAGCTTGATCACGGCGGCCCGAACGCCAGCACGCGCCATCAGTCGCAGCACCGCGCGCGGCGTTTCACCGGGCCACAGCTGCGCGACTTCCGTGTGGCCTGGCAGGAACGCGTCGCATTGGGCGGCCAGTGCCAGCAGGTCGTCCACATCGGGCTGATCGACGCCGGTCAGGTCGAGGTCGAGCGTGATACACGCGACGCGCCGGCTGACGGCCTTGATGATTTCGCGTTGGCGTCCCGGCGACAGCCCCCCGATATGGACCGACCAGCGCGGACTCAGACTCGCCAGCTGCTCGGGCACCGGCTCCAGGTCGGCCCCGGGCGATCCCTCGCGAGGCCCGACTGGCTGGATGCGGCTGGTGTCGATCCCGGCTCGCGTGAACTCGACGATTAGCCGAGTAGGAAAATCCGGCCCGATCACGGCGCAGATGGCGGCGTCGACACCCACCAACCAGGCGCCGACGGCCGCTGCTAGAGCGGGACCATCGGCGCTGAGAGGAGGGCCGGCCCCGACCGTGGCATCACGGTCGATCGACAAGCGGCCAACGGCGACCACGCCACGGGAAGACTTCCCCATCCCCCTGTTGCGTGACATTATTGAGGCGCAGACCTGGCCGAACAAATAGATTTGTTGGAGATTCGGCTGCAAACCGAGGTGGGGTACCTAGGCAATGCCAGGCGTGTACAAGATCGGCGTCGTCAGTCAGAAGACAGGCTTGAGCCCGTCAACCCTGCGGATCTGGGAAGATCAGTACGGTCTGGTGGCGCCCTCGCGCACCAGGGGCGGCACGCGTCTCTATTCTGACTCGGACCTCGAGCGACTGTTGTACGTGCGTCACCTGGTTCGTGAGCGCGGCTATGCCCTGAACGCCATCGCCGACATCATCGACGAAGCCGCCTCGAAGTTGCCGTACACGCTGGATCGTGTGGCCATCGAGAACATCTACCTTCGGGACGCCACCAATCACTCCGACATCGAGGAAGGCCGCCGCATGGCAAGGGTCCACGCGACGGTGCGCAGCCTGATCCGTGCGGAGTCCGCCGAGCGGGCGGCCGTCACTTTGGTGGCCGGAGTCAAGGCCATTACCGGGGCACACCGGGCTAGCCTCGCCCTATACCGACGGAAAAGCTACGCGCTGGATTTCGTGGTGATCGCCGGCGTCCGCGGCACCGGGCCGCCGTCCCGACCGTCGCTTTCAATCTCGCGGTTCCCTCGCACGTGGCAGGAGGCGATCGACGCCCGCGAACCCTACGCCGACGCCGATCTGCTTCGTATCGACCTGCCGGGCGAGGTGAACTCCCTGGTAACGCGGGAGGACGCGCGCAGCTTTCACGCAGAGCCCTTGACGATTGCCGACGAGATGGTCGGCGTCCTCATCATCGGCAGCTCACGGCCGAATGGCATCGGGCCCGAGGCCCAACGGGTCTGCGAAGAGCTGGCCGTCGCCGCCGGCCCCGCGATCCACTACTTCGCGCAACATCTCGAGCTGCCGCCGGCTTCAGCACCCAACCTGTAACCCTTCTGAAAGGTTGGCGGCCACAGACTGGGGACGCGATGGAGACACGCATTGTCCACGCACGCCAGTCTTTATGAGAAGGAGGTGAGAAGCATCTTGACGCCAACCCAACGAATCGTGACCGTTGCCGGGATTGCAGGATCGCTGATCGCGGGCGGCGTGATCGGCGCGACGCTGGCCGGTCCGCTCGCGGCCGCCGCGGCCAACAACGGAGCGAACACTCAGCTGGCCGCCGCATCGGCGAGCCCCAGCGCGAGCGCCGGAACCTTCAAGTCCAACGAGAACGCGACCCATGAGGCCGGCGAGAGCGCCACAGTCGAAGCCCAGGAGAATTCCGGGCAGCGGCCTGGTGGCGGAACCGGCAAGTTCACGCCCAATGAAAACGCGACGCACGAATCCAGTGAGAGTGCCGCCCGTGAGGCACAGGAAACCGCGGGCCAGCGCCCGACCGTCCCCTAAGACACTTCCCTCCCCTTGGTCAACCGTTCCCTCCCCCGCTGCTGCGGGGGAGGGCAGGGTGGGGGCTGCTAGGTGCGCGCTGCCGCGGCGGGCGCCGGCATCAGGCCGAGCTGCTGTAAGCCTCGAGCGGTGTCGAAGTATTGCCGCAGAGACTTCAGCTGCCCTTTGTCGTCCATGACGCCGATATCCAAGGCAGGTCCTGACAGGGTCTTGTTCGTGGGCGGGATGACGTCGCCCGTGGGTGTCCGCATCGGACCTTTGTGGGTACCGGTGAAGGTGTATTCGACGACGACCGTATTGCCTTCCGCGACCATGTTGTGAATGTCGATGTGCGCGTCAGGGAAGGTGACGCGCATCTCCTCGAAGTAGCCTTTTATCGCCTCGCGACCCTTGATCGTGCCCGCCATCGGTGTGACGAGCTCGGCATCGTCGGCCACCGTCTTCATCCAATCGTCGAGCTTGCCCTGGTTGAACGCGTCGATCGATTGCCGCGCCGTCTGCTTCGCATCGGCCATCGCGTTTCCTCCTCTGCCGTGTGTCCCGGCAGGCGCATGATGCGCCCTTGAGTAGGCGTTCAGCAACCTCAGACCCGGCGGTTCGCTAGCTGGCGGCGCGCAGGCTCTCGAGCAGCGGCGAGCTGATCAGCACGTCGGCGGTCGCGATGTTGGTCGCCAGTGGAACATTGCGCACGTTGCAGATGCGGAGCAACGTCTGGATGTCCGGGTCGTGCGGGTGCTTGTCGAGCGGGTCGACGAGGAAGATGACGGCATCGACCTCACCTTCGACCACGCGGCTGGCGATCTGGACGTCGCCGCCGTGCGGACCGGCGGTGACCCCTTCAACCGTCAGGCCGACCTTGTCCCGCAGCAGGTCGCCGGTCGCGCCGGTCGCGACCAGGTCATATTCTGCAAGGCGGTCGCGATTGAAGGTCGCGAAGGCGACCAGGTCGGCCTTCTTGCCGTCGTGCGCGATGATGGCGAGGCGCGGCCGGTCAGACGAGGGCATCGATCTCAAGCCTCCAGCAATAGTTCTCACAGCTGATCAAACGCCACCGTCACACGGCGTCGGACCTGCCCGACGAAACGATCCCGACACAATCAGTGTGCCTGTCGACAGAGCGTGATGGGCCCGAGACATTCCCCACAACGGTCCGTCATGATGGCGTTGAAGATGCGCCGCGCACGACTCTCGAATTGGCGGCGGGCATCGGGCTCATCGAGCCCTCGGTTCCACGCCTCGGCCAGGAAATGTCCGGT
>Ga0209009_1000089_pt1 | contig 38470 bp, 28 predicted proteins | sample BlaSpr_A8_OM3_M2_FD_187979 | JGI IMG/M metagenome (GOLD analysis project Ga0209009, IMG submission 187979) | Forest soil microbial communities from Thunder Bay, Ontario, Canada - Black Spruce, Ontario site 2_A8_OM3_M2 (SPAdes) (version 2) | ecosystem: Environmental > Terrestrial > Soil > Boreal... | reverse complement strand
GCCCGATGATTTTACCGTCGATACCCCCGCCAATAGCAACCGCAAAGGAATCATCGGAGACGGTTGGAAATCCGGGAGCAGAAAGACTAACGTGCGCCCCGCCGATCAAAATATGCCCAAACGGCGAAACGCGCGCCGGCCAGGAGACTTGCGGCCCAAATAAGTAGTAAGTCGTGTGCGTGCTGTTGCCGTAGTCGCCCGAGAAGTCAGCGCGAGCGCCTAGCCAGGAGGCAAACTTATACTCCCCTGAAAGCTCCCAACCGTTCTGATTAAATGACGGAGAATTATCGAAACGCAGGTAAGAATAGCCGCCATATAATTCCACTTTGTCTGAATCCTGCGCGTGCGCAGTGAGAGAAGCTAGAAAAATAAAACCGCAGACCAATAAGAGCTTTCTGAACATACGAATCCCCTCCTCAGGGTTATCGAATTTAGGATTATCGTAGGCAGTAAATCTTGCCACGATTCGCACCGCACCAACCCGACTTCAACTGCTAGCCCCTTACGAAAGCGAGCTGCAGCGATGGGCTGGAAGCAGTAAGATGCCTTCAAATTGGAAGAGGTTACTCCCTGATTAGCAAATGTTAATTGCTGCTGTCTCAAGTATTTAGTGTAGAGATTTCCTGCTATAGAAGTGATTCGCCGGAATTTTTCGCGATTAATTCACGAGTGGTATCTCGCAAGCGAACAATTTCCTGCCAATCATTTCCGGCAGCACGATCTGGAATTACAAGAGGGCCGAATGTAACGGTAATGTGCCCGGGGCGCGGCAACTTCGTTTTGTCACGCAGAATTCGCCGCGCACCACGTACCGACACAGGACAGATGGGGCGTTGGGTGTCGACAGCGGCTTTGAAAGTACCTAATTGGAATGGACGAATCCCGGTGACCGCGGTGAAGGTTCCCTCCGGATAAATCGCGACGGACTCTCCGCTCTTGAGCGCGGCATTCACTTGTTCTGCTTGGCGGATGCGCGCCTGTGGATCGCTGCGATTAAAGGAAAATTGGCCGCTGCGAAGAGCCATGGTGCTGAACAACGGCATGTCGCGGACTTCACCTTTGGCCACGAAGCGGACGTCCGGTGGAAGAAACGCGAGGTTAATTAGAATATCGAGATAACTCGCGTGATTGGGAGCAAAAATCCAAGGGCCCGATGTTTTGCGCTGATTCAAAATTTCCTGGCCCTCCACACGCACTGGAACGAATGCCATTCTGAGCATCAGTCGAGTGCCTTTGTGTATGAGCCAAGCCGCACGCTTGTGATTCCGACTGGTCGCTACAAGCGCCCATAAGGGAAACAAAAGAATCGTAAAAATCGACATCGCATATATGCCATAAAGAAATTCGAATGCGGCGGTTGCGGCTTGCTTTGTCCAGCTCCATACGCGCGGTCCAGAACCGCGTGCCGCGAGGCCAGCGACCTGCAACCAAGTGGGTTGCTGGCGCCTGCCTAATTTTCCTTCGGTGAAAAGCCGCTGAGTCTCTTGGCGTCGTAACTTACCGCTGGAGGTTTTCGGAATGGATTGAGGTGGCAGCAGCACAACCAAGTCCGGCGGCAGTCCGAGCGCGTCGGTCACCGCATGCGAAATTTCGTCTTCGATGCGCTTCGCGCTTGCCATGTCGCGAACTTCCGCGGTTACCACAAGCCTTTCGCTCCCAGTGCGCTCATCGTTCGCCCCAAACGCAACGACGCAACCGGTCCGCACGCCCTGAACGCGTCCAGCGATTTCTTCCACTTCGTGCGGATATAAATTGCGTCCAGCCTTGATGATGATGTCTTTCGCGCGGCCCGTTATGTAAATTTCGCCGTCGGCCCAGTAGGCCAGATCGCCGGAATCGAGCCAGTCGCCGTCGCGCATTAATTCTTTCGTCGCGGTGGGATTGTGGAAATAACCGCTGGTCGCCGATTCACCGCGAAACCACAGACGTCCTTCTTTCCGTTCACCGAGATTTTGACCGTCGGCGTCCACGATGCGTACATGCACTCCGGGCACAGGGTTTCCAGCATTCACAAATTCGAGCGCAGCGGGATCGTCGGGTTTGGCGGGCTGAGCCTTGCCGCCGGATTCAAAGGTGGCGCGTTCGATGCGGTCCACTTTGTAACCGGCGCCGAGTTTTGGCACAGAAACGGCGAGAGTCGCTTCGGCCAGTCCGTAAACCGGGAGAAGTGCGTTGCGGCGAAAGCCGTAAGGCGCAAAATGAGTCGCGAATCTTTCAAGCGTCTCGGCACGGACCGGCTCGGCGCCGTTCGTCGCCGCACGCCAACAACTCAGGTCCAGACCTTGCAAGTCCTTATCCGAAATCTTTCGCACGCAAAGCTCGTACGCAAAGTTAGGAGCGGGACTGATTGTGCCGCGATGTTTGTGAATAGCTCGCAGCCAGCGTTCCGGCCGGCTCAAAAAAGCGAGCGGCGACATTACGACCAGAGGGATGCCGGTGAACAGCGGCACGAACCACGCACCGATCAGTCCCATATCGTGATACAGAGGGAGCCAGCTAACCGCCACGTCGTCTGGTCTTATGTCGATGCCGGAAATGATCGATTTAATATTCGCGAGCAGATTGGCATGCGTAAGGACGACACCCTTGGGATCGCCCGTGGACCCGGAGGTGTATTGCAGAAAAGCAATCTCATCGGCGCGCGCGTGATGCGCGAGATTCTCGACCGGCCGCCAGTGCGCTGGGGAAGAATCCGGTTTCGCAGCCGGTTTCGTTGCCGGCTTGGCGAGCTCTCCGGCGTCGAGCACTTCTCGTAGAGTTGGTACTCCGGGCTTGAGCAGCCGGGCCAACCCTTCGGCTTGCCGCCAGGTAATCAGGAATTGCGCTTCGGCATTGCGCAGAATGGCCGATTGTCGTCTGGCGTATTCCGCGATGCGGTCGGCGCGGAAGGGCGGGTAAATTGGCACCGGAATCCCACCCGCCAGCAGGATGCCTGCAAAAGTCCAAAAGAATTCCGCGCAGGTGGGAAGCATGATTGAAACGGTCTGGCCAGGCTCCAGACCGTGCCGTATCAATTCGGCGGCTACCCTTGAGGCGCTTTCGAAAAGCTCGCCGAACGTGATTGTTCGCGGCTCATCGTTCTCCTCGTAGAGATAAATATGCGCTCGCGCCGGTTCACCGCGCCCTCGCAAGCGGAAAATTTCAGTTAACGTTTCGGCGTTGCGTATTTGCTCTTCGATATCAGCGTGGATGGCAGCCGGACCTATGGGCGTTGCCGATATCGCCGCGCCCGCGGCGGTCGCACCCGCAGCTGCGGATCCAGTAACGGTCTCCTCGCGCAGCACGGCTTCAACCAGGTCTTCTACCGTGTCAGCCTCAGCGACCACGCGGTCAGGCAGGCGCACGCCGCAAGCGTCACCCAAGCGCAGCATGAGCTCTACGCGCTCGAGACTCCCGAGTCCAAGTTCGCGTTCGAGATGAGCCGCGGTGCCACGCGCCGTTAGCTCCGCCAAACCACGTTGCCCGCCTAACTCCACCAGAAGTTGGCGTAATACGTGGAGCGTCTGCGAGGTAACGGATGCTGCGCGATCAATTTTTGTACCAGTAGCGCCCATGGGTGAGATTCACAACCAGTTGCTTTGGCCGAGCGTATCACCGCTCACTACGCAGGGCAATGCCACTCCGACGAAGCGAACAGTGCGCGAAGCGCGCTTGAGGTACGAAGGTACTGGGACTAATTGAACCCTTTGCACTATCGACGTTCGCGGGCTTTACAGCCAGAATCGCGTTGAGTTCGAGGCCGCACAAAGCGCTTCGAATGTCTACACCTCCATCACCCCATGCCCACGAGCGGCCGGCACCCCCACCGGCCGCTCCCCTTTTCTGCTGACTTCAAGTCATTCAAGCCATCCACCTTGTGGGCCATAAATATGGAATGTTTCTTGACTCCAACGCGCACGCTTCTATAGAGTGCGGGAATCAAGGGGTTGTAGGCTAGAGGCAATCGGCTGCGATTCTGAATGATGTTCAGCCTATGGTTTTGTTCCTCCGACGTGGTTCCAGCCACTCCACGGCCTGCATGTCCTTAGCGCGAGTTCTCACTACGGGGGTGGGCGTGAGATTACTTCGAGCTATTTTAATTTTAGTCATCGCATTGGCCGGCGCTTCAATTCTTGGTGGCAGCGCCTCGGGCCAAACCAATGCTTCACTACGGGGCACTATCACCGACCAGTCGGGTGCTGTGGTCGTCGGGGCGAAAGAAACCCTCACAAATACCGGCACAGGAATCGCGCGCACTACCACTAGCGGCAGCGACGGCTCGTATTTATTCGACCTGGTGCAAGTGGGCAAATACAAACTAACCGTTGAGAAAGGCGGGTTCGCCACATTCGTTCAAGACGGAATCGTTCTGGAGCTAAACCAGAACGGCCGCGCTGACGTTTCCCTCAAAGTGGGACAAGCAGCTCAGACTGTGGAAGTAACCGCGAACGTCGCGCAAGTGGATACTACCAGCGCGGTCCTCGGCAAGGTCGAAAACGAACGCGCTATCCGGGATTTGCCTTTGCTCGACCGCGACACATTGCAACTCGGCCTGCTCCAGGCCGGCGTTTTTCCCCCGGACCAAGATGATGTGTCTGGCAATCCTTTTTCAGTGAGCGGGCAGCGCTCGGAATCTCTCACATTTCTTCTGGATGGAGCGAACAATACTGATTTTCTCGGCAACAATATCATCGTCAGCCCCAATCCTGACGCCGTGGAAGAATTCAAGATCCTGACAAACAACTATGACGCGGAATATGGGCGCACCTCGGGCGGTATCGTCAACCAGATTACGAAATCCGGAACAAATGATTTCCACGGCGATGTCTTCGAATTCATGCGCAATGATGTTCTGAACGCTACGGATTACCTGGCCGATGGAATCAAGTCTGCCTACAGACGGAACGTCTTCGGCGGCACCCTCGGTGGGCCCGTCAAAAGGGACAAATCGTTTTTCTTCGTAGCGTACCAAGGAACGCGCCGGGGCGAAGGAATGACTCCGAGCCCGGTTGGGGTGCTGACAGTTCCAGAACGCACCGGAGACTTCAGCGCAGATCCTTTTCCACTTATCAATCCCATCACGGGCTCTCCGTATCCCAATAACCAAGTTACGGTGAACCCCATCATCGCGAATTACATCGCCAAGTACATGCCATTGCCTAACAATGGATCAACCAATACCTTTACCGCGTCCCCATTGGCTGGAATCAACGACGATCAAGGAATCGTGCACTGGGACTATAACGTCACGGCTAAGGACACCATCTCTTTTGCGTACTTGATCGATGACACACGCGCGCTTTTTCCGGAAGAGGGTGGCACGATTTCGTCCCTTACAGGACTTCAGCCTGCTGGATCAGGCGGCGACGTCCCGGTTGGGTCCGCAGGACTGGAAAGCCAGCGAAATCAAATCGGCACGTTCACTTGGACGCATACATTTTCGAGCAGCAAGATTAACGAATTCCGTTTCGCCGCTAGCCGGTACGCGTCGAGCCAGGGAATTCCGCTTGACCATACGCCGCCCAGCGCGTTGGGGTTCACGAACGTTACCCCGGCCGATACCAAGGCTCCCGCACCGCCCACGATTTTCGGTCCATCGTTTACCCTCGGTCCTTCGACGCAGGGACCTACGACACTTCACCGCGCCACGTTCGAATGGTCCGACAACTTCACCTGGACGCGCGGCAAGCACGAGATAAAATTTGGAGCCGATTTCACCCGCGTTCGAAATAATTTCTACTACGACTATTACAACAATGGCAGCGAAGATTTCACCTTTGGAGATTTTACGGGAGACGAATACGCTGACTTCGTGGCCGGTTTCTCCGATGAATATTTCCAGTCTTCTCCCGCCACTTACGGAATTCGGACTGGCTCGGCTGCCGTGTATGCTCAGGACACTTGGAAGATTTTGCCGCGTCTTACTTTGAATTACGGCTTGCGCTACGAGTACTACGTTCCGCAGCACGACATTCACGACAATATCCTGGGCTGGTTCCCCGGAAAGCAATCCACTGTGTTTCCCGACGCGCCTCCCAATATTCTTTACCCGGGAGATCCCGGCACACCGAATAGTGCTTTGGCTTATCCGGACTACAACAACTTTGCTCCGAGGTTCGGATTCGCCTGGGATATCTTCGGGAATGCAAAGCTGGTCATGCGCGGAGGCTTCGGCATCTTCTACGACATCGAAGATGGCGCCCTGAACCTGCAATTCGGTGGCGAACCGCCCTTTGGATACATTGCGAATATATTCCCGTCTTACGGGTTCGGCTCACCGTCAGATTGTCCTGGACCGGTTCCCTGCGGCGCCATCGCGGATCCGTGGGCGCCCGGAACGAATCCATATAATCCATTCGTCCCGGGATTTCGACAACCGAGCCCAATTCCGTTCGCGTATCTCACCTACCCCCATTTCCGCACGCCTTATTCCGAGAATTTTAACTATGGTTTTCAGTGGCAGGCCACCAAAGACACTATGGTGGAAGCCGTTTACGTGGGCAGTCTTGGCCGGAAGCTGATTAGTTCCGGAGAATTGAATTTCCCGCAACCGGCGATTCTGCAGAACCAGTTAAACACCTACCTGCCTGCTTACGAGGCTGGTCTGATTTCTTCTCCGGTAAATCCAGAATGTGCCCGCTTACTTTCCGCATGCCAAGGTGGTTCGTTTCCATCTGATCCTTACGATCCAACCGGTACTCCGACTGGCCCCCAACAATTGTTAACAAATTTTAGCAACGGACTGTCCGATAGCGATCAGTTTCAATTGACGGTGGACAAGCGCTTCAGCCATGGCCTGATGTTCCGAGCCGCTTACACCGTTGCGAAAACGATCGATTTGACCTCCGGTTTCCGATCTCGCTCGTCCGAGTACACGGATCCTCTTGATCCTCGGCTGGATCGAGCTCTCGCGGATTTCGACGTACCGCAGCGCCTGGTACTGAGCGGACTTTACGAATTACCTTTTGCGCAAGCCGTTCATAGCGACGGAATTCTGAAGAAGGTCGCTCAAGGATGGCAAGCAAACTTGATTGCCTCTTTCCAGAAAGGAAACCCAATCACGTTCTATTCAAATAGCAATGCGAGTGAGCAGGATCAGAGCCCGGACCTGACTAGGGTGGATGTAATCGGGCCAGTGCCCCAAGTTGACCCGCGGAACGAAAACCTTTCGTACCCAAGCCAGTGTAACAGCGGCTCGACAAACGGCGCTTCGACCAACCCAAGCCATTTTTGGATTAACCCAACGAACATGGTCTGCGCGCCATGCCCCTTCACGGATCCCACTTGTGCTCTCCCAGCGGATCAACCCGGGATTCCTCTGTTCACTTATGGCAACCTTTCGCGCAATTCCATCCGCGGACCGGGGATTAACAACTTTGATATTTCGCTGGTTAAGAAAACCCCCATACGCGAGTCCAAATCGCTGGAGTTTCGCGCTGAATTCTTCAATGCCTTTAACCACACTCAGTTTTTCGCTATAGATAATAAAGGTGGAAGTTCCACGTTTGGGCAGGTTCTATCAGACCGTGGCCCTCGCCTTATCCAATTAGCTTTGAAGTTTTATTTCTAAACGCGAGGCGTAGACACGTGGAACTGCGTCAAACGGTTCTCTTTGTCTGTTGGTTAAGGATAGTTCAGCGGCGGCCCATGGGCCGGTATTTCATCATTGGACGCGAGCGCGCCCTGAAACGCGGCGCCAACGGCGGCGAGACTTTATGTAGCGGCGCTCCGCAACTGGTGCAACAATCCTGCGGCACATCTTCGACGCGAAGCCATCGACCGCGGGCTCCGCATCCCGGATTCAAACATTGAACCGTCCAGCCTGGAAGTTGCAAGATTTCCTCTCAACGCGCTAAATTCGGGCGGCGTCTCAGTTACAGAACTGCGCCCGAAAAAAATCAGCGCTCCCATAAAACTTGGCCGGATTGTGCGCCGATCACTCTGGTGTGTCAAGAATAAATGTATGCAATTAGTTGTGGCTGCCTTTCGAGGAGAGGATCAGGAAAATTTTGGGGCCAACGACGCCGTCAACTATTGGAGATATTGGAAGGCCGGGCCCGCAATTCTACTCACCAGATATATTCGGCATCAATTGGAAGTGGCGGCCGGAGCGGAGCCCGAAAGTTTTGCCTGAAGCTGATCCACTTTTTTCTGCTCCTCAACTATTTCCACTTGCAATGCTGCGACTCGGTCTTGTTCGCCCTTCAGTTGCGCAGCCGCCTCTTTGTCATTTTCGTATTCCGGCTTGCTCAGGTACATCTGTTCGTCGAGGGTGTACTTCCGTTGGAAAATGTCGAGGTCAGTCTGAAGGCTTTTCAGGTGCTCTTTAGCCGCGTTCAGCTCGGCGGCGACGCCTGTGAGATTTTCGGGAGCCGGAGCTGGTGCGGCACCGGGATTGTTTCCGCCTGCGGAGGCGCTGGCGCTTTCGGGTGCTGGCGTTTGTCCGACCACACTCACCCCGTCTGTCTTTGGGACGTTGTCGTCATTCCATACGCGAACTGCTTTTGGCTGCTCTTTCTTCTGTTCGCGCGTGCGCCGAGCTGCATCCACCAAAGAGCTGCTTGACGCTTGTTGCGTTGCTGGCTGATCCCCCTGTTGGGCTGCAGAAAGGCCGAAAGGCAAAATTAGAAGTAATCCGATTGACCAGCGTGCGATTTTCATAGTCCATCTCCCCAGGGGCAAATTGGCATGAATTTATCCTAATCGCTCTGGGCTTTTGCTGCTGGTTTGCGTTGGCCGGCGAGCCCAAAGAAGCAACCTGTCCTCTTTGTCAGCAGCCATTCCCACCTGCCCAACCTCAACTTTGCAATTGGCGTTTGCGGCCAAGGAAGGCCACCGCTGTCATCGCTGCCGACAATCCAAGATAAAATGCAGGTATACGGGTGGACGATGTCCCCGGCACTGAACCCATAAAGTCGAGCTGCAACATTTCATGCATGGGCCCGATGTAGCACAGTAGAGTATAGACAATTTCGAATAGCTTGCTTGAACCGCTCCACACTCCAAGAGTCAGAGCCAAAGTCGGAATAAACAGCGCACCAATTAGCCATGCAAGGAGCCCACGCCAATCTCCCGCCAAGAGGAGTCGGCTGCCGAAACCGCTGCCGGTAATCAGTGCGAGCAGCACCCCTGCGAGCCACACTGCAGGAAGCTGCCGGACAAGCGGATGAGGCGCAGAAAAGATAAGCTGGCTGGTTTGATCGCGGACTTCCCGTACGCCCATCTTGGACCAAATCAAAATCGGCCAGAACCACGCGCAGGCAAGAAGCATCCCGCGTGCCGGCGCGTCCGGTACCGAGGCACAGCCGACGATCAAACCTGCCGCAACTGCATACCACCACCATTTTTGCCCTTTCAACATCAGTCGCAGCTCTGCCAGAAGGATCGCTCCGAATCTAAAATGCTCTTCTCTGGTTCGTATGGGCGTAAGAGAAAACGTTGCGTACGTCGGTTTAACCAGGGGTCTATTCTCGGCCGGGTCAGCATCAATGAAAGCCGCTGCTGGAGATGCGCGCCGCAAGCGGCCGTTCGCCGGATCGAATCGATCAAATAATAGCGCCGCTAAAAAAGTGAATGCTATGGCGACCCCGAACCAGGAAAGCCTTGCCAACACCAGACCAACAGTCCATTGAACTCCGTTCCACAGAAACGTAACACCAGAATGTGTTTGAGAGGCGGATTCAATAGAGAGGGAAAAACTGGAATGAGTCCGCGGCACGTTTGCTGCGTTGCGGAGGCTGTCCCAAACTACAGATAATCCTGACCAATCGAGAGAATAGCCCCCGTTCTTCTCAGCAGTCGAAATCGGTAGTGCCAGCGCCAACGACCAGACAAAGAAATACAACACGTTGCCGAAACCGCCCCGCAGTCCTGGAATAGTTTCGAACGATACAGCGACGCCGGCGACGACAGCCATGGCCGGCAAAGCAATCAGCAGAAATGGGGCCAACAGCTTCCATAGGTCCACGTGCGGATCTTCTGCGCGCCAGAACTGCATGATGATTCCAGCGATTGCGAGAATTCCTACCATGGCCGCCAGCACCACAAAATTGCTAATCGCTTTGCCCATCACATAAAGCGTTTTCGACATCGGTGTGGATGCGAGAATTTCGCCGACGCGCGTTAAGCGATCGCGCTCAATAGTGTTCTTCACTACATAAAATCCTGCCAGCGATAGAAACGTTGCGGAAATGAGCGCCATCTGACCGCCAATCCACGCAGAATTAAAAATACCCCGCGAATCGTTGAAACGCATGGCCAACTGGCCCGTAACCGACGCATATCCCAGGTATATGGAAATGCCCATGGTGAGAAGGAAGCTGTAGCGGCGAACACGCTCTAAAAAGTCCGCGCGTGCTAGGTGATACAAAATTCTCGCACTGTTTGCGGTGTTGCTCATGCCGCAGCGCTCGTTCGCTGGCTGGAAATGCAGTGCAGATACGCGTCCTCTAGCGTGGGAGCCGCAAGAACGGCGCCAAAACCGGGCCGCTCCGTCGCAACAATTCGAATATGCACCCCATCGGTCCGTCGCACGCTTGCAGAAATCAGAAATTTTTGCTTCGCCGCCGGTATTTCCGCGCTGGGAATCACCCACTCCCATACTTTGCCTTCCACAGCGCGTAACAAATCTTCCGGAGCGGAATGGGCCAGGAGTCTTCCGCCGCCAAGTATGGCAATGTCCGTCGCGATCGCTTCGATGTCCGAGACAATGTGGGTGGAGAAAATCACAATGCGTTCGCCGGACAATTCAGAGAGCAAATTGCGAAAGCGTGCGCGTTCCTCGGGATCGAGGCCGGCCGTGGGCTCGTCCACAATCAGCATTTGCGGATCGTTCAGGAGCGCCTGAGCAATCCCCACACGCTGTTTCATTCCGCCTGAAAACCCTCCGAGCGCCCGATCGCGCGCTTCCGCCAGATTCACCACCGCGAGCAGTCCATCAATTCGCTGCCGTGCCGAATTCGCGTCCAGCCCCTTCACTGCGGCCATGTACTCCAAAAACTCCAACGCCGTCAGATGTGGATAAACACCAAAATCCTGCGGCAAGTATCCCAGCACGGCGCGCAATGTGTCGGGAGATCGCGCGATGTCGCTGTCGTTCCAAAGTACGCGGCCTTCACTAGCGCGTGTGACTGTGGCAAGAATGCGCATCAGCGTGGATTTTCCGGCGCCGTTAGGCCCTAGCAACCCCACCACTCCCGGGCCTAGCTCCAGCCGCAGACCGCGCAGGCCCCATAGGTTTCCTGAATATTGCTTGCCCACCCCATCGATTAAGAGCTTCATCAACCGGCGTCTCCTTCGAACTGCGCAACCGCACGCGAGTGCGAATCTATCAGGACTAACGTCACTGGCATGAAATTAGTTTCAATTGCTTTCGAATGGATTCAAGGCTTCCTACAAAAGATCTCACAACACACAGATCCTTGAATTTCGCAGAATCACATGCTAGCGTCGCTCGTGATAAAATTGGAATATGGTCGAGTGCTTCGTGGCGGCTCTACAGAGCCCGCAGTCCCTGCTTTTGTCTGCTCTAGAGCGAAAAGGCCTCTCGAACCTTCTGGCTCTCAACAGTTCCTGACCGAAACGAGCCATTTTCCCGGCAAATTAAATGGCCAAATTCGTGAATTAAACCACCTCGTAACTTACAGAAAACAAAAACTCGCGAACTGCTCAAATCGCCGAAAATTCACATTTTGCAACACCCCGAATTTGCACGCGAAAACACTTGTTGTCCTTCTCGCGATTTTCACTGTTTCGCCGTTCTTAAGTGCAAATCTGGGCGCCAGCAGTCTCCAACCTTTAGGTTCTGCAAGGACGCCAACCCAGCAGCGAATATCGGATGCGACGCAACCTTCGGTCCCGTCCGCCAAACCCCAGCCAGACGAACGAAAAATAACTGCATACACCCTTTCTCCTGAAACTTATAAGAAGGCGCGCGAGCTGAGCCAAATCCATTTCCGCATGGCCCTGATCGGTTTCGTTTACGGACTTTTCATTTTATGGTTGGTTCTGCAACTCGGGCTGGCGCCTAAGTATCGCGATTGGGCCGAACGATTCTCCTCAAAGCGGTTTGTGCAGGCCATGATATTTGGCCCGCCATTTTTTATAACGCTCGGCGTTTTAAGCTTGCCCATCGACATTTACGAGCATCAGGTCTCCAGAAGGTTTGGAATTTCAGTTCAGAGCTGGAGTTCCTGGATATGGGATTGGGCCAAGGGTCAGTTCCTTGGAATCATCCTGGGCATCGTGCTGATTTCAATTCTGTACGCCGTAATTCGAAGCAGCCCACGCGGCTGGTGGTTTTATTTCTGGCTGGTCTTACTGCCTATTGTCGTTCTGCTGGTTTTCCTGCAGCCGCTAGTGGTGGATCCAATGTTTCACAAATTCGAGCCGCTTTCTCAAAAAGATCCCGCTCTTACCGCAGCCCTGGAACAAATGGTTCAGCGTGCCGGACAAACAATTCCGCCGGAGCGTATGTTCTGGATGGGAGCCGGCGAAAAAACCACGGCGCTCAACGCCTACGTCACCGGACTTGGCGCTTCCAAACGAATCGTGGTTTGGGATACGACCATCGCCAAGATGACTACGCCGCAAATCGTTTTCGTGGCGGGACACGAGATGGGTCACTACGTCCTGGAACACATCTGGAAAGGTATGGCGTTCGCCGCGCTGATACTTTTTATTCTCTTCTATCTTGGATACCGCACCGTAGGGTGGGTTCTGGCGCGCTGGGGAAGTCGTTGGGGAATCCGCGGGTTGGATGATTGGGCCTCGCTGCCCGTGCTTTTGCTTATATTATCGATTTTTGGCTTCATCGCGAACCCCATCGATAGCGCGTTCAGCCGCCACATCGAACATCAAGCAGACCAGTACGGCTTGGAAGTTACGCATGGGTTGACGCCGGATTCAGCACAAACGGCAGCGCAATCGTTTCAGGTTCTGGGCGAAGTGGACCTTTCGGATCCCGAGCCGAATCCGATCAACGTATTTCTGTTTTACTCGCACCCCCCCATTCCCGACCGCATTCAGTTCGCGCTTACCTACAATCCCTGGGCGAATGGCCGGTCCGGCGAGTTTGTAAAATAGCCTGGTGGAGGAGTGAAATACCGCCTATTTTCATAGGGGTGGGTTGTTCGGCGCCATAGCAATGCCGGGTGCGGAACACCGCGTTATCGCCGCGCGTCGATTCGCATGGGGATTCCGTTACGGGGTCGAAGGGTTACCAGCGGGTCCGGGATGATCTTCCGCGCGGTTGCCAAGCGGAATTGAAATTTCTGCGCGATGGTCGCCATCACCAGCACCACCTCCATCAGCGCAAAATTCTGGCCGATGCAACGCCGTGGCCCGTCGCCAAATGGAAAATACGCCCCCGCAGGCAAGCGGTCCTCGAGCCCGTCAAGCCAGCGCTCAGGCAGAAACGCATCCGCGTCCGCGAAAAAGCGCGGGTCATGATGCGTCACCCACTGAGAAAGAATGATGGTCGATCCAGCAGGCAAATCGTATCCGCCGATTGTGCATGTTGCGATCGAAGTGCGTGCCAGAACATACGCAGGTGGATAAAGACGCAGAACTTCGTTCACGACCCCGCGCAAATAGGGTAGACGGCCTAAGTCCGAGATAGTAGGTAGGCGCCCTGCGAGAACGTCGCGAAGTTCTTCATGAAGACAGCTTTCGGCGGCGGGATTCTTGCTGAGTAAATACCATGCCCACGAAAGTGTAAGCGCGGTAGTTTCGTGGCCGGCCATAAATAAAGTCATGATTTCGTCGCGAAGCTGTTTAGGCGTCATTTGGCTTCCGTCTTCGTCCATAGCCGCCATGAGCAATGAAAGCAAATCGTTGTGCTCGTTCGCATTTCCGAGTTTTTTGCGTTCGTCAATGATCCGGTATACCAGCGAATCCAGAAATTGGATTTCGCGCTCCGCCCGGCGATTCGAAGGGGTAGGCCATTTTTCGGGTAGTTTGAAGGGCGAGCGCGCTCTGCGCAGTGAATAGCGCATCAGAAATTCCAGCGAGTGCCCTACCTGCCGCGCTTCTCCCGGCAGGGTGGTCCCGAAGAGTGCTCGCACGGCAATTTCCAGTGTGAGCGCCATCATCTCCTGCGCAATGTCGCGTTCCTCACTGTCCTGCCATTTCCGCGAGTGAGCCTGCGCGCTTTCCACCATAGTTGCGGCATATTCGTTGATTCGGTTTCGCTGGAATGCGGGTTGAGCCAGCCTGCGCTGGCGGCGCCAGAAATCTCCTTCGCTGATCAGCAATCCTTCGCCCAGTAAACGCCCGGTCACATCTTTGGTGAGCTTACTTTTATGGAATTTGCCTTGTTGGATGACGGTTACTTGTTCGATGTAGTCCGGGTGATTCAGCAGGATGCGGGTGTCCGATACAATGGGAATGGTGACGATATCGCCGTACTCACGGGCGATACGCTGCAAGGTGCCTAATGGATCGCGCAGCACCTGTAAAGCCATCCCTAGCAGCGGCCATCCGCGCGGGCCGGGCGGGACCCGATTTCCGTTAGCAGACATTATTCTCTGGCAGGCGGATCATGGCGATGTCCGCGAACCGCTCTCCTCTTTGTGATAGGTCTCAGTTACTTTACTCCATAAACCTTGGAGCGTTGGCGCGCCTTTGAGAATCAGATGAAGAAGGTGCTTATTCGGTGCAACGAAGTCGCGTTGGTGGTTTGGTCGCGTTTAGGTAACATACACCTGCAAAGGGGAGTCCCGTGGACATCGAGCAGCCGGAATGGCTGGAGCAAATCGAAGGCATCCTTGAGACCTTGAATGAAGGCGTGATTATTGCGGACGATTGCCCCCAAATCATCTTCGTCAACGGAAATTTCGAGGATATGACGGGAATCGCGCGCTCCGAATTTCTCGGGTCCAACTTTGATAAATATTTCACGCCGGAAGAAGCCGCAGAGCTTACAGAACATAGAGACAGAGGTTTGCTGGCCGGCCATAACCGGTTCGAATTCGTGTTGCCGCGATACGACGGTAGCAGGCTGCCTGTCATCGTTAGCGCACGGTCGATCGAAGATCCGGACGGCCGTCGTTTTACGATCGTCACATTCATCGATATCTCGGAGCAGAAATCTGCGGAAGGGAAACTTCGCACGGCGAATAAGTTGCTCGAGGAGCGCCAGAAAGAAATCGAAGAGGATTTGACGCTTGCAGCGCGCGTGCAGCAAAGTCTTGCTCCCAAATCCATAGTCTGGGGGAACGTGCACGTGGAAACCTATTACCATCCCGTGCGAACCATTGGTGGCGATTTCGGTTTGGTGAATGCGCTCGACAACGATCGCTTGAATTTGCTCGTATGCGATGTATCCGGCCACGGCATTGGTTCTGCTCTGGTGGCCAACCGGATCTATGCCGAGACTATGACTCAGCTTCGCAACGGAGCGCCGCTTGCTGACATGTTGCGCCAGCTCAATTATTTCGTGATGCACAACATCGGCGGTTCTGTTTTCTTTTTTACCATCGCTGCTGCTCAACTGGATCGCGGCGGCCGACGCTTGCTTTTTGCCGGAGCAGGCCACCCGCCGGGCATTATCGTTCGTGATGGTGAAGAGCCACGACTGCTGGAATCGCGCAGCATGGTCTTAGGTGCGCTGCCTGATGCGGTGGGACCGGAAGCAACGCTCGATGTTGATCTCGAAGTAGGCGATCGCATCGTGCTTTACACCGATGGCATTACCGACGTCTTCAACTCCGACGGTGAAATGCTGGGCGTGGAAGGCGTGCAGAAAATTGTGCGGGAAACTTCGGCGCTGCCGTTCAAGGAAATGAAACGCGGTATTCTGGATCGCGTGTCCGCGTGGCGGGAAGGGCCCGCTACCGACGACGTTTCGCTAGTCCTTGTGGAAGTCCAATAGGCTTCTGACTCTGAGAAAATCTCTCGCTCCATGGCCAATTTTGAGTTCGTACGTAATTTCGCGGTTCTGCCAAAAGAAATTTTCGTTTTCTTTGTGCCGCAACGTATGGCGCTATGGTACGGCGCGGAAATGAATAGCTACTTTGAAGTCCAGGGCGGAGCGCCGGACTTTGCAGTGGACCAGAAGGTACGCATCACGGGCAGACTCGCCGAACGCGAAGTCACGTTGACCACTGTGGTCACAGCTTATCAATGGGAGCGTTTATTCGAGTGGCAATTCCAGGATTCCTACGGTGTACGAGGAAAACAGCGTTGGGAGATTCAACAGATGGGTAGCGGCGCGAAGTTAACGATGCGCGATCGTTACGAAATGCCGGGACGCATCGGCAAAATAGTCGATCGAATTTTCACTCGGTATGGAGTCGCCGCGCGCGACCGTTCCTGGCTTGATCGATTGCAGCGCTTGGTCCAGCATCGTTAATTACTCAAACCCCTACAACACGCAAGAATCGCTTCTTACCAACTCGAAGGGCCAGCAAATCGCCAGGGTTCAAAACGATCGTACGTTTCACATCTTTTTCAACTTCACCGTTTACTTCCACCGCTCCCTGTTTGATCAGCCTTTCGGCTTCGCTTCTAGAACTTGCCAGTTGCGTCTCCGTGAGAACGCCAAACAGCGGCCGGGTGCCCCACGCCACCTTCATTTCCGGCAAATCTGTGGGCGCTTTTTTGTCGCGGTAAACCAGGCGGAATTCATCGGCAGCTTCTTTGGCGGCTTCTTCGCTGTGAAAGCCCGCCACGATGTTATGCGCGAGCTGCATCTTTGCGTCCATGGGATGCAGCACACCCATGTTCACTTCCTCTTGCAGCCGTACGATTACTGGCGGCGCGAAATCAGTGAGGAGCTCGTAATAAGACCACATGAGCTTGTCGGAGATTGACATCAGCTTTCCGAACATCTGATCCGGCGGTTCGGTAATGCCGATATAATTTCCCAGGCTCTTCGACATCTTGCGCTCGCCATCGAGCCCCACCAGGATAGGCATAGTAAGCACGACTTCTCCGGGCAGTCCGTATTCGCGCTGAATGTCCCGGTGCACCAGAAGATTGAATTTCTGCTCGGTGGCTCCAAGCTCCACGTCGGCTTGCAGCGCCACTGCATCGTAGGCCGTCAGCAGTGGATAGAGCAGCTCGTGGACTGAAATCGGCATATTTTTTTCCAGCCGCGAGCGGAAATCTTCTCTCTCGAGCATGCGAGCGAGGCGATACTTCCCGCATAGCTGAACTACCTCGGAACTCGAAAGCTTGCCAAGCCACTCGCTGTTGTAGCGAACTTCCGTCTTCTTGCGGTCAAGGATCTTAAACACTTGCTCGAGGTAGGTCTTTGCGTTTGCGTCCACTTGGTCGCGAGCCAGCGGAGGCCGCGTTTCTGACCGGCCTGTGGGGTCTCCGATCATGGCCGAAAAATCGCCGATCAGGAAAACTGCGGTATGGCCCATATCCTGAAATTGTTTGAGTTTTCGCAGCACGACGGTGTGGCCCAAGTGTATATCCGGCGCGGTCGGGTCCACGCCGAGGTAAACGCGCAGAGGTTTTTCCTCTTTCGCGGACTTTTCAAGCTTGGCTTTCAGTTCGTCGGCGCGGATGATTTCGGCCGCGCCTTTTTGAACATAAGAGAATTGCTCTTCGACCGGCTTGAATTGTGACGCCACTATTTTTTCTCCGGCGTGCTTCTGGCAGTATTTAGCACGCGACGGCCCTCCATGCGAAATTTTCCTTCCAAAACGATTCGCACGGCGTCCGCGTAAATACGGTGTTCTTCTCGCAGAATTCGCTCAGACAGGGTCTCCGGTGTATCGCTGTCTTCGACCGGCACGCAGGCTTGCAGCACGATCGGGCCCGCATCCAAATTTTCATCCACAAAATGCACGGTGCATCCGGAATATTTAACACCGTGTTCCAGCGCTTGACGCTGTGCTTCCAACCCCGGGAACGCAGGCAACAGCGACGGATGAATATTGAGAATTCGATTGTGGAACGCAGCCACGAATTGCGGGGAAAGAAGTCGCAAGTAGCCCGCCAGGCAAACCAAGTCCACGCGCTTTTCCTGCAACGCCGCAATGACAAGCTTATCGTAAGCCTCCCGTTCTAGTCCCTTCGAAGAAATCACGCGGGCGTCGATTCCCGACGCACGGGCTTTCTCGATTCCGCGTGCGTCTTCACGATTACTGAGGGCGATGGCAATTTCGGCGTTAGGGATACGGCCCGAGGCAACACTCGACGCAAGCGCTTCGAAATTAGATCCGCGCCCTGAAAGTAGAACTCCTATGCGTTTTTTCATGCAGGCCGAAATTAGCACAGTTAGGCTGGCACACCAAAAGATGAAACCACTTTTCCACGAGGGAAATTCAGTCCGATGGCTCGAAAAAGGCGCGTGTAACTGACGAGATGAGAAGGCCGGCCACGCTACAGCGCTAGAGTTCCGGTGTAGGTTACTTTCGGTTTGCTACGATTGGCGCGCTCGATGCGGCCAATCAAATAGAACTTTTCGCGACGGCGTCGTAGTTCCGCCTCTACGCGCGAGATATGCTTCGGCGGCACTATCAGGATCATGCCCACGCCCAGATTGAAAGTTTGCAACAATTCGTCGCGGTCGATTTTTCCCAAGCGCGCGAGATAGCGAAATATGGGAAGCACGGGCCATTGATCGAGCTCGACGACCGCCTGAACATTCGCCGGCAGCGCGCGCGGCAAATTTCCCGTAATTCCGCCTCCGGTGATGTGAGCCATGGATGAAACCCATCCTCGCGCGAGGGTGTTTTTCAGAAGGGGCCAATAAGGGCGGTGAGGTTTTAGAAGTTCGGCGCCGATTTTATTGCCGACCTCCGCCACGTATGTGTTGGGGTCCAGCTTTGCCGAGCCGAATACAAGCTTGCGCGCCAGCGAATATCCATTCGTGTGGAGTCCGCTGGAGGGAAGCGCGAGCAACAGATCGCCGCGCCGCACCCGACGCACGTCGAGCTGCTTTCGACGTTCCACTGCGCCAACGATAAATCCGGCAAGGTCGTACTCGCCTTCGGGATAAAAGCCGGGCATCTCGGCGGTTTCGCCGCCGATCAAGGCGCAACCGGCCTTTCGCGCAGCCCGGCTCATGCCTTCGATGACCTGCTCGACTACACTAGCGTCCATTTTTCCCATGGCCAGGTAATCGAGGAAAAATAATGGTTCGGCGCCTTGCGTCAAAATATCGTTCACGCAATGGTTCAGGATGTCCGCACCAACGGTGGAATGAACTCCCGTAGCGAATGCAATCTTCAGCTTGGTGCCAACGCCATCGGCGCTAGCCACCAAAACCGGATCGCGCCAGCGCTTGCGGTCAAGCTGAAACAGCCCGCCGAAGCCGCCCACGGGCGCCAGAACACCGCGGCGAAAAGTTTTCCCCGCCATCGCGGCGATACGCCGCTTCACCGCGTCGGCGGCCGAAATATTCACTCCAGCATCGGAATAGCGCATTGGAAAAATTTGCTTTCTGAGGGCGATGAAGTCGATCTAGAAAATGTGAAACAAGCGTCTCCAACGCACCTCACCCGGATGGATGATGGCGTTGAGATAAGTTTCAAAGCGTTCGCCAACGTGCCCGGGCTCCCAGACGTCTTCGGGCGCGTCGATGGACATGTAAATCATCAGCGGCGTACCGATAATATTTTCGCGCGGAACGAAGCCCCAATATCGGCTGTCGTAAGAATTTTCGCGATTGTCGCCCATCATGAAGTAATCGCCTGCCGGAACCTTGTAAGGCCCACGATTCTCTTGCGGATTGGGCGGGTCGGGCCGATACGGCTCAGACAGCGCGTTCCCGTTGATGTAAACAACGCCCTTCTTGATTTCGATGGTGTCGCCGGGCAACCCAATCGTGCGCTTGATGAAATCCGGGAAACCCTGTTCAGGCAAAGGAGCGCGGAATACGATAATTTGTTGACGCTTCGGGTTACGCCACAAAGGTACATGAACATTGGTGAAAGGAATTCCAGCGTCGTAGCCGATGCGCGAAACGATCAGGTGATCTCCGATCAAAACGGTATTTTCCATGGAGCCGCTCGGAATCACGCGGGCCTGCACTAGAGTGCCTTCGATGAAAAGAAAAGCCAGGATGACCCAAAACCACGACATCACTTCGTGCCATATGCGGTCGCCGGTAGTCACCCGCTCGATCTTTTGCTGCCGGACTTTCTCCGGGAATACTGCTTCCGTATCTACGTCAGCTTTCACGATGAGCCTCCACTTCGAGTTGCACCAGCTCAGTCGGATAGCTGCCGGTGTAGCACGACGTGCAAAATTTGCCTTCTGTATCCCTCAGGGCCGCGCGCAGTGATTTGAGCGAAAGATAACCAAGTGAATCCGCGCCAAGAAATTGCCGTATTTCTTCCACAGAATTATTCGCGCCAATCAGTTCTTCACGACGCGGTGTGTCCACGCCGTAATAACAAGGTGAAATCGTTGGCGGACAGCTAATGCGCACATGCACCTCGGTGGCGCCTGCTTCGCGCACCAGGCGCACAATTTTCCGGCTAGTAGTGCCGCGCACGATGGAATCGTCTACCAAAACCACGCGTTTTCCCTCTAGCATTCGACGGATGGGATTGAGTTTTAGCTTCACGCCGAAATCGCGAATGGCTTGCTGCGGCTCAATGAACGTGCGGCCAACATAGTGATTGCGAATCAGTCCCATGCGGAAGGGAATTCCCGATTCCGCGGCGAAACCGATTGCAGCCGGCACGCCGGAATCCGGAACAGGCGTGACGATATCAGCCTGGACGGGATGTTCTTGAGCTAATAATCGCCCCAGCTGCTCGCGGCTTTCATTCACGGGTCGACCGAAAACCACACTGTCCGGCCGCGAAAAATAAACATGTTCGAAGATGCAATATTGATGCGGCTTTTCCGGAGCGAAACGAATGGATTCAAGACCGCTGCGCGAAATGCGCACCATTTCTCCAGGCTCCACTTCGCGCACGTATTCTGCGTCGATCAAATCGAAAGCGCATGTCTCCGACGCAGCTACCCAGGCTCCGTTCAACCGTCCAAGACAAAGCGGACGAAAACCGCGCGGGTCGCGAATCGCGTAAATTTCGTCGCGCGTCAATAGCAGCAGCGAATAAGCGCCTTCCACTTGATTGAGCGCATCCGCGATTGCGCCAGAAAGATTTCGCGCCGAACTGCGGGCGATCAAATGAACAATCACTTCCGTGTCGCTCGTGCTCTGAAAGATAGAACCTCGATGTTCGAGCTTGCGCCGCACTTCGAGCGCGTTGGTTAAGTTGCCGTTGTGGCCCAAGGCCAGCTTGCCTTTGTTGCAATCGATCACTACCGGCTGCGCGTTCATTAGCGAGGTATCGCCGGCTGTGGAATATCGTGTATGCCCGACAGCTGCGTCGCCAGGAAGTTTCGCAATTACACTGGGAGTGAAAATATCCTGTACGTGGCCCAGACTTTTGTGCACGTGAACTTCCGCGCCATCGGTGGAAGCAATGCCAGCAGACTCTTGGCCGCGATGTTGCAGCGCATAGAGCCCCAGATAGGCCATCTTCGCGGCTTCGGGATGGCCAAAAACCCCGAAGACTCCGCAATGGTCGCGGAAATGATCGTCATCGAGTTGTATCAAGCCATTCATAGCTGTGTCAGCGAGCCTCGATTGTCTCAATGCGGCTTGCCCAGATTTTTCGGAACGAATCGATATCCCCGTGGATTACTGGCGTGCCACTATATTGGATGCGAAATTCCCCGTGTGAGACTGTACCAATTGGCTTCACTTCAACACTACATTGTGCCGCAATCGCACGGACGCTAGCAAGGGAAGCAGGAGCCAGAGATACCACGGCGCGGGCGCCTCGTTCGCCAAAAAGCGCGGATTCGGCAGGCTCGTTCGCAGCCTCAGAAGGAATCTTTACGTCCGCTGCACGGCCTTCGCTATTGAAGCAGGATTCTGCAAGCGTGACAGCCAGGCCGCCATCGCTTACATCGTGGGCGGAGAGAATCGCTTTCTCGCTCGCGAGCTTCACCAGGCATTCAATTAGGCGTTTCTCTGCTTCGAGATTTAACGCCGGGGGCGAACCGGCGACGACTCCGTGAATCGTTTTCGCGTATTCGCTTGCGGCAAATTCCGATGCGATTGTGGCAGCGTCGGGACTGTTCTTTTCTTTGCAGCGCCCCTCCACCAATAAAATTACGTCGCCGTCGTTGTGGAAGCCTGACCCAAGCGCGTATTCGGCGTCTTCGAGCAAGCCGAGGACTCCCAATATCGGCGTGGGATAAATCGGCTTGCCGAGCGTTTCGTTGTAGAAGCTAACGTTGCCGCCTGTGATAGGAACGTTGAGTGAGCGGCATGCTTCGGAAATACCGTCGATGGCCTGTGAGAATTGCCACATCACTTCAGGCTTTTCGGGATTGCCGAAGTTTAGGCAATTCGTCGCGGCAAGAGGCCGTGCACCTGTGCAGGCCACGTTGCGAGCTGCTTCTACAACTGCGTGCATGGCTCCTAGGCGCGGGTTGAGAAAGCACCAGCGGCCGTTCCCGTCGGTTGACAGCGCAATCGCTCGCTTGGTTTCCTTCAGACGCAGGACCGCAGCATCGCCCGAGCCGGGGCCTATGCGCGTATTCGTGCGCACCATGGAATCGTACTGTTCCGTGATCCAATATTTAGATGCGATCGTCGGCGAAGCCAGCAACTGCTTGAAATTTTCGCTTAGGTCGGTACTTTCCGGCGCAAATGTTATGAGTGGCGCTTGCGGCTTAGCGCCAGTAGCGCGTGGCGCGGCGATAGGGCGGTTGTAACGCGGCCCTTCCTCGGCGATTGCGTGCGCAGGAATTTCCGCCGCTGAGCGTCCGTGATCTAGAATGCGAAGTTTACCATCGGCAGTTACTCGACCGACTTCGACCGCGTCAAGTCCCCATTTGTGAAAAACTTCGAAAACTTCGCGCTCGCGTCCGCGCTCGGCCACCAGCAGCATGCGTTCCTGCGATTCACTCAGCATGATCTCGTAGGAAGTCATCCCCGTTTCGCGCTGTGGCACTCGCGCGAGATCAATCTCGATCCCGGCGCCGCCGCGCGAAGCCATTTCCGAGCTGGAACTGGTAAGCCCCGCAGCGCCCATGTCCTGAATTGCCACCACTGCGCCAGTGCGCATGGCTTCCAGGCACGCTTCGAGCAGCAGCTTTTCCAGAAAAGGATCGCCGACTTGCACATTGGGCCGCTTCTGCTGCGATTCCTCGCTGAACTCTGCGGAAGCAAGCAGCGAAGCGCCGTGAATTCCGTCGCGCCCAGTTTTCGCGCCAACATAAATCACCGGATTTCCTTCGCCTCGGGCCCGCGCAAAAAATAAATCTTCACGCCTCGCGATACCGAGCGCCAAGACATTTACCAAAGGGTTGTTCGAGTAGCAAGGCTCGAAGGCTACTTCGCCACCGACGGTAGGAACCCCGAAACAATTTCCATAAAATCCGATGCCACGAATCACGCCATCCAGGATGCGCCGGTTGCGCGCGATTTCTTCGGGCGTTGCGTTTCCAGCGCCAGGCCCCGGTGTGATGGGTCCGAACCGCAAGGAGTCCAGCACTGCAATCGGCCGCGCGCCCATGGTGAAAATATCGCGCAGGATTCCGCCCACACCCGTGGCCGCGCCCTGAAACGGCTCGACGAAGCTGGGATGATTGTGCGATTCGATTTTAAACACGGCGCAGAGACCGTCGCCGATGTCCACCACGCCGGCGTTCTCTCCAGGACCTTGCACCACGTGGGTGCCTTGCGTGGGGAGCCGCTTCAGATGCATGCGGCTGGACTTGTAAGAGCAATGCTCGCTCCACATCACGCTGAAGATGCCCAGCTCAGTGAAATTCGGGTCGCGGCCCAGTATTTTCTGGATGCGCGCGTATTCGTCAGGTGTGAGACCGTGCTCGGCGGCGACGTGTGGCGTGACCTTGATTTCGGTATCGATCATTCGTTATCCATTGGCCCAATAAGACTGCGGAAACGGCTATTTTTGACTATGAAAGTGTCCCAGTAAATTAAAATTCGAGCAAGAGATTGAAATGGAAGACAGTTGGCGGAGGCGAACAATTATGCGGAAACCGATTCGCGCCTGGCTAGACTCGCGACCATCGAGCGGAAAATAACCAAGCCATCCGCGGAACCGAGCGATGACTCGACCGCGCGCTCAGGATGCGGCATCAGACCGATCACATTGCGCTCGCGGTTGCAAATTCCAGCGATGGCGTGAAGCGAACCGTTGGGGTTCGCCATGCGATCATCGGGCGCCGCAGTTTCGCCATTCGGCGTTACATAGCGGAACACAACCTGTTTGTTGCGCTCGATTTCAGCGAGTGTCGCCGCATCACAAAAATAGTTTCCATCCATATGAGCGATGGGAATTTCCAAAACTTCTCCAGGCTGCGCAGCGCTGGTAAAAGGCGTCTCAGTGTTTTCCAAGCGAATGTGGACTTGGCGGCACAGGAACCGCAGGTTTTTGTTACGCGTCATTGCCCCGGGCAAAAGTCCCGCTTCCAACAGAATTTGAAAACCGTTGCAGATTCCCAGGACCACACCGCCGGAACGGGCGAACCGATCCACCGCCTTCATCACCGGAGAAAAACGCGCAATAGCGCCGGTGCGCAGATAATCGCCAAAGGCAAATCCGCCTGGAAGAATGATGGCGTCCAGGCCAGAAATATTTTCGGATTGGTGCCAGACAAATTCAACCGGCTGGCCGATGATGGAGCCGATGGCATGATACGCGTCGTCGTCGCAATTCGAGCCGGGGAATTGCACTACGCCGAATTTCATACAGCAATTTTAGCACATTCACATTTAGGATGTGCTGCTCATGAACCACACTCATTTGGGTACTGAAAGTGTTCCCTGGGCGACGGGCATAACGAGTTAGCGACAGTTCTCATTCCAAGCCATCCACCAAACTTCTGCCGTTTGAGACTATTAGAGAGGCCATTCAACCCTCGAAAATCTGAACGCGTGGGTAGTTGCTAATAAACGGAGACTTAAGATGATGACCAGCTCGTTGCGCGTGATCCTAGCGTTAGGCGCGTTCGTACTTGGCCCGATTGAGTGCGCGAGAGCGCAATCCCATGCTAGTGCTCCCAAGGCCTGCATTCTGATTCAACAGACCAAGCCATCGATCGTCAAGTCCGATGATTCCGGAATCACTACCGAGCCTATTCTCATTACGATCAAGGCTGTCGGCCGGTCCGAAGATCTCCGAGGCGGCCGGATCATCTACCTGGAGGATTTAATAGAAAAGAGGTCTGTTGCGGTCGGTGACCTGCACGCCGGAGTACAAATTTTGACGGTTCCTTCCGGGTTCCAAATGAATTCGTCGTCCGAGCTATTCGACCTGGAAATTATCGGATCCAAGCTGACCAATGCCTATGTTGGTGGCATGACGTTGAACAGCCCGAATTACGTTCCGCCGCCCAAGGCCAGCCCGGCCGCAGCAAACTCGTCCACGGATGCGGCCTCAGATGAGATGCACGAATTGGATCAGCCGATCGAGACGATTGAGCCCGGAGTCGACAGAGAGGAAGCTTACTCCATACGTCAATTCGGAGCTGATGATATAGGCATCACGTCCACCGACGGCATCATAAGAGAAACGCGTGGCGATGAGACGCAAAATCCCCCTCAGACTTTGACGCTACAGGGGGTGAATTTCAAGGATAGCGTTTTAGTAAAGTTCAGTACCAAAAAAGGCGGTCAACCGGTCGAGGCCACTTCTCCGTTGACTCATACTAAAGTTCTGGCCACTCTCAAAAAGCCTTCAGGCTACACGCGCGACAATCCATCAGCTTTGATGAGCAGCATTGTGATAGTGCCGGCCGCAATCACTCACAGCGTGGAGTCGGCGTTCGCGATCCGCGCTGCGAACGCAGAAAGCGCCGACGATTGTAAGTAGCAGGGGAAATCGTTCGCGTTTACGATTTTTTGGGCGGGAAAACGCAGCTATCGGCGGCGTTTTGTTTTGGTGCGACGTTTTGGCCGCGCGCGAGAAGTGCGACGCTTCGAAGATTTGGGTTTCTTGGCGCGGGCTAATTCTTTGCGGCGCGCGGCGGCCCAGCCGGGCTTGTTGGCTTGGCGCCCGCGAGCGATGGCCAGCGCGTCGGCCGGAACATTTTCAGTGATGGTCGAACCAGCAGCGACATACGCGCCACGTCCGATGCGTACGGGAGCCACCAGGGCGGTATCACTGCCGATAAAAACTCCTTCGCCAATCGTTGTGGGGTACTTTGCGAAACCATCATAGTTACAGGTGATGGTGCCCGCACCTATATTCGAAGCGCGTCCAATGGTCGCATCACCGATGTAGCTGAGGTGCGGCACCTTCGCGCCTTCATGCACCAAAGACTTCTTAATCTCGACGAATCCTCCTACATGTGCGCCCTTACGGATATCTGAACCGGGACGCAAACGGGAGAATGGCCCAATTTTAGCTTCCGGCCACACGCGGCAAGAATCCAGAACGGAGTGCGCTGCGATCAGAACATCATCATCCACGCGAGAATCGAGCAGAATGCTTCCGGTTTGGATTTTGCAGCGTGCGCCGATGCGCGTCTTGCCTAGAAGTTGAACTCCCGGTTCGACGATCGTGTCGGGGCCCGCGGTGACTTCAGGATCGATGACAACAGTTTCCGGCAAGTAAATCGTAACGCCGGATTCCATCAGTTCCGCAGCTTTGCGAGTACGGAAAATGCGGTCCACGTCAGCCAGAGCGGCGCGCGTGTTGCAGCCGAGAATTTCCTGCGAATCAGGGGCAACGTAAGCCAGGACACGTTCATTTTGTTGGCGAAGGAGACCGATCACGTCGGTTAGATACAGTTCGCGATGAGCATTTTCCGGACGCAGAGCATTCAAACGGGGCCACAACTTTGCCAGAGTAAAACAATAAATGCTGGAATTCACCTCGCGAATGGCGCGCTGTTCGGGGGTAGCGCTTTTTTCTTCGACGATCGCTTGCACACGGCCTTCTGAATCGCGAAGAACACGGCCATAATCGGTGGGATCGTTAAGCTCGGCTGTAAGAATTGTGGCGGCAGCTTCGCCGCGGCGATGCGTGTCGACAAGCGCCGCAAGGGTTTCAGTTCGCAGCAGCGGAGCATCCCCGGGAACAACAATTGCAAATTTCGCGCTTTTGCGAAGCGCACGCCGCGCGACCTGCATCGCGTGGCCTGTCCCGCGCTGTGGTTTTTGGAGGACGGTTTGCGCGCCGAGGGCAGTTACCACCGCGCTAACTTCCTCCGCTTGGCGCCCTACGACGACCAGCAGTTGCGCTGGCTTGAGCGGCTGGCAAGCGCGCACGACGTGTTCAATTAGAGAAAGTCCCCCGGCTTGATGCAAAACTTTCGCGAGTTCGGAACGCATGCGCGTTCCTTTACCGGCGGCCAATAGTACGATTGCAGTGTCTTTGGCTTTCATCTCACGGTGGGGACTGAACTAGATAGAACTACGCTTTCGGACTCAGAAACTAGGACATGTGCTTCCGTGGTCTCGGTCCACAAAGTGCGGTCGGCTAGAAGGCGGGTAACCAATTGCGTGTGCGATGCGTGGCCGGCTTTATGCGCCACTACTCGCGCTTTCAGCGGACGACCGACCAGGGCTAAATCTCCGATAAGGTCCAGCGCTTTATGGCGGCCAAATTCATCCGGAAAACGCAACGGGCCATTCAATACGCTGTCGTTGTCGAGGACGATGGCGTTTTCCACCGAGCCGCCGCGGATCAAACCCATCGCCTGCATTCCCGGGAAGTCCTTCATGAAGCCGAATGTGCGTGCCGGGGCCAGTTCGCGGCTGAAAGACTCGCGATCCACGATCATTTTCACTTCCTGCGGGCCGACCACGGGGTGGTGATAATCCACAAAGCAGTGAACCTGGAATTCTTCGGCTGGATAAATTCCGATGCGGCGGTCTCCGTCAGAGAATTCCAGAGGCTTGGTGACCCGTATGTAGCGCCGGCGCCGGCGAAGAGTACGTGTCCCAGCGCGAGCCAGGAGATCGATGTAAGGCTGCGAAGAACCGTCCAGAATCGGCAGCTCCAGCGCGTCGAGTTCTACGTACACATTATCAATGCCGCAGGAATACAAAGCCGCCAAGACATGCTCGACGGTGGAAAGCAGCACGCCCTGTTTCATCAAACTGGTGGCGTAGCTGACCCGAGCTACGTTGCGAACGTGAGCTTCGATCTCAAAACCATCGAGATCCACGCGGCGAAATACGATGCCAGTGTCGGCTGGAGCGGGGATTAGTCGGACGTGGCTGCGAACAGCGGTGTGGAGACCGAGGCCGTCAATTTCCACCGGCCGCTGAATAGTGAGTTGATAAGGCATGCGCTGGGCGTGATTATACTAGCATTTCGGTAACCGCCCGACGGTCATTTTACACGTTTGTAATCAATACGTTACGAAGTCCTCGGTCGGAAATTATTTTCCTGTGTTGTAGATATACAACATATGGCCTCTATCCTGGGTGCTGTAACGGAACAAATCTCACGATACGCATGTGTCGCTTTGCCTGCGCTGGATGCAAGACCACATAAAAAAAAACATAATGAGGCGGAGTACAAAACTGCAGCGCCGGCAGTGTCGAAGTCAACGCAGCGGCACAAGGTTGTTTCGTGTGGTAGCCAAGCGTAGAATTGCCTTGAACCTGGCCCAAATGGCAACTCCTTTCACCATATTGTCGAACAACGTCACTCCGCCACCCTCGGCCCATCCGCGCCCGTCTTGGCTGCGTGTGAAGTATTTCGGAGGACCAAATTACCAGGAACTGAAGCGGATCATGCGCACGCTGGACTTGCACACCGTGTGCGAAAGCGCGCGCTGCCCAAACATGGGTGAATGCTGGGAACATCGGACCGCCACCTTCATGATCCTGGGCAACATTTGCACGCGCGCGTGCGGATTTTGCGCGGTGCCAAGCGGAAAACCGCTGGGTCCCCCGGAAGAGGACGAACCTGAACGAGTAGCCGAAGCCGTGGAGCAAATGGGGTTGCGATACGCGGTGGTGACCTCGGTGAACCGCGACGACCAGGCGGATGGCGGGGCCGAGATCTTCGCGCGCACGATCACAAAAATTCGCGTGCGCGTGCCGGGATGCAGGGTCGAAGTGTTGATTCCGGATTTTCGCGGGGACTGGCAAGCGCTGGAGACCGTGTTGGCGGCGCGCCCGGACGTTTTGAACCACAACATGGAAACGGTTCCGCGGCTCTATCGCGCGGTGCGCAAAGGCGCAGTGTATGAAAGATCGCTCGAATTATTGCGCCGGGCTGGTCAGATGCTGCCTGGAATCGCGACTAAGACCGGAATGATGCTGGGTCTAGGCGAAACTCGGGAAGAAGTGTTGCAGGCGATGCAGGAAATCGCGGCGCAGGGAACACATATCCTTACGCTGGGACAATATTTGCAGCCGACTCCAGAACATTTGCCCATCGAACGCTACGTGCATCCAGATGAATTTGCGGAATATAAGCGGCTCGGCGAAGCGATGGGGTTGAAACACGTGGAAGCTGGGCCGCTGGTCCGATCTTCGTATCACGCCTTCGAACAAGAAGAGGCGGCCCGCGTCTGAACCGATAAGGCCCCAAGGGACTTCGCCCTCGAAGAAATCCTCATGAATCCCTGGCGCAGCCTGCGAGAACTTCCCCGTGAAATTTGGATTCTATTCGCAGCGACGTTGGTGAATCGCTGCGGAACAATGGTCCTGCCGTTCCTGGTGCTGTACCTGACGCGGGAGCTGAAAATTTCCGCGTCGCACGCTGCGCTTGCGCTGACGATCTACGGGATCGCCGCGCTCCTGACTATGCCCGTCTCGGGCTGGCTCACCGACCGTCTGGGTTCGCTATTCGTAATGCGAGTTTCGCTTCTGTTTTCGGGACTCGCGCTGTTTTTATTTCCGCTGGCGCATCATTTTGCGGCGATCCTTTTCATTACGTTTGCATTCGCTATCCTGAACGAATCCGTGCGGCCACCGAGCCTCGCGTTGGTTTCCGATCTGGTGAAGCCAGAGCAACGCAAACAGGCGTTCGCGTTGAGCCGTCTGGCCGTGAATCTGGGCATGAGCGTGGGTCCTGCGATCGGCGGAATTCTGGCGGTTTACTCATTTCGAATTTTGTTTTTCGTTGACGGCGCGACATCGGTTCTTGCCGCACTGGTTCTTATGCTCGCTTGGCCCGGAACGCGGCGCACGAAGAAAAGTGAGCCGCATTGGGATGATCCCGAAGATCTTGGGCGCGAAATCGAGGCGGAAGGACCGGCGCTGCTGGCCGCGCCGCATCCGGCTGCGGACCTGCGTGCGTTCCGAAACGGGCGAATGCTTTATTTTCTCGGGGCGCTGATCCCCACACAGCTTGTGTTCTTTCAATTGACCTCGACTGTACCGCTTTTTCTGGTGCACTACCTGCGTTTGCCGGAGTCGATTTACGGCACTGTGTTCACTTTAAATACGCTCATGATCGTTGTGCTGGAACTTCCCTTGAATAACGCAATGACGCACTGCTCGCACCGAAGAACTTTAACGCTTGGCGCGCTCCTGTATGCCATCGGTTTTGGGTCCTTCGCGCTAGCCAAGGGGGCAGCAGGAGTGTTCTCGGCGGTGGCGGTGTGGACTTTCGGTGAAATGATTCTGATGCCGGGCAGCGCGGCGTATGCGGCAGAAATTGCACCGGCGGGAAGACGTGGCGAGTACATGGGCTTATACACCATGTCGTTTAGCTTTGCATTTTCGCTAGGGCCCTGGTTAGGTGCGATACTCCTTGAAAGACACGGGCCGCACGTGCTTTGGGGCGCGGCGTTCGTATCCGGATGTATTTCGACATTGCTGATGAGCCGTATTGGATCAAAGAAGGGTTACTCGCGAGCGAATCCCGCGCTACTGGGGTGAAGCAAGAAGTGAATTGGCTATGTCGCGGGCACGCGCGAAACACGTAGCGCAGTTTGCAGCATCAGCGTCAGCCACGCCGGAAGAAGATGGGCAAGAAGTTTGAATTGCCGGCAGGTTTAGTACGGCATGGAAATATTCGGCTGCCTTATCGCGTTGCGATAATTCTGCATTGAGGTTTCCGAGCAGCAAGAGATACACAGGATTATGCGGATATTGGGCAACGAGAGGTTCGGCGACGGTGATAGCTTCTTCGTACTTGTGATCGTACTTGCGGAGATTATTTGCGAGATAAAAACGCGTGTCGACCGACATTAGCACGCCGCGCTCTATGCCCATCTGCATTTGCCGGATGCCTTCCTGTTTGTTACCGCCCGGAATGCCCATAAAAAAGCCGAGCATCTTTACGATGGAGGAAAACGAGTCCACGTAGTAGTCGTAAAGACCGATACCGGCAGTAGCATCTGCCATATCCGGATCAAGTTGCAGCGCGCGAAGAAATTCCTTTCGCGCCCATACGCCCGCGTGAGCCACGGCATGATGTTCGCCGCGCAGTCCAAACAGGCGAGCTTTCAGCGCGTAACCCGTTCCAGCATAGACATGCATTTCGGCGGATTCAGATTGGGAGAGTTGCGCCTGAGCTAGCTTGATTACTTTGTCGCTCAAGGCCAGGTAGGTTTCATCTTCCGGATTCTTCCCGCGCTTCCAGGCGTCCACCATGCCGTATTTGATTTCTGACGCGGCGCAGTAGGTCTTCCACCATTCAGCTTCGGCCTCCAGTAAAAAGCCAAGTGGGTGGTCCGGTTGGGATTGCTGAAGTTTTTTCGCGATTACTATGGCGGCTTCGGGGTCGCCATCGTACATGCGGGCCATAGCTTCGGTGGCCTCGGGAGGTAATGTAAGCCCTCCGGCGCGGATGGGTAGCGCCATGACCAGCACAGCGAAAAATATGGTCACCGGTGTGCGGAGAAATGGTCCGACATGCGCGTCTCTCACTTTACGCTCTCAGAACTAACCTACATCACGAAGGATGCGGACGCAAACGCAGGAAACTTGCTATGCTTTGCCGTCTTAAAACGCGAGCGGGCTACACGCCGACAAATCATAAATCATGACTGAGCCGGAAAAACTTGATCGCGGTCTGGGGCTGGTCGAAGCCACCGCATTGAACATGACGTTTATGGTGGGGATTGGACCCTTTATCGTAATCCCTTTCATCATTCGCGCGATGGGAGGTCCGCAGTGCATCTTCGCATGGGTAGTGGGTGCAGGGCTCGCTGCTGTGGATGGATGTGTTTGGGCGGAGCTGGGTGCAGCGATGCCGCAAGCCGGTGGGAGTTACGTTTTTTTGCGGGAAGCCTATGGCGCGAATAGTTGGGGACGGCTTCTATCGTTTCTTTTCATCTGGCAGACGCTTTTTCAGGCGCCGCTTAGTATTTCTTCGGGCGCGCTGGGTTTCGCGGATTATTCAAAATATTTGACAGCGAAAGTTCCAGGTGTAACGTCCTGGCTCGATGCGAATACAGGACGCGCCGGCGAGGCGCTAGCGAATTACAACCGAACCGTGGCGCTATTGCTGATCGTTCTCGCCGTGCTGCTGCTTTACCGTCGCATTACGACGATCGGCAAGATCTCGACAGTGCTTTGGGTAATCGTGCTGGGGACAATTTTTTGGTTGATCTACGGAGGCGCGACGCATTTGAATGCCAGCCGTGTGTTTACCTACCCCGCCGGCGCCTGGAGCTTCTCTTGGATTTTTTTCGCCGGGCTGGGCCATGCCTCGGTGCAAACGGTGTACAGCTATCTGGGCTATTACAACGTTTGTAATTTGGGCGGAGAAATGAAGGATCCCGGGAAGAATATTCCGCGAGCGATATTCCTTTCGATTTTCGGGATTGCGATTCTTTATTTTCTGATGCAAACGAGTATTTTAAGCGTGGTTCCGTGGCAAGAGGCGCAGAACTCGGGATTTGTGGTGAGTCTGTTCGTGGAGAGGACGTTTGGAATGCACTGGGCGACTTTTGCAACCGCGTTGATTCTAGTCTTGGCGTTCGGCTCGATTTTTTCCGCCACATTGGGATACTCGCGCGTGCCGTATGCGGCGGCGCTGGACGGTAATTTCTTTTCGGCGTTCGCGCGGGTGCACCCCACCCAGCACTTTCCGCATATTTCTCTGTTGGCGTTGGGCGCGGCGTCGATATTCATCTGCTTGTTTTTCAGTCTTTTCTCAGTAATCCGCGCCATCCTGGCGATGCGCTGCCTCATCCAATTTGTTGGCCAAGCGGTTGGACTGCTGTTGCTTCATCGGCGATGGAAGGCGGAGCGTTGGCCCTTTCGGATGTGGCTTTATCCGGTGCCAGTGATCATCGCGATAGCGGGCTGGATTGCAATTTTTATTTCGACGGGGCGAACGCCCATGCTCGCTTCGCTCGCAGCGATGTCAGCGGGTATTCTTGTTTACTTGGTGCGAGCGCGACTTTTGCGGCAATGGCCATTTCAGGAGGTTGTTGGATGAAGCGGTGGCGAACAATTTGGCTGGCGACAATCTTGGCGGGACTCACGGTGCTTTCTGCCAGTCGTCAGGCGATGGGGCAGTCGCTGGCCGACACCATCGAAGCTATCAATAAATCAAGAGTGACCACTCGAATTCTTTTTGTGACCGCGCATCCCGACGACGAATGGTCCGGCCTGTTGACCTACCTTTCGCGCGGCCTGGATGCAGACGTTGGACTTCTGACTCTGACGCGCGGCCAGGGCGGACAGAATGCGATTGGGCCGGAGCAAGGCGGCGCGTTGGGAGTAATTCGCACAGAAGAATTGCTGTCGGCGGACGAGCATTATGGCGTGCATCAATTTTTCACTCGCGCGCCAGACTTTGGTTTTTCAAAGAGCGCCGACCAAACAATGAAGATTTGGGACAACATTGCGCTGGAAGATATGGTGCGGGCCATTCGCACGTATCGCCCTCAAGTGGTGATCAATGGCTGGGGCGGCGTGCATTCCGGACATGGGCAGCATCAAGCGAGCGGCATATTGACGCCGCAGGCGGTGGTTGCAGCTGCGGATCCAAAAATGTTTCCGGAACAAATCTCAGAAGGATTAGCGCCGTGGAAAGTAACGCTGGAAGTGCGCCTGGCGCGGGAGAAAACTTCCGACGCTGTCGAACTCCCCGTCAATGATGTTTCTCCGCTTTGCGGCAAGAGCTATACCGAGATGGGCATGGAAGGGCATGCGCTGCACCGCTCGCAGGGCACGCCGGCATTTTTCGGCAACGTATTTTTCCGGCGGCCGATTTATCTGGTCGCAGAAAACGAGAAAGACGCGGCCGGGAAGTTCGACGCGAAGCTCCTGGGGGAACCTCTCACGTCGCTCAGCACGCGCTTCCCCTCGCTGCAAGCGTCAATGGCCACGCGGCTGACGGTGGCGGATGCAGACTTGAAAGCGGCGCTGGTTGCAGTGCGTTCCATGCAACGAACGGATGCAGCTACTTCGCTGGCGCAGGCCGGACTGCAAATTGGAGTTTTGAGAAACGAAATTTCGAAAACCGCCATGGCGGATCGTGCCAACAGCGAAACTTCATCCGCGTTATTTGAGTTGCAACACGTAAGCGAACGAATCGATCGCGCGCTGGCTGAAGACGTGGCGATTTCGTTCGAAGCGCAGGCAGACCGTCACGAGCTAGTAGCGGGTGAGGATTTTTCCGTGGAAGTAGCGTTTCAGGGAAAACCAATCGTGCCGGTGAAGTGGACGCTGGATGCGAGCGACATCCAGGTTCCACCGGGCTGGAGCGCGGCCAAAGAACCAGCGAAACAAGATAGCGAAAGCGAAAATTTCAAAGTGTCGATTCCGGCGGATGCTAAAGCACCGAGTTCGCCCCAGGACGCAATCGTGCCGTTTCCGGCGCCGCTCGTTCGTGTTGCTTTGACTCTTGTTTGGAGTTCCTACCGATTTACGATCGAGAAGCCGGTGGAAAGTATGCAGGCAACGACCACGGGCATCGCAACGTACCCACTCGAGTTGGTTCCGGCGGTGACCCTGACAGTTGAGCCGGAGCAAGTGATGATTCCGGTGCAGAGAGCGTCAGAACCGGTGAAGCTGCTCGCGCGTATTCGCTATCACGGAACGAAACAAGCAAAGGTGGAGGTCGGAGTAGATGCGCCCGACGGATGGAAAGCGCAGCCGGTTGCGCCACTGGATTTTTCCACCAGCGGCGATCAATTAGTCCGTTTGCTCGTAGAGCCCTCGGCGCGAACGGTTCCGGGAGCCTACGCTCTGCATCCTTACGCGCGCATTGGCGAAGAGACGTTCAGAACTTCGCTCGAGCCCATCCCGACTCTTCCGACGCGCAATTGGAGCGAGCCTTCAGACGCTACGGTTCATGTTCTGGATCTGAATGTTCCGGCCAACCTGCGAGTAGGTTACATTGCGGCAGAAAATGATCCACTACCCGAAATTCTGCGACGGTTGGGTATTCAGGTGGATTTGCTCGACGAAGTAGCGTTGGCGTTCGGCGATTTAAGCCAGTACGATGCAATCACTGTGGGCATACGCGCCTACGAACTGCGTCCCGACTTGTTGCGCGCAAATCAGCGGCTGTTGGATTATGTGGATCGAGGCGGAACGCTGCTGGTGCAGTACCAGCGGGATTTCGCGTGGGACAAGGAACTGCCCGCGCCATACCCGGCGAAAATGGGAGATAAGGTTGCGCGTGTGACCGACCCGAATTCTCCGGTACATTTTCTTGCGCCCGATAGTCCGTTGATGAACACTCCTAACAAAATCACGCTGGCGGATTTTCAGGGCTGGGAGCAGGAGCGCGGCTTGTATTTCTGGGGCACTTTCGATCCGCGCTATCAAGCACTATTGGGACTGAAGGATTTTAACGAAGCGGAAGTAACTGGTGCGCTGCTGGCTGCGCGAGTCGGCAAAGGATTGTACATCTACACCGGCTTGTCATTTTTCCGCGAGCTTCCGGCAGGGGCGCCAGGCGCCTACCGTCTATTTGTCAATTTGCTGAGCCAGACACAACATGCCGCAGCCAAAAACTGAATCACTTCAAACGGGTGCGCACGCGGAATTTACAACCCCGCGTATGATCCGGATTCCGGCCGGCTCGTTCTTGATGGGCAGCGATGCGGGCCAGGATAACGAACGACCGGTGCATCGTGTTTGGGTGGATACCGTCGAAATGGCCGCCTGCCAAGTGACGAATGCCGAATATGGCCAATTCATTTCCGTCACGGGGCATCGCAAACCTTTGCATTGGCATGATTCAAATTTCTCCGATCCTTTACAACCAGTGGTAGCGCCTTCGTGGTTTGATGCCGTCGAGTATTGCGAATGGCTGAGCCGTATGACCCAACAGCACTTTCGTTTACCCACGGAAGCGGAGTGGGAATATGCGGCGCGAGGCGGCCTGGAACAGAAATCATTTCCATGGGGGGACGAGCCCCCCGAATCGCTGGCAAACTATGCGGCGCGCTGGAAGACTGGACCAGAACCAGTAGGGCGCGCGGAAACGAATGGTTACGGCCTTTGCGATATCGGCGCAAATGTCCACGAATGGTGCGCCGATTGGTTTGACGCAGATTACTACCGAGTATCGCCGGAGCGAAATCCCCAAGGACCGGCAGGACAAGTGTACAACGCGCCCGCCGGAGCAAAATCCACGGCGCCGGCTCGGCGGGCATCGCGAGGGGGATCCTGGCGTCATTTCACGAAAGTGTCGCGGTGTGCCGCGCGGTCAAGCATCCCTCCGGAATTTCAGTATGCAGATTACGGATTTCGTGTTGCTTGCGATGTCTACGACTAACCAAAGAACTTCCCGACCCATCCAATCCTCCACGACTCTGAATGCGCTACGACAACACTGACCCGTTTGCCCTCCTTTATGAGCACAAGGTGAAAGGTCTGACCGCCGCTTAATTTTTGTTCATGATATTCTCCCAGTCAAATCGGGAGAAAGTGAATGAAAGACGCACGACAAGAATCCAATTTTTGGGAAACTGGCATGACTTTTCAGTGGAACTCTAAATCCCGCGTCCTGCGGCTGCTTGCAGGGTTCGCCATAATCTTAATGGCCTCATCGGCAGCCTGGGGACAGAAAAATAAGAACAAAAAACCGGATAACTCGCCCATGCCTTCGATCCCGCTTCCCACTTCCGATGAAATCGATCGCGACATAGGAGAAATGCTGGGCGCCTTTCAAGTGGGAAACATCGAAGCTATGCATAAATATTATTCCGATAGCGCCACGTTCGTGAGCGGAGCTTTCGGGCCGCCGATTTTAGGCTGGCAGAACTACATCGCGGGATATCAGCAACAGCGGGCCTCGTTCCAGGGAAGTCAGGTGGTCCGACGCAACACGAACATCTTTGTGCACGGGGATGTGGCTTGGGCGTCGTATCAGTGGGAGTTCAGCTCGGTGTTGAATGGGAAGCCGTACGGAATACGCGGCCAAACGACGCTGGTGTTCAATAAAGTGGGAGATAACTGGCTGATCGTCCACAATCACACATCGCAACTTTGTGAACAATCGCCTGGAGGCCAGCAACAACCTCCCGCTCAAACGCCTGCGGCTCCAACTTCTCCGCGGCCTAATCAGTAAGTCAGCGGAAAGCACATAAAGAACGGTGGCTTCGCCTGCGGGCTTCAGAAGTTCTTATATCCCCGCCAGAGCCATATTCCGGCGATTATCATCAGCAGCAAAACCGAGATCGTGATTAGAATGTTGATGGGAGTGCTCAGCTTCTCGATACGCGCGACGAGAAGGCGTTGCTCCTGAGCCATGGAATCCCCCGCCTTATCCAGAAAGATCTGGTCTTCCTCGTGGGCTCCCAGCATGGCGCGATAAATCAGCATGCAGATAAGCACGGTGGTAACTACCGCCCAGCCTACTAGCAGTGTGAAAAGCGTGGTTCCCAGCTCCTCCATGGTTATCTCCCTGCCCGCTGAGGTCGAACTGGCAAGAATGAGCCGCCCAAGCGGGCCCATATCTGAAGCGGTATTGGCGGGATTATAGCACCACCCGCAATGGGTGGGGTCAACGGGGGTTAGGCGAAGCTTTCGTCGGGGAAGTGAACGTGCCAGAAATTCTTCGTGGGATAGAGGATCTCAATGCCCAGTTCGAAATTACCGTCATCCGCGCCCTGGACGCGCACCACGCGAAACTCCTGGGTTTCTTGAGAAACCCTATTCAGCACTTCGATACGAGAGCCCAATGCCGGCGAGAACGGGGCGCGAAGAAGGGCTCCGAAGCGGCTAACGGCAACTGCTTCAGCCGGGGTATCGAGAGGCTGTCCAATGCTTCCATCACTGAATACCTGCACCGGGATTCGGATTAAGATGCGGCTTGAGCGGCGACGCTCAATCATCGCGCGGGCGGATGCCATAATTTGCTCCTCAGTTCGCAGGCCGGAGTATTCACTCTAAGCGGCGTACAGTCAGGGGTCAAGATTCCCGTCACCCAGCTGTGCTTCGTTGACAAACCATGGGCCACGCGGCAATATGGTTGGGCCTCGTTGCATTGCCGCAAGAATTTGCCCAAGTGGCGGAATTGGCAGACGCGCTAGCTTCAGGAGCTAGTTCCCGCAAGGGAGTGGAGGTTCGAGTCCTCTCTTGGGCACCAACACAAATGAAAAGAGTTACGCCGTGGCTGCTAACTCTTCCTGCAGTTCTCCGTTTTGTCTG
>Ga0209009_1000086_pt1 | contig 39123 bp, 59 predicted proteins | sample BlaSpr_A8_OM3_M2_FD_187979 | JGI IMG/M metagenome (GOLD analysis project Ga0209009, IMG submission 187979) | Forest soil microbial communities from Thunder Bay, Ontario, Canada - Black Spruce, Ontario site 2_A8_OM3_M2 (SPAdes) (version 2) | ecosystem: Environmental > Terrestrial > Soil > Boreal... | reverse complement strand
AGTCATATAGATCAATTGATCGGCGCAATGAGTTTTTTGTATGGCCAAATTGAAAATATGGAACATAGATATAAATGTAATGAGGAAATGAAAAAATTAGATAATGGCCGATCGTTTAAATATAAGAAAACAAGAGGTGATTCCAATGACTAACGCACTCGCACAAATCAATAACAGTCTGACCATGTGGGAAGATGACGCAAGGATTGGCGAAATTCGTAAGCTTTTTGCGCCAAAGTTAACGGAGATGGAGTTTCAATATTTTGTAGGTCTTGGAAAAGCAACCGGTCTTAATCCTTTTTTAAGAGAAATTTGGTCAGTTAAATATGATGAACGCTCACCCGCTCAAGTATTCATTGGTCGAGATGGTTACCGAAAAGCCGCTCAAGCACATTCTGAATACGACTATCACCAGTGCGATGCGGTTTATGAGAATGATATTTTTGAGGTTCAGGACGGTATAGTAAAGCATACCTATAAACTAACACAGCGAGGCGCGCTAATCGGTGCTTACTGTATCGCCAAGCGGCATAAGTCATCCAGACCTATGTATGTTTTCGTAGAAGTCAAAGAATATTCAACGGGTAAAAGCGTTTGGAGTCAAAAGCCTGCTACCATGATTAAGAAGGTTGCAGAGAGTCAATGCCTTAGAGCATGCTTTCAAGATTTACTGGGTGGAACGTATGGCGAAGAAGAAATGCCAAATAATCAAACGGAAAACAATATACGGGTTATTCATGGAGAAACACAAACCCAAACGCTTAAAAATCTATTAACGCCTAATGTAGTAGATGGAGAAGTCATTAATACAGAGACGGGCGAAGTCACGACAATGACAAAAGAACCAACCATTGCCGCAGACTATACGCCTATATCACAAGAGAACATCGACAAGATTGAGATATTGATGGATGAAAAGCAATTTGATGAAGTGCGAAAAAAGAAAGCCTTTGATTATTTTAAGGTAGAGAAACTATCTGACTTAACCGAAGCGCAAGCCGAAGTCTTTTTGTTAAATCTTGGGAAAACATAATATGCAATCAAATGATAAATATTTTGAGGATAAAATTAAGGCTTTGGAAAAAAGGGTAAGACTACTCGAAGATAAAGCTTTATTATTGGGTGGTTGGCCTGAACTTATAGAAAATGAATTGTCTTTACATAATAGAGCAGAAAAAATGAGAGAATACCTTAAAAAAGAAAGAGAAATAGAAAATGATAAATAGAGTAACGCTAGTTGGCAGAATAGGTAAAAAAGACTTGAAACAGACGAAAATGGGTATGTCGTTATGTAACTTATCCATAGCAACCGAAGAAAAATATATTGATTCAATAGGAAATCAAAAAAAAGTCACCACTTGGCACAATGTGAACTTCTTTAGCAAACTAGCCGAAGTTGCCGATAAATACACGCTAGTGGGCGATTTGGTTTACATAGAAGGCAAAATAAGTAACCGGAAAGTAGTAGATGATAATGGCGTAAATCGTATGGTGCATTCTGTTATAGGGGAAAAAATACAATTTCTTCCGAGAGGTGCCAAGGATAATTCAACAAAAGAAGAAAGCCATTTTGATGAAAGCCATATAACGAATACTGAATGGGATGCTCAGGAAATTCCATTTTGAATAACATAATGGCGGAAAACCCATAAAACTCATCCATTTCGATATATCCATACTCTTACTCGCCGATCCTTCGGCGATAAAATCCCTCTTTAGGCTTTATGAGTCTTCCGGTGCAAAATTATAAATCAGTTTAAAGTAACTGTCTGTAGGATAAGTGCTACAGTTTGGAAATAATAGATTTGGCTATTTCTTGCGTTAATGGCTTCGTAATCATCTCATTCATCCCTACTTCAATGCATTTTTGCCTTTCTTCGTCTTCAGTATGAGCGGTTATAGCAATAATAGGCGTTGTAATGTCGCATGTACGGATATCCTGAGTGACTTTATAGCCATCTATATCAGGTAACCCAATATCCATGAGGATAAGGTCGTAATAGAATTCATCAACTAACTCAAGGGCTGTTTTTCCATCAGGGGCAATATCCACTGTACAATTTAGTGATTCCAAAAGGTCTTTTGATATGCGGGAGATGATCTGATTATCTTCCACCAATAAAACCTTGTGCTTATTAAAGATAGAATTTAACTCGCCTGTCGTGCTTAAGTTTTTATGCGGAATAGGAACAGAAGTAGTACTTAAGTTTTCACGTTGAATTGACACGGAAGTAGTACTTGAGTTTTCAGAATAGCTTACTTTTATGACAGGTACTTTATAAGGAATAGTAACCTTAAATAGAGTACCTTTTCCTAATGTAGTTTGTAACTCATATTTTCCGCCAAGCTCTTCTATAAATTGTTTGACGATATTAAGACCTAATCCGCTTCCTGTATAAACCCCTTCATAAGACGGATGTAAGCGAATAAATTTTTCAAAAATTATATCCTTTTTATTTTCTGGTATACCTATACCGGTATCTTCAATGATAAATTGCAGCAAGCCTTTTTCACTCGATGAGGGAAACCAGTTTGCGATAATTTTCACAAACCCTTTTTCGGTAAATTTAATCGAATTTGCAATGATATTAATAAGAATACGCTCAGTTCTTGCTACATCGCCTATAAAATTAGGCGGTATGTTATCAAGTGTAAGTGTAAAATCTAGGTGCTTAGAACTTGCAGACGGCAACATCATACGATAGATATCTTGTAAGACAGTGTGAATATCAAATTCTTTTTCTGCAATGGTAAATTCGCCGCTTTCTGTTTTTATGTGGTCTAAGATTTCATTAAGATGGTTTAATATGGATTCAGCGCATTGTTTAATATCGTGCAGATAATTTTTTTTAGTAAATTCTGTTTCAGAATTTTCTAAAAATTCTGATATGGTGACGATTCCACTAAGCGGAGTTTTTAAATCATGTCGCATATTGGTTAAAAATTCCGTTTTAACTTTGTCTGACAATTCTGCCGCTTCTTTTAATTGCCTTAAATTCATTTCCATTGATTTACGCTCCGTAATATCTAACGCAATATTAACAACTCCTATTATGTTATCTTCACAATCTTTTATTGGATTTTTCATGCTCAAAAAATAAATTTTAGAGCCATCTTCTCTAAAGTGGATTTCTTCCCCTATAAATGACTCTCCCGTTTCTATAACTTTTTTTGTATTTTCCCATACAGGTTTATGGGAAAAATTAGTTAAATGTTTTCCTACAATATTATCGAATGATTGAACATCGAGACAGTGTATCAATTCTTGATTACAACCTAAAAAAAATCCACTTTTATCAACCCAAGAAAAATTGATAGGAAATAAATTAAATAAAGCCTCTAACGCAACATCTTTAGCTTTGACTTGAAAGGTTTTATTGGAATAAATTTTATGTTTCATGAGAATAAATAATTATATTTTCAGGGTGTTAGATTTATTTGAGTAACACAATGGTAGAATCTCTTGCGCAGTAAATTTCATTAATGCGTCAACTGCTCTTTCTTGTTCTTGTACCGGTACCATCTGAAGCGTTTTTTCAATAAATTCTGCGAACTTGATAGACATTGAAGCGCCATTATTTGCAGTAGACTGATAAGGTTTTTTGTTAAAGACTGATGAAAAGGATTCTTTTTCGGCTCTGATAATGGATTGATTTGTTTCTGAATTGTTTTTTACGGTTTGATTAAATTGCGTAAAAAACATTTCTCTCATTAAACCAGTAGGAACAAAGTCAGTATTATTCTTTATACGTCGCATAGCTTTGCAACATTGAGTTTTATATATCTCATAATTAAATCCCTTAGAGGCACAAAATTTTTGGAATGCCAATTCTTCAATTAAATATTTTCGTAAAAGTGTTGTTTGTTCTAAAGTATCAGAAATTTTTGGATTCTTTAGAGAATCTCTAACCTGTCTAATTCTGGTGTCTACATCAACTTTAAACTCTGGCTTACCCTCGTATAGTTTTTCAATATCTGAAATGGTCTTGTCTTTATTAGGCCAATCTAAAAATTCTTTCCACGTTAAAACAGAAAAGTTTTTGGATTTCTTTAAGGATTCTACGGATTCAAAATTGTCGATATTCCATTGGGAACTTAACTTTTGGCACTCTGAAATAGCGTCTTCTTCGCTAATACCGTATTGAATCATTAACCTGAAACGTTGGAGATTATCGGCTAGGCATAGGGTTAGATTTTCAACATTTGGCGTATTAACGACGTCATTGGTCATTTCTGAAAATTCAGCTTTGGTTTGCGCTTCGGGGTTTTGGTCTTGGATGACGCTGATTGTCCAAAGGACATTACTATTTTTTCGTAAAGCTTGATTTAATGGCATTTTGATACGCTCCTTTAAGAATACGCACTAATTCAAAATCCCTTAGTTAAAATAAAGTCCCTAATAAAAAAATAAAACAATATTCTTTATAGCATAGTTTTGTAAACATAATAGGTAATATTCATTATATATGTTAAATTTTTCGCCTTGTTCGTTATTTAAACTCACCAACAAGGGATAAATTTTATGGGAAATTTGGATGAAAAAATAAAAATTATAGATGAATTATTTAGACAAACCCAAGAATTGCGTACCGAAGTACAGGCATTAGTTAGGAATTCTCAAGAACTTAGTAGACGTTTATCAGATGAAACAGAGGAATCATTACAAGCAATAAATAGAGAAATGCGGGAAATTATGTTCGGGTTGATGGATAAAGAGAGAAGAATATTTTATAAAAAAAGCAAACATCATACATATTTGGAAAAACACGAAGCATTTATGAAAAAACTAGATAGTGATTTCAGAAAAGAGAACGCCTTTACGGATATAGTCGAGATAAATGAAAATCGAAAAAGACTAAAAAAGCTCAATGATTCTCAGCATGAATATGATGAAAATCATAAATTTTTGTTATTTTTTGATCGTGCTGTCGATAAAGTTTTACAAGGCTATATTGTACAATTTCTCTGCTTTTTAATAACCGGTGAAAGTTATGGACGTTATGAAGGATACTGGAATAAAAATGAATTATCTGTAAATGATATCGAGGACATCGGTAAAAATCATGGTGAAAAATTAGAGGTCAATATTTCTTTAGTTATTAATGATATAAAAAATTCAATTACAAATACTTTATGTTTTTTTAGTCCATCAAATGAACCTGAAGAAGATGAAGCATCAAATCCGATCTTAACAGAAAATAAAATGAGGTAATATAAATATGGAAAGTAAAGTTGATTCAATTATTACAGAAATAGCGCGATTAAATAGGGTTGTTTCTGAACAAACAAAGGAAATACAAAGTCTTAATGCTAAAGTAAAAGTATTGGAAGGAAGAAATGAACAGTTATTAAAGGAAAATAAAAGATTATTATCTGAAAATAATAATTTAATAAATGATGAAATGCCTGAAATCAGAAATTTCAATATTCCAACAAAAACCTCTAGTTATTCTGATGTATCAGAAAGTGATGAGGAAATAAAAGGATTAATCTCTAACGATAGAGAATCAAGGAATGATGAAAGAAGGTTATCATTATCTATCAGATCATCTAATAGTATTCCTTTTAGCCCTTTAATTGGTATGCGAGATACATTTTCTATATTTACTTTCAGCAGTGTTTTAACCAAAGAAAAAAAAGAAAATCAGTTGAGAAAATTAGCTTTTGAGGGAAATGCTGAAAAACTTAGTGAAATACTAACTAAAGACCAAAGTATTGTTAATGGTCGTGGCATGCCAGATTCTATTTGCTCTCGATTTAGTTCATTTTACGATAAAACCGCTTTAATGTTAGCCGCAAAACAAGGTAAGTTATCGTGTGTTAAAGAATTAATAAAGCATGATGCTGACCCTAACCTTTGGGATAGAGATAAACTTACAGCTTTGGATTATTCAGAAAGAAATGGCCATGTAGAAGTTTCCAGTTATTTGCGCGCTAATAAGGCACTTAATGCTATTAACGTACCAGAATTAAAAGAAGAAATGACAAATAGGTTTAAATTAAGTTAATTTTTAAGGAAAAAGCCAGGGATGGCATCAACAATAGATCATGAAAAAGAACAGGAAGCCTCGAAACTTCGTGGTTCATTGCTTGAATTTACTCGTTATTTTTTTGAGTATATTACAGGTAGAAAATTTATCATATCCGTACCCGTGGGAAGGGAATCACACCACATCACTTGTTGCCGAGCCTTAACATCGGCCATGCGTCTTGAAGTTCTAAGAGAAATTATCAATTTGCCGCCAGGTTGCGGAAAATCAACACTGGTCAGCATGTGGGCGGCATGGGGATGGGCAAGTTATCCTGACGCTAACTATCTCTATATCTCTTATTCGCATGAATTAGCCAGTAAACATACGGCTTTTATTCGTTCAGTCGTCTCATCCAAAATGTACCGTTATTTGTTCGATATTGAAATTGACCCAGACAGTCGAGCCAAGGATTCGTTTAAAACCACTCTGGGAGGCTCTATAAAGGCTTTTGGCTCAGGGGGAGCCATAACAGGGCAGGATGCAGGTTTGCCTGGCTTAAATCGCTTCACAGGAGCCGTAATACTAGATGATGCCCATAAGCCAGATGAAGCACACAGCGATACCATACGACAAGGGGTCATTGATAACTATGATGAAACCATCCGGCAACGTTGCCGCGGCATCAATGTTCCCATCATTTACATCGGCCAAAGAGTCCATGAGGCCGATTTAACAGATTTCTTTTTAAGTGGCAAAGACGTAGATGAGTGGCATTCAACTATTCTCAAGGGATTGGATGAAGCCGGAAATGCCCTTTATCCTGAAATGATGCCAAAGGAAAAACTCTTGCTTTTGCAGGAAAAATCCCCGTACGTCTTTGCCAGTCAATATCAACAAGACCCATTACCGGCAGGTGGCGGATTATTTAGGCCAGAATGGTTTGTATTGTTAGATGAAGAGCCAAAATGTCATGTAACTTTCATCACAGCCGATACCGCAGAAACGGATAAATCCTGGAATGATGCGACCGTCTTTAGCTTTTGGGGTGTCTATGAGATTGAAACTATGGGAAGAAAGACAGGAGAGCTTGGCCTTCATTGGCTAGATTGTATGGAGATTCGCATAGAACCCAAGGATTTAAAAGAAAATTTTATGGATTTTTACGCCAATTGCGTGCTTCATCCCAAACCCCCTTTATTGGCAGCCATTGAGAAAAAATCTACCGGTGTTACCTTGGTTAGCATTCTTCAAGAATTACGAGGGATGCAGATTAGGCAGATTGAACGAACTGTGGCATCTGGCAGTAAGACGCAGAGATTTCTTGAAATGCAACCTTTTGTCGCATCAAAGCTCATTTCATTTACCAAGTATGCAAAACATCTTGATATTTGTATTAAACACATGGGTAAAATTACGGCCAATAATACACATCGACATGATGATATCGCCGACACGCTTTCAGATGCTATTCGTATCGCTTTGATTGAAAAAACGATATATTCTAATGTGGATAAGCAGGGAGAGCGGCAACAGATTCTTAATAACATGAATCAATTGTTACAACGGAAAATAAGAGCAAGGGACGCTCAATATGGCAGACATCGCTAAAAAGCATACGGATAGATTAAAAGAACTTAAAAAATCGGTTGAAGAAGCGCAGCAATATTTTAATGACAATGTTGAGCGTTACGAAAAGTTTACAAAATTTGTCTTTAAAACCTCTCTTGATGATATGGAAATGGGAACGTTGGCCGACAGAGGGATGCCAACCATTGAATTTAATATCCTTGAAGCTTATATCTCTCGCCTTCGTGGGGAATTTGCTAAACAACAACCATCATTAACGGTTCGTGCAGCCGATGGCGTGCCGCTTTCCATGCTCGACAAACAATTCAATGCCACAATAGAGGTAGTTGAAGCGCATTTGCGCGCTGTCTTCTTTGACGGCACCAATGACATGCTCCAATACAACATTTATTCAGATTTGCTGGCAGGTGGCTTTTCGGTTCTTCGAGTCTATACCGATTATGTCAATGAGATGAGTTTTGAACAAAATATTTGTATTGAGCGAGCATTTGACCCAACGCTTTGTGTTTTTGACCCTTTGTCAAGAGATTCCCATAAGGGAGACGGTCGTTTTTGCGGTGAACTTCATCCCATGACCCGTAAGGAATTTGAGGACGAGTTCGGATCAAAGATTACAGAGGATATGAAGTTTACGCGCTCGCTTTCTGGATTTGATTGGTCTTTTCAAAATGAACAGGAAGAAATTGTCCTCGTTTGTGATTATTACGAAAAACAATGTAAAAAAGAAACGATTATTAAATTATCCAATGGTCATTCGGTAACTGAGAAGGAATACGATAAATTCTTAAAAGAGTGGGAAGAATCAGGGATGATTGAGCAACCTCCCGCGCCTGTTAAAAAAAGAAAAACGTTTATCGAAAAAATCATGCGTTATCGTTTTTGTGAAAGCGCATTACTCGATGTTTGTGAAACCAATTTCAAATACTTACCGCTTATATTTGTAGACGGTAATAGTATCAATATTAAAGAAGGCGGCTCCTATACTCAGATGACACGGCCTTATGTATACCATGCGATGGGGATACAAAGGCTTAAGAATTTGGCCGGACAATCGCTGGGTAATGAACTTGAAAATACGATACAGCATAAATTTGTTGTCGCTCTTGAATCTATTCCAACCGATTATCAAACCGCTTATCAAAATGTCCAAAAGGCCGATACACTTATTTACAATCATTTCCTGGATACGAATAACCCAACTGTCACATTACCACCTCCAAGGGAAATTGTAAGGACACCTATACCACCGCAGATTATGGAGGCCTTTAGAACGTCGGATGAGATGACACAAGTTATTCTAGGAAGTTACGATGGAGCCGCAGGTCAAAATAATGGTCAGATGTCAGGGATTGCCTTTGCGCGTAGTAACATGCAAAGCAATATTGCCTCACTTCCTTTTATGTGTGGGGTATACAAGGGTTTTAATCGTGCCGCGCAAGTTTATCTCGATATGATGCCAAAATATTATAGAACGCCTAGAAGCCTGCCTGTTCTCCTTCCTGATGGAAAGCGTGAGTATTTTGAAATCAACAAGAAAGGGTCGTTGTACATGAACTATGACCCTAATAACTTGGAAGTAAAGGTTGAAATGGGTGTTAACTTTGCCATGCAAAAAGAAATTGCCTTGCAAACTATTGTATCGCTTTCTCAAGCTTCCCCTGTCTTTGCACAATTTTTTAATGAATATGGGTTACCTGTATTGTTAGATAATATCGACATACGCGGCATAGACGACTTAAAGGAAAAATCACAAGAGTTTCAACAGAAAGTACAGCAACAACAGCAAGTAGCTCAAAAGCAGCAAATGCAACAAATGCAAATGCAGGCACAGCAGCAGACTATGGCGATGCAACAGGCGCAAAAAGAATTACAATCGCCAACGCAAGCGCAAATTGAAGTCATGGCCATTCAACAAAAGTCTCAAACAGATGCGGCAAACCTTTCTCTTAAAGAACGAGATTCTGAAACAAAATTTCTTGAAGTGATGAGCAAAATTCGTAATGCTGATGTTGAAAATGAACTAAAACTCGCTGAAATTGATGCAGAAAATAGTCGTACTGCTGTTGAATCCGTGTTAAATATCAGCAAGCATATACACGAAACTTCAAAGGGAGAAATGGAACATGAAGGAGCGTAAGAATAAAGAAGAAGGTAAAAAATGGATTCAGGGGGCAGATATCAAAAAAGGCGCGCTCAGAAAGAAATTAGGTATAAAAGAAGGCCATAAAATACCAGAAGCTAAACTTGAAAAGGCTGAGCATAGTAAGAATCCGAAAACTCGAAAGCAAGCTGTTTTGGCTGAGACTTTCAAGAAAATGAGGAAGAAATAGGGATATGTATAACAAAATATGTTTTTTATTGAAAAAGTTTTTATCTATATTTTCAATATTTAGATGGAGAAGGGTTAGAAAGCAAGAACTTTTAAAGCAAGTTAATACCTATAATGAGGCAAATTTTCAATTATTAATGAATAGTTATGCTTTTATAGCGTCAGCAAAAAAAACAAAGGAAAAGGAAGAGGAAATAAATCAATATGCCGATTCGCTCAATGAAGCCCTCACAAAAGTTTTTGAACCACTTTGCAACCGAGAGGAAAATAGAGATGCCATTAGTTAAAGGCGCTAAAGCCAAAAGTCGTAAAGGATTTTCAGCTAATGTTAAGGCTGAGATGGATGCAGGAAAAAAACAATCTCAAGCGGTAGCGATTGCATATAGCGAAACACGAGGAAAGAAAAAGAGAAAATAGTAGTCCGCGATTTTATAAATTAAATACACGCGATTTTACAATAGGAGATAAGGATATGAAGCGAAAAGAAAAGGGAAATAAAAGGAAAGAAAAACATTCCGATATAAAAGAAGATAAAAAGTTGATTAAGAAGATGGTTAAAAAAGGCAGCATGAAGTAGATATTGAGTATTTTTTAGGAAGGTATATACTTTATTTATAGGACATATAAGGGAAATGACCAGGCATTTTAAATCCTGGGTTACACGCATCCATGCGGAAAAATGGGCGAACTCATCGACAAAGAGGCTTTACCGCTGTCACACGGGTCAATAGTGAAAAAAGGGAATTTTGAAAATGGACGAGAATCAAGTTACGGATAGTGCTTTAGATAATCCAGTTATGGAGACTGAGAAAGAAAAAATGCTTTCTCAATCCCAAGTTGACAAGATTATTAAGCACAAAACATACCAGGCTGCCCAGGTTCAGCGCGAACTGGAAGAACGGCATCAAAGGGAGTTGGAAGCTATCAAAGCCCAACAGCAACAACAAACACAACGTAATGAAAATGTACCGCGTGATGTTGATGCAAATGCTATCTACCAACAAGTGCAGGAAAGATTTAATGAGGAAATGGAACAACGACGTATCAAGGATCATATTGCGAGCGTTTCAGATTCCTATCTTTCCAAAATGGCCCAAGGCAAAACCGCTTATGACGACTTTGATGAAGTTACAAAGGATTTTGACGCCGCAGCGTTTCCACAACTGACATATCTTGTTGCTGGGATTGATAATGCTGCGGATGTTATCTATGACCTTTCACGTAACCCATTAAAGCTCGCTGGACTTGATAGGCTAGCTGAAAAGAACCCACGACAGGCACAAGCTGAATTGTTAAAGCTATCACGCTCGATTGCTGAAAACAGACAAGCACAATCTGACGAAAATTCTAGTCAAGTCGCCGCTCCTCTTGACCGTTTGCAATCTTCCCGCGTTTCAGGGAGCAACGGCAAGGCGAGTATTCGGGATTTAAGAAATCAACCATGGCTTAAAGGCTAAGTCAGGGTCGTCATCGTTTCTTGTCGTTGCAAAACATTTTCTTTTGAAAAGGGAGTTTTGCAATGCCAACAAATATATTGCAGCAAGTTATTACCTATAACGAGTCAAACCTCGCATTACTGCTTAACAGCTTTGCGTTTATTAGCACGTCCAATAAGAAGTTTCAGCGTTTTAACGATGATATTCCTAAGAACTTAGGCGATACCGTTTCGTTTGATTTGCCACCACGTTTTACAACGACTAACAGTTTGGTTGTGTCTTTCCAATCGGCTGAACAGCGCGTTCAACAATTGACGGTTAACAAACAGGCGTCTACCGCTTACGAATTTACCGCACAGCAATTTATCTTCAACGTTCGGGATTACATGAATGTTTTTGGTAAATCTGCCATTGCTGAAATTGGTACGCAGGTCGAAACTGATATTGCCGCATTAGCCGAGACGAATACGTTTCGTTTTTATGGTGACGGTATAACCCCCATATCTACCTATTTGCAGTTAGCTAATGCCCTAGCATTTTTCCGTAACTTCAGCGCAGCTAAGGATAATACGATGGGTTACCTGTCTGACCTTACCTTCCCGCAGGTCGTCAATTCCGGTTTAAATCAATTCACCATTGATAAAAATAACCGCGAGATGATGAGTTGGGAAATAGGTAAGTTTTCAAACTGCGACTGGTATCAATCTAACTTACTCACAACGCATGATGCTGGTACGGAAGGAAACGCTGGCACTACCCTAACGGTTGTGAGCGTTGTTACTAATGCAGATGGCGGCGTTATTCAGATAACCTTTAGCGGTACAAGTGCGGCAAGCGATGCCAATTCTGTTAAGGCCTACGATAAATTTCAGTTTAGCGATGGTGTAGCTGGCAAAACTGATTTACGTTTTCGTACCTTTATAGGTCATGTGGTTTCACAATCTCCGGTGCAATTTAGAGCAACTGCTGACGCGGCAAGTACGGCAGGTTCTCAAGTAACCGTTGATATCTTCCCAGCACTTCAAGCAGCAGCCGGTAAAAACCAAAATATTAATACGCCAATTGTGGCCGGTATGCAGGTGACTGTATTACCTGACCATCGTTGCGGGTTAATTATGGCCGGTAACCCATTGTTCCTGGCGATGCCAAAACTGCCTGATGAAGTGCCATATCCCACATCGGTACAGCAAGACCCTGATAGTGGCGCATCTATTCGTCAATACTACGGCTCTCTCTTCGGTCAGAACCAGAGAGGCATGGTGCATGACGTCATCTGGGGTAAAACATTGGTTGATGAGTACGCCATGATGGTTGCTTTGCCTAAATAATACGTGGGGCGAGCAATCGCCCCTTAACTTAATTTAATGGAGTAATTAGTTATGTCAAATCCAAATTCCCCTATTGTTAATGCAGGTCTTAAGTATGTAAATGGATTAGGGATTTCAAAGACAGCCGCTAAAATCATTAGTATGGCTGCTGGCGCTGCCCGTGATTCAACCGATACGAATGATATTACGTTGAGTGCCTTAGTTAGTATCAATGGCGCAAATGTGGGCGCAAATGGTGTCGATGTTGCCGCAATCGTTTTGAGTAGCTTTTATGCGGTTTATGTCATTGGCGATTCAACCGATTATCAACCAGTAGCTGGTTTATTATCCTTGAGCGCTACAACGCCTAATCTTCCAGGTGGCTATGATATGTTCCGACGTGTTGGCTGGGTATTAACCGATGGATCAGCCAATATTTTGCAATTTTGGCAATATGGCAATGGTGAAGAAAGAACGTACTACTACGATGTCGGTATCAGTGAACTATCAGGTGGTTCATCAACAACATTTGCAGCCATTGATGTTGCAACGTCCGTACCTCCCATTGCAACTGAAGTATTGTTTGATATTACCTTTACGCCAGATGGCGCAACCGAAGTCGCTGAATTTTTGCCTTTCGGATCAAGCGCTTCAAACGGTATTGTAAGATTTGGTACAGGGGTGGCGGGCGCTCAAGTAGGAAGTATCCTAGTTCCTTGTCAGCTTGATAGTGGCGTTCCTAAAGTGCTATACAAAGTGGCTAGCGGGGACACATTAACATTGTTAACAACTGGCTATAAAGACATTATCTCTTAAGGACAAAAGCCCTCTTCGGAGGGCTTTATTTAAGCCAAGGGAGCGGCTATGGCCTATACAACGAATCAATTAATTTCTAGCTCGTATTATGCGGCTGGCGTAGTCTCTCGCGAATTTGAAACGGTAAGCGGTTCTCAAGTTGGCGATGGTCTTGTATGGCTTAATAATATCATTACTGAAAAAACCGTTAATGAGAGCATGATTCCCTACGAAACCACGTACAACGCAAACTTTGTAGTGGGTCAAGAAATTTATTCCATACCAAATCTTATTCAAATAGATACGCTCGTATTCTTTCTTGATGCCGTACGTTATGCGATGAAGTATGAGAAAAGAAATGCGTATTTTGGAACGAGCCGCGTTGAAAATATCCAAACCTTACCTTTTGAATGGTATTTTGAGCGACAATTTGGAGGAGGTAATTTATATATTTACTTTCAGCCAGATAGAAACTACCCCATGGAAATACACGGTGTTTTTAGGATACCTAGCGTTTCTTTGGGTCAAGATTTAAGTTTAACGTTAGATGAATTTTATACTACCTATCTACACTATGCTTTGGCAGATAGGATTTGTGCAGAATATGCCTATACAACACCGGATAATGTCATAAGGCAATTAGGAAAATACGAAGCCTTTATTAATAAAAATTCAAGACTTCTTGATTTGCGTATTGGTAAGACATCTACATTGCAAAAACGTGGAACATTTAATTATGGCTTCATAAATTTAGGCCATGGATGGGTAACACCAAGCTAAAGGGAAAGGTAAAGGAATGCCGGTTAGTAAAGCGCAAAATGTACCCGTTAATGTGGTCGGAAGCTCCATTTTTGGACGCTACCCTAAGATTTCATTGGAAAAAACATACAATATGTTTATTTCTGATGACTGGATGGTTAATTACGCAGGGTTTCAAAAAGTCTCAGAGATTTTGCCAAGAGGCGAAGGACGAGCGTTATATCATTCTGTGCGCGGTCAATTTCTAATCGCCGTTGTATCAAGCTCTGTTTATAAATTACAAACCAATTTAGCGCCTCAATTTATAGGAAATTTGGATACTACGACCGGCGAAGTCTTTATTGATGAAAATTTAAGTGAGCAAATTTGCATTGTCGACGGCCAAGCAGCCTATATTTACAACTACACTAATAATACCTTAACTAAGCAGACATTAACTTTCTTAGGGCTTCCTATTATTCCCAGTTATGTTTCTTATCATAATACTTTCTTTTTAATAGGCTCTTCAACGGTCAGTGATAATTCGCAAAATTGGTACGCATTTGAAAGAGCATCTGATACGACCATATCACTTAATACGCAATTTAGCTTACAAACGAAACCTGATAGTGCTGTTGCTGTAAAGCGTGTACCAGGCAAAGGCAATAACGTTATTGTGTTTGGTACGACAGTTGCAGAAGTTTGGACACAGGTGGGTGACCTTGAAAATTACAGGCGTGTTCAATCTTTTAATATTGATAGCGGTGTGGTTGCTGTTTCAACGATTGCGGCCAATGACCAATTTGTTTGTTGGCTTGGTCAAAATGAAAACAATTCACCGGTCATTTTTGTAACTAATGGTGCGTCCATTGAGGAAATATCAACAGATGGTATTGACCATATATTGGGTGCGCTTTCCCATCCTGAAAAGTCAACCGCTTTTTTCTTTAAAGAAGATGGGCATTTGTTCTATCAAATTACTTTCTTTGACCCAAACGATAATCTTTCTTTAATTTATGACTTTAATACCAAAAAGTTTTTTCATGTCTCCAATGAAGACCTTGATTTTCATCCTGCAAGGCAAGTCGTTTATTTTAATCGAAAGATATATTTTGTATCGTTGACAGATGCCAGTATCTATCAAATGGCAACGGAATTTATTACTTATAACTACAACTTAAACACCCATTCAACAGGCGATGTCATCCCAAGAATACGGATTTGTAAATCCATTCGGTTAGATGATTCTGCACGTTTTAGAGTGGGTCAGTTTACCTTTTGGATAGAGCAGGGCGTTACAGACACTTACTTAATATCGCCTGACAATATCGTCTGCGATGGATTATTAATTACAGAGATAGGCGGGAATGCGATTGTCACAGAGTTAGGCATTCCTATGCTTTCACAAACGGGTTCTTGTATTGAAGTCTTTAATATACCGCGCGTTGATATGTCATTTTCTAAAAACGGCAATCAATCATTTAGTAATATCGTCGGAAAAGAATTAAATTCAAGAGGGAAATACCGAAATCAAATTAGATGGTGGCGAATGGGCGATGCAAACGAATTTACCATACAACTACGATTTTGGGGATATCAACGCTTTGTTGTAAAAGATGGCGTTGCGGAGATAATTTTATGACAATTCCTACGCTTCCAAGTTTTTATGATATGCAATATACCGTACCTGCTAATGGAAGAATGACAGCAGACTCCTACCTTTATAATGACCAGACATTTCAAGCATTAAATTTAGCCGTTATATTGTTAAATGGCTTGGTAAATAGTGCTATTATTAATAATACGATTGTCAATAATGGCGTCCAATTTCCACAAAAGACTACCGTTGAAATAACTGCATTAGAGCCTAATGCTGCAAATGGCACAGTTTGGTTTAATACCAATCTTGCAAAATTGCAGGTGAAAACGGCTTCTGGCGTCATTGAAACAATCACAAGCGTATAGGGAGATACATTATGAGTTGGTTAAGCGACTTTTTTAAGGGTGGTAAAAATCCGGCAGATGCGGCAATGCCATATTTGAATCAGATACCTGGCATGGAGCATCAGGCATATGACCCTTATATTTCTCATGGAAATGAAGCCTACAACACCTTAAATCCTGAATATACGCAAATGGGGAAAGACCCTGCAGCATTTCTTGAAGGAATAATGAAAAACTATCAACCTTCAAAATCCTATCAATTAAGCTTGGGAGAAGCACAAAAATCGGCTGGCAATACGGCGGCGGCTGCTGGTATGCGAGGCAGTCTTAACGATATAACCAATGAATCACGCATTGCTGATTCGCTTTTGGGCGATGATATGCAGCAATGGCTTAATAATGTATTAGGTATTCAAAAAGATGGAATGGGTGGATTGAGTCATATATTTGATACTGGATTTAGCGCAACACAAGGTCTGACAGGTGATTTATCAAATGTATTGGGAACGCAAGCGGGTTTAGCCTTCCAAGGTCAAGCCAATCAAAATAAAAGTCAAAGCGATTTACTCTCTGGCCTTATTCAAGCATTGGGAGGAGTAGCTGGATTTGGATTGCCAGGCGGCGGCACCATAGGCGGCAAGATAGCCAATAAGTTTTTTTAAGGGATAAGAGATGCCATTTAAACCCATAGATTTTGCAAATATAGAGCCTCAAGGCAATCCTTTTTTTAGGAATTTGGTTGAGAATTTATCAACCGGCTATAAAGCCGGTCAATTGCCGCAACAAATGGAAAGGCAACGGCAAAAAGAAGAGCTTGCTAATGCTATGCAAAAGCTTTTGGTTGAAGAACAGCCGCAAAAATTTGGGGAAGAGTCTCAGGGTAGACAATTGGAAAATGCTTTAAGCAAGTTTAAAGTTCAGGAAGAACCGCAGCGATTTGGTTCAGAAATGTCAACTGCTGCAATGGGACGCGCCTTACATCAAGCCAATATTGATAAGATAAAAGAAGAATTGAAGTTACCATTTGCTGGAAATATCCCGCCTGGCGCAGTAGGACAAGCTTTATATACCAATATGATAAAAGCAAAATATGGCGAAAATAGTCCTGAATATAAAGACGCTAGAGCATCGTATGAAGCAGATTTGGCGCATACGCAAGCGACATCAGATAGACAAAAGCAACTTATTAATAGTGGTATGTTTAGAGCACTTAATGCAGATGATAAAAGACGAGTTGTAGCCTATGCAGTTGGTATGGGTTATACGCCTGATGCAGCCGCAAAAGAACTTTCAAATGGCGAAACATTAGAAACTTTAGCTACTAAGAAAGGTGTTAATTTAGGTGATGTAACACCTAATTATGCGTTAACTACTCAATCCATTACGAATTTAGCTAATCGACAAGCCTTTACGAAGGAAATAACTTATCTTGAAAGTAAAGTTGCAGAACCTATGAGTAAAGTAAGTCGTAAATTTGCTGGATATTCTCCAGTTCAATTATGGGGGGCAATATCTGGAAAAATGTCACCCGATGAACAAGGGAAAATATTAGCAGCCCGAGCATTACAACCTGATATTGCTGCACTTAGAACAAGAGCACAACAAGGGCAAGTTGGTATTGAAGCTATACGAGAATTTCAAGATAAAGCATTAGCAAATCTTAAAGTAATGGAAAGTACTGTATCGCCAGAAGCATACCTAGCAATGGATAAATACTTAAATCAATGGATTAATGAAGCATCCGGTATTTTCAATAAGAGTATACAAGGTGGTTCAGGATTAGGAAAACCTTCAGAAAACGCGGAGACCACTAAAAAAGCGACTAAAAGATTTAATCGAGAAACAGGAAAATTTGAGGTCATAAAATGAAAAATTATGAACTTCCAAATGGAGAAATAGCCGAATTTCCTGATGACATGTCAGAATCGGAGATTGAATCCGTTGTAGCAAAAGAATTTCCGCCCACTAAAGCTGCTACATCTCAAAAATCAGAATCCGAAACAGCACATGATGCCGCAGTTCGCTATGGCATCAAAGACCCAGTAGCAGGATTATTAAACTTAGGGTCTCGCGGAGGAACAGCGGCCGGTAATCTTGCGATTGGATTGATTAATAAAATAGGCGGAAATCTTCCAAAACAGGAATCAACGGACTTTTCGGAAATGCTAGGCATTCCCGAAGAGCAAAAGAACTTAGCTGACAAATTAATACAATTTGCGCCTGAAATTGGTGTATCGCTCGCGCTTCCTGAGACCAGGCTTGGAAAAGTCGGTGATATATTGGAAAAACTACCGGCTTGGGGTAAATATTTAAAAACAGGTCTTGGCAATGCCATATCACAAGGTGCATTTGCAGCTAGCCAATCGCCAGAAAACCAAGGAAAAGCCGCACTTGAAGCGGGGAGTATTGCGGCACCTTTTTCTGCTTTGTCAGAGGCTATCAGGTCAGGAAATCCTACAATTCGTAATATCTCTCGTGCATTAGGCGCAGTAGGAGCAGGTGGACTAGGTTACTATGGCGCAAAATCTGTAGGTGCACCTGAGCCAGCGGCAGATTTAGCACTTTTCTTAGGCGCGGCTTTAGGAGGAAAAGGGGGCAGTACCGAAAGACGTGTAAGAGAAGATATGTTCAAAGGAATAACACCCGCTGATTATCCTAAGATTTCAGAAATGCAAGGAGCAGCTAGTGAATTAGGCCTTACGCATTTAAGTCCTGCCGAGACATTAGGATATCCATCATTAGGAGCCGCCCAAGGCAATAGAGGCAAAACAGAGGGCGGTGCAAAAGAACTTTATGAAGCTGGCCAAAAGCGCCTTGCATCAGAAAAAACTAGTATTGATGCTTTATACAAGGAAATTACAGAATCTCCTAAAATTGCTTCAAGCGCTGTCCGAGATTCTGCACAAAAAGAAATAGAACGACTAAAACAAGAAAGAGCGACTGCCGCAGAACCTTTTTATAAAAAAGCCCATGAGAAAAGAATAGCTCCTAACTGGGTTACTAATTTGGAAAATTCGGATGCGACGATTAAAAATGCTATTCGAGATGCGATGGCCGATCCTAAATATCAAAAAGAAGGTGAATTAAAAGGATTACCTAAAAATAGCCTTAAAGTATTGGATTATGCGAAACACAAAATAGATGAAAAAATAGAAGCCGCTTTAAAAAATGGAGATAACAACGGTGCTCGTGTTCTAACTGAATCTAAAAACCATTTAATAGATAAAATAGCGCAAGTTGATCAAGATTATGAAAAAGCTAGAAATACATTTGAAGCCCATTCAAAACCCATTGAAAAGTTAGAAGCAAGCCAAATCGGGCAAATTTCCCGTACGGAAGATACCGGATTAAAAAATATATCACGTAATATTTTTGACCCTGCACAAACCGATTTATCCGTTTTAAGGAAAATTAAAGATACCGTACAAAAACATAATCCTGATGCTTGGAATAACATTGTCCGAAATGAAATGGAACGTTTGATGGGATTAGGAAAAACCAAAGAAGTCACAGGAAACAATTTTTACAATCAAATACTTGCTAATGACACTAAATTTAAACAATTTAAGGAAGCGCTTTCTGGGAATGAGGCCGCATCCAAACGACTTGAGTATATGAAAAAAATATTTGGTCGTTTGATTAATGTACCTACTTCAAAAACTGCGGAAGCCTTATCGCGTACCAGTATGTCAAAGCCACGAGCGAGTATCACTAAAATGATGGAATATTGGCAGGAATTAATGTCAGGTGGAAAATATGATAAAGCAGCCGTCAGGTTAATTACAAGTCCTCGTTGGACAGAGGAATTGAATAAACTAGGTGAAGTCACAGATAAAGAAAATCTTGTATCGGCTTTCCATAATCTTCTTGGGAAAGCTGGTGGTCAGGCAATAGCACAATAATTTAACTGCGAAATATCCAGTTAAATAAAAACATGCCAAGAAAAGATAAAGCTATTACTGTAAACATGAAGTTATTATACACTATTTAACGCTGTAATTATCAAGGGATTTGATATGTCATTGGACGAACGCTATTTTGTAACAGCAGATTTGGAAGAATACTTTGTCGATAAGGATAGCGGACTTCCTTTAGCTGGTGGAACCTTAACCTTTTATCGAGATGTTTCCAGAACAACGCCTAAAACAGTTTTTCAATTAAGTGGCGCGCCTCCCAATTACACCTACACAGCTTTACCTGACCCCATTACATTAAGTTCTGTCGGTACAGTACAAAATGCAGGTGGTGATAATGAAGTTATTTATTATTTTCCTTACGATGATGAAGGAAACCTTGACCTTTATTATATCGTATGCCGTGATAGCAACGGCGTTGAACAGTTTACAAGAGAAGCATGGCCTAATCTAACGGCTGCCGATAATCCTACAAATACTGATTTCCCTATTCAAAATCAGTTATCCAATGTGCAATTTACACAAGTTTTTATTAACGAAAATCAATCAACTGTTTATACAGTAAGTGCGGCTACCAATCAGGTATTTGCTTTTGCACCGAATTGGGATTTTGTGATTAGCGGCACCGGTACCGTAACCATTGAACGCATTGCCATAGCTGGCAATGATAATGTGGCTACAAGTCCGCCTTATGTTTTGGATGTGACCTTATCTGGCGGTATTACAGATTGTAAATTAAGACAACGGCTTAATGTCAATTCAGGTCTTTGGGCAAGTACAGCTGATGAACCCATATTTTTAGCAGGCACCTTGATTGCACGAAATGAAGGCGCAGGCACCACGGGCATTCAGATGTTCTACGTGGAATCTAGCGGCGGATTGCCCGTTACGATTGTTGATGCAGCTTTTGATAATGCAGGTTATCAATTGCTAACAGGGGTAACGGCTTCGGCGGTTCCAGCTTCTACCAATACGGATTTAGGCAATGAAGGCTACATTGATATTTATTTGTCTTTTAATCCAAGTTCACACGTCAGAATTAGCAGTATTCAAGTCGTTCCAACCTTGGATGAGGCAGGCGGTAATTTCTTACAATACGACTTAAACTCATCGAATCGCGAGCAGGCTTTTATGGGAGACTATTATATTCCCAGATTAAATAGTCGGCCATCGGCAAGTTTATTAACTGCTTGGGATTTTACATTAAATCCTTTTCAGTTTGCAGCCAGCGGGAATATTGGCGCAACCGCTGCCTACATTTGCGATCAAACTATTGCGCTTCGAGGAGCCAGCGGCGCGGTAGCCTATGCAAAAGATGCGGTAACGGGAGGACTTGCATTAACAACGGCTGGTACGAACGATGCGTTTTATTTGATGCAATATCTATCAGGGTATGATGCCAAAAAGATATTGGGCACGCCTTTATCGGTTAATGTTTTTGGGTATGTAACGAGTGTATCTGACGATGTAACCATGCGTGTTTATTTATTCAGAGCGCCTTCAACCTCAACCATACCAACACTACCAACTTCTATAGGAACTGTTGCAACCAGCGGGGTATTTACCGTTGCGGCTGCCGGATGGACAGAGATACCAAGGGGCGGACTTGATACGGCAACAGCTATATTGCCGACAATTGCGACGAATTCAGCTATTAATAATGAAGATAATGATATGGGATTTACGGGATGGGAACTCGTAGACAGTACGCAAATAGGAAATACTGACAAATTTGCAATGGTCGTTACATTTGCCTATGCCGATGCCTCAACGGTCATTACGATTAATTCCATATCATTAATACCAAGCCAAATTCCTGCAAGACCTGCACCGAAAAGTACTGAGGAAGTTTTAAGTGAATGCCAATACTATTATGAAAAAAGTTATGATTTAGGGATATATGCTGGCGCAGTATCAAATAATGGATTACTTTATAAGGCCATGAATCCTACTTTTACGCCTAGTATTTATGGCGCTACGCCATTAAATTTTTCTATTATTTATAATACCAGAAAAAGAATCCCTGTTAATCCTTCTGTTTATGCAGCCGATGGAACTTTAGGAAGTGTATTTGTTCAAGTATTTCATACTAATGCGCTTGCCAATTCAGGGAATGCCGCGCTCACTAATTGGACACAAACTACCAGTGGACAAACACAGGCACTTTTTCAACCTGTAGACTTATCCGTAGCAATTCTTGGCTCAAATGTAGTCCAATATACAACAAGCGCTGATGCAGGCATATATTTTCACTTTGTCGCCGATGCACGCCTTGGAATTGTTTAACTTATTAATAAAGGGATTTTTATGATCAAGCCATATACCTCACAACAGCCAGTAGATGATTTTGGGCTTCTTTTTGCTGATTTAAAATATAGCGCGGCTCTTGCTGCAACGACTGACACGACATTAACGATTCCTGGCTCGGCTCAAAGGTACAAAGCTATCATAAAAGTTAATGCGAATTTAGTATGGGTTGCTTTAAATGCAACGGCTGCTGTTCCTGCGGGTACGTCATTTGCCACAACGACATCTGAGCTTGTATCTGATAACAATGCTTTATGCCGTGAAGTAAAGGCGGGCGATGTTTTACATTTTTTTACAGCAACCGCAACTACAAATGTGAGCGTTGTTCTATATGCAGTAGGAACCAACAACTAATCTTTAAGGATTAAGGAGCCATAGGATGGCTGATGTAAAGTTTTCTGAGTTTGATGTTGGCGGCGAAATGCAAGTAGGGGATACTCCAGTTGGACTTCGCACAGGTCAGCCTACAAAGAATTTCCAATTTGATTTCCCAGGAGCCGGCATTAAAGATAGCAGCGGAAACTATCTTTTTGAATATGCAACGGCTGGTGCACTTGCCGTTAATCATCTAAAGCTTGTCAGTGCATTAACAACCAATGCGCCAATATTAACCGCGGCTGGAACAGATACCGACATTGATATTGCTATTACGCCAAAAGGCACAGGCGGTTTAGTTTTAGATGGCTTAAGGTGGCCTACATCGGATGGTACGCCAAATACTTTAATGTATACCAATGGAAGCGGAATTTTAGGATTTTCAACGTTAATAGCCGGTACTAATATTTCCATCAATAATATAGGTACTTCAATTACCATTTCAGCTTCGGGTAGTGGCGGTGGGTTTTCATGGAATGTTGTAACTGGCATATCGCAAAATATGGCCGTAAATAATGGTTATATTGCAAATAATGCTAGTCTTGTGACATTAAATTTACCACCAACAAGTAATGTTGGAGATGCGTTGTCTGTCATCGGAAAAGGCGCAGGTGGCTGGCTTATCCAATGCGGTTTTGGTCAAACGATTGTACTTGGTTCTTCTACAACAAGTTCTGCCGGTTCTTTATCATCAACCAATAGAAATGATGCACTTTATATTATATGTACGGTTGCAAATAGTGAGTGGCATATAGGTTCTGCGCCACAGGGAAATATTACAGTTTCATAACATAGGGATATAACAATGGCTACAAATAATGCGGTTAATACCAGTTTAAGTGGACAAACCGGAACTGGAAATTTTGTTGGAGCGACATCACCAACACTCATTACGCCAGCACTGGGAACGCCAGCTAGCGGAACACTCACTAATTGTACAGGTCTTCCAATTAGTACGGGTGTTTCAGGATTGGGAACAGGTGTTGCGACATTTCTTGCTTTAAATCCAACAAATTCATCAAGTATCGTGGTGAGTTCAAGTGGCGTCGTTTCGTATGCAGCAATGACAAACGGACAATTACTCATTGGTAATACAGGAGGAACACCAACTGCTGCAACATTAACGGCTGGCTCTGGTATAACTATTACGAATGGCGGCGGTACAATTACTATTGCATCGAGCAGCGGTACAAGTACATGGACAGTTGTAACAGGAACCAGTCAAGCGATGGCTGTTGATTCTGGTTATATAAGCAATAATGCTGGATTAGTTACCCTAACGCTTCCAACTACCGCAGCAGTTGGCGCTACTATTCAGGTACAAGGATTAGGCGCTGGTGGATGGCAAATAGCTCAAAATGCTTCTCAATTGATTCACATAGGTTCTCAAGTGACAACAACTGGTGTGAGTGGATTTTTAGCATCTACAAATCAATATGATTCCATAACCATTTTATGCGTTGTAGCTAATACCACATGGACTGTACTAGGTGGCGCTCAAGGAAATATTACATACAACTAGGGATTAAGTTATGGCAACAAATGATGCAGTAAATGTTGGGTTATCAGGTGTAACGGGTACAGGAAACTTTGTAGGCGCAACGTCGCCGACACTTATCACGCCAGTACTCGGCGTTGCTACTGCGACAAGCCTTAAATTTAGTGGCAACAATGGTCTGATAGATTCAAATGGAAATGAGCTTCTAGCATTAAGTCCAACTGGAAGTGCTGTTAATTATTTAACCCTTGCAAATGCAGCGGCGAGTGGTCTTCCATCTTTAATTGCTACGGGTTCAGATAGCAACATTAGCTGGACTTTACAGGGAAAAGGAACCGGTACAGCGGCTATTAAAGGAACCAGTACAAATGATTCGGCAGCAGCAGGTTATGTTGGAGAGTATATTTCTTCACAGATTCTTTTTGCATCCGCCACCAGTCTTACGACAGCTACGGCAAAAAATGTAACAAGCATCAGTTTAACTGCTGGAGATTGGGATGTAACCGGCCACGTTAGTATTTTAGCAAGCGTTGCTGCTCAAGCCGTATCCGTAGGGATAAATACTACTTCTGCAACATTACCTGATTTTTCTGTTTATTCCAATATAGGAGCTACTGTGACAAGCGCAGGATTTACTATAGTACCTCAACGAATAAGTATTTCTTCAACTACTACCGTTTATTTGGTAGCGCTCGTATCTTTTGCAACGGGAACTGCTACGGCATGTGGACTTATCGGAGCAAGAAGAGTGCGTTAATTTTAAAAATCAATCAATCAACTTTATAAGGGAATATAACAATGCCTATTTTAAACGTAAGCGTAAATCAAGTTGGTCAAGCTGGTGTTTTCCCAGCAATCATTTACATTTTAACCAATGACACACTAGCAGAAGTTACGACAGCCGGATATTTGAATGGAATAGTCCAAAAATTCAATACCCCACTAAATGATTCTGACATGGCTCTTGTGACTACAAAAACTTCACCGAATGCCCAATCAACGCAAGTAGGGTGGTTATCTGTATCATACGCAAATGGTGACTGGTCATTAATAGCAAGCGCCGGCCCTGGTGATGTTATTTTACCAACTATTGCCAATCATCTTGCAACTTATACGGACACGCTGGGTACATTATCAGAAGACCCAACTACTGCTATCAGTGGCGGAAATATTCAAGCTGGACTTTCTGGTACTGCGGGTTATTTTGCCAGCTTCCCAGCAACGGCAGCGCGTGGTAGTTTGCGTTTAGTTGGTGCAAATAGTGCCGGCGATACCGTCACACAAATAACAAATGCCTCTCAAGCGGCTGCACGTACTTACACGATTCCTGACGGTGGACAATCCGCTAGTAATTTCTTGTTAAGTGACAATGCCACTGTACAAACTATTAATACCGGCTCATTGGCAGTAGCAGCAGGAAATATTACGGCAGGTTCTAGTGGCAATGCAGGTACTTTTATTTCATTCCCTGCAACGGCCGCAAATGGTACGTTGATTATATCCGCGCTCAATGCTGGCGGTGCTTTCAATACGACGATTCGCAATAGTGTGATGGGTCAATCCTCTGTTGTCTCTATTCCAGACCCAGGAGCGGCAACGGCTAATTTCTTACTGGATACGGGAACCGCCAATATTTTAGCGACTCAAGAGTTTATTAGCATAAATGATGTATTGAGTTTTGGTACAGGTACTTGGACAACTACTAGAATTGCTGAGGCTAATTACGTTAAACGTCATACGGCTGCCGATGAGACCTCTATTATCGGTATAGATATTACGCCAATGATTAGAACAGCTGCCTCTAAAGGATTTAGGTTGGATAGCTTCGATGTGATTTATTCTATTGCAACGCTCGCGATGGACGCACATACCGTAACACTAGATAGGGTAGCTTATGCTAATAACGTTGCTGTTTCTGTAACTTCTATTCCACTTACAGGCTCTCTTGCAACGGCTACACAAGCTAATCCGTATGCGTCAAATATTGCCGTCACAACGCCAGCATTTGATAATACGGCCGATAGTAAATATGTGATTGAAGTAACGGCGAACAATTCCGCTACCTCCGCTTATGACTTTTACGGTATCATGCTGAAATTCTCTCAAACAGTCGCCTAATTTGAGAGAAAAGAGAAACCATATTGCTGATGTCGGTAATATGGTTTCTCTTATTTAACTCATATTTAAGGGAACTAATAATGACAAAAGATATTTTGCAAGCTAGAGTCCAAGAACTAGCCAAAGAAGTGGCTGAGAGTCTGGAAAACCATAATCGCATTCGTGTAGCCTTAGACAATGCAACCTCAGCACATAATTCATTAGTTGGCAGATATAATGAAGCTACTGAATTACTGACCAAATTTGATGAAGGTGTTACACCACCTAAATAATGATTAACTTCCCCAAGTTAGTGACAAACCCGCGATTGTTATAAATCCGATTCCTTTTTATTACAATTGCGGTGATGTTATCTATCAGGATAGGACGCCAAGCGTGGATTACATTAACTTCAGTAAAAAGATAGTTAAGTTTTTAAGAAAAAATTTAACTACAATACTATTTATAAAGCTATTTATTGGTTATTTAATATTATTAATAGCTTTTATCATGGTTGTTACTAATTATCATACGCCTGATGCTTCCGAGTGGTTCTATGAAAACTTTTCCATTTATGAAAACCAAGAAACACATAGTTTTTATTCTAAATTACTTAAAAGCCAGGAACCTTTAGGAAAAGAATTTGAAGAAGTTATCTATGAAAGCTTATGGGACTTATACGAAAATTAAAAAATCTTCTCTTTTAATTCACATAAATAGAACATTCTGACAGGCATTTCATATAGTTCAGAAATTTTATTAAGTTGTTCAAAAGTAGGGAATGCGTCGCCTTTCTCCCATTTTGCCAGACATTCAAGCGCAAAACCCATTTTTTCAGATGCGTCCTCAAGCGTTAAAGCTGACTTTTCGCGCGCCCATTTTAATAGTCTGTGGCTTATTCTAGCCTCTGTTGAATTTATCATAAAGTATCCTTTTCATTTTTGTATAAATTTTAATCAATTTAAGAAGTATCAATAATTACAAACAGAAATATCAATATAAGAGACATATACACATATTTATTAACAGCGTTTGTGGATAAATTTTCTTCAAGCTTTGACATACTTAACACATTCCTGTTAGGTTAGACCCAGTTGTTTTTAACTTTAATCTTAATAGGAGAGATATATCATGCGATATATGAAACGTTTATCAGTAGCACTCATTGCAGTAGGTTTAAGTGCGCCTGCTTTCGCTAATGAGTCGATTTTTGTACCATCTCAACATAGCGGCTTTAAAGTAAGCGTTGATACCTTATATCTTCGTGAAAATTCAATTAATAAGATAGTTGATAATAATTATGATTTTGGAAATGATATTCAGCTTGGATACTTATTTGCTAATACCGGAAATGATTTAACCGTTCACTATAATACGATATCTAAAAATGACAGTGATTTATTAATAGATAATGCAAAAGGCTTATTTATCACAGGCAAACAAGTTTCTGATTTAGATATGGTCGATTTAGAAGGTGGGCAGCGTTTTTGTGCCAGTTCGCTTGATATGAGATTATTTGCAGGTGTACGTTATATTCGTATGACTCATGGATTGGGATTAATTAGTAATTCTACTGATAATCTTAATGATAATAGTGACGTGCAAGCCTTTAATACTAAGTTTGTGGGTGTTGGTCCAAGATTTGGTACAGATGCCCGTTATAATTTAGGTTGTGGTTTTGGGTTAGATGCTCACCTTAATACCGCATTACTGGTTGGAAAAATAAATAGTAAGTATGAAGGAAAAGATAATACTATTATTAATTCTGATACTAATAGAATAGTTCCAGCAGTCGAAGGAAAACTGGGTTTTGACTACACCGGTGCTTTCTGCAATAAATCTGCCCTTGTCTTTGAAATTGGTTATCAAACGAGCAATCATTTTAACGTCATAGATGCTTCAATGATTAATAGTGCAAGTGATTCTAGTTTCAATGGTGCATATTTAGATGTAAAATACTATTCATAAGTCCTCCCCATAGGATGAACTTAAAAAGCTATTCTCTCTCAAAGGGAGAATAGCTTTTTTTGTACTCAAGGATGAATGATGACAAAAACCAAATATCTTAAATCTGGCACGATTTCTGAAAACTCCATACAAAAAGCTGTCATCGAATGGGTGAGGCTTCATCCTGTCTTAAAAACCTTTGTAATTCATATCCCAAATGAGGGTAAACGTACTAGCCACTATGGAAAATCCCTTAAGTATATGGGAATGCGAGCAGGAGTCGCAGACTTATTTATTGCGATGCCACGCCATGGCTACGGCGGCGGATGGATAGAGCTAAAAAGCAAAGGCGGTATTTTAAGTAAAGCTCAAAAAGAGTTTTTAGAAGACATGTCAAGACAATGTTATTTTACGAAGGTTTGCTATTCGATTGATGAGACGATTAAAACTATACAAGGCTATTGTTTTGGTGATTGGGAAGAATGGAACCCAGCATTTTGAACTGTTAATAAATCCTTATCGGTGGAATTAAACTTAATTAGTAAGAGTATGACATATTGTCACGCACTCGAATCGAGAATGATAATTTGGACTTGGTATTATGAGCATTGCAATAATTAACGCAACACTAATCCCGCACAGGGTGGACATTATTATATAAAAGGCTAAATCGCTATTCATATTCTTAATGCAAGAATTTTATGGCAAGAACTAAAATAGTAGTTGCTATTCCAAATAGCCATCTCATCTCTGATTTAGTCGCGCACTTTTCCAATAATTCTACTTTAAGCATCAATAAATCTTGCTTTAATTCTGATTTAAGCTCGCGCAAATCATCTTTGGTGGCAAGCTTTTCTTCCATTAATTGACGTATTACTTCCATTTGCGCACTGGCAATTTCCTTTGCTGTTTCAGAATCAAGACCTGTTTTTGTTAAACGTTCTGCATATTGGAAAGGATCAAAAGAAAGTAAGCTCATATTTAATCTCATTAAAGATTATTTGTTTAAATCCCTTATCTGAAATTTCCTTTCTTTATTATACCACATATTTACTAACATCCGGCTAAAATGTTCCATGATAATGTTCCACAATTACGACGCAAGTTGTGTCGCAATTGTCGCAGAATATTCTAGGGCGCACGTAGAACGTTCTGCGCCACTGTAATAAAACATTCATAAGTAATTGATTTTTATCAGTTCGATGCTTAGCACAGCGTAGCCTATGCTTAGCATAGGCTACGCTGTGCGCGTTATCATTAAACACCTCTTTGGAAGAATAAAAGAAAATTTGTAATTTTCTTGCTATAAAATTTTATTGTGTTATCGTTAAGTCAAACCACAAATCAAATTATCAACAAACATATTATGTCAATAAACGAAAACATAAAGAGGTGAAAATGTCCGCGATAGCATTCGATACACTGGCCTATGCCAAGAAAATGAAGGAATTAGGATTTACTGATCAGCAAGCCGAAGGACAGGCAGCAGAATTAGCTAAAATTATTGATAATCAAATAGCCACTAAAAGCGATCTGAGAGAATGGGCTTATAAAATTATACTTAGTGTGGGAGGGATGCTCGCTGCATCTGTCTCTATTCTTTATAATTTATTAAGAGGGATTCATTAAGCATGAAAATAGGCTACGCTCGAATATCAACCCGAGATCAGTCACTCGAATTACAAGTCGATGCTCTAAAGGCCGCAGGCTGCGAGAAAATCTATCAAGAGGTCGCCAGCGGAGCTAAGACCGCTCGCCTTGTCTTAGATGACTTAATGAGGAATCTTAGAGCCGGTGATACGCTGATTATATGGAAGCTCGACAGGCTAGGACGAAACTTAGTCCATCTTCGGCAAACGGTTGAGGAATTGAAAAATAGAGAAGTTACCTTTATTAGTCTAAGCGAAGAGATAAACACAACGACCGCTCAAGGCATGCTCTTCTTTAATTTCTTTGGCATGATTGCAGAATTTGAAAGAGGGATGATAGTTGAAAGAGTTAATGCAGGTTTAAAGTCCGCGAGAGCCCGCGGGAAATTAGGCGGAAGACCCAAAGGCCTTTCAGGAAAGGCTATTGAAAAAGCACAGATAGCCGAAAGCTTATACCGCGACAAGAGCCTTTCTATTCGTATTATTTGCTCGCAATTAGGTATTGGATTATCAACCTTCTATCGTTATCTAAGACATCGAGGCGTCGAGATTGGCTCGTCTCCCATTAAAAAGGTGATAACAGGATAATAATATTATGTTTATAAAAAGAGGTGTCTAGTGGATAAAGAATGTTTTATTAATTCAAATACTGAAAAAGTTTTAAATTATTATATTGATGAACTAATCCAAACTTCATATAAGACTAGGTCAAAAAAAGTAAAAAACACAACTTTAGATGTATTAGAAAAATTTTTAACAGCCAAAAGGGTTTTTCATGAAGCTAAAAGGTAGTGAACTGTGGATGATAAAAAAAATAATAATGTATTTAACTTTCAAGCCGAAAAAATCCTTTATGATTTAGAACGTCAAATTAAAACCATAGTAAAAACTTATGGAGAATATTCTATAAAAGACTCTTTGGAAGTCATAGAAATATCAAGGTCTATTCTTCGTGGAAAATTGGATAATGAAAAGAATAGGTGAAATCGGCATAGACATAAACGGCAATCTTGTAAAAATACTATATGAACAAAGAGCACTTAAAAGAGATTTTATGCCACAAGGATGAAAATAATGTACAATGACCTAGACCCCTTTAATCAATTGTTTAAAGATTTTCAGAAAATTTATCACTATTTACAAGGTTTTTTCTATGGAACTTACGACGATAAAGCCAAAGAAAATTTAATTTATGAAGCAGGAAAACTATATGATAACTGGTTTAATTTTATGCTTTTTAAGTGCGCAAAGGATACGCTAAATTCTCTTGGAGAAAATGTAGACAATGGACAATGACCTAGAAATTTTCCGAAGAAGGGAAGAAAGGAAAAAGAAGAAAAAGAAAGTGCAGCCAGAGTCTCAAGTTGTATTCCTAGCAAAAGACAAAAACAATGAAGCAGCAGTTTTTATAACAGATGGTGAAAAGGTTGAATGTATATCAACGCCATCCAATCCATTGCAAGAATATAATGCTTATGTTTTAAGTGATGAATTTAAAGAAGAATGTACAAAACTGATGAAAAAGTATTACCCATCGACTAAAGAAAAGGACTATTTAAAATATATAATGCTTTTTGACCCAGAAGGCAGCCTTATTGAATACGATGAGTATATTAATCGGTATGTGGCTCAAACTGAAAAGGGTTAAAAGTCTTTTTCCTTCTTGTGGCATAAAATCTCTTTTAAGTGCTCTTTTGCAATTCCCAATTCATGCGTAAAAGCTTTTGCAGGATCAAATACAATTTTTTCATCTGTACTAAAGCTATTTAGTATGATTTTATCTTTCCAATCCAAATACCACTCGCCGATTTGGTAGCAAATCCAGTCTTCTTGTTCGCGCGTAAATTCTGGCCTATTTTTCATTAAGATTCCTCATAAGTAAGAATTTGCTCAATAAATTTTTTGTATAAATTTTTCAGAAAGTTAGATTTTTCGAGCTTTCTTTGTTGTGAATCAAATTTTGCATACCAATCTTTATCGAGGAGGGATATTTGGCTTTCTAGCATTTGGCATTTTTCTTTCAAAAACTGTATTTCGTTTTTTGTGCCAATTTCATCTTGAGATAGGGGTTTTTTCATTTTATTTTTCATTAAAACTCCCTTTTATTTTGGCTCAATCTTCTTAATAATGACAGGATTATGTAAACAATCGCGTACATAAGAGAAAGAACTTAATTTTTCCCTTTCTTCTAGTGACATCGGTTTTTCAAATTGTTTCAAATAAGCATTAGCTAATCTACGCTCAAGGTCTTCAATCTTATCGTCAAATTCATCTTTCATTAAAACTCTCTTTTTTATCTACAGGTCTAGGCTTCGGGTCTTCATTAAATTGGCTTGTAAAACACGGCCAATCTTGACTATTAAGCTTTTCTAAATCTATTCCTGAACGGGAAGCCATAGAGTTAAATAATTTAATTCCTATTGTTTCTTGTTTATCTTTATCTTTTTTCATTAAAACTCTCTCTTGTTCGCTTCATCCAGTCTAGCCCTCAATGCTCTAAGCTCCTCTTTTAGCTGCTCATTTTCTTCGGTCTTTTGTTCGAGCAAGAGTTTATCACCGTATTGCTTAGGCAATAGCTTTGATGCTAGCCATTTTCTGGTATCAACGCGCAATCTATCAACGCCTACCTCTTCGGGTATACAACTATCTGAAATTTCAAGGCATTGCTCTGCCAATAAATCTGCCTGAATCATCTTAGCTTGCGCGTATTTCAGGCGAAACTCCTCAAATTGATACCGCCAACGTTGTACCGTTTTCTCATCTGGCATATCAGAATACATTTTACAAAGCCTAGGTAACCCAACATCATGCGTTGATATTCTTTCGCAGATTAGATCGCCCTTTTCCTTTGTATAATCGGATGGTCTACCACCTGCATGCTTAGGTTTGCTCGGCAAATTCCCTTGATTCCCTGCCATTATTAAAATCCTTTTCCTTTATTTTATCGTATTTGTGCTTGTTGTTTTCTTTCTTTATTTCCTCAAGTGCTTCTTCAAATGATTTCGTGACGCCCGCGCCAAGACACATAGGGCATTGTATTTCAACGCCGCCTGTATTTGTATAATTATAAATGCCATTAAATTTAAAAAGTTTTTTACGTCCTTTACATCTCACGCACCTAATCATTGCTCCTTTCATACTTAAAAGCTCCATTTATAAAATTAATTCAAATATTTTGTTGACACGTATTCAAAACTATACTATTATAAATTCTTTAAGTAATTATGAACATTTTTAAGTAACTATGACAGGATAAAATACGATGTCAGCTTTATGTTTAGATAGTATAGAAATTAAAGAGCTTTTTGGGATGGTGAAATTTCATGAGGAAATTTTAATAAATAGTTTAGGCGATGATTCAAACAACGCAACGATAGTTGCCAAAACTTTAAACATGGCATTAATTGCTAACCGTATTGCGTATGCGGTGCAATATTCTTGTGGTGAAGAGATGTATTTGGATGATATTGAGTTTAATACATTTGATTCTGAAAAATATTTCACTAATGAGATTATAAAGCCTATCAAATGCCAAGAATCAGAACTGTATAAAAAATTAAGTATCTTAAATTATAACTTATATACAAATGATGGACGTATATTTTTAGAAAATAAATACACTAAAAATATTGAAAAAATGTTGGATTGTCTTAATAAGTGGGAGGAAACCCAATGAGTTACAATGGATTGATGGACGGATGGCACGGCGACGAGAACGAATGCAATGGTGACTGTGGTTTATGTGACAATTGTGAACGAATTAACGATATGAAAGGAGATCAGGAATATGAAGCCTATTGCTATGAACAGCTCGATAAATCTTATGACTAATATGCCAGCATTTGATTACACACAAAGCATTATTCCACTATTATGGAAATTTTTAGACAAACGAAGACGGCCTTGTTTTATTTCAATGAATGTTTATAAAGTTGATAATGAGCTTGTCATAAGCATTATTGATAATAAAAAAATAAGGTGGTTTAAAAGCTCAGACAATCAAAATTTGTTAAAAAAGTTAACTTCATATTTAAAATTAAGCTAATGCTATTTAGCTCATTTAGATTATATTAGACGGTTTTTTCAACAACAATGGAGATATGGACTATGTTAATTTTAGGTAGGCGATCAGGTGAAAAAGTCATGATAGGTAACGATATCGTAGTATCAGTCTTAGGAGTAAACGGCAGTCAAATACGTTTAGGATTCGAGGCACCAGAGGGGGTTATTATACATCGTCAGGAAATATACGAAAAAATAAAAAATAAAGAAGGTAAAAATAAAAAGTCGTAATAATTACCTATCGTCTCATGGAATAATCCTGTTTTATTTGGATAATTCTTTGAGGCGAATCTCAACCAAACGGGTTTTATATTTTGTTTGATGTGAAACCAAACACTTGGTACCACATTTTTTGCATTTTTTACCTGGCTTTACTTTTTGGTTATCACATTTAAAGCACCATATCATATTGTTTTGCCCGTTAAGGCGTCTAACATTAGAATTATGAGGCTTACTTGCCTTACCCATCCCTGAGCTGTCCCTATATAAAACAAACGCATTAAATCAATTAAATGGCGTCTATAATTTGATTAAATCCCATTAAGCCAAATCTTTTATCCAAAGGTAGCTTGTTGCTTTGTGCTTTTTTCATTAACTGTATGGCCTTTTTAACTTCTTTTTGGTCTGCTATGTAATCTTCAAGTTTAGCTCCATGGCTTACCATGCGTAAAGCATGCTGGTATTTATGAATTAAAGCGGAATCCTCTGGTGAATATTGAGATTTAACGACTTTCTTTTCACTATATCCGGCTGGTTTTTCAAAAAATCCTGCTTTAATTATGGCTTCTAATCCCTTTATGCGTCTTGTAAGGTTATATTTCTCTTTGTTTCCGTTATCTAAATGATGGCTACATTGTCTTAAAAATTCATGGTCACTCCTTGTGTCTTTAGGGATATAGTGTGCTCGTAACGTTAATAATAAACCGTCTATTTCTTTAGAAATCACAAAATTACTACTACTTTTCTTTGTGGTCTCTCTCGCGAGAGTAGTAGTAGTTTTTTTATTTCTTTTTATTTCTTTTATTTTAGCTCCGACATTTTTGTCGGTGGGTACCGACACATTTGTCGGGGGGGTACCGACATTTTTGTCGGGGGGGTAGTGGGGTGAGTTATATTCCAAATTTTTATTAATAGGCTCATTCATCCAGTCATGTTCTAAAAATCTATAATGGTTAATTCCCCCACATTCTGTTTGATACGTCTCAATTAATTTAACCTCCCGTAATTCCTTTAGCCCTCTTTCAATAACCCGTTGTTGCATCCCAAGTTCTTGTGATAGCTGATTGGTTGACCTATGAACCGTTCCCTTTGCGCTGCTCCATTGTGCCAATCGGCCATATAAAAGCTTGGCTTGATGGGATAATTGAGATGAGGGGATTTGAATTAACCAGCAGGGAATATAAACGGCTGGGGCATGAGCTTTTGGGTTATGTGTTTTTGCTGGGATTTTATTAGTTCTGTTGTTTTCTTTGGTGGACATGGTATAATCACTCCTTGGTATAGTCCTTCTGTATTAAATCTCAACTTGCCGAAGAGATTACGGGGCAGGATGCCCCTTTTTTATTCAAATCTTTTTATTGATAAGATTTCTTTCTGCTAAAAACTCCATACATTTTCTGTAAGTATCTTCATCTATTTCAAAATGTTCCATAATTTCACCTTTAGTAAATATAGTTTCATTTGAAAAACTTTTTATATAGACCCATATAAAAGCAGCGAGAGGATTACCAGTAAGATTTAGTATTATTTCTTTCTCAATTACCATAAAAGGGGATGGCTCTACAGAAAATGTGCCTAATGTTCCGTCTTTTCCTTCAATAAAAAAATCTTCACTCACAACATATTCTCCAATTAAGTTAATTAACCCCTAACCGGTGGATGAGTAATTTAAAATTTGAATTTTAAAAGACTTATTAGCTATAATAAAAATAGCTCACCACCTGTTATGGTGTAGTTTCTTCCATGCGATTAACAGTTTTGCATAACTGTTAGGCTCGCCAAAGGCTTACGCCATTCCCGCTATCTCCGCCAAGAGATAGCGAGGAACATTTTATAACTATAAATCAACTTTTCACAAGCTTTACGGTTGCCTCTTTTTCTTTTACATGCTTGTTTAAAAAATGCTCTATCGTTTCAGTGATTTTTAAAGACAACTCGGCAATGATTTTTGGGCATAATTTTTCGCTTGAATGTTGGCAAAGAACCAAATGGCTTTTGACAATGTTATGAATGGGAAGCATGTTAAAGTTAGGCGTGTAATTATCCATATTGATTTAGTCCTTTGAGTTAATTTGATGCACTTTGTTTTTCTAGTAGTTCAAAAATCTCTTTTGTTTTAGAAGGATATTCCTTAAGGCAACACATAATAGCATTTGTATTAACAACGGCATTGAAAACTGTCATTTCGTCGTCGTCTCCTAAAGATTCTTCAATCACCCCTAAAACACTTTGAAGTTCATTAATAAATTGTTTTGCGTTATGAATACTGCCTTCTTTTGCGTAAGAATCATTTTTTATCATCAAATATATTCCCTATAATTTTGAATTTACCAAACTCTTTAAATTCATTTGCCATTTCAATATTTTTAAATATAAACCTACACTTATTAATTAAACAAATGTCGCCTTCATAAAGTCTTATTCCTTTAGAATCCAATAAATAAGTTGCTTGCATAAGGTTTTTTGTATTAAAGACAGCAAACTTTTCTTTGTTATTCCCTTCTACTACATAAGTTATTTTAGGCAGTTTACTTTTCCTAAAATGTAGGGATTCTACCCTACACATGCCATGTTTTTTATCGTAATAACGAAAGCTAGGTAAATAGGTAGATTCAACCTGGGTTTCATCTTCTTGAGGTTTTTTTGCGTCTTCCTCACGTGCTCTAAGCTTGCCTTTTGTAATTTTCTCAATCTTTATTTGAGATTTAAAAGGTATAAAACCTCTCCTTATCCAGTTAGAAAAACTTTGCTTTGCGATACCTATCGCGCATGCAGCTTTCCAAGCCGAGCCAAAAAATTGATAAACATCGTCAGTTTTCATTCATTTACCTTATGTTTTTATCGTTTTTATAAATTAGGCAAAACGAGAAGTGAATAATAATTGATTTGTTGACGTGTTCACAATATTTAATTTGTTTACACGTACTCAAAATAAAGGTAGAATATCGACTTTAAGTAACTAAGAGCGATTTAAGGAGGTATGAAATGTTTGAAAAAGTACAACAAAGGACTATAGGAGACGGCAAAGTGGAAATGCCAAGGACAATAGGATTGTCATACGAAAAGAAGCAAGAAAGGAAATTAGGCATAGGTGGGTCTGATATGCCAATCATTCTAGGATTATCCAAGTATAAAACTCCCTATCAACTTTACCTTGAGAAAAAAGGCATATTATCAATTGGTGATGAAATGTCACCGGTTCAATACTGGGGTAATCTCTTAGAAAACGTCATCCGTGATGAATTTGCAGACAGAAATAACGTAATTATTCAAACGCCAGATACTATAACTCATCCATTCTATGATTTTATGCGAGCAAATATAGATGGTTATATTTCTGAATGGGAAGCAGTCCTTGAGATTAAATGCTCAACTCAATTTATGGTAAATGAATGGGGAGAGGACGGCAGCGACTATATACCAATGGCCTATCTTGCCCAAGTTGCGCATTATTGCTCAGCCACAAACGCAGATTGCGCCTATATCGCCGTATTAATAGGTGGGAATGATTATAGGCAATATAAATATGTTCGTGACCTTGGGCTTGAAAAAACCATTATTGACGCAGCTTGCGCATTTTGGGATTCGGTTCAAAACGGTGATGCGCCTCCAGCAACCAATCAAATAGATTTAAGGTTGATGTTTCCTCGGCATATCCCAGAAAAAACCGTCAATGTTTCAAGTGAAATTGACAGTCATTTAAAAAATCTGTTAGACACTAAAGCCAAAATGAAGGAATTACAGGCCATCGAAGAGGAAAGCCGATTTAAAATCATGCAGTACATGGAAGATAACGAGTGTCTATTGGATGAATCAGGAAGGCCGCTAGTGACGTGGAAGGCGAACAAAAAAGGATCGAGAGTATTTTTAATGAAAGGGGAGAAATGATGACTGCATGGGCGGATTATCCTAAGCGGATGTTAAAAATAAAAAAGGAAGAAATCATGATTAACGAAAATGAATCAGAAAATATGGCAGAGATACTTACAAGCAAAAATTACAAAGAATCTTTAGACACAGAAAGGGGAGAAACTATGACTAACGGAAACGAAGAGTTAAAAAATCTTTTAGAAACACTCGAATTAAAACTTGGGAAATTAGCCGAATATGAAAGCGAGTTAATTATTGAAGCTGATATGTTAAAAAATATGTATGAAAGAATGGCTATTCAGGTAAAAGAAACTCAAGAATTACTTAAGGAGTTTAGCAAAGAAAAATATGTATTTTTTAGGGATTTTAATGAACGTATAGATAGAGCAATTGAAAATTCATTAAATAACTCATTAAGCGGATATGATCTTCAATTTACTTTAGTAAAAGGCGATTCAAATGACTGATGAAATACCAGAAACGCCAGAAGATCTATTTAATCTCATGAAGGAGTTACCAATGACTAACGAAATACTAGAAATGCCAGAAGATCTATTTAATCTAGGGGAAAAATCATGACTAAAGTATACATAGTAATTGTTAGGAGCTACGGAGAATTTGATTATATTTTGGGTTGTTACGAGAGTGAAGAATTAGCATCAGAAGACATAAAAAATTTGGAAATAATAGATAAACGTAATGAATCTTCACCTAATGATTATTTAATCGAAGAATTTGAACTAACAAAGGTCAAAGAAGTAATTGAAAAAATGGAAATAGAGCCAACGCCAAAATATACCACTGGAACCATATATTTAAAAACTGAAGGTGAAAACAATGAATAACAAGAATGATTTATTAGATTCATTAAATTGTTGTATCCAAAAAGTTAGTAAAAAAGTAGAGGAATTAAGTACCTCAATGTTAATAGAAGGTGAAAAACTAGAAGAATCTAAACAAACCATTGGAGACTTAATAAGTCATATAGATCAATTGATCGGCGCAATGAGTTTTTTGTATGGCCAAATTGAAAATATGGAACATAGATATAAATGTAATGAGGAAATGAAAAAATTA
>Ga0209009_1000085_pt1 | contig 39342 bp, 41 predicted proteins | sample BlaSpr_A8_OM3_M2_FD_187979 | JGI IMG/M metagenome (GOLD analysis project Ga0209009, IMG submission 187979) | Forest soil microbial communities from Thunder Bay, Ontario, Canada - Black Spruce, Ontario site 2_A8_OM3_M2 (SPAdes) (version 2) | ecosystem: Environmental > Terrestrial > Soil > Boreal... | reverse complement strand
TTCGAATCAATCCAACCGCGCCATCGGGGTGATGGCAGGCGCCGCGGCCCGCCAGCTGGGCGCTCCAGCGAACCATGCGATCCAGATCGTCGTCCTGCGGCGACCGAGTTGCCAGCCGCTGCATCGCCGAGGCGATCGCGGAGAGCCCGAAGACGCAGGGTCCGCATTGGCGCGCGCTCTGCGACGCGAGGTAGGTCATGATCCGGGCCGTCGCCTCGACGCCGCAGCTCTCCGGCGCGAGGAAGTGGACAACGCCGCAGCCGAACGTCAGCTCGCGGGCGCGCATCGACCGGGGCTCCAGTGGCAACCGCCATTGCTCATCGACCTCGCCCCAACCGCCGAAGTAGCCACCGAGGAGGACGGCCTGGGCGTCGCCTCGAACACCGCCGGCGGCGCTCGCGACATCCCCGAGGGTTGATCCAAACTCGATTTCCTGGACCCCGGCGTGGTTGACCGCGCCCGTCACGGTGATCAGGCCAATCCCACCCGTGCGTCCGTGGTCGATGAACCAGTCGTGGCCGCGGCGAGCGATCAGGGCGGTCAGCGCGAGGCTCTCGACGTTTTGGACCAACGTCGGCCGGCCGCCCACCCCGCGTTCGAAAGGTCGAGGCGGTGTCGTGGTCGGCCGGGCATCGCCCGCATTGACGAAATGAACCGCCGCCGACTCCTCGCCAGACACGTAGCCGGCTGGCGCGCTCACGACGTCGGCCCGCCCCCGAATGTCCGCTGAACGAGCGGCGAGCGCGTGACGCATGGCCGCGTCCGCCTCCCGGTGTTCGCTACCTATATAAAAGATGATGTCGTCGGCGCCAACCGCGCGAGCGGCGAGCAGCGCGCCATCGATGACCAGGTGCGGCCGGGCCGCCATGAGCGATCGATCCTTGCGGCTCAGCGGTTCGCCCTCTGCTCCATTGGCCAGCACCACCGCGCGGCCGGACGACCTCTCGGCGACGGCACGCCACTTGCGAGCGACGGGAAAGCCCGCGCCGCCTCGACCGAGGAGCCCGCTCGTCTCCAGCTCGGCGATCAGCTCGGCGGATGACAGCGCAGGGAGCGGCCCCAGGCGCTGCCGGTGCGTGGCCAGGTTTTCGCTGTTCGAGCCGATCAGCTCCATTTCTTCACCTGCGGGGCGGCGACGGGCAGCCGGCGCCATGCCAGGGGGTCGACGCGGCTGACCCGCCAGGCGACAGCTGCAACGATGCTGCCGACACAGACCGCCTCGATCGCAAGCATCCAGGCGAATCGCGGATCAGTGCCGGTTCCGATGCTGTGAATCAGGGCAACCGGCCACATGGCGTAGGCGAGCCAGTGAACCAAGCGCCAGACGCGGGGACCGAACAGCGGGCGCATCAGGCTGGTGAGAACGATCGCGAGCAGGAGATAGATGCCGACGACCCCGAGGCCGAGCCAGATCCGGCGATACGGCGAGGAAAAGGGGACGATGGCCGCCTCCCAGCCCAGGGCCGTGAACGGGTCGACGACGGCCGTCACGACGTGGATTCCGAGGAAGATCAGGGTCGTCAGCGCCAGGTTGCGATGAAAACCGGTGGTGAGGAAGCGCGGCCACGAGGCGGTCTGCCAGCGCATCACCGAGACGATGCCCAAGACGACCACCGCAGTCAGCAACACCAGGCTGACGACACCGGCGCCCCGCGTCGCGTACCAGAGGAGCGTGTCGTTCACGCCGCCACGCTCGTTGGATCCGGCCAGGGGCCGATGTAGTGAATGGTGCCGTCGTTCTCGACCAGGCGGGCGGGCAGGCGGCAGCTGGTCAGCCAGTCGATCGCTGCCTCACCGCGCACGATCGCCGCCGTCGAGGCGATGTTGGCGTCGAGGCAGGTGGCGGCGACCACGGTCACTGTGCGGAAGGGCCCGCTGGTCGGCAGGCTCGTCTGTGGATCGATGATGTGATGGAACACAACGCCACCGCGCGACCACCGGCGGACGGTGGTGCTCGACGTCGCGACGCCGCCCGACGGCACGCAAATCACATCGCCGTCACCGTCGGGTTTGACGCGGCTGTCTTCGGCGACCAGGATTCGCCAACCACCCGGCGGCGGCTCGCCCGCGATGGCGATGTCGCCACCGAGGCTGACCAGCACACCGCCTCCGCCAACGGCGGCCAACGCGGCGGCGGCGGCCAGGTCGGCTGCCAGCGCCTTTCCGGTCGAGCCGAGGTCGAGCTCGACGCCGTGCGGCAAGCAGACTGTTCGCAAACGGCGGTCGAGGCGAATCCCTTGCCAGCCCGGCACGCGCCAGGCGTGCAGTTTCATCTCTCTCCCCCGCTCGCTGAAGTCTTCCGCGGCGATGCGGGAGAAATCGTCGTCGTAGCCGGCCACTCGAATAGCGCGACCGATGGTGGGATCGACTGCCCCATCGGTCAGGCGCGCCGCTCGCAGGGCGGCATCGATCGCCGTCGCCAGCAGCGGACTGATGCGGATGGTGCGTCCCGCGTTGGCGTTCAGGCGGGTCAACTCGCTGTCCTCTCGGAACCGGCTGTAGGCCTCATCGACGTCCTCCAGAACGTCGCGCACGGCGGTGGTCGCTGCTTCGAGCCCGTCGTCATGCGTGCTGAGAACGTGCACCGAGGTGCCCAACGCTTTCCAGCTCTTGACCGCGACAGCCATCACGACCCGCCGCTGGTCACCGTGCCGCTGCCGCTGCTACCGGTGGTAGGCGCCTGCGGAGTCGATTGCAGGCTGCTGCTGCTGCTTGTCGACGAGGTCGAGCCCGAGCTCGTGGTCGTATCGGTCGTGGTCGTGGTGGTCTGTGCCGTGGCGGTGGACGAAGCCTTTCCCGCGTAAGAGGCGGCAGCGGCGATGCCGACGCCGACGACGGCGATCAGCCCACCTGCTGTGGCCCAATAGGTCAGTCGCCGCAGGCGGTCGAGCCCACGGTCTCGTTGGGTCGGAGTCAAAGAATCCATGGCTCCATGGTGCCGGGGGGCACCTTGCAAAACCGTGACGGTGGCGCCTTTCCCCTCGCCCTCTGGGGAGAGGCGCTCTTTTCCCCTCCCCGCTTGCGGGGGAGGGCAGGGTGGGGGCCCTAGGCGTCCAGCCGCGCCAGCGGCGGGGTCGTCTCGGACGAGGTGCGCGTAGACGCTGGGCGCGCCAGCATCCGGGGCCAGACGACGGCCATGCTGGCACCTCCAGCCGCCGAGCTGCCAACCTCCCAGCGCCCGTTGGTGGCCGTAACAACGGCGTCGGCAATCGCCAACCCGAGCCCGGAGCCGCCCGGCAGGTCCGACGCTCGCCGAAACCGATCGAAGATCTGACCACGCTGATCGGCTGGAATGCCCGGTCCCGAGTCGTCGACGGCGAGTTTGATGCTTTTGCCTTCGGCCGTCACCCGCACCTCGATGATGCCCTGCTCGGGCGTGTATTTGCAGGCGTTGTCGATCAGGACCCCGACCAGGTGATCCAGCCATTCCGGCGAGGCCGCGATCACGTGCGAATCCCCGCTGACCCGGACACTCAACCGCTGCTGCCGCGCTTCGGCCACGGCGGCAAACCGCTCCACCGCCTGCTGCGCCATCACGCCGACATCGACGGGCTGCGTGACGCCTGCCCGCGGCATCGCCTCGAAGCGCGCCAGCCAAAGCAGATCGTCGACCAGATGCCGCATGCGTTGGCTTTCCTGGTTGACCCGGGTGAAGGCCCGCTGATACCAGTCCTGGTCGCGAGGTTGCGAGAGCGCCAGCGAGGTCTGCGCCTGGATCACAGCCAGCGGCGTCCGCAGCTCGTGCGAGGCGTTGGCGGTGAAGTCCATCTGTCGCTGGCGGGCCTGTTCGATGGGCGCCGCGACCCGACGGCCGATGGCGAGAGCACCCAGAAAGACGACGAGGAGGAGCACCGGCCCGATCAACAGCTCTGCCTGGATCAGGTTCGACTGCGCCTGTTCGACGCTGCTCAAAGACTGTGCGACGACCGCCCAGTCATCCCCAACATGGCCGCCCTCGACGCGGAGTTGGGTTCCGGACACATCGATGGTTTGCGCATTCGTGATGCTTGTCGGCGGAACCGGGAGTTTCACCGAGGCGGCATCCACACTGCTATCGCTGAAATTGCCGTCGGGATGCCACATCCACCAGAGGACGGGAGCGTCACCAATGTGAGGTCCTCCGCCCGGCCCAGGGAAACCCCTGGTCACCGTCTGCCGATCCTTGGCCATCGACGTCAGCCACTGCGATAGGGTGCCGTCGATGTTGGAGGTGAGGTTATGACTCACAATCAGCACCACGGCAACCGCGATCAGCAGGTACAGGACGGCCACGATGCCGGTCGCGGCCAGCGCCACCCGCTGCGCGCTGGAACGAACCAGGTCGACCCGAGCGGTACTCAACGTCCTTTCACCCGTTCCCAAGTTTCGCAGTCTGTTCCTTTCGTTTTGATGACACCATACAAGTCCGGGGCCGGGATCATCCCGGCCCCTTTTCCTGGTCAAATGGCACTAGGGAACGGTCGGCATCTGGCCCGCGTTCTCCTGCGCCTCGCGCGCGGCACTCTCGCCGGCCTCGTGCGTGGCCGTCTCGTTCGACACGAACGTGCCTGAGGCTGCGGCTGGCGACGCGGCGGTGGCCGCGGCACTCGATGACGTTGCGGCGCTGACGCCCAGCGGACCCGCAATCGTCGCGCCGATGACGCCGCCGGTCAGCAGTGAGCCTACAACGCCGGCGCCGATGATCATCCTACTCATGAGATTCATTGTGTTCACCTCCTTCTGTCTGGTACTGGAGGCAGCATGAAGGCGGGCGCCTTTCGAAACCATGACAAAGACACGGCGATGACGGGTGGCAGACTGGTAGCCTGAAATCGATGGCCGTCGAAGCGCCGCCTGGTCAGCTCACCGGTTTTCTGCGCAGCCTACGGGCGGTGCGACAATTTCAGCGAAAGCCCGTCACCGATGACGTCATCCAGGACATCCTTGAGGTCGCGCGCTGGTCGGGCAGCGCGAGTAACCGTCAGTTCGGTGAGATTATCGTCGTCCGCGATCGAGAGACGCTACACGCGCTCGCCGGGCTGGGGGGATACGTGGGTCACCTGCACGACGCTGCGGTTGCGATGCTGCTCGTGATGCCGGGCGACTGGCCGGAGGGCGAGACCTTCGACGAGGGGCGGCTCGCCGAACGCATCATGCTCGGCGCCTGGGCGCGCGGCGTGGCGTCCTCGATCGGATGGTTTTCGCCGGAAGGACGGACAGAAACGAAGCGCCTTCTCGGCGTACCGGCGAAGCCTGTCGTCCGCACCGCCATCGCGCTCGGGTATCCGGCCAGCCCACCGCGCCGCGGCACGCGCAAGCCGATCAACGAGCTCGTCCACGAGGAGCGCTACCCGGCTTAGGCGCCACAATGGCGGACGCGGCTCGCTTGACCAGCGGCGAGACCTCTTCCGGTGTTCGGTCGGGTCCGGCCAGCAGGTCGAAACTCTCGAAGCTGGTCAGCGCAAACAGGAGATCGACCGTTTCCGCCTGGTGCGCACCTTTGGCAGGGAGCCGCGAGACGATCACCCGCAGCCCATTCCGTCGCCCTTCGTTGCGCTCCCGGAGGACCTGGTCCAGCTCCGGATCGAGCGCGGCAATGGCACGGAGCCGGCGCAGCGCCACCCGATCGGACGACCAGAATCGCGCGAAAATGTCGATGATCCTTTCGAGGGCCCTCATCGGATCTTGCTGCTGAAAAGCGCTCGGTAGCTGCTGCAACCCGCCACGGGTGGCGAGCGCGTCGAAGAGGGCTTCGAGGAGCCCGCGCTTCGAGCCGAACTGGTAGTAGACCGTCATGCGGGCCACATCGGCCCGCCGTGCGACGGCGTCGATGCTGAAACTGGTGTCCTCGGCGAGCTGATCGCGTGCAGCCGCGAGGATTCGCCTGCGGGTCTCGTCCGCCGCCACCTGTCGCTGCCCCAGCCGGTAAGGCCGCGGGCTCATCTCAGAGTTGACATCTCTTTATTTCATCATGCAGTATATACAATGAAATGTCGGCTCGGCAAGTCGCTTGCAGTAGGAGGCCAGATTCTCATGTCTCTCTATAGCTTCGCCCTCTCCCTCCACATCATCGGTGCATTCGGCCTGATCGCGGCCATCACCGCGGAGGCCATCGGCCTGCGCGGGCTCAGGGGCGCGACCCAGAGCGATGACGCGCTCACCTGGCTAGCGATCTCGCGCGGAATTGTGATGCGACTGGCCCCGGCATCGCTCGGGCTCATTCTTGTTAGCGGGCTCTACATGATGGCCACGACCTGGGGGCCACGCGGCTGGATCCTTGTTGCCCTCGCCAGCCTCGTGCTGCTAGCCATCGTCGGCGCCTTTGGCACCGGCATTCGGATGGCCCGCATTGGGCCCGCGGTCGGCGGTTCGCAGGGTCCGCTGTTAGATGAGCTGCGCAGCAGACTTCGCGATCCGATTCTGCTGACATCACTGTGGGTCCGGTCGGCGATCGTGCTGGGCATCGCGCTCCTCATGACACTCAAGCCGGCAGGCCTGACGTCGGTGGTGATCGTCGTCATGGCCGTCGCCATCGGGCTGCTGGCGGGCCAGCTCGCAGCAAGGAGGAGACGTAATGAGTACGCCACTGCGGTTGGCTGAGCAAACCACCCCGCGTCCGGTCGATCGGCGCTGGCTGGCGCTTGCCATCATCGCCATCGCTCAACTGATGATCGCGCTCGACGCGACCATCGTGAGCATCGCGCTACCCTGGGCACAACGCGACCTCGGAGCCTCCGACGCCCAGCGGCAGTGGGTGATCACCGCCTACACGCTGGCCTTCGCCGGACTGTTGCTCGTCGGAGGGCGCATCGCGGACACGTTCGGACGGAAGCGGACATTTGTTGTTGGTTTGGCCGGCTTCGCGCTGGCGTCGGCTGTGGGCGGTTCCGCCGGGACCTTCGGCGTGCTGCTCGCCGCACGCGCCGCCCAGGGAGCATTCGCCGCAATGCTCGCCCCTACCGCCCTCTCCCTGCTCGCGATCACCTTTACACAGCCACGTGACCGAGCCAGGGCGTTCGCGGTGTACGGGGCGATTGCCGGCAGCGGCGCCGCGCTTGGCCTTCTGCTCGGCGGCGTTCTGACCCAATACGTCGGCTGGCGATGGTGCCTGTATGTCAACGTCCCCATTGCGGTCGGCGCCGCAATTGGAGGCTGGCGCGTCCTGAACGGCGACCAAGGCGGCCATCGCCAGCGGGTTGACCTCCCGGGCGTGGTCTTCGTCACCGGCGGCCTAGTCGCGCTTGTCTATGCCTGCACCGAGGCCGTCTGGTCCGGGTGGAGGTCGGGCACGGCCATCGGGTTCCTCGTCGTTAGTGCGGTGCTGCTCTTCGCCTTCGTGCTGCGCGAGGCGCGTACGAGTGCACCCCTCCTTCCCCTGCAGATCGTCCTCGACCGCAATCGCGGTGGTGCGTATCTTGCGGTGGCCTTCGCCATCGCCGGCATGTTCGGCGCGTTTCTTTTCCTCACTTATTACCTGCAGGTTGTGCTGCGATACTCGCCGCTTCAAGCTGGGCTGGCGTTCCTGCCGCTCACGCTCGCGTCGCAAGCCGGCTCGTGGGGGATTGCCAGCGTTCTGATGCCACGGGTTCCGGCCCGCTGGATCATGGCGCCGGGCGCGCTGACTGCGGCGGCGGGGATGCTGATTCTCACGCAGATCCAGGTCCAGAGCGGCTACCTCACGCACGTCCTCCCGGCCGAGATCCTGCTCGGCGTCGGCATTGCGTGCGTGATGGCGCCGGCGTTCAACGTCGGGACGAGGGGCGTGGATCCGCGCCAGGCCGGCGTCGCTGCTGCGACCATCAATGCCGCCACCCAGATCGGCGCGTCGCTCGGCACGGCGCTCCTCAATGCGATCGCAGCCAGTGCCACGGCCGCTTACCTCGCCGAGCTCCGCCCGTCGGCCGGGGTCCTGAACCTGGCCCTGGTCCACGGGTATGCCGTCGCCACCGCATGGGCGGCGGGCGTCCTGGTCCTGGGCAGCATCGTCACGGTCCTCCTGATCAACGCGGACCCGCCGGCGCCGCACGCAGCGCAGCGACCGGCGAGCTAGGCTAGCCAGCATGACCGCCGCGATCCACACGCGCGGCCTGAGCAAAGACTATGGCCGCAGCCGCGGTCTCTTCGATCTTGACCTCGAGGTGGACGAGGGCGAGGTCCTCGGCTACCTCGGCCCGAACGGCGCGGGCAAGACCACCACTATCCGATTGCTGATGGGACTGATTCACCCGACCGCCGGGTCGGCGGCCGTCTTCGGGCTCGACTGTTTTCGTCAGGCGGTCGAGATCAAGCGGCATGTCGGCTACGTCCCGGGTGAGCTGCCGCAGTTTGGCGGCCTTCGTGGCAGCGAGATCGTCGCCTACCTCGCGGGACTTCGCGGCGGCGTCGACGAGAAGCTGGTGGCACAAATCTGCGAGCGCTTCAGCCTGGATCTCGGCCAGCGCTTTCGCGAGTACTCACGGGGGAACAAGCAGAAGCTCGCCATCGTGCTCGGGTTCATGCACCGTCCCCGCCTTCTGATCCTCGACGAACCAACCGGTGGGCTCGACCCGCTCAACCAGCAGGCGTTCTACGACCTGTGCCGTGAGACGCGCGACGCCGGAGCGACCGTGTTCCTCTCTTCGCACATTCTCTCCGAGGTGGAACACATCAGTGATCACGTTGGCATCATCCGCGACGGTCGGTTGGTGAAGACCGCAAAGCTCGCCGAACTCCACGAAATCCGCTTCCGCCAGGTCGAGATTCAGTTTGCGGGACCGGTTCCGGAGTCAGCGATCCGCACGGCCGCCGGTGTCGATCAGGTGCAGGTGAGAGACCACACGGTCCGCTGTGTCGTGCGCGGCACGTTTGAGCCGTTGATGAAGGCCCTTTGCGATAGCGAGGTCGTCAACTTCGCCAGTCATGAGCCCAGCCTCGAGGAAGTCTTCCTCACCTTCTACCGTGGTGATGGCCAGCTGACGGCCAGTGACCTCGGCTCAGCTCCCCGCAGCCCCTGACATGTTTGCGCTGAGCTGGCGCCTGCAGCGCGCCGGGCTGATCGGCATGACCGGTTTCGGCCTCTTTTACGGGCTCGTTCAGGCTGCTGCGTACAGCTCGGTCGCCGGTAGCACGACCGCCAGCCGTCTTGCCTTCGGCCAGCAGATGGAAACGGCCGGCCGGCAATTCAGCCTCTTCCTCCCCCTGCCGCATGGTGTCGAAACCATCGCCGGTTACATCCAGTGGCGGGTGTACGGGGCCCTTCCCCTCCTGTTCGGCTTCTGGGCATTGATGTCGGCCGCCGGAGCCAGCCGCGGCGACGAGGAGCGCGGGCTGGTCGAGGAATGGCTGGCCGCCGGCGTCGGCCGGATTCGCTATATCGTGACCCGCTTCCTGACGTTTGCGCTCACGGCCATCATCGCCATTGCTCTTACATCGGCGGCCATCCACCTGGGCGTCATCGGCGCCGCCGGGTCGTTCCTGCCGCTGGGACCCGTCGTTGAAGTCTCGCTCGCGTTGCTAGCCCTGACCCTAACCGTTCATGCCCTGACGATGGTGGTGGCCCAGTTCGCCGTGAGCCGAACGGCCGCGGCGAGTCTCGGCGGGCTGGTCGTCGGCGTCATCTTCTTCATCAACAGCCTCAGCCGCTCGGCGGATGGCCTGGTGCCAATCGCCAGGATCGTTTCGCCGTTCTACTACTACGACCTCAGCCAGCCGCTCTCGCCCGGTGGCCGCTTTGATGTAGCCGCGACGCTTGGACTCTTCATCGCCTCCATCGTGCTGGTTGGGCTGACCCTCTGGCTCATGACGATTCGCGATGTGGGCTCGGCGGTGATCCAGTTCCGTTCGCGGCAGCACCCGGCGACCGTCCGACCTTCACCGAATGCGCTTCTCCGTATCCCCGTGCTCGCCCTCGTGTACGAGCAGCGCCTGGGCATCATCGCCTGGGGGGTCGGCTGCGGGTTCTTCGCCTTCTACCTGGCGTCTATCAGCCGTCAGATGCTGGGTCTCTTCCAGGGTTCCAGCGGATTTCGGGTTTACCTGACCCTGATCGGACATGGCAATCCTTACGTCGCCCTCACTGGCTACATCTGGTTTGGGATCTTTCTGGCGCTGCTCTCCGTCTTCGCCATTACCCAGGTGGCGCGCTGGTCAGCGGACGACAACGAAGGCCGGCTGGAGATGGTCTTGAGCACCCCGGTGTCACGCACCCGGGTCGTCCTCGAGCGCGCCGCCGCTCTCGTGGTCCGCATGGCCGGCGTCATCGCCATCACCTCCTTGGCCCTTGAGCTGGGGGCGGCCAGCGCGAACGTGACCATTGGTCCGGGCTCGCTGACGGTGGCGTCCTTGCTCTTGATCCCCTTCGGCATGAGCTTCGCGGCCATCGGGGCAGTCCTCGCCAGCCAGGCCCCACGGGCTGCGGTAGCGGTGCTCGCCACCTACACCTTCGTCAGCTACCTTCTGACCGAGCTTGGCCCCCTCCTGAAATGGCCCGATTGGGCGCTGAAGCTCTCAGTGTTCAGCCTCTACGGGAACCCCCTGACGGGCGGCGTCGACTGGACCGGACTATGGATCATGTCAGCGATCACCATCGGTGGCTTCGTCGCGGCGGCTTTCCTGATGCAACACCGCGACGTAGGGTCCTAGACAGGACGCCGATAATGTCAGTGAGCCATGGCAGACGAGACGCTGAGCATCACGGACAACCGGACCGGCCGTCGTTACGAGGTCCCGATCCGGGACGGCGCGATCGCCGCCACCGACCTCCAGAAGATCGTGAGCGACGGACCGGGTTCCGGTCTCCTGAGCTATGACCCCGCCTTCCTGAATACCGCGAGTTGTCGCAGCGCGATCACCTTCATCGATGGCGAGCGGAGCATCCTCCGCTACCGCGGTTATCCGGTCGAGGAGCTGGCCGAACGCAGCAGTTTCCTCGAGGTCGCCTATCTCTTGATCCACGGGGACCTTCCCGACCCCGCCCAGCACCGCGCATGGGTGGAGGCGATCACGCACCACACCCTGCTCCACGAAAACATCAAGAAGCTGATCGACGGCTTCCACCACGATGCGCACCCGATGGGGATCCTGGTTGGCACCGTCGGCGCACTCTCCACCTTCTACCCCGATGCGAAGGACATCTTCAATGCGGACAGCCGCCAGCTACAGATCCTTCGCCTGATCGCCAAGATGCCGACGTTGGCGGCGTTCGCGGCGCGCCACGCTATCGGCATGCCCTACGCCTATCCGGACAACGACCTCTCCTACGCCGGCAACTTCCTCAACATGATGTGGAAGGCCACCGAACTGAAGTACGAACCCAACCGAGTGTTAGAGCGCGCGCTCGACGTGCTGCTCATCCTCCATGCTGACCACGAGCAAAATTGCTCGACCAACGTAATGCGCGAGGTCGGCAGCTCGCATGCCGATCCGTTCAGCGCCACGGCCGCGGCCGCAGCGGCGCTGTACGGCCCACTGCATGGTGGCGCCAACGAGCAGGTGCTTCGGATGCTCAAGGAGATCGGGTCGGTCAGCCGCGTTCCCGAGTACGTCAAACGGGTCCGCGCCGGCGAGATGCGGCTGATGGGCTTCGGTCACCGCATCTACAAGAATTTCGACCCCCGAGCGCAGATCATCAAGAAGGTGGCGGACGACGTGCTGCAGGTCACGGGTCGCAGCCCACTGCTCGACATCGCGCTGGAGCTGGAGCGGGTGGCCCTGGCGGATGACTATTTCATCAAGCACCGTCTCTATCCCAACGTCGACTTCTACTCCGGCATCATCTATTCGGCGATCGGCTTTCCTGTCGAGATGTTCCCGGTGCTGTTCGCCGTGGGACGCACCCCGGGCTGGCTGGCACAGTGGCAGGAAGGCCTGCTCGATCCGGAGCAGAAGATCGCGCGGCCACGCCAGGTCTACACCGGACCGGCCGAGCGTCACCTCCCGGGGGTTCGCCAGCCCGCCGTCGCGCGCTGACCTAGGCTAGGGCAGTAGGCGGAACCAGCGGAGGCTGAACAGGCCGCCGGCGACCAGGATGATGGCGCCCAGCGCCTCGAGCGGCACCGTCAGGTCGAGCTTGCTCGTCACCCAGCCGATGCGTTGCCCGAGATCGCTGTAGATCTTGCTTAGCTGGCCTTCGTCGGCGGCGTAATAGTAGTGGCCGCCGGTGGCACTGCTGATCTGCTGCAGTGCTTGCTCGTCGACGCCATCGACGACTCGGCCTTGCACCATGGTCGTCTGGTTGCGCGCCCCGACGCCGATGGTTTCGACCGGGATCTTGGCCTTCGCGGCGTTAGCGGCGGCGGTCACCGTATCAATGCCGGTATTGGACGAGCCATCCGTTAGCAAGACGACCCTGGCATAGTTCTGGGACTTCGGGCCATTGGGGTCTGCGACGTTAGCGAGCTGCGCGACGGCGACCTGGATCGCGTCACCGATCGCCGTTCCCCCACCCGGGGCGAGGGTGCCGAGCGCATCTTTCACCGAGCCCTTGTCCGTGGTGAGCGGAGCGAGCACCTGGGCTTGCGAGTTGAAGATGACAAGACCGACCTGCGCATTGCTCGGGAGCTTGTCAATCAGCGTGCGTCCCGCCGCAATCGCCGCCTCGATCCGGGTCGGCTGCACATCGGTGGCGGCCATCGATCCGGAGACGTCGACTGCCAGCATGACGTTGGTCTGACCTTTTGGGATTCGGATCGTGGCCTGCGGCCCAGCGATCGACAGCAGGAGCCCGGCGACACCGGCGATGAAGAGGATCGCGGGGAGGTGGCGGCGGAATCCGGGTCCCTTGCCCATCACCTGGCCAAGAAGAGCGAGGTTCGTGAAGCGCACCGCGTAGTCGCGGCGGCGCTGCTGGCTCGAGAGGTAGAAACCGACCAGCAGCGGAATGGCCAGTAGGCCGACCAGGAGCCAGGGAGAGCGGAAACTCATGCGGTTGCCGGCGCCAGCCGCCGGCCGCGCTGCGCCTCCCGTTGCTTGATGAACGTGACCAGTTGTGGCACGACGTCCGCGGCCGTGCTCAGCTCGGCGACGGCGGTCCGAGCCCGCACGAGTTCGGCTCGGATGGTCGCACGTTGAGCGTTCGCCGCGTCCTCGAACCGTGCCCGCAGGGGCGCGCTCCCCGTGTCGACCAGGATCTGCTGCCCGGACTCCGGATCCTCGAAGGTGACGACGCCCACGTCCGGGATCTCGCGCTCTCTCGGGTCCGTGATCCAGGCCGCGATGACTTCGTGGCGCATGGCCAACGCGCTGAGCGGTTGCTGCCAGCCGACCGGCGTCAGGAAGTCGCTGAGGATCACAATCAGCGAGGGCCGGCGGATCAGGCGGCCCGCCTCGATCAGGGCGCGGCCGAGGTCGGTGGAACCGTCCGCAGGATTCTCGGCCGCGCGTCCGATCCGAGCGATCAGTTGCAACAGGGCAGTGCGGCCCGCCGACGGCGGGATGATGGCACGTACGCGCTCGTCGAAGAGCAACGCGCCCACCCGGTTGCCGCGCCCGATCAACAGCTGGCCGACGACGGCCGAGAACTCGAGCGCGAGCTGGCGCTTGAGGCAGCGCGCCGTACCCCAGTCGAGCGATCGCGAGACGTCGATGAGCAGCCAGGCGTCGAGGCCGCGGTCGGGCAAGGACTCTCGGACATAGGGTCGGTCGGAGCGTGCCGTGATGTTCCATTCGATGGTGCGGGGGTCGTCACCCGCCTGATACTCGCGCACGTCGCTGTACTCCAGGCCGGTGCCACGGAACGACGAGCGTTCGTCACCGCCGGGATGAAACCCGAGACGGCGCAAGACCGGCCAGCGGGCCCGTCGCAGGAGGTCGTCGACGGCGATACCGCTCGCGATGTCAGGAAGCAACCCGATCTCCGAGGTCGATGCGGGGCGGTGGGAACCGTTCCAGCACGCGCTTGACGACGGTTTCCGCGTTCACGCCGGCGGCGATTCCCTCGTACGTAAGGACGAGCCGGTGGCGGATGACTTCGGGCGCGACTTCGCTGATGTCGTGGGGAAGGACGTAGGAGCGCCCGCGCATGAAGGCCAGCGCCCGCCCCGCGATGACCAGGTTGATCGATGCGCGTGGGCTCGCCCCGTAGGCGATCGATGGGGCCAGGTCCTCGAGGCCTTTCACCTTTCCCGGGCGGCTCGCATAGGCGAGCGTGGCCGCGTAGGTCCGCACCGCGGGGTCGACGTAGACCTCGCTCACGGCCTTCTGCATCTCCTTGAGCTGATCGAGCGTCACCACCTGCCGGAGCTCGATCTCGGGTCCGGTGATGCGTTCCACCACCACCACCTCCTCCTGGAAGGTGGGATAGTCGACGAGCACCTTGAGCATGAAACGGTCGAGCTGCGCCTCTGGCAGCGGATAGGTGCCGTCGGTCTCGATCGGGTTCTCCGTCGCCAACACGACGAAGGGATCAGGAAGATGATGGGTCTCCTTGCCGATCGTGACCTGCCGTTCCTGCATCGACTCGAGCAGCGCGGACTGCACCTTGGCCGGAGCGCGGTTGATTTCGTCGGCGAGCAGCAGGTTGCAAAACACGGGGCCAAGCTCGGTCGAGAACTGGCCGCGCCCCGGGTTATAAATTCTTGTCCCGATCAGGTCGGCGGGCACCAGGTCAGGGGTGAACTGGATCCGGCCTGCGGCACCGCCGATCACCTGCGCGAAGGCCTTCACCGTGACGGTCTTCGCGAGGCCGGGAACGCCTTCGAGCAGGACATGCCCACCGGAGAGCAGCGCGATCAGCAGGCGTTCGAGGAGGCGGTCCTGACCCACGATCAAGCGTTTGACTTCGAACAGGATCTGTTCGATCGGCGCCGGCACGCGGGCCGCGAGCTCCCGGGCGGCTTGGGTCGGGCTCGCGGCTTCATCGCGAGCGACGAGCGGTCGATTGATCATGAGATCCTCCCTAGCATGACAGTCCTCGCATTGAACCGCGTCGAGATGAGGTGTTTCTGAGCGACCATTAAGGGAGATCTAAGATTGTTTTGATGGGACTGCAGCGGCTCACACCGACCGGCCTATTCAAACCCGCGGCGTACACGCAGGTGGTTGTCGCCACCGGGCGGCGGATGGTCTTCCTGGCCGGCCAGGTCTCGATCGATGCCGACGGCAAGCTGGTCGCGCCCGGCGATTTCGCCGGCCAGGTCAAGCAAGTGTTCGCAAACCTGCGTACTGCGCTCGAGGGCGCCGGCGCGACCCCAGCCGACGTGACCAAGATCACGATCTACGTCGTGGACTACAAGCCGGAGCTGCGGCTATTGCTGGGCGAAGCGCGGTCGGCGGTATTCGGCGCAACGTTGCCGGCTTCAACGCTGGTCGGCGTGCAGGCCCTGGCGGAGCCCGGCTACCTGATCGAAGTCGAGGCGATCGCCGTTATCGACTGACGTGGGTCAGAGCTTGCGCACCGCGCTATGTGGCGAACTGGGAATCGAGTATCCGATCTTCTTGGCCGGCATGGGAACGGCGGCTGGGCCGGAGCTCGTCACCGCCGTCTCCGAGGCGGGCGGATTCGGCGTGCTCGGCGCCTCTGCATTTCCCCCCAGGGCGATCCGGGAATTGATTTCGACCATCCGGCGTCGAACGGCGCGACAGTTCGGGGTGAACATCATCATCGACGAGCGCGATCTTTCCGCTGAGGACAAGGCGGAATTGCGGGAGCAGGTCAGTGCCGCGATCGCCGAAGGAGTCGCGGCCGTGGTGCTCTTCTGGGGTGACCCGGCACCCTACGTCGAGGAAGCACACCGCCATGGCGTTCGGCTGTTCATCCAGATCGGTTCTGTCGACGAGGCGAAGGCGGCCGCCACAGCCGGGGTCGACGCCGTTATCGCCCAGGGCGTCGAGGCGGGTGGACACGTGCGTGGTCTCACCTCCATTTGGACGCTCCTGCCTGCGGTCATCGAGTCGATCGCGCCACTGCCGGTTTTGGCGTCCGGCGGGATCGGGGATGGCGTGGGCGTCGCGCGGGCCATCAGGATGGGAGCGCAGGGCGTGTCGTTGGGAACGCGCTTCGTCGCGAGCGATGAGGCATCATGCCACCCCGCCTACAAGCGGCGTGTCGTCGAAAGTACGGCAAGCGATACGGTCTACAGCGAACTCTTCGACGTGTGGTGGCCAAACGCGCCACACCGCACCCTGCGCAACAAGACGGTCAGCGAATGGGAGGCGGCGGGGCGGCCACCAACGGGCAGCCGGCCAGGCGAAGGGAGGTCGATCGGCCACCGGCGGATGGGATCGGGCGCGATTCGGGAATGGCCGCGGTACGCGATCGGCGTGGCGACCCCAGACTTTGACGGAGACATCGACTATGCACCGCTTTGGGCGGGGGAATCCTGCAGTGTCGTCCATGACATCAAGCCCGCTGCCCAGATCGTCCGCGATCTCGTCGCCGAGGCGCAAATCACGCTGGCCGGCGCTCCGGCGCCGCGCTGACAATCGCCCTCGATTCGAAAACCGATCGGCGCCTGGTCGTGCGGTAGGGTAGCGCCGTGGGAATGATGCCGCCGGGGCATGGCGGCCCGTCGATAGGTTGGATGTGGGGGCGTCGGCGCTCCAAGCCTCCCGATTCTGGCCCTGCGAACAGCGGCCTGACCGGCAATCCGGTGATCGAGGAGCCGCCGGAGCCGCAGGGACCGAAGGACCTGCGCAGTCGCTGGCGCAATCTCAAGGAGTCGATCCGCGGGACGGCGGCCGCCCTCCCAAGGGTGCTTCGGCTCGTCTGGGATGCCAGCCCCGCCATCACCGTCGGCCTCTTCGCGGTGACCGTGGTCGCGGGCGTCATCCCGGCGGTATCCGCCTACACTTCGAAGCTGCTCGTCAACGCCGTCGTGCTGGGCATCCAGGTCCACGCCGACCCATCCAAAGTCGCCGATACGATCCGGTTCACTTTCGGACCATGGAAGACGCCGACCTTTACGACCGTCAACGGGATCATCTTTCTGGCCATCCTGCAACTGGTGATCTTCGCGCTGATCGCGTTCCTCAGCACGGCCCGCAACATCACCCAGCAGCTCCTGCAGAACGCGGTATCGATGCGCATCCAGTTGATGGTGATGGAGAAAGCCGCCTCGCTCGACCTTGCGTTCTACGAAGACCCGGCATCGTACGACCTCTTGCGGCGCGCCCAGACGGACTCCATCAACCGCCCGGTCCTGATGATCTCGACCGCCTTCGGCCTGGTCCAGACGGCGCTCACCTTCGCGACCATGATCGCGCTGCTGGTGCTGGTCAGCCCACTGCTCGCCTTGCTGGCGCTCCTCTCCCCGGTCCCGGCCTTCATCGCCGACACCCGCTACGGGTGGCGTGGGTACAACATCGCGCGCTGGGGTTCCCGCTTGCTTCGGCGCATGAACTATCTCGTGACCCTGCTGACCACGGACAGCTATGCGAAAGAGGTCAAGCTCTTCGGCCTGGGCCACTACTTCATCGAGCGCTACCGCCTGATCGGCGAGGCCTATTACGGCAGCCAGCGCCGCCAGGTGGTGCGCCGATACCTGACCGGTTTTCTCTGGGGCAACCTGAGCACCATCGCGACCTCGGTGACCTATCTATATGTCGCGTTGCAAGCGATCGTTGGCAAGCTGAGCCTTGGCGACCTGACGCTCTACACGACGGCGGCCCAATCGGTACAGAACTCGATCCAGGGCATCCTCGGCGGCTTCTCTGGCATGTACGAGCACAACCTGTATCTCAGCAACCTCTTCGAGCTGATGGAGACCACCAGTGCGCTGCCGACGCGAGCCAACCCCGTGCCGGTTCCCAACCCGGTGAGCGGCGAGATCACCTTCGACCACGTGAGCTTTGCCTATCCGGGGGCCGCCGAGAATGCGCTGAACGATTTGAGCTTCACCGTGTCGCCCGGCGAAACGATCGCGATCGTGGGCCGCAACGGCGCCGGCAAGACCACGCTGTTCAAGCTGATCTGCCGGCTCTACGATCCGAGCGGGGGGCGCATCTTGATCGATGGCGTCGATATCCGTGACTACGATCCACCCGAACTTCGCGCGCAGATCGGCGGAATGTTCCAGGACTACGTCACCTACCAGGCCACCGCCGCCGAGAACATCGGGCTGGGAAGCCTCGGCGCGCTGAGCGACCGCGAGGCCATTCGCAGCGCCAGCCGGCAGGCCGGCTCGGACCAGCTGATCGCCGGTCTTCCACAGGGCTACGACACCGCCCTCGGGAAGTGGTTCGATGCCGGCGTCAACCTCTCCGGCGGCGAGTGGCAAAAAGTTGCGCTGGCTCGCGCCTTCATGCGCGATGCGCGGATTCTTTTGCTCGACGAGCCTACCTCCGCGCTCGACGCCCAGGCGGAGTACGAGCTGTTCGAACGAATCCACTCGCTGACACGAGGCCGCACCGCGGTCTACATATCGCACCGCTTCTCGACGGTCCGGCGCGCCGATCGGATCCTCTTCCTCGAGCACGGCCGCCTCGTCGAACAGGGAACCCACGAGCAGCTGATGCGACTCAACGGGCGCTACGCGCGGTTGTTCCGTCTACAGGCCTCGGCATACACGGGCGAGGACATCCTCCCCGAGGACGTCGAGCTGGATATCGCGCCGACCGCGTGACCCGCCGCGGGTGGGCGCTCTTCGCGGCGATGGCCGTCATCTGGGGCATCCCCTACCTGCTGATCAAGATCGCGGTCGGCGAGCTGACGCCCGCGAGCCTCGTCCTCCTCCGAACGGCGGGCGGCGCGGTCCTGTTGCTGCCGATCGCCGCCGCCCGCGGCTGGCTCACCCCGCTTCTCCCCTACTGGCGATGGGTGATCGCCTACACCGTCGTCGAGGTGTCGCTGCCGTGGTTCCTGCTCTCCGACGCGGAGCGGCGGCTATCGAGTTCGCTCACCGGCCTCTTGATCGCGGCCGTGCCCCTGATCGGCGCCGTCCTGCAGCGCCTGACGCGCGGCGATGACCGGATGGATTCGGGACGCCTCGCCGGACTGGTGGTAGGCATCGTTGGCGTCGCGGTCCTGGTCGGGCTCAACGTGTCGTTCAGGGACCTCGGCGCGGTCGGCGAGGTCGGGCTGGTTGCGATTGGCTACGCGACCGGGCCGATCATCATTGCTCGCCGGCTGCCGCAACTGCCGGCGGTTGGGGTGGTGGCGACGTCGCTCGCCTTGACGGCGATCGCGTACGCGCCCCTGGCGCTGCCGCAACTACCACGGACACTGCCGTCCGGACGCGTCCTGCTGGCCGTAGGAATCCTAGCGATCGTCTGCACGGCGATCGCCTTCCTGCTCTTTTTCGCGCTCATCGGCGAAGTCGGCCCGGTGCGTGCGACCGTGATCACCTACTTCAACCCCGCGGTCGCGCTGCTGCTGGGCGTCACGTTGCTACGCGAGCCGTTGACCGTGGGAGCCATCGTCGGCTTCGGCCTGATTCTCGTCGGATCGGTACTGGCGACGCGGCGGTCTAGCGCGCTTGCTGGTGCCGGGGCATCCCCATCATCGAATCCTTAGGCATTTGCAGCACCGTGTACACGCGAGCGGCTGCGCCGATTGCGAGGATGAGGAAGATCGCGGCCATCGTGAAGAGCGCGACGAAGGCCAACCGGTCGCCCGAGTAGACCGTCAGGTAGAGCACCGACGCCACTGCCCAGAACCCAGCAATCGCGGCCGCAAGCCGCCCCCACACCGGGACCGTACTCTGGTAGTGCTTGTCGCCAAGTCCGAGCGGTAGGCGCGCAGCCCACGCGGGCTTGACAGCCCAGGTCCACGCGAGCAGCGCCCAAAAGACGACGTTGAGGATCGCGAAGACGCTCAGGACAATACGAAGGAGGGTCATGCCAGTGAAACGTTACGATCCACCTAAACCCTGCGGGCGTGAATAGCCGCCTCCGGCGTGGAAAAGGCGGCGTGACGTATCAGGAGGGATTCGATGAAGGCGCGAGCGAGCACACCGGTCCGAGTTCGTTTCGAGGGGTGGCCCAGGCCGGCGTTACAGTTCTTTCACGGCCTGAAGCGTGACAACAGCAAGACCTACTTCGAGGCCCACCGATCTGTCTACGAGCAACAGGTGCGACAGCCCATGGAAGCGCTCCTAAATGAGCTCGAGCAGGACCTGGGGCCGGGGAACGAGGTCAAGATCTTCCGCCTCAACCGCGACCTGCGGTTCTCGCCAGATAAGCGCCCGTATAAGGAGCACCTCGGCGCCTATCTGTCCAACACGCGAGCCGGCGGCCTCTATCTCCAGATTTCGGACGACGGGCTCTACGTGGCCATCGGCTCCCATGAGATGGCTGCCGATCAGCTGACCCGCTTTCGCGACGCGGTCGCGGGCAAGGAGGGCGAAAAGCTGGCTCGGATCGTCGCCGCCCTCCAGAAGGACAGTTACCAGGTCACCGAGCCGAGCTTTAAGCGCGTGCCCGCCGGATACCCCGCCGATCACCCGCGCGGCGAGTTATTACGGTGCAAGGGACTGATGGCAAGCCGGAACTGGAAGCCCGGTCCCTGGCTGCAGACCGTCGAAGCGGAACAACGGGTTCGCGACGCGATCAAGGCGAGCAAGCCGCTGACCAACTGGCTCGACGCACATGTTGGACCGAGCCGGCTGCCGGCCCGGCCCTCGCGCTAGAACTTCGCGAAGAACTCGACGGCGCGATTCTCGTCGGCCGGGACATCGATTTCGGCGCGCTGTGGCCGATGCGACACCTTCCCGGTGAGCGCCTGCTGATCCGACGCCAGCCACTCGGGGACCCGGAAACCGAGGCTGATCGCGTCCCGCACCAACGGCTCGATCGAGCTGCCCGGCTTGATCGAGATCGTGTCACCTGGCCGGACCTCATACGACGGTCGGTCGGTGCGGCGGCCGTTGACCTGCACGTGACCATGGGTGACGAATTGGCGAGCCTGCGCCCGCGTGCCGCTGAAGCCCAGACGGTAGACGACGTTGTCCAGGCGCTCTTCGAGCAAGCGCAGTAGCTCGTCGCCGGTCGCCTCCGGGCGGCGGCGGCTGGCGTCGAAATAGCGCTGGAGCTGACCGGCCGCCACGCCGTAGAACCACTGGATCTTTTGCTTCTCCCTGAGTTGGGTCAGGTATTCCGAATCGCGCTTGCGGCGGCGACCCGTTTGACCGGCGCGGCCCTGCTGCCCAGGCGGATACGGCCGCCGGGTGTGGGCGCTCTTGCCGGCGACCTGGCGAGCCCCCTTGAGCCCGAGTTCAACACCGGCCCGCCGAGAGAGTTTTTCGAGAGATCGACGCGGAGCCATGAACCACCTATACCTCGAAATCGAGGCCGGTTAAACCCTATTTCGCGTCAGGCGACCATTCGGTCGATTAACCGGGCGTTGGCCACTGATAGGGCCATCTGGTTCGCCAGAATCTTGAGCACGCGAAGGTGGCTTCGGGAGTACTGGTTCGAGCCGAGCTTGACGACCTCGATCACACCGACGATGTCGTCGTGCAGCATGACCGGCACCGCCACCGCCGATACGCTCATCGCCGGCGCTTCGAAGCCGGCCAACCCCGGATCGGCATCGCCCAGCAGAATGCCGTGCCGGTTCTGGAACACCTGCCCGGCGATCCCTTCCCCGGGCAAGAGGATCCGATGTTCGAGCGCCGTGCGCGACGACTCTTGCCGATCAGGGGGACTCACGTAACTCGGCACCAGGCGCCGCTTGTCGTCGGCCACCAGGTAAACGCGCGCCTGGTCATGGGGCAGAAGGCTGGCGGCAACCTCGGCGGTGATCCGGCAAATCTGCTGGACACTGCTCTCCCGGCCCAGGCGCAACCCAACCTGGTCGATGGTCTCAAGCTGCTTCTGCCATCGTCGCGACGAAGTCGACGGAGGCGCCTCCGACTCGAGCCGGATGTTGGCGAGATCCACCTCGCCTTGCTCGACCACGGCGATCACAGCTTCGACGACCTGCGGGTCGAACTGGGAGCCGGACTGCCGGCGCAGCTCGTTGATGACCTGGTCGAGCCGAATGGCGGGGCGGTAGGGACGCTCCGAGGCCATGGCATGGAATGCGGCACAGGCATGGATGATCCGCCCACCCAGAGGAATCTTCTCGCCGGCCAGCCCGTCCGGGTAGCCACTGCCGTTCCATCGTTCGTATTGCGCCCTGATGATGGGAGAGATCGACTGCAAGGCGGGCACTCTGGACAGAATGCGCTCGGCGACTACGGGGTGCTCATGGACCATGGCGAGTTCCTCGCTGGTCAGTGGTCCGGGCTTGTTCAATAGCTCGCTGGGAAGGCCGGCTTTGCCGACGTCGTGCAAAAGCGCGGCGAGCTCGAGTTGCCGCAAGGGATCTCCGTTGAGGCCGAGCTGGTGCGCGACCGCCACGGCTAGCGAGGCGGTGCCACGGGAATGGGCTTCGATGGGCCGGTCCTCGCCAAAGCCCGATGCCGCGAGCGCGCCCAGGGTCGCCATGAAACTGTCCTCGATTTGCCGGCTTCGACCCTCCGCCTCATGTTGTTTGCGGCCGATGTTGCCCAGCATGCGCGCCTGCGTGTAGGTCAGCAGGCCGACCACGGACACCAGGACGAGCAGCGAGCGGTCATAGAGAGCCGACCAACCCAAAAGGAGCGGGACGGAGGCGGCGACAGCACCAAGTACCGCGACCGCCATTGCGATCCGCAGCGGCAAAAGGGCCGCGGTGAAAACGGCGGCAGCGATGTAGACCGGCAGCAAATCGCCGCCCTGCAGATTGCCCGCAAAGCTCAAGTACAGCAGTGGCAGCGCGATCCCGACAACGATCGCCGCCAGCAAGTGGTCGGTCGGAACTCGCAGCCATGGCAGCCCCCAACAGATGACACCGATCACGAAGCCGGCCGCCGGGATGGCCCACGCCGAGACAAAGCTGACATGGAGTTGGCCGCCCGAATGTACGCTGATGAGCCTGACGGTGGTGATTGCCCAGAACGCGACCGCAAGCACGCGGAACGCAGGGCGTTGCCGCGTACCGCCGAGACGATGCACACGCTCTGCAAACCACGGCCCGACCGCGGCCAGCAGGGGAAGCTTGAACCGGACCGTCTCCCGCGCCGACGTGAGAAGGCGTCCGGCGTCGAACCGCCGCGTCGACGCCCGATACACGACTCGCCCTCCCCGACCAACCGGCGGGCGCCTGGGCAACGGCCGCTTCTCCGTTCGGCGGCTCATGACTATTCCAAGCCCACGCTCCGTGTAATCCTTCGAAGCCACAGGGTCCTCGCAGCGACGGTGAAGATCAGCCTCGATGACACCAACGAATGCAGGTGGCCGGACTCGGCCATTTGGGGGCCGCTTGCTACGGAGCGACTTCGATGCTCACCCGCACGCTGGTCGCGACCGCGACCGCTTTATAGAGCGGTCAATGCGTTTTGTAATGCTCCACGAGATCATTCGCCTCTGTCTCGCTGGGGCCGGCAAGCCGGAAGAGCATGTCGATCCGCTGAAAGACGGAGGTGTCGCTGCGATGCCGGATCGCTTCGATGTTGACCTCGACCTGTTCAAGGCGAACGCCCGAGTCCCGCGCCCGGCCCTGCACCAGCAGCACGCCGCAGGCGGAGACGCCCGCGAGAAAGGCTTCAGCCGGCGTGATTTGCTCGCCGGGCCCGCCGAGGTGCGTCGGCTCATCGATCACGAGTTCGTGATTACGCACCTTGTTGAGGGCACGGCCCGGGATCGAGGTGCTGGCGGAGTGAACCCGGTTCACCACGAGCTCGTCGCTAGCCATCTGTGTTCCTACATTACCTGCGCCGGCGCATCGTAGATTAGCGACCCGCGCTCTTGTACTCCCAGTGCCAGGTGTCTAGAATCGCGAGTTTCGTTCGACGTCAAGGTGACAAGGGCTCACCATAGGGGCCCGCCACACCAGAGGAGGACACGACCATGCGGTTTCTCATGCTTATCTACCCCGAAATCCCCCAGACCAGCGACGAGTGGATGCCCAGCGCCGACACCCCCGGCGCCGCGATGGGTCGCTACAACAAGGAGTTGAGCGAGGCGGGTGTCCTGCTCGCGCTCGACGGCCTGCTCGCGCCGGACCGCGGTGCCCGCATCCACTTCAACGGCCCCGTGCCCACCGTCAAGGACGGTCCGTTCACAGAGGCTAAGGAGATCGTGGGTGGGTTCTGGATCATCGACTGCGCCTCCAAGGACGAGGCGGTGGAGTGGGCGAAGCGCTGCCCGCTCGGCGGTGACGCGTTTATCGAGTTGCGCCAGATCGCCGGGGAGGCGGGTTTCCCACCCGAGGTCCGCGCCGCCGCCGAAGCGCCCCGGGTCTAGCCGGCCGCATTTCAGGACCCCGAACACCATGACCACGGCAGACACCGTCCGTCGCGAAGTCGAGGCGGTGTGGCGGATCGAGGCGGCCCGGCTCATCGCCGGGCTCACCCGGTCCGTCGGTGACGTCGGTGTCGCCGAAGACATCGCCCAGGAGGCGCTCGTCGCCGCGCTGGAGCAGTGGCCGGAGACCGGCGTGCCGCGCAATCCCGCCGCGTGGCTGATGGCGGTGGGCAAGCGTCGCGGCGTCGACCGCATCCGTCGTGATCGCACCCTCGAGCAGAAGCTGCCCACCCTGGCCGCGTCGGACGAAGATGATGCCAGCGAACCAACCGCGGTCAAAGACGATCTGCTGCGACTCATCTTCATCGCATGCCACCCGGTGCTGTCGCCGGACTCGCGTGTCGCACTCACGCTCCGACTCCTCGGCAGACTGTCCACCGACGAGATAGCCCGCGCCTTCCTCGTCCAGGAATCGACGGTGGCACAGAGAATCTCGCGCGCCAAGCGTTCCCTCGCCGCGGCGCGGGTCCCGTTCGAGCTCCCGCCCGAGGATGAGCGTCGCCAACGTCTTGCCTCGGTGCTCGAGGTCATCTATCTGATCTTCAACGAGGGGTACGCCGCCACCTCCGGCTCCTCATGGACGCGGGCGGAGCTCTGCGACAACGCGCAGCGGCTGGGCCGCGTCCTCGCCGAGCTGCTGCCCGATGAATCCGAGGTCCACGGCCTCGTCGCCCTCATGGAGTTGCAGGCATCGCGGCTGCGGGCCCGCCACGGTCCCGACGGTCGCCCGGTTCTGCTCCCCGATCAGGACCGCAGCCGTTGGGACCGCCTCCTCATCCGCCTCGGTCTCGCCGCGCTTGACCGAGCCGCCGCCACCGTCAGCGGCCTCGGCCCCTACGGCATCCAGGCCGCTATCGCCGCATGCCATGCCACCGCGCGGACGTATGAGGACACCGATTGGGAAAGCATCGTCGCCCTCTACGACGCCTTGCTCGCGCTGACACCGTCGGCGGTGATCGAACTGAATCGCGCCGTCGCAGTCGGGAAGGCCAGCGGCCCCCAGGCTGGGCTCGATGCTCTCGCTCACCTGGTGGAGGAGCCGGCGTTCGACACGTATCACCTGCTTCCCGCTGTCCGTGCCGACCTGCTCACTCAGTTGGGCCGCATCGATGACGCCGGCGCCGAGCTGGACCGGGCCATCCATCTCGCCAGAAACGAGGCAGAGAAGGAGATGCTCCGGGCGCGTGCAGACGCGCTGGCGCGACGCGCGTAAGTCCGGGAACCTCCACACAAAGCGCACGAGATTCGCCGCAGTGCTGACGGCAGCAACTGCGGCTTCTGCCTGGGCCGTCCCCCTCCATGTCGAGAATCGCGGGTCTCGTTCGACGTCACGGTGACAAGGGCTCACCATAGGGGCCCGCCACATTAGAGGAGGACACGACCGTGAAACTGACGACCGTCACGATGGTCACCGTCGACGGAGTGATGCAGGGGCTCGGCGGGGCGGACGAGGACCGCAGGGGCGGATTCGAGCGCGGAGGATGGGTCGCGCCGCTGTTCGACAACGAAGCCACGGCGTCTCTCAACCAGGTCTTCCAGCGCGCCGACGCTTTCCTGTTCGGCCGGCGGACCTACGAGATCTTCGCCAGATCCTGGGGCTCGGTGGAATGGCGCGCAAGTGTTGGGATAGATCTGGGCAGCCACCCCATCGCAGGGGCCTTGAACTCGCAGCCTAAGTACGTCGCATCGACCACGCTCACCGAAGCGCGCTGGGCTGACACCACCGTCCTCTCCGGTGACGTCGCGACGGCCATCGGCGAGGTGAAAGCCAAGCGGGAGGGTGAGCTGCAGGTGCACGGCAGCGGCGCTCTGATCCGCTGGCTGTTCGCCAACCAGCTTGTCGACGAGATCACCCTGTTCGTCTGCCCCGCGGTCATCGGCCAGGGCACGCGGCTGTTCCCCCACACCGGCCCTGACGCAGCGCTCGACCTGGTCGACTCGCGGTCCACCCCGAAGGGGGTAACGATCCAGATCTACCGGCCCACCGGGCGCCCGCAGTACGCAAACGCCAGCGCGACCTGGAGCACGTGACATAGGCTGCCCTTCCGGGCAAGGCCGTCTGCCCCGCCACCTGCGCTGAGAGCCGTTGACCATCCGCTAGCGCCGAGGTTTGATTAACGCTGGCAGGTCTGGTTTCACCATGCCATCAAACGGAGGATCGATTGCAGGCCCGCGAGAAAAAGTTCGGACAATCCAAGGAATCGCGTAGTCCCAGTCGGTCCGGGGCCACCAAGCCCAATTCTCTTGCCGGCGAGGCTTTAGCCGGGGGTCGCACCGACGTCCTCGGGCCGAGCGACATCCACTATCTGCAGAAGACCGCGGGCAACGCGAGTGTCAGCTCGGCCGTTCAGCGATTTGCCCCCCTCGAAGCCCTGGCCGCCTGGGGCAAAGCCGGGCACTCCGGGACTGGCGCCAGCGTTCCGGTGACAACCGACCGCGCGGAGCTGGTTCGACGAACGGGGGATCGGCTGAACCGGGCGCTGGATGCATATCACTACGCCTGCGTCCAGGTCAAGGGCGGGATCAAGGCGGAACTTGCTGAGAAGGCCGAGATGCTGTCGCTCCTTCTCGAAATCGGCTTCAGCTTCGCTGGGCCGCTCATCAGTAAGGCGCTCCACCACGGCATTGATGCGGTTATAGAAGTCAAGGGCATGACCGAGGAATTCAAGTCGGCGGCAAAGGTCATTCTCACCGAGAGCTTCGTGGAAAAGACGGTTGACGGCGCCTTCAAACGCGGACTGATGGCGGCCAAAGATAGCGTTGGGCAAAAGAATGAGACGCCGCAGGTGGCAGGGCAATCGGCAGGCGAGGACTGGGTCGACGTCCTCTACGACCATGCCCTGGTTGGCACGGATAAGGTCGACAACGAGCTGGCGAGCAAGAGCGATGCTGAAGTTGCCGCAATCTTCGCCGCCCTCGAGCCTGAGACTCTCAGGGCGCATTACGTGGCCGAAATCAAAGAAAAAGTAGAAGAGTTTGAGAAGAACGTCCTGGCGGTCGACGATCCCTCGAAAGGGTTCGGGGCCCGCCGGTTGACGTACATCAAGATAGACGGAAGGCGGGAGCCCAAGCCAGCGCTGGTCACCATGACCGGCCTTTTTGTTCGCTGGGTCCCCGACGAGATGGTTGGGATGGCAAAGAGCCAAACAGAGAGGTGGGGTGAAGTCCAGACGCTGGACGAATCGGACGTTGGCCGGCTCGGTTCCGATGCCATGGACGAATTCGACAAGGGGCTCGGCCGATGACGTCCGGCTCCTGGAACTGATTCCCTAGCTAGATCGGGTGGGCGTCGATTGACTAGAAACCGAATAGGCCGGCCCAGGTGGGCCGGCCTAGCTGGCTAACGAAGGACTAGCGGACGGCGACGACAGCCGCGCCTCCTCTAACGCGAATGCGAGTGAGCGCTTAGCGGCGCGCCTCGGCAGGTTGTCCGACCGCGGGGATAACACCGAGCTGCTGCATCAAGCCGAGAGTATCCCAGTTCGTCCAACCCTCCACAAACTTTCCGCCTGAATAGCGGTCAATGCTGATCCCTGTCACCCCCGCCGCGTGTTTCCCGGTGGGCGCAATCCCCATCAGCTCGCCCCTATGGGTGCCCTCACTTGACCAACGAGTTACCACCTTATCGCCCTCGGCGATCTGATCCTCAACGGTGAAACGGAGATCAGGAAAGGCGGTGTAGTACATCTTGACGAACTGTTTGAGCTCCTCGCGACCCCGAATGTCATTGCCGCCATCCGGCTGGTGAGTGAGGGTGTTGGGGTCGGCAAGCTCGTCAAGGAGGTCGAGGTTCCCCTTGTTGCAGACTTCCTCGTAGAAACGGCGCGAGTTGGCCTTATTCTGTTCTGCTGACATGTGATGTCCTCCTTGTCCGACTTCCTGTCGCAAGTCGTGACCGGTTGAGGTATCGACTTGAAGGACCAAGCTCAGGCTCAACCCTGAGGATAGGGAGGGACGTCAAAGCGCCCCGACGTGCCTTAGCGCACCTATACCCATTCACGACGGTGTTCACCCGGCGTGAACCGCTCTGCATTCACTCCCGGAAGGTGGCACCGGAAGTCAGGGAACGTCCGAAGTCCAGTGAACTCCTTTGCCGCCCGATCTTAGGCGGTCGTCTCCACCACAGTTACGAATGGGCCGCGTGGCCGGCGTGCCTTTTGCCGTCCCACATACGGTGAACACCTATTCGATGCACTCGGCTGCCTGGCCTCGCCCACCCACGGCACTCGACCATGTCACCAGACCTAGCGGCTAGCGGCTCGGCGGCTACCGGATATGGTGGCGGAGCGGGCGAGATTCGAACTCGCGAACCGGGTACGCCGGTTACGGCATTTCCAGTGCCGCGCCCTCGACCAGACTAGGCGACCGCTCCGCAGCGAGTCGATTCTATCCGCCGTCCCGTTTGCCCGAACGTCGTCCCTTGCCGGACGGCCGGCCCTCGAGATTCAAGGCCGCGTTGATCACCGAGAGGTGCGTCAGCGCCTGGGGAAAGTTGCCCAGCATCTCCCCTGTCTGCGGATCGAATTCCTCGGCAAACAGCCCGAGGTCGTTCGCGGTTTCGGTGACGCGGCTGAAGAGCGCCTCCGCCTCGTCGATCCGCCCCATCTGGGCCAGCACGTTGACCAGCCACAGGGTGCAAATGATGAAGACGCCCTCTGGCTCGTGAAACTCCGATTGTTCCGGTATGTAGCGGTAGAGGAAGCCGTTGTTGCTCAGCTTCTCCTGGAGCACCTTCACCGTCGAGACCACTCGCGGATCCGTGGCCGGGAGCATCTCGTACATCGCCACCGCCAGCGCGGTGGCATCGAGGTCCTTCGACCCCAGCGCCTGGGTGAAGGCGCCGATCTCGGCGTTGTAGCCGAGCTTGAGGACCTGGCGCTTGATGAGATCTCGAGTTCGTCGGACGGCGGCTTTGCGGACCTTTCCCATCCGCAAGGGGCGGTCGAGCTTCAGGGCCCGGTCGAGGCCAACCCAGAGCATCACCTGGGAATACAGGTAGCGCCGCGGCCGGCGGCGCGATTCCCAGATGCCGGAGTCTTCCAGCTGCCAATGCTCGAGGATGTAATCGACGACTTGGAGCAGGATCGCTCGTCGCGGCTTGGGCAATTGCTTCCTGGATTGCCACGCCGTGTACGCGGTTTGGATCAGTTCGCCGTAAATGTCGAGCTGCACCTGCTCCGCAGCGGCGTTGCCGATGCGCACCGGCTTTGATCCGCGGTATCCCTCCAGGTCGTCGAGGACGAACTCGGGGACGCGGTCCTCGCCGTCGACGGTGTACATGATCTGGAAGTGTCGGGGGTGGCGATCGTGCGCCAGGCGGACCCAGCGCAGGAAGCCATCCACCTCATCTTCGAATCCCAGCTGGTGGAGGGCGTTGACCAGGTCGGCCGTGTCGCGGATCCAGGTATAGCGATAGTCCCAGTTGAGCGAGCCGCCCAGGCTCTCGGGCAGCGATGTCGTAGGTGCCGCGACGAAGGCGCCGGTTGGCAGGTACTGCATCAGCTTCAGCGCCAGGGCCGATCGGTGCAACGGTTCGTCGAACCGCCCGCGATAGGTCGACGACCGAAGCCAGTCGACCCAGTAGTCGTCGGTCTGATGCAGGTAGGTATGGGTTTCGTCCACCGAGATCGGGCTCGGCGGTTTGCGACCGCGCTCCATGTAATGCAGCAGCACGGCGGCACGGTGCCCCGGCATCACACGTCCAGTCACCACGGCGACGCCGTCGGCTAGCTCGAGAGGCGCCCCCTCCGGATACTGGAGGAAGACCCTGCCCTCGCCGCCTTCAGCCATGAGCATTCCGGGCCGGACCGGCGTGAGCACCGGAAGCTGGCGTCCGTAATCGAATCGCGGCTTGAACGTGAGTCGCCAGTCGGTCGACCCAGCGATCGGTTGCATCATGCGGATCAGGCGCAACGACTCCGGTGGTCTCAGGCGCTTGTTCTTGACGGCGATCGGCATCCAGTCGACTACCCGCATGCGCGCACGGTGGCTGCTCCAGGCGGTCTGGATCACGTTGGAGTCACGGCGGTACTGCCGGTAGGCGAGCGCTTCGCCCGGCGGGCAGAGTTCGAGATAGCCACCGCGGTCCCAATCGAGCAGCCGGCCGAAGATCCAGGGACTATCGAAGCGCGGCAGGCACATCCAGTCGATTGAGCCCTGTTTGCTGAGCAGCGCCGCCGAGCGCAAGTCGCCGATCATCCCGTAATCGCCGATCGGCGGGTACCGGGGGACCTGTTCCTTCACTTGCGGCGGCTGCGGATCTGGCGCGGACCGACGACCTCGCGTGGCTGGTTGCGCACCCAGACATTGAGCAGCACGATGGCCCACATACGGAAGGGCCGCCACGCCTCGGCCCGTTTCAAAACCGCGGCGCGGTCGGGTCGTTCAATGAGGTTGTACAGCAATTGGATCGCCCGTGGCGTCAGGTCGTCATCCGTAACGGCGTCCACCAGGCCGGCGCCCCGCATCAAGATGCCCTGCGCAAAGAACTCGCCGATTCCGGGAAGGGTTCGCAGTTGCGTCAGAGCATCCAGCTCCGGCATGGAGCGAAGCCTCGCTCGATCCAGGATCCCTTCAAGGGCCGCCCGGGCCACATGGTGCAGGCGCTCGATCTTCACGGGCGCGATGCCGGGAAAGGTCTCGAGCCGAAGCAACGTTCGGGGATCGGGAAACGCACTGAACGGGGTGCCGTCAATCGCGATCCTGGCCCCATACTCCTCAGCCAGCCGTTGACGAAGGCGGCGCGTCTGGAGGATCGTGATGCGGTGGCCAATGATGAAGGCACACGCGGCCTCATACGGCGAATGAAAGAGCACCGGCCTCAAATGGTGGTACGCCGACTGCAGCCGCCCGATGATCGCGTCCCGGCGTCCCACGTCGACGAATCCTGCACCGTCGACATCGAGTGAGACGGTTGCCAGGGCCTGCAGCAAGGCTCGTTCACCGTCCCCTGCGCTGGCGCCGTGGACCTCACCGGTGATGATGTCGCCCCGCTGCCGCATAACGACGGCGGCCGAGCTGTTCCAGCCCTCGACGGGAAACCCCATGACGATCCCATCCCCCAACTTCGGCCATCCACCGAAATGCGTGGCTTCTGTCTCGAGGTCAAAGGGCCCGCGCGGGATAGTTTCGACTGGGACCTCACTCATTCGATTCGGCTCGCGACCCCGCTACTTGCCAGCTGCGGGCTGGATATGGAATCGGTGCCAGAGCACCAGTGCGACTGTGATCCCGAGTATCAAGGCAAGCAAGACGGTCATCTCAATGCCTTGCCGGCCCCAGCTGAAAACAGGAGAGCCCGTAGCCAGCTGCGCGGTCACCAGCAAAAGGCGGCGGACGCCAGCAATCAGCGCAACGATGAGAAATGGTTCGACCACGAGCGTGCGCTCCTGGATGGTGACCCGAACGGTATGGAGAAGCTCCGCGATGATGAAAAGAATGAGCCCGTTGTCAAGGAGGTGAGTAACAACCGCAAGGGCATCGAAGGGCCTCTGGCCCATGTCGCTAACCAGCTTGATAAGGCCGCCCCAAAGCGCGAAGACGCCAGCCACCACGAGTAAGACCGCCACGATCACATAGATGCCATCTTCGACCTGGTCGATGGCCTTAGCCGCCAGGTCGTGAGTACGGTTACGAGGACTCCTCAGCGGATAGCCGTCTTGTTTCCCCATCGGCTCGGCGCCTCCATCCTATGCCAGCCCAACGCATCCGGCGCATGGAGGTTAGGAGAGGCGTTGTTGCAGGAGCACGCGCTCGGCCGGATTGGCCGTTAGCTCCAGGGCTCGCCGCAGCGCGGCTCGCGCCTCGGGCTCGCGTCCGAGATCGCGCAGCAGCTCGGCCCGCGTCGCATGGAATAGGTAATAGGTGTCGAGCGCCTCGGCCAGACGCTCCACATCGTCCAGCGCGGCGTCGGCGCCATCCTGGTAGCGGCGGGCGATGGCGCGATTGAGCTCGACCACCGGCGAAGGCATCAGGTCGAGGAGAGCATCGTAGAGCGCGACGATCTGCGGCCAGTCCGTCTCTGCCCACGTTCGTGCTTCGGCGTGGCAGGCGGCGATCGCGGCCTGGAGCTGGTATGGCCCGGTCCGGCGCAGTGCCGCGGCCCGCTGCAAGAGAACGATCGCGGAGGTAATGCGTTCCTGCTCCCAACGGCCGCGGTCCTGGTCTTGCAGGAGGACGAGGTTGCCGGCGGCGTCGAACCGCGCTCCGGCGCGGGCCAGGTGCAGTCGCATCAGCGCCAGAAGGCCGAGGGCCTCTGGCTCGTCGGGCATCAGCCGGACCATCAGCCCCGCCAGCCAGGCCGCGTCCTCCGCCACGTCGCGCCGCGATGCCTGCTCCCCGGCGGTGGCGAGATAGCCCTCATTGAACATGAGGTAGAGCACCGCCAGCACCTCATCGAGCCGTTCGGGCAGCTCCCGCTCCGCGGGCATGCGATACGGAATATTCGCGTCGACGATCTTGCGCTTAGCCCGGACGATGCGCTGCGCGATGGTGGCCTCGCTGGTGATGAACGCGCGCGCAATTTCGATAGTGGTCAGGCCGGCCACCGCCCGAAGGGTGAGCGCGACCTGCGCCTCCCTTGATAGCGCCGGGTGGCAGCAGATGAAGATCAACCGCAGTCGATCGTCTCCCTCCGCCGTGTCATCTCTCATGACGTCTCCCTCCAGTTGAGCGAGCTTGTCCCGGAAGCGAGCCTGGCGTCGTAGCTGGTCGACCGCCTTGCGTCGTGCGGTCGTCAGAAGCCACGCGCCGGGCTTCTCCGGGATGCCTTCCGTGGGCCAGTGCTGGAGCGCCTCGAGTAACGCCTCCTGCACCAGCTCTTCGGCAAGGTCGAAGTCGCCCAACATCCGGACCAACGCCGCGGTCAACCGGCCGGTCTCCTCCCGGAAGACCGCGGTCAGTGCGGCGTCGGTCGCGGAACGGTTCTGGTCTAGCGCTGCGGCTCGCCCCGATCAACCACTGGGCGGACTTCGACGGGGCCGCCGGTCGGCCAACCCTTGGCCATCTCCAGCGCCTCATCGAGGTCAGCCACCGTGACTTCGGCATAGCCCCCGATCGATTCCTTGCCCTCGATGAAGGGCCCGTCGGTGATCACCGGTTTCCCGTTGTTGAATTTGACAGTCGTTGCGGTGCGCTCGGGCTGGAGCTCGTGTCCGCCGGTGATCTTGCCCGAGTATTTCTCGAACCACTGGTTGATCGGGGCATAGGCCGCCATCCTTTGTGCCTCGGGCATCGCCTCCCACTGCTTTGCCCGTTCCTTCGTCTCGCCGAACAGCAATACGTATTTCATCGTCTGCGCTCCTCCTTGATGTTCCGCGGACCTGCCCGCTTTGTACAGTACGACGAACAAGGAAGTGTCCGAATCGACATGGTAGGCAAGAGCGCGGATGGCGGTCCGTTTTCCTAACGTGCAGTCACCTGGCACTCGGCTCGCGCCAATGGTAGAGGCACGGAGTGGTGGACTCTTTCTAGTTATGGGAGCTGCGTCCCTTCTTCTTACCGTCATCAGCACACTGACCTGGGTCGGCGCCGTGGCCATCAACGATTCGGCCGGTGCAACCGGCGGCCTACTGTTTTCGTTAGCCTTCGGGACTCTCCTCTTGCTCACGATCGTTGCCGGCCGGAACGTGAGGCTCTTCGCCACCCCGGAGCTAATTGGCGCGGTGGGTCCACTCGGTGGCATCCGGACCTGCCCCAGAGCCGAGTTTGCAGAGATCCGCCTCGTGCGCCACGGGGACCAGTTCGGCACCTTCATCTTTTGGCGGTTTCCGACCCTGAACGTTCGACGGCGCGATGGCGTTGACGCCTTTTCGACGTCCGCATACCTTTACCGTAAGGACGGGTTGCGGGATCTTGCCCAATACCTCGGTGTACCACTCGGTTCTTGAGTCGTCCAAGCACCGGACCCTCTTAGCCGAACAGCTCCCTTGTTAGGCTGTAGCCCGTGGCTGAGTCGGCTCGCTACGGGGATCGGGTCGCGATCCCCGAGCCCTATTCCATCGAGCACATCCCTTTTGCCGACCGCCATGGTCACAGCCGCCAGCTGCTCTGGCTCTGGCTGGCCGCCAACCTGACGATTGCCGATTACGCGATCGGGTTTCTGCCGGTGCGCATTCTGGGGCTCGATTTGTGGCCCACCATCATCGCGCTGGCCGTCGGCAACATCCTCGGCGGGCTGGTGCTCGCCTGGTCTGCAGCCATGGGCCCCGCCGCCGGCTACCCGCAGATGTTTATCGGTCGCCGCGCCTTTGGGCGGGTCGGCGGCTACATTCCGGCGGCCCTGAACTGGCTGAGCACCGCCGGCTGGTTCACCGTCAACACCATCCTCGGCAGCTTTGCGATCCAGTTACTGATCCCCGGAGTCCCGTTCGCCGTCGCGGCGGCCGTCCTAGTCGTGATACAGACGCTCCTTGTCATCTATGGCCACAACCTGATCCAGGCCTTCGAGCGCTACATGGCCCTCATCCTCGGCGTCCTCTTCGCCATCGCAACAGTGATCGCGCTGACGCATGGGTCGGCAATCGCCGCGTGGCATCCGAAACCGGTCGGCAGCACCCTCGCCCTGTTCGCGATCGTGCTGGCCGTCTCCTTTTCCTACATCATGAGCTGGTCGCCGTACGCGTCCGACTACTCTCGCTACCTGCCGGAGATCACGTCGCGCTCCTACATCGCCATCTATGTCTTCATCGGCGCCGTGGTGGCCTCGTTCCTGACGGAGGTGGTCGGGATGCTGGTCGCGATCCTCGCCCCGGGAGCGTCGACCCCGATCGCCGCGCTCAAGACGGCGATGGGCGGATTCGGCGCCTTCGCCGTGGTGGCCGTCATCCTCGGTGCAACCACTGCGAACGTGCTCAATCTTTACTCCAACACCATTTCGGCGAAAGTCCTCGACATCCGCCTGGCCCGCTGGCAGCTCGCCATTTTGGGCGGCGCTCTCGCGTTCATCGTCGCCTTGATCGGCTACCAGAACTTCACCCAGAACTACCAGAACTTTCTGATCGTGCTGGACTACTGGATCATGCCCTGGTTGGCGGTCGTGTTGATCGACTTCTACTTCTTGAAACACCGGGAGCCGATGGGTTTCAGCAGTGCCCCCGACTGGAATTCGGCCGGTCTGATCGCCTTCGTGATCGGGCTCCTTGTTTCGCTTCTCTTCATCTCAGAACAGTTCCAGGTGCTCGGCCTGAAAGCCCACGGACCGTTCGCGTCATGGTTCGGCGACGCCGATTTCGGCTACTTCATCGGCTTCCTCGTAGGCGGCGTGGTATACGTTGTTCTGAATCGGGGTCGAGCGCCGCAGCGCTGACGACTCGAGGAGGATGAGGATGGCGGACAACCTGCGCTCAGTCGAGACCAGTGCCAGCCCCGCAGCGGTGTGGAAGATCTGGTCGGATACGAGCACCTGGCCGGAATGGAATCCCGACGTACAGTCGATGGCTCTCAATGGACCCTTCGCAGCCGGCACAACGGGGACGATGAAGACCAAGCAAGGGACCCGGCAAGTTCAACTGGCCGAGGTCGTACCCGGACGATCATTTCGGTTGGAGACCAGCGTGATTCCGCTGACGCGGTTTGCGTTCGAGTGCCAGATCGCGGCCGGGGCAGCCGGCAAGACAACCATCAGCCAGGCGATCCGCGTCGGCGGTCCGCTGGGCGGAGTGGTGGGTGGAATGATGGGCTCCCAGATCGCCAACACCTTCCCCGCGCTGTTGCAGGGCCTCGCACGCAAGGCCGAAGCGAGCGAGGGCCGAACCTAGCCTTTCGCGTGGTCGGTTCGCTCTATCTCGAGCAACTGTCCGATTCCGATCTCGAGCTGCTTACGTCGGCAACGGACGCTCGGACTGACGTGCGGCGCGATCCCACCGGCCTCGAGGCGCTGGTCGACCATCCCGCCACGTTCCGTCAGCTCTTCAGCGTGCCCGGTCGAGACCCCCTGCTTCGAGGCACGCCGTTTCTCATTTTCGCGGTGTTGATCCATCGCGTCATCCGTGACCTCGGCCAGGCATCCTTCGTCGAAGAATGGGTCGGCCCTCGGCGGCGGGTGCCCGTCTTCGACACGGTGGGCCTCAACGACTTCGGTGCGGACCCGCTGCGACGCTTTTTCCTCATCCAGCTGCTGGCCTCGTACACGAACGTTGCCAGTGGCAGCATGCTGGTCAAGACCAGCCGAGGCTGGCGGCGCCGGCGCTTCAGTGAGCTCGATCCGATGCGGCTGATCGAGCTTGCGGAGCTGGTCTCAGAGCTCGAGCGCCCCTCCGTCTACCGCCGGCTGGGCGACCTGTCGCTGTTCTTGACGGGCATCTTCCCGGATTACGCCGCTGAGCGGTTGGTCGCCGACCGCGATCGCCGCGGGCTGGAGCGCGCGTTGCGGCCGGCCGATCGGGAACAGGCTGAGGGCCACGATGGCATCTGGCTCCTGGAGCAGCTCGGACGGCGCGCTTACCGGATCGCCCAGCAGGGCGCGGATCGCGGCGCGCCGATGGCCGCCGTGCTCACCGAGGTGAGCGAGAATTTTGCCGCCGCCCGCCGGATCTTGAACTTTCTGACCGACCGCTACCTCTACCCGATGCGGCGCCAGTGGTTCGGGTCGGATTGATGGCGAGCTGGAGCGAGTTCGCCACGGCCGAGCCGGCACTCGCCCGCCAGGTCGAGGAGCGATTCCGGATCCGGAAGCACAAGACGCTCGCGACGCTGCGCAAGGACGGCTCGCCCCGAATCAGCGGCATCGAGGTGGAATTCGCTGATGGCGAGCTGTTCCTGGGCATGATGCCGGGCTCGCTCAAGCTGCATGACCTCGAGCGCGATCCACGCCTGGCCCTCCACAGTCCCAGTGAGGATCCACCGGATGGACGTCCGCAAGGCTGGGCCGGCGAGGCGAAACTCGCCGGGGTCGCCATCGAAGTCGACGCTCCGAACTCACCCGTCGCGGGTGGGCGCCGATTCCGGGTCGACATCACCGAGGCCGTGTTAACCCGCCTGAATCAGGCGGGCGACAGGTTGGTGGTCGAGTCGTGGCATCCGGGAAAAGGAACGCGCAGACTCGAGCGGCGATGAATAAGGCGATCGGCCGGCCCGCCTCGCCGGCCGATCCGGTTTAGATCAGGCGCGCGACCTGGCGGCTACTGGCACCGGCACGCCGAGCGCAATCAGATTGCCTTCCGAGTCCCTGAACCAAGCGCCCTTGGTGCCGCCGAAGTCCGCGATGCCATCGACGGTCTTGAGCGTTGGGGTGTCGTACTCTTCGAACTGGACGCCCCGGGCCCGGAGATCCTTGACGGCTCGTTCGACGTCCTCTACATCGATCGCCATCTGTGTGTGCGTCCCGGATGCCTTCCCGCTGCTGGGGAACACCCCAAAGCCCGTGCCCGGCGCCAGCTCGTACAAGAGGCCAAACCCGCCCTCAAGGGTAGGGCTCAACCCCAGCTTGTCGCGATAAAAGGCTTTCGCCCTCTCGAGATCCTGCGCCGGAAGCGTCGCCCCGGCCCGCAATGGCTTAAACATTCGCCACCTCCTCTTTTGATCGCGAGCATAGCACTGAAAGACCCAATCAAGTGTTTAATTGAACTTCCAGTGAGCCCAGCCGCGCATCCTGTCCGCTCCCGCAAAGAAGACCGCCAGCAGGCGCTCGTCCATGCGGCCTTCATCCAGATCGCTGAGCGGGGCTTCGAGGGACTACGGACCCGCGAAGTGGCGGCGGGCGTCGGCCTGAACATCGCAACCCTGCACTATTACTTCCCCACCAAGGAAGCGCTGATCCGGGGCGTCGTGGCACACGCCATGGATCGCTTTCGCTCCACACTGGCGCCACACGGCTCCCCGGCGGATCAGCTTCGTAATCACCTGCGTGCCGTCCGCAAACTATTGCGCGACGAGCCCGAGGTCGGCGCGGTCATGGGTGAGCTCGCGCTGCGTTCGGCGCGTGATCCTGCGCTGGCTCGGATCATGGCCGAGGCGTTCCAGGCCTGGCACCAGACACTGCGCGGGCTGCTCCGGCGAGCGGCCCGTGCCGGTCACCTGGCACCCGACCTTGACAATGACGACGTCGCCGCCCTGATCATGGCCACCCTCACCAGCATGACCCTTCCGAGCACCGCATCCGCCGATCGAACCGATCGGGCCTTCCGTCAACTGGAACGGTGGCTCGGGCTGGCCGCACCGAAAAGGCACAGGAGCGTCTCAAGCAACTGATTGACCGATCTGCTATGCTGGTGTCAATCATCTGATTGACATTTCCTCGGAGGTTCCCATGGCCATGCCCGCTCAGCAGATAAATCATCCGTCACCGCGCGGCGACAACGGTCCGGCGCGCCCGCCTTTCTTCGTCGGCCTCTTCAATCCCATCGCCCGCCGGCTGCTCCGCGGTGGCGTGCCGATGGGTCCCAATGCCCTCCTCACCGTCCGCGGCCGCACGAGCGGCCTGGACCGATCCACACCGGTCGCCGTGGTCGCGATTGACGGTCGCCGCTGGGTGCTCGCCACCTTTGGCGACACGAACTGGGCCCGGAATCTTCGAGCGGCCGGGCGGGCCACCATCACCATCAATCGTCGAGCCGAACCGGTTGCCTCCCGGGAATTGTCGACGACGGAGGCAGAGGCCTTTTATCGCGACACGTTGGCGCCATTCGTGAGCCACATCCCGCTCGGCCTCGGCCGTTTTATGCTGGGTTCGGTCCTCGGCGCGAAGGAGATGCTGACCGATCCGAAAGGCGCTGCGCTCCATCACCCGGTGTTCGAACTGCGACCTGTGACAGGTAGCGGTTCTCCGGTTGACGAGGCGCCTCGGCCGGGATAACCAGCACCACGAATTCCAGGCGGCCGAGCTCGTAGACCGAGTCGTTCTCAGTGCCGTCGGTTCAGTAAAGGACGCCGGGACCTGACGGCTATTCCCTCCGCACGGTTGTCCATCGCCCTCGGATGGTATAGCCGGCGCCGAGAGCACCACCGCTAGCCAGGCCGCCACCGACCAGCGTCAGGGTTAGCCGGAAACCCTGATGGCGGGGAACACCTTCGGGCAAGGGAGCACCTCCGCCGCCGTTCGGAACCCCAACGACGGCTGGCGCGATCACGGGCGCAGCAGTGGGATCCGGCGTCGGCGTGGGTGTCGGCGTCGGGCTCGGCGTCGGC